>Ga0256410_1000023_pt1 | contig 374594 bp, 288 predicted proteins | sample PhyWR1_FD_185983 | JGI IMG/M metagenome (GOLD analysis project Ga0256410, IMG submission 185983) | Leaf surface microbial communities from wheat plants in UC Gill Tract Community Farm, Albany, California, United States - DLSL W.R1 | ecosystem: Host-associated > Plants > Phyllosphere >...
TTCTGTTTCCGCGTTTAAACTAAATTAAACCCTTCTTTTTTCAGTGCTTCCCCTTTCGGATCAGCCGTTCCTCCCTTGCGGAGTGGTGCAAAGATAGGAACTTTTATCCTTCACTTCCTAACCTTTTCCGGAAATAGTTTACCGCGATACGGTAAAGGTCTAGAAATGTGGATGATAAATTCATCAAAGTGAATCCATATCAGCTGCCCAGCTCGGTTTGATCGGCGGTAGATTACCTTTTGGCATATTATTGATAGCATTCATACCGGCAGGCTGTTAGTTTGGCGGTGGTATCGCAGTGCCGGCCCCATCTCCTAGTAATGGATTACTTCTTTACTTCGTTACTGGTTCACTTCTTCACTATGTTACTTCTTTACTCCGTTACTGTCTTACTTCATTACTATGTTACTTCTTTACTGTGTCACTTCGTCACTTTATCTTATAAACCTTTCCAGGAGAACATATCCGAACCAAATAAACATCAAATTAACCATTAAGTGGGGCATATATCAGATATTAGGTAGGGTTTATAGGGGGTTAGTAGGGGTATACCCCTACTAACCCCCTATAAACCCCCTGTTATACCCCTATTATACCGGTATTAAATACGAAGTTGGTCAGGATTTGGTATGTTGTTGGTAGCAATCAGATATTCATTTCACATCACTACCACCCTTAGATAAAATACTTGCACTGTAACACGCCTACTTAAAGTATAAGATTTATCATACATTTTATTAAACCCTTTTCCTTTTAGCAGACTAACAATTTATCCTCTCCCACTTTCATTTTAAAAAAGCAGCATATTTGCCCTAATCCAGTTCTAATAATGCCTTAAATGAATACTCGATCTATATCACATAAAATTATTTGATGAGCGATCGTTTTTATAAAAAATGCATAGGTATCGAAAACATTTATTTTTTTATAGCAAAAGGGAATAAAAAAGGTCATCTCAGAAGAGATGACCTGACAATCCTATTATGGATTAATTCTTTTAACGTTACTTTTTAAAAACCCAAAAGCGTTGAAGCGTATAATTGAATCCTAACGAAACAATAATTTCCACAATCACTTTTGATAGCAAAGGATGTAAATGTAATCTGTCATCCAACAGATAAATGCCAAGTGACTTTAGGAGTATACTTCCAGCAACTACGATTACAAATTTACCGAGCTGTTTTCCAAGTGGTGCTGAAGTATTATTGAAAGACCAGTAACGGTTGATTACAAAATTAACGACCGCTCCTAAAGAGCCACTAATTACATTTGAAAATGCGGGCGCAATACTCAGTACTTTATAGCAAAAAGTATATATACCAAAATCCGAAAGACCACCTACAAAAGCTGATAATTGCGCTCTAAAGAACTCTTTTAGTTTTGCATTCATATGTTAAACGTTTTCAGGCTCCTTTGTTTTTTTTTCTTCAGCATCTCTAATATCTCCTAAATCCAATAATTTTTTCGTATCAATGGCATTGATAACAAAAAGAATCGCACAGATTCCCATCACTAAATAATGGATAGCACCTACAAAGAATACTTCTATAAGCAATACAAGACAAATAATGACACGTATTTCTGTTGGTCCAACAATACCTGCATCTATTGTATATTTATCGGTCACCTTATAACGCAACAATGATAAAATCATCGCCCAACCATACAAAGCCACCAAAACAAAACCAGTTAATTCAAAATTACCTTTAGCATAGAATACATATCCAAGTCCGATCATCACCGTACTAATCCAATCCATGACAATATCTAAAGAAAATCCATACCATTTACGAGACTTATTTCTATAAAAAGCAATTCTACCATCAAGTGAATCACCGAACCACTGAATAAAAAAACCTACTATACCTAATAATAAATAATTAATATCCCAATATTGCGCTAGGATAAAACTTACCATAATCATTAAGGAACCAAACAAACCAATTGCTGTTAGACCATCGGATGAAATCCAATTTGGAATACGCGGAACTAAATACGAAATAAATTTCTGTTCTGGATTACTCAATATATTTGTTCTCTTTCTATCTTGAAAAAGTTTTTTGTTTATTTTTTGACCACTCATCTCTCTTTATTATTTTAACCATTTATGATCACGATACCATTGAATTGTAACTTTCAAGCCAGCATCCAAATCATAAATCGGTCTATATTGAATATTTTTTATTGATGAACTGATATCACATGCCCAACTAGCGGCTGTCAATTCATTTAATCTTTCCGGATATAATACCGGGATTGATTTGGATTTTTTATATGCGAGATCCATTGCTTGAGCCACACCTCTAACCAAGCGAAGTGGAAGGTGTAATCTATATAGGGACTTAGCAGTATATTTTTTAAAAATTGTTGCCATTTCATAACGGTCATACACTAAGCCATCGGTAATATTATAAACTTTCTTGCCGCCTTTATCTAAAAAGCATGCATTCAGAATAGCATTAACGAGATCTTTTACAAAAACAAAAGTTAATTTTTGAGGTGATTTTCCAATATAAGCATCTAAACCCGTATTTAATGTTTTAAACAACACAAAAAGATCTTTCTCTTTGGGTCCATATACTGCAGTAGGACGGATAATGGAAAGTTTATTGTCAACATATTTATCAAGCATCTTTTCAGCTAGGACTTTACTTCGACCATATGCTGTTACAGGGTGATAATCATTTTGCTCATTGATCGCAGGTGCGTCATAAGCCACTGGTCCGATCGCTGCGAGACTACTGATAAAAACAAATCGTTCAAGCGGTATATTGGATTCAAAAACTGCGTCTGCTAAGCATTCGCTATACCCAACATTTACCTCAACAAGATCTAATTCGTTCTTTGCTCTTGTCATTGCAGCTGCGTGAACAATATAGGCATATTGCTCTAGCTCTAACAGTTCCAATAATGAATCCTTATTTTTAAAATCAGGATAAACAAATCGATCAACAAAAGACTTTATTTCACTGACATCACTGGTTTTCCTAACGGCTGCATGCACTTCCAAGCCTGCCTCAGAGGCAGCTTGAACGAGATGATAACCGACAAAACCACTTGCGCCTGTGATTAAGATTTTTTTTCTCATAGCGCTTGCTCGTACAGACGATAGCGTTTGTACAATTCTCCATTGATTTGCTCGATAGCATGATTCATCATATAATTAGTATCAAGCATCCATGAGCATTCTGCTCCTTTAACGGTAAATCCGTCTCCAGAATTTTTAATTATGCTACCATAAAGGCAGGCTTCAATTCCTAATTTACGGTACTCATCCAGTACCCCAAGCATCAGAACACGAATCAGATTTACCTTTTTCAATCCAAATAATAATTTGAAAATCCCGGTAGGTAATAATCTTCCGCGCTTGATTTTAATTAAAATTTGGTTGATATCTGGAATACCTAAAGCAAATCCAATGACTTTACCATCCTTTTCTGCCAACAAAGCATATCTAGGATCAACAATCATTTTCATTTCTTTAGCTGCGTAATTAAATTCATCTTCCGTAAAGGGCACAAAACCTAAGTTTTTATCCCACGCCTTATTATAAATCTCTCTGATTCGCTCTGTTTCATTTTTAAAATCCTTCAAATTCATTTGACGGATCTTAATTCCGGAACGATTTAACCGCTCTTCTAGTTTTTCCAGCAGAAGAACAGAGCGTTTACTTGCTTTATTTTCCATCACCAGATAAGCACGCAAATCAATTTTCTTTTGAAAACCGGCATTTGTTACCAGATCTGGATAGTAGGCAAAATTATAAGGCATCATGGCTACAGGAGGACTATCAAATCCTTCGACCAATAAACCGCAGGTATCATTGGTCGTTAAATTAATTGGACCGACGATATTCGTTCCACCTTTAGCTTTTACCCAATCTTTTGCAGCTTGAAACAAAGCATTTGCGACTTCTTGATCGTTTATGGAATCAAAAAATCCCCACTGACCTTCCTGCACTTGATTAAAGGCATTGTGATTCACATTCCAAATTGCAGCAATACGACCGACCAATTTCTGATCTTTGTATGCTAAAAATAATTGTGTTGAGGAATGTTTGTAAAAGGGATGCTTGCCAGGAGTTAGCAAATCATACTGAGCAAGATATAGCTCTGGTACATAATAAGGATTTTCCGCATATAAAGTATGCGGAAAATCTATATATAACCGTTTCTGTTTCTTAGTTTCAACGGGGATAACCTGTATCATAATAGACACTTAGATTAATGATTCAACATCTGCTAATTTGAAGACCTTAACCATCTTCTCGATCGCTTCATCAATTTGATCGAAGCTATGCGTTGCCATTAGTGAGAAACGAATCAAAGATTCTTCCGCAGGAACAGCAGGTGAAACTACTGGATTAACAAAAACACCATCGTCTTGAAGCATTTTAGTTACCCAGAATGTCTTTTCGTTATTTCTAATAAAAATTGGTAAAATAGGACTTTCTGTTGCACCTAAATCAAAACCACTTTCTAATAATAATTTTTTAGCGTAATTTGTATTTGCCCACAATTTTTCAATATGTTGAGGCTCTGCTTGAATAATTTCCAAAGCTTTCAATGTCGAAGCAACAGAAGCCGGTGTCATACTTGCACTAAACATGACCGAACGCGCAGAGTGTTTCAAGTATTCTATAACATCAGCATCTCCTGAAACAAATCCACCAAGTGAAGCGAATGATTTACTGAAAGTTCCCATAATCAAATCGGCGCTATCCGTTAATCCAAAATGAGATGCCGTACCAGCCCCTTTTTCTCCAATAACACCTAAACTATGTGCGTCATCGACCATTACTGTAGCGTCAAATTCATCTGCAATTTTCACCAATTCTGGTAAGTTAACGATATCACCTTCCATACTGAAGATACCATCAGTTGCAATCAATTTGCCACTTTCTTCTGGTAATCTAGCTATTTTAGCACGCAAATCATTCATATCGTTGTGTGCATACTTGATCACTTTAGAAAAAGACAACCTACTACCATCGATAATAGAAGCATGATCACGCTCATCCAACAAGATATAATCATTACGTCCCGTAAGACATGATAATGGTCCTAAGTTTGATTGAAAACCTGTACTGAATAAAATAGTTGACTCTTTCCCCACATAAGCCGACAACTTTTCTTCAAGCTCCACATGAATATCTAAAGTACCATTTAAAAAACGAGATCCAGCACAACCTGTTCCATATTTTGCTAATGCATCTTGAGAAGCTTTGATAATACGTTCATCCGTCGTTAATCCTAAATAAGAATTAGAACCAAACATCAAAACACGTTTGCCATCAATTTTTACTTCGGTATCTTGTCTCGACTGAATCGGTCTAAAATAAGCATATAAGCCTTTAGCTTTTAACTCACTAACGATTTTAAATTGCGATATTCTCTCGCCTAATTTTCCTTTACTCATGCGATTAAAAGGTATTTCTTAAATTTTATAATTGTTTTTGACTCCAATGATTACCAAAATATCAGCTTCATCATCAGCACTTTCAATTCCTACTTCCAAATAGATTAATACAAAATGACTTCATAAATACTGCATGAAATACAATATTAAATCAAAAACGATGCAAACATACGAAAACAAAACCTGACTTTCATTTAATGTTAGTCATATTTTTCACATATAAATATCGTAAAAATAATTTTAATTTAACACTTAAATTAAAATCCAAAAATAACAATGCTAAAAAAACACCATTATAATATTTATATTTGCTTTTCCGTGGTATTACATATCACAAACTTAGCTGGGTTTGTATTTGAAAATGGAATGGGAATAAATATATTAAGAAATTATGGCAATATCATCAGATATCAATATAAAAAATAAAAGAGCATCATTTGAATACAACTTACTTGACAGGTATGTGGCTGGAATTCGACTGCTTGGCACAGAAATTAAATCAATTCGAGAAGGGAAAGCAAATATTAATGATAGTTTTTGCAATTTTTTCCATGACGGTCTTTATCTAAGAAACATGCATATCGCAGAGTATTCGCATGGGTCATTTTATAATCACGAAGCGAAGCGTGATCGTCAATTGTTATTGACAAAGAGAGAATTGAAAAAATTAAGATTAAAAGGAGAGGAAAAGGGTTTTACTATCGTTCCGCTACGTATTTTCATCAGTCCTAGAGGTTTTGCCAAAGTGGAAATAGCTTTAGCACAAGGTAAAAAAGACTTTGATAAACGTGATACCATCAAAGACAGAGAAGGCAAAAGAGAGCTGGATCGAGCGCTAAAAAGATAGTGCCTACCCGCATATGATGTACGCTCCAGGCGTTATACCTACTCTATTTTTAAAGAGACGTACAAAATAGTTGACATCATTAAATCCAACACTAAAGCAGGTCTCTTTAACGCTTTTTGTTTTCCGCAACAAACTCTTTGCCTGCTGAATACGTGTCCTAATAATGTATTCTATTGGTGTAATCCCCAACTCGTTCTTAAAAAGACGAAATAAACTAGATTTACTCATATTTGCCTGCTTTTCTAAGACTTCCACAGTAATGGACTCAGAAAGGTGGGCATGTATATAGTTTCGGATATGCTCTAATGTTGTATTATTTTTTGTCTTACCTATATCAAGAGACAGTAACGATTGCGTTTGCAGTAAGCGAATAATAAGTTCTCGAAAAGTTAGATCAGTTAGTGCATCCTTCAACGGATTATCACCAGTGATCGTTTGGAATAATTTGTTAATCAAATCTGTCAGTTCAGGAGTATTATACAGATGAAATAAATTTAAATCTAATTTCCAATCCGTTAATGCATTTACTTTTGGATAGTGCTCATTCAGATGGTTAATTACTTCATCAATCTTCACTTTGCTTATGGTTAGGGCAGTACATTGCGTAGGGGCTGTAAAGGTGGCTTCTGGAAAATCGATCTGCATTTTACTGTATGCCGGCAATATCATGGTTTGTCCAGGTAGATATTCAAAGGAATCTCGTTGATGCAGATGCATTACTTTTTTTCCATGAATCATATTGATGATAACCAGATCATCAAATTGCAAAGCGACTTTCTCAGATCTTTGATAAGTCTCAAATACATTTAATTCTAGATTTTCTAAAGTAAACGCTCTCCTATTCTCTACCAATGTAGAAAGTTCATGACGCGATGAAAATGGCAACGAATTTACAAGCCTGTTATTTATCATATCCCTATCTTTTATTATAATTGGCTGGTAATCAAACTTAGACAAATTGTCTTTAAAATACAAGATAATTATATCGAATATTGGATTATTTCATCTACAATAACCGCCTTCAATAACTACATGTGGGTTATTTATCCCTGTGATGATGAAATTATAATGCTATCCTTTGAAACCATAATGCTATAAGTAAGCAAACACTTTTATTAAATTTGGTATGTAACAATATGTATAACATTATAAAAAATAAATATTATGGCAGCAATTCAAAGACCATCGTTTAAAGAGCGTTATGGAAATTACATAGGCGGAAAATTTGTTCCACCAACATTAGGAAAATACTTTGACAACATTTCTCCTTTAGATGGCAAAGTATTTACACAAGTTGCACATTCTACAAAAGAAGATTTAGAATTAGCTGTTGATACAGCTTCAAAAGCATTTGAAACTTGGGGAAAAACCTCTTCGACAGAAAGAAGCATCATTTTAAATAAAATTGCAGACCGCATCGAGCAAAATTTAGAATATATAGCAGCAGTTGAAACTGTTGACAATGGAAAAGCTGTTCGTGAAACGTTAAATGCTGATATTCCTTTAGCTATTGATCACTTTCGTTATTTTGCCAGTGTAATACGCGCAGAAGAGGGATCTTTAAGTGAATTGGATCAAAATACCGTTTCTTTAATTGTTCATGAGCCAATCGGTGTTATTGCGCAGATTATTCCTTGGAATTTCCCAATTTTGATGGCTGTTTGGAAATTAGCCCCTGCTTTAGCTGCAGGTAACTGTGTGGTATTAAAGCCTGCAGAGAGTACGCCAGCATCTATTCTTGTCTTAATGGAATTAATCGGTGATCTAATTCCAGATGGTGTTATCAATATCGTCAATGGTTTCGGTGGAGAATTGGGCCGCGCGTTGGTCACAAATCCTAAGGTTTCAAAAGCAGCATTTACAGGTTCTACAGCAACGGGCCGTATGGTTATGCAGTATGCTACGGAAAACATCATTCCAGTGACATTGGAATTAGGTGGTAAATCTCCAAATGTTTTCTTTAGCTCGGTCATGGATCATGATGATGCATTCTTAGATAAAGCAATTGAAGGTGCTGTTTTATTTGCACTGAATCAAGGAGAGATCTGTACTTGTCCTTCTCGCTTACTGATTCAAGAGGATATCTATGATCGTTTTATAGCTAAAGTGATCGATCGTGTCAATCAAATTAAAGTTGGTGACCCTTTAGATCCTGAAACAATGATGGGAGCGCAAGCTTCAAAAATTCAAAAGGATAAAATCATGTCCTACATCAAGCTGGGTAAAGAAGAGGGTGCCGAATTATTAACAGGCGGTGATGAAAACCATTTGGGTGAAGGTTTGGAAGAAGGATATTATATCAAACCAACTCTATTCAAAGGCCATAACAAAATGCGCATTTTTCAAGAGGAAATATTTGGTCCTGTATTAGCCGTTACAACATTCAAAGATGAGAAAGAGGCTTTAGAAATTGCTAATGATACCATCTATGGTTTGGGAGCTGGTGTTTGGACTCGTGACGCACATCAGCTGTATCAAATCCCACGTGCTATTCAAGCTGGACGCGTATGGGTCAATCAATATCATTCATACCCTGCTGGGGCTCCTTTTGGAGGTTATAAGCAATCTGGTATCGGACGTGAAAACCATAAAATGATGCTTGATCATTACCGTCAAACAAAAAACATGCTGATTTCATACAGTAAAGAAAAACTTGGATTTTTTTAATCTTGAAAAATAAAATTAAAAAGTGGGGTTATTACTATAATCCCATTTTTTTTAATTCTTAATGTATCAAGTGGAATAACAAAATTCAATTATCGAAAAGGATATCGTAGGTATCTGAGCCTAATTTGCAAAATTACTCCTAGCGAGTGACCAATATTAACATCAGGTCAAGCAGAAAGATGGTCAAATTATTGCAGGATACAATCAAGCAAAACAGATGAGATTCTCAGCAATAACATTCGGGAACAAATTGATCCACTGTCATACTATTGCTACTTTAGTGATAGCGAATAATACACACCAAAAAGCTTTAAATAAAGCAAAAAATATGAACAGATTATGGTAGAGAGATTAGCATTAACTGAAAAAGCAAAAGCACTAATAAAGGAATTATCGAGTACTCATGGGGATTTGATGTTTTATCAGGCTGGAGGATGCTGTGAAGGTACACAACCGCAATGTTTTGAAAAAGGTGGATTCTACCCTCGAATGAATGATGCGATGATCGGTCTTGCCGAAGGTTATGAATTTTGGATCGATCGCGATTTATTTGAATATTGGAAATTTTCCCATTTTACATTAGATGTGCTCGATGGATTTGGACCAGGAGGATTTTCGTTGGAATCATCCTTAGGGAAAACATTTAAAGTACATTATAGACTTTTTACAGAGGAGGAATTAAAAGAATTATCGCCTATAAAACGAATGGAATAATAGCTTGTATTATTCCATTCTTAATTTTCACGAAAAGGTAATCTGATTTAATCCTCTATTTCAAGCCCCTCTAATACGGGTATTGGTTTTTTATTATCATCCAATGCCACGAAAGAAAAAACACCTTTAACAGCCAATTCGCGACCGTCTTTATACATATCTTCTAAGAATATTTCAACTTTTACTTTTAAACTTGTTCGCCCAACATGAATGACCTCGGCGATTGCTTCGATCATACTACCTGCAGGGATCGCTTTTTCAAAATCAATTTTGTCTGAAGAGACCGTTACAAGTGCTTTTCTGCAGAATCTTGTTGCACACATAAATGTTACTTCATCCATAATAGCCATAGCTTTACCTCCAAACAAAGTGGAATGATGGTTTGTTGTAAACGGGAAAACAGTTATAAAATGATGTGTTCTCGACTGTTCAATTCTTTCTTGTAATGTCATTTCTTGTTTAATTTCTTCCTTGTTCTACGTCTACTCCAATACCTTTTAACAACATTGAAGCATTAAATATTTTACATTCCCCGATCTTGAGTTTATAATCGAATAGCATCTCATCTTGAATTACCTGTATATCAAAATGATAATTCTTGACTACTTTTGGATATTCATCTGCCAAAGTCGATAATTGCAAATCATGAGTTGCGACCATCCCCTTACCATTCTCCGTAATCAACTTCTTAATAATAGCTCTTGAACCCAAATATTTATCAACAGAATTAGTCCCTCTTAGCATCTCATCGATTAAAAAGAAACTATCAGCACGCTGCGCTACTGTTTCTAAGATAAATTTCATACGATCCAGTTCTGCTTTAAATGTCGAAGTACTCTCATTTAAATTATCTTTAATTCTCATATAAGATATCAAATGAAAGATTGGAAGTTTAAAAGAAGTAGCGGGTACTACTGCACCTGCATAGGCCAAAACAGCATTGATACCAACCGTACGTAAAAATGTACTCTTACCAGCCATATTTGAACCCGTTACCAAAGCGATTTGATGGTCAGCATTGGTATATGTATTTGCAATGGCTTTATCAGCAGAAATCAGAGGATGAGCCAAATCAACAACTTCTAAGGCTGTATCCAAGTGCTCCACAATAATTGGAGTAGCCCAGTCTGCGTGATTACGCTTCCAGGTACCCAAACTCACGAGTGCCTCTACTTCAGCTAGCGTATCAAATGATTCCAATATATTAACTTGGTACTTTGCTTTCCAATCCACAATAGCGAATACCTGCTTAAAATCCCACAAGAATATCAAGTTCAAGATTGTACCGACCATCATATTATTTCGAGCATCCAAGTTACTGATCAGTTTACCCAGTTTTTTAAAGGCATGAGAAACCGAGTCTGATGAACCCTGTATTTTTAGTTGCTCCTGTAATTCTTGATTACGAGTTGCCTTCCAAATTCGATTCTCAACTAGCTCCATACTTGCAGCATACGAATCCAGTAGATTGCCAACTTTATCAATTCGACTAGAGAAAAAAGCAACTTTACCCCCATTGGCCATAGACCAAAAAACATGTGCCAATCCGATTACAAGGGGTATGTATGCTGCAGCGGGAATAAAAACCGCCAGAATAACAGCACCGATAAATAAAAATGGGGCGAGCTTTACATATAAGCGCATAAATGAATGACCAAATGAGAAGTCCGCAGACTGAAAGTATGTGGATAAAAAAGATTTAACATCCAATTTTTGGTTCAAATTTGACAACAATTTTGCTTGAAAATCTTGGCTCCATGTGATATCAGTTGCTAGTTCAGCCGCAGCTTCCTGTCGTTTTAAAATTTCTCCTCTTTTGGCATCAGTAAGTAACCATTCTCCTAAAACGGATAAACTCAATTTTGTGGTCGAGCGATTTAACAATTCAAATAAGGAATGGCTTCCAACAATGTCCAGATCTGCACTATAGGGATGCTTATTATCTTCCAAAGATGCACCGTTGTCATATATATTAACGCCTTTATTTTCTAAATCAATTTCATTTAGGTTCACAGCCAGCAATGCTTTCTGATACGCACTAATTTTTTCCAATTTGCTTTGTCTACTTACGAGAAACGCAAAAATAAATATCAATCCAAAAAATAAAATCAGAACGAGCAGTAGATTTTCTAATTGAAATGAATAAAATAAAGCAGCACCGCCAAAGATGATCACACCGAGACGGTAGAAACTATTTTGGTTAATTGCTCGGTCCAGTTTTTTTACTTCTTGCTCGATCTGTACCTTATTACTAAGGTATATGTCCATCATATTATTTTTCATTGGAGAATAATTTGTCTTTTAACGGTAATGAGGCTAGCATATGCATATTAACTGCTGTTTATGAGCGGTATGCTCATGCTGGCTTCATCAAAATTTAATTATTTATGAGTGTATGATTTCAACTAAAACCTGTTGTACTAGCACTCGTACTTTGTATTCATGATCTATTTTTTTGAAAACACGCATGCTTCATTTCGTCATTAAAGGTTATGAGCTTAGTGTTTTTCTACAATTCACTCTTGAACTCAAATTGGCAGTTGATATAAGCCTTTAATCCTGTTATTTTACTGATTTAAATAACTAAAAAAGCTTGGTTTTTACCAAGCTTGATCCCCCACCAAGGGAACAAATCTAAATGTATCGAGCTCGATTCGATCAAAATCATTTTCTCCAGCTCGAATAATAGTCACCATTTTTTGTTCTTTTTCATCCCCAACTGGTATTACGAATATGCCACCAATTTTTAATTGTTTGAGCATAATCTCTGGCACAAAAGGAGCCCCAGCAGTCACAATAATTTTATCATATGGAGCATGTTGTTCAATTCCTTTGGAACCGTCTCCACAGAAAAAATGAGGTTTATATCCCATATACGGTAAAACCTGTATCGTTCTCTGGTATAAATTCTCTTGTCTTTCTATGGTGTAAACATTTGCCCCCAGCTCCATTAAAATACAAGTCTGATACCCAGACCCCGTTCCAATTTCCAGCACTTTATCTCCCTTTTTTACATGGAGCAGTTCCGATTGATAAGCAACAGTATAGGGCTGTGAGATGGTTTGTCCATCTCCTATAGGAAAAGCGATATCTTTATACGCCTGATTCCAAAATGTTTCATCAAAGAAAAAATGACGAGGTACTTTGGCGATAGCATTCAACACATTTTGGTCACTAATACCTCTGGTCTTCAGTAGCTGTACCAATTGCTTACGAGCACCTTTTTCCCTATAATTATCTACAAATTTATACGCCATTATGACTCAAAAATACTATTGTTATTTAATAATTACCACTTATAAGAACAATTTCACTACTAATCAATTAACCTGCAAGCTCTTTCATTTGAAAAGAATAATTTTTGGCTAATTTCATATACCGCCCCACCGATTTAATAAGGATCTACATCAATTACGATACGCGTACCCGTATTGGATTTATCTGCAATAAAATCATTTTTCACATGCTTGATCAAGTCTTTTACTTTAACAATACTGATGTTATTTCTTTCAATTTTAAGCGTTATGGTTTGAATAAAATAATTACGTACTCTTCCCACCAATGGTGTTTCAGGGCCTAAAACTCTACTCCCAAGTTGCTGTCTTAGAGCTGATCCAAATTTCTTAGCACCATCATAACATTTTTGGATATCCATATGTTTAATATCAATACGAATCACCCTATAAAAAGGAGGATAAGCAAAGTTTTTACGTTCTTTTATCTCAGTATCAAACATTCCTTGATAATCATGTGCAACTACCTGTTCTAATACACGATGTTTTGGCGTATAGGTCTGAATGATGACCTGTCCACCGGCTTCTCTTCTTCCAGCCCGACCTGCTACTTGCAAAAAGAGTGAGAAAGCTCGTTCATAAGCACGAAAGTCAGGGAAATTAATCATCGTATCGGCATTGATAATACCAATTAAGCTCACACGACCAAAATCCAATCCTTTGGCGACCATTTGCGTACCGATCAGAATATCAAATTCATGTTCATCAAAGGCACCTATGATCTTATCAAAACCATTTTTCCCCTTTGTCGAGTCCAAATCCAGACGGCCAATGCGCGCATTGGGCATGAGCAATTCCAACTCCTCCTCTACCCGCTCCGTTCCAAAACCTTTACTTTCTATATGAGGCATACCACATGCTGGACATATTTTGATTGGAGGTTCCACGTGACCACAATAATGGCAATGCATCATATTTGAACTCTTATGATAGGTCATACTAACATCACAGTTCACACATTTAGCGACAAAACCACAGGTATTACATTGGATAATAGTCGTATGACCACGTCGGTTTTGAAACAATATAACCTGTTCTTTTCTTTCTAGAGCCCCTTCTATCGCTTTCAGTAAATTACCGGAGAAATATGAAAACATATTTTCTTTTCTTCCTTCTTGTGGTATATCGACAATATGGATATCAGGAAGTTGTGCATTACCATACCTTTCTAATAGCTGTACAAAACCATATTTATTTGATTTTGCATTATAAAAGCTTTCGATGGAAGGCGTTGCTGAACCCAATAAAACTTTCGTTTGGTGAATATAACCTAGGTAGATAGCGGTATCGCGCGCATGATACCTTGGAGCTGGATCATATTGTTTGTATGAACTTTCGTGTTCCTCATCGACTAAGATAATTCCCAAATCTTGAAACGGTAAAAAGACCGAGGAACGTGCGCCTACAATAATCTGAAACTCATTTTTCATTACTTTATGCCACACCTCTGCACGTTCATTATCATTAAATTTGGAATGATAGACTCCCAGTTTATCTCCAAAATGCAATTTTAAGCGCGCGGTTATTTGAGCTGTTAAAGCAATTTCAGGTAAGAGATATAGTGCAGACTTTCCAGCAGCTATTGCTTGCTCAATTAATCGAATATATAGCTGGGTTTTTCCAGATGCAGTCACCCCATGCAATAAAGTAACGTCTTTAGTTTCAAAGCACTCTTGAATTTGGTTATAAGCACGTTGTTGATCCGCATTAAATTCAAAATTAGCATCCAACTCAATATCCTCTCCCTGAAAACGACTGACCACCTTTTCTTTAACTTGAAACACCCCCTTATCTATAAGTGCAGTAATCGCGCCTGAACCACAACCCGAAGCTTCCATTATCATCTGCCGGGTGACATCTGTACTCATTTTTGCTAATTGCATAAATGCCAAAACCGCATCTTGCTGTTTGGGAGCTCGATTTAGTCCATCCAATAGATTTCGTTTCCCATCTTCATCTCGAAATTCTGGGGCAAAAGAGAAGAAAACTTTAGTCTTGGGTTTATATCTTTCCGTAATCTCTTCCGAAATCAGAACAATCCCTTTATCAAACATGACTTTCAGTATCGGAAATACAGATTTTTGACTCAATAGTTTGACAATATCGTTTACTTTTAGCTCTCCTGCGACTTCAAGAGCTTCAATGATCAGATATTCTTTATCCGTCAATGTCGATCGATCAAAATCATCGGGTATAGCAGATACAATTTTTGTTTCACTTGCTAGTTTCAATGCAGATGGTAATGCGGCCTGCATGACCTCTCCCAACGAACACATATAATAGTCGGCTATCCAATCCCACAAGAGCAATTGTGCAGCATCAACAATAGGTTTTTCATCAATGATGTCCAAAATGTATTTTGCTTCATAATGCTTAGGTGCTTCCTTGCTGATTTGCTTTACAATGGCTGAATAGATCTTATTCTTTCCAAATTGCACCATGACACGAACACCAACCTGAATCTTATCGTTCCATTCCACCGGAATACGATAGGTATAGGTATTGGCCAGTGCTAAAGGCAAAATAACATCGACAAAAACAGTCGCCCGGTCTGTGAAAAATAAATTTTGAGGTTCTGGCATGTTCATTTCTAGTATCATGTAAAATTACTAAAAATAAGCCCTCGAAAAAACGTTAATTTCTTCGAGGGCTTATTTTTTACAGTATAACAACCGTATAACTATGATTTATTTTTTAAAGCGGCAACAAACAAAGCTGCCCATCCAACGATAAACGCTAGTCCACCCAAAGGTGTGATCGGCCCTAAAATAGCCGGATTGCCAAAACCTGTGATCTCCCGTATACTGAGCAGATATAATGATCCTGAAAAGAAAAGCAATCCAATGATAAAAGCGATAAATGATACACGGATAGATGCCGTTTTAGCTCTTGAAAAAGTTGACAGAAACAACAGGGCTAAAGTATGATAAAAATGATATTGATTGGCGGTTTTCCAAGTTTCGATATGTTGCGGACTAATCTTCCCTTCTAAACCATGTGCTCCAAAAGCTCCTAAAATAACAGCTAGTGCACCAAAAAATGCAGCCACTAGGATGATTCTCTTATTCATTAATTTAAAATTACGTCTATATTTTAGTAATGTTGGCTAAATGTATCAAATCTTCCTCAGAAAGGAGAATATTTATTAAATTTATTGTTACAAAAGGAGTTCTTAGGTGAGATAACTCAGGTTCCAGATATTTTTTAGTAGGTTTGTTATTAGATATGAGAAATACAATTATTGTTACTGTCTTACTATTTATAGCCGTAGTTGCGGCTTCAGTTTACTACTTCTCCGACAGCAGCAGCAGGCAAGAAAATGCAACAAAAGCACTTCAATATTTACCGGCAGACACCTATTTTATTACTACTTTCAGAAACAACGAAACAACGGATACCATATTTCAACATTTTGAATTGTTTGAAGCTATTCAAGGAAAACATAATTTTGATAACCATAAAACATTAAAACAAGATTTTTTGAGTTCGGAAGCCCTCAAAGCAAATGTTCAAGATGTAGAAATTATGCTTTCTTATCATCCCAGTACATCAGGAATAGCAACCTTATATACAGTAGCCTTAAACGAAAAATTAAATAATCAGGCTTTAGAATCATTATTTCAAGGAATTGACAAGAAATATAAACAAAATCATACAGACACTTTAGTCCATCGCATCTATAGTTTTGATAAAGGAATTAAAGACTCTATTTTATATTGTACGCTGCATGAAAATATTCTTTTTGCGGGTTACGAACGACCTATTATCCAACAAGTGATCGATAAAAAGGTGAAAAAATTAGACACTAAGCAAATTGAGTTTTTTATTGAACAAAATAGTAAAAATACTCCTTTAAGTCTATATTTCAATAATCATCAATTTTCAGCATTTGCAAAAAAAATCATGCGCCCTAAGTTTGGTGTATATCTAAATCAAATCGATTCTTTACAAGGATCTACTGCATGGAATTTGAATTTCAAAGACGACGCCCTTATTTTTAAGGGTGAAACAAAGCTTGATTTAAACCATCATCATTACCTTCATCTTTTTGCTAATCAATCGCCACAGGTACAAACCCTTGCTAACTTTTTACCAAAAAATACCGCTTCTTATATCAACTACAGTCTCTCCAATATCACGAGTTTTCATAGTGGTCTGAATGATTTATTTGTCTATCGAAAAGAGGCTGACAAAATAAAGAGCCACCAGAAATTAATTGAAAATGAAGGAAAGGTCGTTTTTCAATCTGATATATTATCGCTGTGGAACGATGAGTTTGCTATTGCAGAACTGGACAATGAGGCTATGCTAGGTTTAGTAAGTTTAGCGGATAGTACCAAATTTTTAGAAACGGCTAAAAAAATAAGTAGCAATCAAGGTGATGATATTTACCAGTTTGACTACTCGAATATTTTATATTCAAGTTTTGGAGATCCATTCAAAACTTTCCAGCGTCCTTACTTTACCAGAATAGGTAAAGTGCTTGTGATTGCAAATCAAACTGGAATTTTACGCAAGTATCGTCAAGCCTATTTCGATAACCAAATGATGTCTGGAACTGCCATTTTCAAAAACCATAGTGCGATTCAGAGTAACCGTGCAAATGTGACATTTTATATTGAACCTGAGACGGCTAAAAACACCATCATAAATAACTTAAAATCAGAGTATGCAAAAGATTTTAGGGATAAAGAGCAATTTGGCTATCAAAACTTCTATTCAACATCTTTTCAATTAAGTGGCAATGAGGGTGAATTTGTTTCAGGATTTTACGCGCTTTACAAATCTAAAAATCGCCTTGGAGGTACCGCAGAATGGACGTTTCAGTTGAACTCGAAATTGATTAATAATCCATGGGTATTTAATCAAACAGAAAATAGCAAATTCATTTTAGTACAAGAGCAAGATCATACCGTACATGCACTAAGCCCTTCAGGAAAAGAATTATGGAAGACTTTATTTCAGGGAGAAATCTTAGGGCAACCGATACAATTGCAAGATCGGAGCATATTATTGAACACCAGAAGTCGCCTCTACCGATTTTCCCCTGATGGCAAATTACTTCCTGGTTTTTCTATAGGTTTAGAAAATAATGCCTCCGCAGGATTGATATTATCAACTTTCAATAATGAGAAAAGGATTTATATCCCATGCTCCAATCAAATTGCTGCGTATGACCTTGCTGGTAAAAAAATCGAAAATTGGAAAACCCCTACCGTTGATAGTAAGATCTTATATGATCTAAAAGCAACTACCATTGCCAATCAACATTATATTATCGCTGCAACAAGTCAAGGATCGGTATATTTCTTCAATGAAATAGGAGGCTTAGTGAATAAACAAGAACTCAACACCAATGGTCAGACCTTAAAGAATCCAATTGGCTTAATTACGACTTCCGACAAGAAAAATTCTTTCGTTATCGTTCCGGCAACTCAAGGAGAAATAATTAAAGTACCATTTGAAGGTGAACCTATCAAATCAAAAGTAGGCGACTGGGGATCAAATTTCACGTTCAATTTTGAAGATGTGAGCGGTAGTGCAGATAAAGATTATGTCGTGCTTAGTGACAACAACCTAACGGTTTACAATCAGAAAGACAATACTAAATATTTTGAATATAAATTTGTAGATGAAGTGAGCAATAGACCCAACTTCTTCAAGGTAACGAACAATAATGATCTTGTCGCTGTCGGCACGAATAATCGCATGATCTATATCTTTAGTGAAGATGGATTGGTCAGAAATGGTTTTCCTGTCGAGGGCCTATCAAAATTCTATTTTGGACCTATCGATTTTGGGAATAATGCCTCGTATTTAATTAGCTCTAAACGAGATCACAAACTTTACGCTTACAAGTTTTAACAAATTGTAATTCAAAAATTTAAAAACAAAAAATAAACGATCAAAATCGTCTCAAATGTTTATAAAAAAATGCTAGAAATATTTTTTTTTATAGTAGGTTTGCAGACTTAATACGAATATGCTGACATCAGAACAACTAAAGACACTTTTATCCGAACCTAAACGAATTGTAATCACGACGCACTATAAGCCAGATGGCGATGCGCTTGGTTCTTCATTAGGTCTATTTTATTGGCTGAAAGCCCATAAACATGATGTAAGCCTTATCGTTCCTTCCGACTTTCCGGCCTTTTTAGACTGGTTACCAGGTTTGGAACATGTGCGCATCTATACCAGAGAGGTGCAAGAAAATCAACAATTAATTGCTGATGCAGAAATCATCTTTTGCTTAGATTTCAATGGCCTTGGCCGTATCCATGATATGGCAATTCCTGTTGAAAAAGCAACTGGTCTGAAGTGCATGATCGATCATCATTTGGAACCACAAGGTTTTCATGATTATGCTTACTGGGATCCCAAAGCAGCAGCGACAGCACAATTGATTTTTAGATTTATCACAGAAGAAATGCAGGATGAGGGAAATATCTCTGCAGATATGGCGACCTGCTTATACACCGGTATTATGACCGATACAGGTTCATTCCGTTTCCGTTCCACAACTTCTGAAATCCACCGCATTATTGCAAGCTTAATTGACTGTGGAGCTGAAAACTGGGCTATCCATGAATCGATTTATAATAGCTCTTCAGAAGGAAGATTAAAATTCTTAGGATATTGCCTACTTAATCGGTTATCAGTATTCCCAGAGTACAATACCGCTATGATTTATGTCACCCAAGAAGATCTAAAAAGCTTTGAGGTGATCACAGGAGATACAGAAGGACTTGTCAATTATGCCTTATCGATAAAGGGAATTCGTTTAGCTGCATTAATTATTGACAGAACTGAACAAATTAAATTATCTTTGCGCTCAATTGGTGATGTTCCATGTAATGAAATCTGTAAAATCTATTTCAATGGCGGTGGACATCTCAATGCATCAGGAGGAAATTCGCACGATGATCTACAAACGGTTATCGATACATTTAAATCTGCATTACCAAATTATAAAGAAATATTAACAAAATAAAGATAGCAATTAAACTGAAATGAAGAAATCAATTCTATTATTGGCGTCAGCAGGATTATTATTCACTGCTTGCCAAAATTTCAAAAAGGCTGAGGGCGGCCTAGAGTACAAAATCGCTAAAGATGCTGGTGCTGAAAAAGCTGTATCTGGTGATTTATTATCAGTAGACATGGTTGTTAAGACTGATAGAGATTCATTATTAAATAGTACTTACGATGCTGGGATTCCACAAATCGTACAATTATATCCAGATAGTATCATCAAACAAAATCCAGGAGATCCAACAGGTTTATTCAAATTTGTAGGTGAAGGTGATAGTTTGGTATTCAAAATCGATTTAGATTCTGTAGCTGCTAAAACACAACAACCAAAACCAGCATTTGCTGACAAATATATCATCTATACGTTGAAGGTTCAAAAACACTTCAAAAAAGGTAAATTGACTGATCAACAATTGGGTGAGCAAGTAACGAAATACTTTGAAGAGCAAACTGCAAAGTTAAAAGGCGCTGAAGCTGGAAAAGTTGAAGCTTACTTAAAAAACAATAAATTGGAACCAAAGAAAACAGCTTCTGGTTTACAATATGTGATTACTAAACAAGGAACAGGTAAAAATGCTGTTGTTGGCGATACGGTAGTTGTTAATTACATTGGTAAATTGACTAACGAAAAAGTATTTGATACGAATCAAGCAGATTTAGCTAAAAAACATAAAGTTTTCAATCCACAAAGACCTTATGAAGCATTACGTTTACATTTAGGTGTGGATGGTGTGATCACAGGTTGGACTGAGGCATTCCAGTTATTGAACAAAGGTTCAAAAGCAACTTTGGTTATTCCTTCAGCATTAGCTTACGGTGAGCGCAATGCAGGACAAATTCCTCCATATGCACCTTTAGTTTTTGATGTAGAGGTTGTTGATATTATCCCTGGAAAAGCACCTGCTGCTGCTCCAACAACAATTCCAGCTACTACAACTACACCGGCTACTACAGCTACGCCAGTTAAAAAATAAGTAAATAATCTTTTACGTTAAAAGCGCTTATCGGATAACCGATAAGCGCTTTTTTATGGAATCACTGTTTTTGGCACTTAGCAGATGATCACAAATGTTTGTGATAGAATAATCAATAGGTATAACCATATTGTTCAATAGATTATTGCTAAAACTAATAAAACCTTATTAATTTAAGCATTGAGCAGTCAAATTATTAGTTCTAAATCAACCATATTTAAAAAAATAGCTTATTATATTTTTACCAAAAAAATCAAAAAAAAAGCACAATTAATATATATTCGCAACAAAACCTCCCTATTACTTATTAATTTTCAATGCATTGAACATATTTACATCATGATGATAATGGTTAACTTTTCTCAGATTAGGTCATATCAACCTAATCTTTTATTTTTACCGTCGCTATAACTATAATCCATGTTATTAACAGATACCCATACCCATATATACTACCACGTCGATAGCCATACATTAAAAGAACAGATGCAACGTTGTTTTGATAAAGACATACAACGCTTATTTCTTCCTAATGTGAATAGTGCATCTATTTCTGCCGTTATGAAGACTGTGGATGCTTATCCTGCAAATTGTTTTCCAATGCTCGGTCTACATCCATGTGATGTAAAAGAAAATTACCAAGAGGAATTAGCACAGATCTATACCGCATTGCAACATCATCAGGTCTACGCCATTGGAGAAATTGGTCTTGATCTCTATTGGGACAAGTCGACCTTAGAAATTCAAAAGGATGCCTTTCGCCAACAGGTGCAATGGGCTAAAGATCTCCATTTACCTATAGATATTCATTGCCGTGAAGCTTTTGACGAACTATTTGAATTATTAGAAGAGCTGAAAGATGAGAAGCTTTTCGGTGTCTTACATTGTTTCACAGGTAATTTTGCTCAAGCACAACAGGCTATTGATCTCGGATTTGCATTGGGAATCGGCGGAGTGGTTACCTTCAAAAAAGCTGGGCTAGATGAAGTGGTTAAACAAATTGATCTGAAACATATCGTTTTAGAAACAGATGCCCCATATCTGGCACCTGTTCCCTTTAGAGGAAAGCAAAACGAAAGCAGCTACTTGCACTACATCGCACAGAAAATTGCAGACCTAAAAGAGGTATCAATAGCAGATGTAGCAGCAATAACAACTGAAAACTCAAAAAGAATATTTGGAATCTAAATCATATCATGCATAACATATTTATCATATACACAGGTGGAACCATTGGAATGGTCAAAGACGAAACCGGAACCTTCGTCCCTTTCGACTTTGAATTGATCAAACGTAATCTTCCGGATTTGAGTCGTTTAGACTATAAATTGACGGTACATTCATTTAATCCGATTATCGATTCTTCTAATATGAAGCCTGAAATATGGATTGAAATGGCGCAAATCATTAAAGATAATTACGATGAATATGATGGTTTTGTGATTTTACATGGATCAGATACGATGTCCTTTTCGGCATCTGTGCTTAGTTTTATGTTAGAAGGATTACAAAAGCCTGTTATTTTATCGGGATCCCAATTGCCTATTGGAGAGATTCGTACCGATGCACGTGAGAATATGATGACAGCTTTGGAAATCGCCTCTACTAAGCATTTTGGAATATCCATGATCCAGGAAGTCTGCATTTTATTTGATAATAAATTATTTAGAGGAAACCGATCTTTTAAATATAATTCAGCCAAATTTGAAGCATTCCGATCGCCCAACTATCCTGTTCTTGTAGAGGCTGGGATACATTTACAATATAACCAAGATGCACTCTTAAACAACAGTGGTAAAGAGTTTATTTTGCACACAAAATTAGATGATCGGGTAGCGGTATTAAAACTTTTCCCAGGAATAAGCCCAAGTACAATTAAAGCAGTTCTCAATTCAGATGTCCGTTCCATTGTGATGGAGACATTCGGTTCGGGCAATACCACGACAGATCAATGGTTCTTGGATCTATTAAAAGAAGCGATAGATAATGGTAAAAACATTCTGAATATATCGCAATGTAAAGTAGGTTCGGTCGAATTGGGTAGATATGAGACCAGCACAGGATTAAAAGCTATTGGCGTGCTCAATGGATACGATATGACATTTGAAGCTGCTGTAACGAAGCTGATGTATCTTCAAGGAGAGCTTGAAGACCAAAAAGAAGTTGCTTATTGGGTCGAAAAAAATATCAGAGGCGAATTGACGATCAATGACTAGTCATTACCTATAAAATTGATCCTAGCTTCTATTCCAGCATGTCATTCGTAGCATGTCGAAAATGTACTGTGAGGAAGTAAGATATAGATATACAAAAGGCTATCGAATCTGATGATGGATAGCCTTTTGTAGTTTTTAATATTTGAATATAGAAAATAGTAAATCCTTTTGTATAGAAACTTTTAGATCACTATTTGAGCTGTAAGAGTACTTCTGACACTACAAAATTACTTCCGCCAACAAAGATTAAATCTCCTTTTTGATAGTGCTCTTTAGCGGCTTCAAAAGCCTTTACTACCGGGCCATAAGCATTACCTTTTAAGCCCAATTGATGTGCTTCAGCTGCCAGTTCCACGGAGGGCATTGCTCTAGGCATATCGGGGTTACTAAAATAATAAATCGCATCTTTTGGTAAAAGTGGCAACATATGACCCAAATCCTTATCCTTCATTGCTCCTATCACAAAATGCAATTGTCTAAAGCTTGTATTGGCCAGATTCTTTAAGACTTCCCTTATTCCATCTTCATTATGTCCCGTATCACAAATGACAAATGGATCTTTTGACAATGTTTGCCAACGTCCTTGAAGTCCAGTAAAGGATTGTACTTTTCTCAAACCATTTTTCACAGATGCAAGTGGCAGATCATACCCTAACTTACGCATGTGATCAACGATCTGCAAAACACCTAAGATATTTTTCGATTGATAACTTCCTTTTAAATCCAATTCGTAATGTTCTGTATGACCTTCTAGGTTGACCACATCAATCTGCAAATAGTCTTCATCGACAGCTTTTATGCTTGATTGCAGTTTTTTAGAAGCAAACTCAAGCGATGCATGTTCCTGTTCAGCTTTTTTCATAAATACAGGAGCGGTTTCTTCATTGTATTCTGAAACCACAACCGGAGTGTCATATTTGATTATACCTGCTTTTTCAAATGCAATTTCTGAAAGGGTGTTTCCAAGCATATTCATATGGTCAAATCCGATATTGGTAATCAATGAAATTAACGGCTGGATTACATTGGTGGAATCTAATCGCCCACCTAAACCCACTTCGATAATCGCTATATCCACTTGCATTTTCGCAAAATAATCAAATGCCATAGCCACCGTTACTTCAAAAAACGACGGCTGGATCTCTTCGATTAATGCCTGCTGGTTATGAACAAAATCGATCACAAATTGTTCGTCCACCATCTGCCCGTTTATACGGATACGTTCCCTAAAATCCAATAAATGTGGGGAGGTATATAGGGCTGTTTTATAACCTGCTTCTGCAAAAATTGAAGCTAACATATGGGATGAGGATCCCTTTCCGTTAGTTCCTGCAATATGAATAGACTTGAATTTTTGCTGTGGATTGCCTAAAGCATCAAGCAGAGCTAAGGTATTATCTAAATCCTTTTTGTATGCCGAAGCCCCGTCACGGGTAAACATAGGTAATCGAGCATATAGATACTCGATTACCTCATTATAATTTTGCATTGACAATAAATTTTATCTTAACTTAAAATTGAATACAATTCTACCTGTTTGAGAGTCAGGTGCATTTGCCAATTGATTCAATCGAGCTCCACGAACAGCTCTTTCACATTTTTCCAACAAACTTGGATCCGTAATCGTTGTCCCCTTTACACCAGCACGTGCATAGATGATCACTCCAGATTGGTTAACACGGAACTCTACTGCTACCTTTCCTGCCTGCTGTCCATTGTCATCAATCTGAGGTCGCTGTGTAAAGCTTCGGTTTTCAATCGAAAGCATCATATTACCGTTGCCAGAGCCACCTTCACCATAATTACTCGCTAAAGGATCTCCCAATTTACTCCCTTGATTGCCAGGTACCGAACCTGTCCCGTCACCAGAACCTGTACCATTATTCTTTTTACCTTTATAAAGCGCATTTGAGTTAACAGTAGGTTTACTATCCTTGACTTCTTTGGTAGTTTCAGGAGCTACTGTTTTGACTGGTTTTGAAGATTTGGTCACTGCAGGTGCATCTTCTACATCTTGCGTCACTACAGCTTTATCTGCAACTTGCTGTGAGGGAGTCGGTGTCGGAATCTCTTCTGGAACGACGCGATCAGGTTTTACATTATTAGCATTGGGATCTACCGATGGTTCTTCCACACTCATGTAATCATCGCCCATGCCTTCTTCTGCTGTACCATAATTGACAATCATGCCACCCATACCGTATTCATCAGGTGTCTTAGTGCCAAAAATGACAAAGAAACCTATCAATACCAAAATTCCCATAATAGCAGTAGAAATCCCTAATGCTTTTGGGAAGTTATTTTCCTCATGTTGAAGATGGTAAGCCATGTATTATATCTCCTATTTCTTTAAAAATTAGACTTCAACCTGTTCAAAGGTTTAATGTTCTTTAATCTTTCTTTGGTTCTGTCGCCAAAACAACTTTTATCTTTAAGCGGTTGGCAATATCCATTACAGAAATGACATTCTGAATAGGTACACTATTGTCAACATACATCATAATAGTCAGCTCTTCTCCCGTTTTCATCTGTGATTGGATTGCAGCTTCTAATGCTTCATAGGGCACAACCGCCTTTTCAACATGATAAGCTAGATCCGATGTAATGGAAACCGTCAATGTTTTTTTCGATACCGACTGCTCTCCTGCGCTAGATTTTGGAAGTAATAACTTCACTACTTGCGGATTGGAGACAGCAGATGCCAACAAAAAGAACAACATCAGAAAGAACATGATGTCATTCAATGCAGATGTATGTACTTCTGCTGCTGGTTTATTTTTTCTACTTCTTAGATTCATTTTAATAAATTTTAATTGATGAATTAGTCATACGATCCTGCGATTATACGCCAGGTTCATCTAATAAATCAATAAATTCTACTGCATCCGTTTCCATACGTAAGATCAAACGTTCCACCATCATATTTAAGATATGATAACCAATGTAAGCTAAGATACCAACCGTCAAACCTGAAGCCGAAGCAACCATTTTCACATAAAGACCACCAGATACCGAACCGATATCAATACCACCAGCCATCTCCACTTCATGGAAAATCGTAATAACCCCAAAAATAGTTCCGACGAAACCAAGCATCGGTGCAATACCAGCGATGATTCCTAGAATATTAATGTTCTTTTCCAATTTGGCCACTTCAAGCTTACCTACGTTTTCAATAGCGCCTTCAATATCTTTGATGGGACGTCCTACACGTAGTAATCCTTTTTGTAACATACGCCCTAATGCAGAATGGCTAGAACGGCAAACGGCTAAAGCTGCATCCAATTTTCCTGATAACACACTTGCTTTTACTTGTGACATTAATGAAACATCATATTTTGCCGCTTTACGAATAGTCAGGAAACGTTCAAAAAAGATAATTAAACCAATAAACAACAATAATAAAATGGGAACCATAATCCATCCCCCCTTCATCATCATTTGAATTAAGCTCAAATTCTCGTCTCTTACTACAGGTACTGCCTGTTGTGCAGCGTGATTAATGGTGTCCAAAAGATTGCTGTCGCTCTGAATCAATGACATAATAATGTATAATTTTAAAATTGTTTATATTAGACTATTTCGATATTTTTTCAACCCATGCTCCTGAGAAAGTTTTCACGACAGTTGCCTGATCACGATCTGCTTCTTCTTTTGTAATATAGGTATCCCAAATCACGCGTTTTTTATTTCTTTTAAATTTGCTATCCACTGCTCGCACAGTTGTATAACCCTTTTTTCGTAATCTTGATACTTCTTCTTCTGCCAATGCCATCGTTCTCGGAGTCGCAATAACCAATTGATAATTTGGTTGTGCTACCGGTACAGCTTCTTTGACAACAAGCGTTTCTTTTGTAGCTGCAGGAAGTGCTATCGTATCCTGCTTTAGCGTGTCAATTGCAGCTGTCGAATCTTGTTTCAATTGCGTACTGTCTATTTTTGTTACCGTATCCACAGGGACAACAACAACAGGAGCAATTGTCGGCTTCTTTCCAAACAATTGATCTTTTAGTGTTGGATTGAGTAAGAATGCAACGATGACAGATACGACAATAATGATTGCAGCAGAAATATAATACCAAATCGTATTGGACTGTGTCGCCCTTTCTTCATAGAAAACTACTGGCTCCTGCTCTACTGTTTGTTCGTGAGTAAAGACAACAGGTTCTATTTCTACCGGTTCGACAACCGCATCCGACTGAATTAGCTTTGCTTCTTCAGGAACAATCTCTTCTTTTACTTGTACGGTATCTACCTCTTTCTCCTCTTCAAGCTCATCATCAACACTTTCCTGCTCTTCGACAGGAATCAAAGGAATAATTTCATCCAATTCACGGTCTGGAATTACAGTTTCTATTTCTGGAACAACAACATGTTTTATCGGTTCAAAATTAAACCCCGATAAGTCCAATGGTTTAAAAACTAAACTGGAACCGTAGCTCACGATATGACCTAAGTCTTCCAGTTTTGCTTGTCCATTTTGGATGAGCTGATCTTTTAAATCCGCCACAGCATCTTGCAATACTTGCGTGGCCGCATCCAGGTTTAGATTTTGCTGTTGCTGAATATAATGAATAAAGTTAAACCCATTTTCTGCTGTAGAATCAAATTCCACATAAGAAATAGGTGGTAAAAACAGATCGCGTTGTTTATCTAACTGAGCCGCAGAATGTTTTCTTTTGAACACCCCCAAGCCCTTAACGTAAACTTCTGAGTAACGCTTTAATAGATTATTGATGTTTTTACCTAAATTCATTCTTGTTCCTTATTTGCTAACGCAAAGTTATAATCTTCTTGTATTAAAAAGAAAAGTTTATACCACCAATTATATTAAAACCTAGACGTGGGTAGTATTGATAACGCTCGTACTCGGTTCCAAAGATATTATTTGCTTTTACAAATACGCCTAATTGTTTCTTAATCCGGTATTCGGCACCGGCATTAAAATCTGCAAAAGAAGGTATGGTCACTTTAGATGGATCTTCAGAACGTACCGTAGCACTTGTATACGTGTACGCTAAAGCAGATGTTTGTCCTTGCGTTGATAACTCGGCATCTACAAAGAATTTATCCGAAATATTAAATCTTGCATTGGCTAAGAAACGAAATTTCGGCAATGACCAAGCTTCTTCCGTATCTTTTACTTTGTAATCATCAATATTGATCTTACCTCCTAAGTTAACCAATTGTGAAACACGAACATTCATCTCCCCCTCTATACCAAAGTGAGTTGCCTTACTGGAATAGCCATCGTAAATAACATCAAATTTATATGGAACAAATCCTTCTCCCAATTCCTCTCTACTATTGATAAATAAAGGAAGTCCTTCGATCTGTTTGTAAAATGCTTTTACTTTATAGCCAAAATTTGCACCTGCATTACCTTTTAGACCTGCATAAATATTTAATTTTTCTAAGGTATTACGCACTTCAATATTGCTATTCAGGTAAGGATTTTCTTTTGCAAAACCACGTAATGATCCTTGTTTAACTCCACCGTTTGCTCCTGCAAATAAGTACACATACTCCGGTACTACAGCAAAATCGGCCTCTACAGTTGGGAACACATTAAAACGGCTGCTATCACCAAACTCAGAAACCAAATTAGCTCCTAAAGTCACATTATAATTATCACCTTTGAATTTAATATACGGATTAATGGATGCCACATGGTTTTTTGTTGGGTTCACATCATCAACAGAATTAAGACTTGCGCTTAAATTTGCTCCAACATTAAAGGTGTTGATCTTTTTATTCAGATAACCCGACAGTGCAAATGAATTCTCTTTTGCATTGTACTTATCCTTAAACAGGTAAGCATCTGCTTTTACCGAGTAACTTACTGCACCTTCTTTATCTACATCAGTATTACTGGTCAGTTCACCATTAAAATAGATATCATTAAAAGCCTGTGCTTCTGGAGTTGTATTGATTAGATTTGAACTTTGATCGAAGACCTGTCCATAAAAGTTCGTTGAATAACGGTTGTAGCCTAAAGTACCATTTACTGTAAAAGGCTCATAAACACGGCGTCCGAAAATACCGACATCTTGTGTTGCAAACTTTTGACCTTCAATACTTCCTTTTTGGTTCAAATGCTTGGCAAATAATCCAAAACGTGTATTTTCAAACTTATCAACCGCTAAATATGCTTCACCTAGAATCGTGTTATAGTTACCTACGCCAAATTTCACATAGTTACTGGTTTGATCCGCTAGTTGCGAGAAAGGCAATTCTTTCACGTTCAACTCGCGCAATCCGGTATTGATATCCAGTTTTTTATCTGTTATATTGTTATAGTTCAACTTAGGCTGATATTCTCTTTTATTGGTCATATCAGGACTACGACGGATTTTTACCGCATCTGCAAGAATAGGTTTATAATCACGTACGACATCAAAAGAATCGATTGTCACTGGTGTAGCAGGATCAACTTTTTTTGGTGTTTCTTGTGCAAAGGAGTGCATTCCAGCACCCAATAACAAGGTTGCTAATGTATATTTCTTCACTGTTGTATTGTGCAACTTCTTCATTATTTCCTATTTCTTTTTGTTCAATTTTTCTAGACGAGCTTTTGCTGTAGGCAAAATATCATCCTTACCATCATAATTCTCAATCACACTCTCCAAAGTAGATTTTGCTTGGAAATTATCTCCTTTTCCGACATAAGCATCAGCCATTAAAATAAAGCTTTTTGCTACCCAATAATCATAAGAAGAGAATGAATCTGAAACATCAAAAGCTGACTTAATAGCTGCTTCATATTCTTTATTTTCATACTGCATCAAAGCAACATTATAACGCGCCTCAGCTCCGATAACGGTACGGCTTTTTAGTGCCGCTAAATTAAATTCTTTTAATGCTTCAGCACGCTTGTTTTGTTTCAAATATGCTTTACCGGCATATAAAGAAGCGTTAGCAATTTCTTCCTCCGATGATTTCTCGTAATTCTTGACAGCATTCGTATAATTTAATGCTTCTTTATAGTCACCGATCTCAAAATAGCTGACCATTAAATTGTTGATCGCATAGCTGTAGTTCGATTTGTATTCAGAAGTCAACTCTAATTTTTTGAGCAATTGTGTTGCTTCGTTATATTTCTTCTGTTTCAAATACAAGCGTGACACACTGACCAAAGTACGTTCTGTATAAGCACTTGTCCAATCATTCAAGATAATGTTATAATCGTGTAGAGCCTCATCGATATGACCTAATGCGGCATTACTTTCTGCACGAATAAAACGAGCATATTTTTCTTGAATAGGTTTAGGGAATTTGTCAAAATAAGCATTGACAGCTTCGATTGCACCTTGATAATTTGATCTTGAGAATAATGTAGTAGCAGTAGAGAAGGTACGGCTATCTTGCTCTGATGTCGTCAGGTTTCCAATATTGGTACCAGTCGCATACTTGATATAACCAGTAGCATCGCTATTATCCAAATAAATATTTTCAATAGATCGCATCGCTTGTTTAGCCTCATCCGTAGTCGCATATTGATCGACTACACGTTGGAAAGTCTTTAACGCTGCTTCGTTATTATCTTGATTATACTGCACTAAACCGATGGTTACCAAAGCACGTGGCACATAACTGCTTCGTGGATATTTCTCCACCATCGTTTGCAATCCAGCTATCGCTTGATCTGACTGTCCCATCAAGAAATAGGTATAAGGAATCTCGAAGGAAACATCATCGGCATAGTTTGAAGATGGGTATTTCGCGATTACAGATTTAAGCGTTGCAATTTTGCCTTCATTATTACCTTGTAGCCCTTGGATAATACCGCGTTGGAATAAAGCATAATCTTGACTTGCTGCTTTTGCATTGATCAATCGATCATACTGCTCCATAGCTTTACCATAATTTTTCGCGGAGAAATACGAATCTCCTAAACGCGCGATAGCATCGTTACGGGTATTCAATTCAATTCCTTTGGAACCACCTGTCGCTAAAAAGCGTTCAAAATAATTCGCAGAGGTATTGTAATTACCGTTTCTAAATGCGGCATATGCTAATGCATAGTTGGCGTAGTTGTAAACATCCGTTTTACTAGCTGCTGGTAAACGTAAAAATTTATTAAAGTTCGTTACCGCTTCACCATATTTACGCACCTCATACATCGCTTCAGCTTTCCAGTAAGTCGCTAATGCATAGATTTCTTCATCATAACGATTCGCTTCCGAACGCATGAATAAGGAGATGGCATTTTCAAATGCACGCTCATTATAGTATTCCAAACCTCTATAGTACGTTACTTTTTGATAAGCTACATTTGCTTCTTTTCCTCTTTTCTGAATGGTTTCTAAGATATCAACTGCTTCGCGGTAATTTTTAGTGCTCAGCAATACTTCAGCTAATAATGTTTTAGCCTCTTCCTGACGTTTTGAATTTGGATATGTTTTTAGATATTCCTGAGTAGAAGCTAACGCCACTTGGTGGAATTCCAATTCATATGAAAGTTTAGCGTAGTTAAATAATCCCTCCTCTTGCAGATCTTTATCAAAATCTAATTTCGAAGCTTTGAAGAATGCATTACGAGCGGCTTGTTTATTTCCTTTTTTCAAGAATGAATCTCCTAATGTAATCATCGCACTTTGATAATAAGCATCAGGTTCGGTCATTTTCTCCAATTCTGTAATCGCCTTATCATAATCTTTCAACTTATAGGCGATATAACCGATTTGGTAACTATCTTGATTGTTTTGTGTCTTTCCCTGATCTTGGGCTTGAAACTTATCGTAGTAGTTTTTAGATGATTTCAGATCTCCTTTAATGAAGTAAGTCGCTGCGATAATACGGAACAATTCCGTTTCATTTTCTTGTTTGGTGCGTTGCATAATTGGCAAAGCATAATCCAAAACATCATCATAACGCTTATCTAAGAAATATAAGGCTGTAATATAGTACGGATAACTGGTTTCAAATGTTTTTGATCCATTAAGACGTTCAAACTCATTCAAAGCAGTCTTATACTCGGCATCTAAATAACATAAGTAAGCATAATAATAAATTGATGCTTCTTGATATTCCGATTTCTGATCTTTTAAAGCTTCAAAAAGTGGTTTTGCAGCGGTATAATTCTTAGTTGTAAAATAAGAATATCCCAATTTAAAACGATACTCTAAGCTTTCATTACCCGCTAAATTTTTACTATCAATCTTGGTAAACCATTCAATTGCTTTTACATAGTCTTTCTTTGCATAATAAGATTTTCCAATCTGAAAATATGCTGCTTTAGCATTAGCACTCGAAGGATAGTCTTTGATATATTTCAGAAATTGTGCTTCCGCATCTGTTTCGCCAAGTTCAAGAGCACATACTGCTTGAAAATAGCGAACATTTTCTTTTAGGAGTGTCAGCTCCTCTGTTTCATCTAACTGTAATGATGATTTGGTACGTAAAGCTTCCACACGATTAAATTGTTCGGAAGCAGAAGTAAACTTACCTCTTTCAAACAACTCCATTCCGGACTTGTATGCTTTGTTGATTTGTTGCCACTCTGTTTGCTGTGCTAAAGCTGGTGTCGCCATCAAACTCAGCGCAAACCCCACCTGGTAAATCTTTTTATACATAATATGTAAAATATTTTATATGTTTTATTTTATGTTACAAGTACTTAGCTTCCAAAAGCGAAGTATACTTCATAGTAATCTTCAAAGTACTAAATTAAGCCTAAAATAAGGAGTTTTCCTCAAAAGTTATTCACAATTGTTAACATTATCAAAAGTATAACGTATTTAATACAAAAAAAATATGCCTGATTTAAAATAAAACCAGGCATATTGATCTATTTATACAACCTGTTGCTAACCACGCTGTCCTGCTAACAGATACAGCACGGCCATACGAACTGCGACACCATTTTCCACTTGATCTAATATAATGGAATGTGCACTATCCGCAACGTCCGATGTGATCTCTACTCCTCTATTGATCGGTCCTGGGTGCATAATTGTAATTTCTTTATCCAGTGAATCTAACAAGGTCTTATTTAAACCATAAAGCATGGAATATTCACGTAAAGATGGAAAATAGGCAATATCTTGTCTTTCCAATTGAATACGCAACATATTCGCGACATCGCACCAATTCAACGCTTTCATCAAATCGTGTTCTACTTTTACTCCTAATGAAGTGATATATTTAGGAATTAGTGTAGTTGGTCCACATACCATAACTTCTGCACCTTGTTTTTGTAAACATAGGATATTAGAGAGCGCAACACGAGAATGGGTGATATCACCGATGATTGCCACTTTACGTCCTGCTACATCACCAAATCGTTCACGAATCGAGAAAGAATCCAATAATGCTTGTGTAGGATGTTCATGTGCCCCATCACCCGCATTCACAATTTGTGCGTTTACATGCTTACTTAAAAACACGCCTGCTCCAGCATATGGGTGACGCATCACGATCATATCCACTTTCATCGCTAATATATTATTGACCGTATCGATTAAAGTCTCTCCTTTACTTACCGAAGAAGATGAGGCTGCGAAATTGACAATATCTGCTGAAAGTCTCTTTTCAGCTAGCTCGAATGATAGACGTGTACGTGTAGAGTTTTCAAAAAAGACATTTGCGATTGTAATATCACGCAGTGAAGGAACTTTTTTGATGGGTCTATTTAAAACTTCTTTAAAGTTGCTCGCTGTATTTAAAATCAATTGAATATCAGATTCATTCAAATCTTTTATTCCTAACAAATGACGTGTACTTAATTGTTCAGCTGTTGATGACATTTTATAATGTATTCAGATTTTCGTTACTCTATTTTTTCTCTGTTACCAAGATAATACTATCCTGATTATCCGACTCCTGCCAGTTCACAATCACTTTTTGTGAATCAATAGAATCCACTTGAATTCCAATATAATCGGGTTGAATTGGGATCTGTCTTGAAAAACGACGATCAACGAGCACGAGTAGTTCGATACGTTCGGCGCGACCAAATGCTTGAATGGCATCCATCGCAGAACGAATGGTTCGACCAGTCCAAAGGACGTCATCCATCAAAATGACCTTTTTACCTTCTACAATAAAATTGATGTTTGTGCTGTTAGCTAAAATGGGACCATCATTACCTTTTCTACGAAAATCGTCACGGTAAAATGTAATATCCAAATCACCACTTAAAATTGATGTACCCAACATTTTCTCCAATTCTTTGACAATGCATCTGGCTAAGAAAGTTCCACGAGGTTGTATACCAATTATAACTGTATTTGAAAAATCTCCATGATTCTCAATCAATTGACGACAAAGTCTTTGAATGGTAATCTGAAATTTTGGTCCATCTAATAAAATCGACTGTTTCATTAAGGGAATGTTTAAGCAAACGTACCACTTTTTTCGAAAAAATCCGAATAAAAGATGAATTTATTGTCGGATGAACGACATAAAAGCACCATTAAAAACTAGAAATGCGTTATACCCATCCTATAAAATCATCGTATAGCATTTCTAATTATTCATTGCCATCTTGAGCAGAATTTATCCGACACCCTATAAAATAAGCGATCAAGCTCTTATAAGCTTGTTTTAAGAATCGATCTTAGCTGTTTTTTTCTTATTTATAAACCAGTAAACAGGTAGTCCCAGAATAATAAGAATAAAACCTGGCCATGTGTATTGTGGTTTATATAAAATCAATAAAATGCAAAATGCAGATCCAATAAGTAAGTAGATTAAAGGGACTATAGGATATCCTAACGTTTTATAAGGACGTTCTAAATTGGGTTGTTTAAATCGAAGCCAAATCACAGCAAACACCGTGATCATATAAAATAAAACAATCACAAAAGATATCATATCAAGTAAGTCTCCATACTGACCACTCAAACATAGTAATGAAGCCCATATCCCTTGTAACCATAATGATTTTTCAGGTACTTCGTATTTATTATTCGGAATAGCTTGCTTCAAGAATAAACCATCTTTTGCCATCCGTTGAAATACCCTTGCCCCAGAGAGCACAATACCGTTGACACAACCAAATGTGGATATCATGACTAGAACAGCCATAATAATCGTCCCTGTCTCGCCCAATATTTTATGTGCTGTTGCCACTGCTACTCGATCATTCACCGCAAATGCAATCTCTTCCCTACTTAATGCAGATAAGTACACATAATTACAGAGTAAATACAGCACCATCACTAAAGAAGTTCCGATCACCATCGCCCGAACAACGTTGCGTTTTGGATTTTCAATTTCCCCTGCAATAAAAGTTACGTTCTCCCAAGCAACACTACTAAATACAGAACCGACCATTGCTGCAGCAATGCCACCTAACAAAATACCACCACTAATATCTGACCAGCCGAGACCTTTCAAATTTTGATAGGAATTTAAACCATAACTCAAGTTTTCAGAAAAATGATTTTCTTTGATCATAAATATTCCGCCTGTAATCAATAGGATTAAGGCAATAATTTTTGATGATGTAAAAAATGATTGTATCATTTTTCCACTTCGTACTCCTCTGGTGTTGATAAAGGTGAGTATCAAAATAACGAACATGGCCAGTATTTGAATCCAGGTGATCTTAAAGGAGCCATTTTCATATAGGGGTGCAGCGTTATTTAATTCCGGAATCAGGTAGGCAGTAAATTTTCCAAATGCAACGGCTACTGCAGCAATAGTTCCGGTCTGAATCACGGTAAACAGACTCCAACCATATAAAAAACCCGTCATTTTCCCAAATACTTCAGTTAAGTAGGTATATTGACCACCAGCTTTGGGAAATAAAGCAGATAACTCCCCATAACAAATGGCTGCAGAAACGGTCATCACAGCCGTAATGAGCCATACGATTATCACCCACCATCCTGAACCTAATTGCCGCATCATATCTGATGAAACAATAAAAATTCCACTTCCAATCATTGATCCCATTACAATCATAATGGCATCCCAAAGTTTGAGTTGTCGATTCATATTTTATAGGCTGGTTACCTTTGACAAACTTACAAATATTCTTGAAAAACAAGAGATTATCAAAAAATAATAATCAAACTCTACCTGATAAAAAAAGCCCTTTCCATTTTTAATGAAAAGGGCTTTCTCAGTCTTGATTATTTGTTATCCAAAAAATTGGGTTGGATCAAATCCATGCTCCTTCAATACATCATCTGGAACACCGTTCCATACTCCAGGCGTATTTCCTTGAAAACCGATTGCTTTCACTCCGATTTCGCTGGTATAGAAACCCGAAGAAGTCAGATTACGCATCAAAGAAAAGAAAGCAACCCCTTGCTGCATTTCAGGTCTCGCTAATTCGGGATAAGCAATATCATCGACGATAGCCAATTGTTCCTGCTGCTTACAATTAACAAATGCTTGTCCAAATCTTTTTTGACATTGTACATCCAACCATTTTAAGCCACCACGCATTGGAATTTTATTATCTGGTAAATCCTTCACGATAAACTCAATAAAATCGGGCACTCCTGCATCTGAGGCACTTCCCGAAGATGCATCTTTAGGAATAATGATATCGGCTAAAATAGTAATTGTTGCAAACTCATGTTCGTTAAAAAATTTCTCTTCCAATAGTGCTTTTGTGCGTTCATATTCAAAATCCTGTATTCCAGGAAGTCGATCTGAAGTATCTACTGCTGCTGTTTTACTCTTATCGGTATTACAGGATCCCGCCAATAGGCCAGTTCCTGCTGCAATGAGACCTAATGCTTTTAGTGATTCTCTTCTATTCATGAGTCCTAGCTATTTAAGTTTTTCTTTTCTTGTAAAATATATTCTGCAGTGCGCATCGACAGGGCTAATATCGTCCAAGTCAGATTTTTATCCCCTTGTTGAACAAATGGTCCTGCATCTACAACATACAGATTTTTACAATCATGTGCCTGCCCCCATTTATTTAATGCTGAAGTTTTAGGATCATTACCCATACGAGTGGTTCCTCCTTCGTGTATAATCTTACCTGGTGCCTCCAAACCATAGAGTGTATCTGCTCCTGGAATCTTAGAGGTGATCACAGCCCCCATTTCATGCATGATGGATTGAAACGTTTCTTGCATATGCTTGGCCTGTGCTATTTCTTCGTTAGCCCATTTATAATGGAAGCGTAGCACAGGGATACCAAATTTATCCACTTTATTGGGATCAATTTCGCAATAGTTATCAATCCGTGCTAAAGCGGTCCCTCTACCAGCCATACCCACATTCGCTCCGTAGAAACTATTATAATCTTGCTTCAATGACTCTCCATATCCACCTAATGGCTTTTGCTTTCCATCGGCACCTTTCGCATTATTATTCACATTAGGGACCCAATTCAAAAATCCATACGAAGGCATATGAAGTCCACCTCCATATTCGATATGATATCCGCGAGGGAAATTAAGCTTTTTATTATCTTCCCACCATGGAGAGTAAATATGCACGCTTCCTACCCCATCTTCATTATAACGTTTTCGATCTAACAATTGTGGTAAAAAGCCAGACAGACTGGCACCAGTAGAATCATGCAAATATTTACCGACTACACCGCTGCTATTACCCACTCCACCAGGATGAGCTTTGGATTTGGAATTAAGCATAATACGCGCACTCTCACAGGCACTAGCTCCTAAAATAACTGTTTTTCCTTTTACGGCATATTCTTGCATATCTTTGGTATTCACATAAGAAACACCAATAGCTAACCCTTCATCATTGGTCAGAACTTCCCTTACCATAGCGTTATCTATTACTTTAAGATTGCCTGTATTTATTGCTGGTATGACTAAACAAGATGAGGATGAAAAATCGCCATACACTTTACAAGCACGACCACACTGACCGCAGTAAAAACATGTTCCTCTACCTTTGATTTCTTTCGATACTTCGGTCAACACGGCTCCACGACCTGGAATAACGGGAACTCCCGCTTTCTTTGCTCCTTTTGCGATGTACAACTCATTTAATCTTGGTTTTGGTGGTTTCATAAAAATACCATCTGGCTCATTATGTATGCCCTCCTTTGTACCATACACACCGATCATACGGTCTACACGATCATAAAATGGTTTCACTTCCTCATAAGTAATTGGCCATTCATCGGTGACACCATCTTTGGGTTTGAAATCATCAGGTCCCATGCGTAACGATATCCTACCCCAGTGGTTGGTACGTCCGCCTAACATACGAGCACGGAACCATTCAAATTCAGTACCTGCTACTTTGCTGTAAGGCTCTCCTTCGATCTGCCAGCCTCCAAATGCGGCATCAAAGTCTCCAAATGGTCGTGTGGTAGAAGCCCCACGGCGCGGAGACTCCCAAGGCCAACGCAACTGTAATGAATCTTTTGCTGGATCGTAAAAAGGACCTGCCTCCAACATCAGTACTTTAAGCCCGGCATTGGCAAGGATATAGCCCGCCATTCCACCACCGGCGCCTGATCCGACGACAATAGCATCATAGACTTCTGTACTTTCCTTTATTTGATAATTTACCATAATTAATTTTTAATTTTCTCAGAAGCCATTCATTTTACTATGATATACAATAAAATAAGATGAGACCTCAAAACTGTTTGGTTATAATTAATTGTTAGATGAAGCGACAAATTATCTAAAATTCTTGAAAGTTCAAAACAATTTTATCGATTTAGCACTTTGTAAACAAGCCTTTACAATTCATTCTATGTTTTAAGCTCTCAGGCTTGTTCTGTCCGATTAAAAAATAATACACAAAAAAATAGGCTTACAAAATTGTAAGCCTATTTTTTTGTGTCAAATTATTTATTCTAAGCCAAATTGCTTTTTATAATTATTTTCGAGCTGCTCGACTTCTTGTTGCAATTTTGTATCTTTTGTCTGAGACAAGATACTTTTATATACACCTAAGGTTCTTAAAGCTGTTTGAATATTTGCATATTCTAATTCTGTTTTTGTTTCTGCAATAGCATGATAGTATGCCATATTTTGCTTCAAGAATAACAGATTACGATTGACAATATCAGCCGCCTTTTGCGTTTCTCCTACACTATATAAGATATTAATGATCGGTGTGTAATTTAAAGCATCACGCATTAAGAAAACTCGTTTTGGCATTTTTTCATAAGCCAGTAAAGCGATTTCTTTTGCTTCTTTTTCTTTACCTTGCTCCAACAATTGGGTAGCTGTACTTCCCAATATTGAATTGGTAATTAAACCAATCATACGATAAGATTCTGGATCTAGATATGGTGAAGTCGCCATATTTCCCCAACTGTACTTCTTGGTAATAGCGGTGTAAGCAGCATCTGCATTTACTAAAGATCCTTCATTCTCTTTTGCTACCTGTACAGGCATCAAACGGTAAGCAAAACCTTCTTGTACTAAATACTTATCTAAACCTAAATAATTATCATTTGGCACAGTAGCTGCAAAATAAATAGGTCTTTTCCAATTGTTATTTGCCAAAATGGATAAGATCGACAATTCTGCACGAGTCACATAGTTTTTGTTATAGGTCCACGCTAAAGTGTCAGGAATTGAACTTTCCCATTCTTTTGGTACTGTTTTATTTTGAATGACAGCATTTCTATCTACCGCTAAAGCTAGATTTTTCGTTGGCAAAAAGTTTTCAAACTCACCGGAAGTCAACTGAGCCTTATTTTTAGGATCATCCGATAGCATGATCTGTAATACTAAATTCAGATCAACGTGTCCTGGTACTTGAACATCTTGGTAATACATGACATCGCGTATACCTTTTTTGAATTTCTCTTTCTCAATATTAATCGGTAGAGCATCTGCATCATTTACCTTTTGCTGCATTTGAGCCATATACCAATCCGCACTTAGTAAGCTTAAGTTGACGACACGTACATCTGTACGCACACCTTCTACCTCTTGCACATACCACAATGGATAGGTATCGTTATCACCGTAGGTAAACAAAATCGCATTTGGAGCACATGACTCTAAATAATCCTTAGCAAGATCACGCGCTGTTAACTTATGGGAGCGATCGTGGTCATTCCAGTTTTCCTTAGCTAATAAAACCGGAGCTGCTAATAAACAAACTCCTGTTGTCAAACTTGCAGCTGTCTTTGGATTCATTTTCTTACCTAAGAAATCTGCTATCGCAAATACACCTAGTCCAATCCATATCGCAAATGCATAGAAAGATCCTGCATAAGCATAATCACGTTCACGCGGCTGTAATGGACTTTGATTTAGGTATAATACAATCGCCAATCCTGTAAAGAAAAAGAGCAAACCAACAACACCTGCATCTTTTTGTCTTTTACCAAAATGCCAGAAGGCTCCAATCAATCCAATGATTAATGGTAAAAAGAAATATTTATTGTTTGATGGGTCTGTATTCAATGAATCAGGCAGTGCATCCTGTCCACCGACCAACATCTGATCTATAGGCTTAATACCCGAAATCCAATTTCCTTCCGTATAAGTACCATGACCTTGTTGATCATTTTGTCGACCAGCAAAATTCCATAGGAAATAACGTCCGTACATATGTCCAATCTGATAATTTAAGAAGAATTTTAAGTTATCACCAAAAGTTGGGGATTGTCCCTCTCCTAATCTCAAATAATCTTGATAATACCCTGGGTGACCATCTCTATTACTATATACACGCGGAAATAATACTTCTTTATCATATTGATAAGTAGATCCCGTCTGGATCTTCGTATACTTATCTTTATCTTTTCGATAAGAATAAGTTGGCTCTACACCGGTTATTTTAGAATCGAAGTTAGGCCCTTTAAATAAAGGTTCACTGGCATATTGTTCACGACCTAGGTAACTTAAAAATGTAAAAGCATTTTCAGGATCACTATTATTTAACGTTGGATTTGCTTTTGCACGAATCATAATCATGGCAAAAGAACTATAACCAAAAATAATAAATGAAGCACTGATCAATACGATATTTAAAATAGGCTTCACTTTTTTGATTGAATACCAAATACCATAAGCTAATAATGCCACTAATAGAACAACAAAAAATGTAAATCCTGTTCCAAATCCCAGTCCTAAGGTATTCACAAAGAATAAATCGAAATAAGCCGCAAACTTAACCGAATATTGAATGATACCCCATAAAATAACTGCCAGTACGACAACACCTAATAAGAAGGATTGAATTGCTCCTTTACTCGTAATTGTTTTGGCTCTTTTAAAGTAAATCACCAATGCAATTGCCGGTATGACCAGTAAGTTCAATAAGTGAACACCAATTGACAGACCCATCACATAAGCGATCAGAATCAACCAACGATCAGCTCCTGGCTCATCTGCATGATTTTCCCATTTCAAAATGCCCCAAAAAACGACTGCTGTACATAAAGATGACATCGCATATACTTCGGATTCAACTGCCGAGAACCAAAATGTATCTGAAAAGGCATAAGCTAATGCTCCTACCAAACCCGATCCAAATATTTTGATCAGATCTACACTTGTATATTCTCCGTCTATAGATTTTGTGACCACTTTACGCGCTAATGCTGTAATGGTCCAAAATAAAAACAGAATAGTGATACCGCTACATACACCAGATCCCACATTCATCCAAAAAGCGATACGTGTTACATCTCCACCCGCAAGGTTTGAGAATATATTTTGAATCATCAAAAATAAAGGAGCACCTGGTTGGTGAACGACCTGCATTTTATATGCGGAGGCAATAAACTCACCACAGTCCCACCAACTCGTTGACCTTTCAGCGGTTAACATATAAGTGACCGTAGCAATAATTGCACACGTCCACCCTAAAACATTGTTAATTTTAGTATAGTTCATAAATTATACTGTATAAAGATTATAATACGTTCCGAAAATAAGGATATTTAATAAGAAACGAATAAATTATATTTTTTTATCCAGTAAAAGTCAAATTTGTTACCGTGACATCCGTGTCAAAATTGGGTTTCAAATCCTTCTTGAAAATAAATTTTAAAATTATCAGCCTGAAAATCAATCAAAATGGATTTAATGATACTTTTTTATTTGCAGAAATGAAAAAGCACCGTATATTTGCATCATCAAAAGTGACCAACACGCTTCCATAGTGTTACTCTTTTGAGCATGTTTGCCCGATAGTATAAGGGTAGTACGACAGTTTTTGGTACTGTTTGTCTTGGTTCGAATCCAGGTCGGGCAACATTTAAAAAGGCTTACTTCGGTAAGCCTTTTTTCGTTTTAACATTTTTGGAAATTGATAGCCCCCCCAACTTATTCACAAAACAATTCTCCATATATTCCTAATAAGTAACCGCTTTCATTACTTATCACCCTCCTTAAAATTTATAGGAGCAATTTGTATTCACATTGCTATTCTTAGTTGATTTATACTTCGTTAATAAATACAGGCTCAAACTTGTCGAAAGAAGTATATTTAAAGTGCTGCAATATATTGCCTGAGAGCATAACTATCCATCATATAGCATGCGATCGAATCCATACATAACTTACGCTTCACAGACGGAACATGACTTATCTTTTTTATTAAAAAATACTTCCAAATAATTATAACAATAGGATAACCTCATGTGGATTCTATCCGATATATAATGTACAGGGAGTGAAAATTTATATAGGTATGATTTTGTCGATTGAAACTATGTTTCGGCACAACTCAATCAGTACGGAAGTGGGTCATATACTTTTTTATGCTCATAATGAGGCAGTATTTAAATTTTTGATATTTTTTTTCGATTGAGATTTTGAAATTAAAAACATTTATCTAACTTTGCACCATCGAAAGGATAAGGGCGGTTGCAACATCAAACAAATCTTTAAGATAGATTGCTCGATAGTATAAGGGTAGTACGACAGTTTTTGGTACTGTTTGTCTTGGTTCGAATCCAGGTCGAGCAACTTTAAAAAAGAAAGAAATGGATTGTTATCAAAAACAATCCTTTTTTTTTAAGTCATTAGAAAGTAATTGGCAACATACAAACAGAAAATTCTATTCTAATCCACTATATCAAAAATAAAAAACCATGCCTTTGCAATTCAACACGGTTAAGTTATTCGCCGGTTCTGGCACTACAGAATTAGCAGAAAAAATCGCTTCTTCCTATGGGAAACCTCTTGGAGATAAAACGTTAGCTCGTTTTAGCGATGGAGAAATCCAGCCTTTTTACAATGAGTCTGTTCGTGGTAGCGACGTATTTATCGTTCAATCGACCAATCAGCCAACAGATAATTTATTTGAATTATTGTTGATGATTGATGCTGCAAAGCGTGCTTCAGCACATTACATTACTGCAGTGGTTCCTTATTTTGGTTTTGCACGTCAAGATCGTAAAGACAAACCTCGTGTGGCTATCGGTGCGAAAATGATTGCAAATTTAATTACTGCTGCAGGTGCACACCGCATCATGACCATGGATCTACACGCTGCTCAAATCCAAGGCTTCTTCGATATCCCTGTTGATCACTTAGATGGTTCAATTATCTTTGTCCCTTACATCAAATCACTGAATCTTCCTAACTTGACTATTGCATCTCCAGACATGGGTGGTTCTTACCGCGCTCGTACATTTGCAAAATTCTTTAATGCAGAAGTGATCATCTGTGACAAACGTCGTAAACGTGCTAATGAAATTGAGTCGATGTCTATCATTGGCGATGTAACTGGTCAGGACGTAGTTTTGATCGATGACATTTGCGATACAGCTGGCACATTATCAAAAGCGGCGGCATTGATTATGGAAAGTGGAGCCAAATCTGTTAGAGCGGTTTGTACACATGCTGTATTATCAGGTAAAGCATACGAAACTATTGAAAATTCGGTATTATCAGAAATGATTGTTACAGATACGATTCAATTAGATCCAGAAAAAATGAAACTTTCCACTAAAATCAGAGTGTTATCTACTGCTGAATTATTTGGAAAAGCAATTAAAAATGTGAATCAACATGGTTCAATTTCTGATTTATTCGAAGTAGAATAGTCAGTCATCTGATCATTAATCATATAATAGAACCTTTCTCTTTGTGGAGAAAGGTTTTTTTTATTTAAAATAATAGTTCCCAATCTATTATTATTCAAAAAAATACATATCTTTGCACCTCAAATTTTAATTAAATTAAAGATGAAATCAATTGCTATTAGCGGTTCTGTAAGACAGAGCGTAGGGAAAAGAGATGCAAAAGAATTGCGTTACCAAGGTAATGTTCCTGCAGTTCTTTATGGTGGTACTACACAAACTCACCTTTCTGTATCCGCAGCTGATTTGAAGGCAGTTCTTTACACTCCAGAGGTTGTATTCGTAGAATTAAACCTTGATGGAAAAACTGTAAAGGCTATCGTTCAAGACGCTCAATTCCACCCATTAACTGACTTAGTTACTCACATTGACTTTTTAGAGTTAAATGACGAGAAAGAAGTTACAATAAATATCCCTGTAAAATTAACTGGAACTTCTCCAGGTGTTAAATTAGGGGGTAAATTAGTTCAAAAACTACGCAAATTACGTGTTAAAGCTTTACCTGGTGACTTACCTCAAGAAATTGAAGTTCCTATGGAATCTTTGGAAGTTGGTAAATCTTTCCGCGTTGCTCAAGTAGTTTTAGAAAACGCTAAAGTATTAAACAATTCTGACGATACTATCGTATCTGTTATTATGTCACGTGCTTTACGTCAAGCAGAACAAGAAGCTGCGAAAGCAACTAAAGGTGGTAAAAAATAATCTTTCGAGATTAATTAAACAGCTTATAAAAGGCATCGAATTATCGATGCCTTTTTTTGTTAAGAAAAGTTTAGGGAATTAATTATTAACACCTTCTTAATATTAGCTTCATGACGAATTAACAGTGTATCATTACTTTTGAGAACATCTTTAAGTCTCGACTTGTTTTATAAAAGTAATGAAAAAGCACATTTTTGGATATCCTCAGATATTCTTGTACTCCATCCTTGTTTTGACTCAAAGTTGCGCTGATGCTGATCATGCCATCAAAATGAAAGGTTCAGACACTGAGGTCAATTTAGCCGTAAATCTTGCAGAAGAATTTTCAAAAGAGAACGCTGATTTTAGTATTGCCATCTCCGGAGGAGGTTCTGGTCTGGGGATCACGGCTCTACTCAATGGGCAAGCTGACATTGCTAATTCCTCGCGTCCGTTAACTGAAGACGAAATAAACCTATTTAAACAGAAGAACATTCCTTTACGAACTGTTGTCTTTGCCGAGGATGCAACCGCATTTGTCGTCAATAAAGATAATCCGCTTGATTCCATCAAGTTAATAGATCTAGCAGAAATTTTAGACGGAACTCAAGATTCATGGTCAAAATTAGTAAACAATAAATTACCGATTACCATCTATGGCAGACAAAGTAGCTCTGGAACATATTCTTTTGTCAAAAAAAAATTAAAGATTACTTTCAGTCAGTCTGCTAAAGAAATGACAGGTAATTCCCAAATTTTGGAAAGTGTAAAATTGGATAAATCCGGTATCGGATATGTCGGTGCAGGTTATATCTCGCAAAACACCAATGTCCAACAAGGTATCAAGGTTTTAAAAATTATTGATAAAACGAATACGGCAGTTTCTCCATTGGATCAAGAGGCGATTCGTCAAAATCGCTATTATTTCCAGCGTCCATTATTCCAATTTATTCCCGAAAAGTCTTGGAAGAAGGTAGAGCCCTTTATTTCATTTGAAAAAAATGCTAAGGGCAAGAATCTAATCGAAGCATCAGGGTATTATGTTATTCACTAATATAGGTTATGAAGTATAAAAATAGAATTTTAATTGACCGTGTTGCACAACATACCTTTAAGCTTACAGGATACCTGGTATTGGCACTTCTTGGTGGAATCTTTGGCATGCTATTATATAATGCCATCTCTTTCTTTTTGGAAGTTAAACCCTTGGATTTCCTAACCGGTCGCGAATGGAATCCTACAGCTGCTACTCCAACCTACGGTATCTTACCCCTGATCGTTAGTACGACAATCGTTGCATTTGGAGCTATGGTAATCGCTATTCCTCTGGGCATTGGAACAGCAGCTTACATTTCAGAATATGCAAGTCCAAAGGTCAAAAACATATTAAAACCTTTAATTGAGATGTTGGCTGCAATACCATCTGTTGTCATCGGCTTCCTAGGCATCGTATTGGTCGGACCTAAGATCGCAGAACTTACGGATTTACCTAATGGATTGAATGCTTTAAATGGCTCTTTATTACTTGCTATCATGGCATTGCCTACTATTATTACCATATCTGAGGATGCCATACATGCTATTCCCAAAACCTATCGAGAAGGAAGTTATGCTTTAGGTGCAAATAAATGGGAAACATTAATTAAAATCACAATTCCTGCCGCTGCTCCAGGCATCATAGCGGCTGTTATGTTGGGACTAGGGCGTGCTATCGGCGAAACGATGACGGTACTGATGGCAACAGGAAACGCAGCACTTTTTCCACAAGACTTTTTTGACTCGGTCAAAACCATCACAGCAACTATTGCCATTGAAATGGGCGAAGTACCTTATCAGACGACACATTACTTTGCTTTATTTGCTATTGCGATCGTCTTATTCTTTATGACTTTAATTGCCAATTTGGTTGGTGAATATTTTATTAATCGTTTTAGAAAATATCATGCGGCTTAATTTTAAAAAAATAACTCCTGTTATTGAATGGGGCTCCCTACTCCTCTCGACAGGATTGGTATGCTTTTTCTTAGTTGTCATCCTCTACGAAATTTTTTCAAAGGGATGGTCTTCCCTCTCTTGGTCTTTCATCAGTGAATTACCTACAGATGGCATGACAAAGGGGGGCGTACTCTCCCCTATTATTGGAACTGTTATTTTGACGTTGATCACAGCTCTATTTTCTATTCCATTTGGTGTTTGCTGTGCTATTTATTTAAATGAGTACGCTAAGAACACCTGGTTGACACGTACTATCAGAGCTTCGATCCGTAATCTATCGGGTGTTCCCTCTATTATTTATGGTTTATTCGGATTAGCATTATTTGTGCAAGGTTTACATTTGGGAACTTCACTCCTATCTGCAGGATTGACATTGGGTCTTTTATCACTACCTTATATCATCACCACAACAGAAGAAGCATTACTCCGTATTCCTGCGAGTATGAGAGAGGCTGCTCTTGCTGTAGGAGCGACAAAATTTGAATCCATTAAAGATGTTGTTTTACCGGCATCATTACCTGGTATATTAACGGGTGTTGTACTGACATTATCTCGGGCTGCAGGAGAAACAGCTCCTATTTTATTTACAGGTGTTGCATTTTATATCACAGATGTTTCTGTCAATACCAGTCAAGAGTTTATGGCTTTACCGTACCATCTTTACATGCTATCGACGCAACATCAATCTATTGAAGAAGTTCGTCCATTAGCTTATGGAACAGCACTTGTTCTGATCATGGTGGTTTTCTTAATGAATTTAACCGCTTTCTACATTCGTTATAAATACAGAAAAAATGACCAATAATTTATATACCAAAGACCTGAATATCTGGTTTGGTTCTAAACATGTTTTAAAGGGAATTGATATTGAATTTCCTGAAAAAAAAGTCACTGCTTTAATTGGCCCTTCTGGATGCGGCAAAAGTACTTTGCTGCGATCGTTTAATCGTATGCACGACCTGGTGCCAGATGCCAGAATTGAAGGAATGGTAAGTATTGACGGTCAGAATATCTACCAAAAAGGGATATCTGTGACGGATATCCGCAAAAGAATCGGTATGGTTTTCCAAAAGGCAAATCCATTCCCAAAAAGTATACAGGAAAATATCGCCTACGGATTAAAGTTGAATAATTTAGATGCAAGCCCTGCTGTGATTCAAAAGGCTTTGGAGGAGGTATATCTTTGGGATGAAGTGAAAGATGATCTTAAGAAACCAGCAACCCGATTATCCGGCGGACAACAACAACGTTTATGTATCGCCCGTGCAGTTGCACTTCGACCTGATGTTATTTTAATGGATGAACCCTGCTCGGCTTTAGATCCGATTAGTACGTTGAAAATTGAAGAACTGATCCATCAGTTAAAGGATCAATATACCATTGTCATCGTTACTCATAATATGCAACAGGCACAGCGTGTCGCTGATAAAACGATCTTTATGTACCTGGGTGAAGTCAAAGAAGAGGGTGCTACGATCGATATCTTTAACAATCCGCAGCACGAGATCACGAAAAACTACATTAACGGTCACTTTGGATAAGGAGTCAGGTAATCGTTGTTATTTTACCAGTTAAAGCATAGCATGTCTATTGTATTTGAAAAGGTTTCCTTACTTTTGCAGGCTAAGTATTAAACAATGAATTATCTTATCGTAGGATTAGGCAATATCGGAAGAGAATATGCCGACACGCGTCATAATATTGGTTTCATGGTTGCTGATCAACTGGTGAAAGAGGTCAATGCTTCTTTTTCAACGTTAAAACTGGCTGCCTACTCCGAGTTCAAGCAGCGTGGACATAACGTGTATGTGATCAAACCCACGACTTATATGAATTTAAGTGGTAAGGCCATGAATTATTACATGCAATTGCTGAAGGTACCTATCGAAAACACATTAGTGATTGTCGACGATCTGGCTATTCCATTTGGTTCATTACGGATTAAACCTAAAGGTTCAGCTGCGGGGCATAATGGATTAAAATCGATTGAAGCTTTGTGCGGAGGACAAGCTTATCCACGTCTTCGTTTTGGAATTGGTGATAATTATCCAAAAGGCAGGCAAATTGATTATGTCTTAGGTCCATTTGATCCTGAGGAACAAAAAGAACTTCCACGCCTGATCGACCACGCAGTAAAAATGATCCATAGTTTTGTCAATATCGGGATTGAGCTGACGATGACAAATTTAAATACAAAATAAAAAATAAGCCGTTAAACAGATTAACGGCTTATTTTTTATGAGGGCGCCATCCCAAAAAAGCGCAAACGTTTGATATCGAAAAGCGTCATTTTAAGTTAAAATGATTTTCTACCTTTAAAGGAACTAATATCAATCAAAAACCGAATAAAGCATGTTTTATATCAAAAAAACAAAGCAAAAATGTCTTTCCACTATAGCCATTTTATTGCTTTCGTATCAACTAGAAGCACAGGAATCACGCTTTGCGATCATACCCAAACCTAGCGAGATGATTGCACAAAATGGCGAGTTTTCTTTAAATCCCCAGACGCTGATCTACATAAATAAGGAAAATCGTTCTGAAATACAGGAATTTGTAAAATTGATTAAAACCGCAACAGGATTTGATCTTAAAATCGAACAGGAAAATGCCCGTAAAAAAGGAATTCACTTTGTTCTTGATCAGCAATTAAAAAACGTACCGCAAGAAGGGTACACATTGGATATTAAATCGGATAACATCATTGTTAAAGCTAGCTCTGCGACTGGTCTGTACTATGCGACACAAACGTTGAGGCAACTGTTACCTAGTACAATTGAAAAGCAAACTATCGTTCAAAATAGCAGATGGACTGTTCCAAATGCATCGATAACAGACGCTCCGAGATACCATTGGCGCGGATATATGCAGGATGCAAGCCGTACATTTTATAGTGTAGATGTGATCAAAAAATACTTGGATGTCATGGCGCTCTATAAAATGAATACTTTCCACTGGCACTTGACTGATGATCAAGGCTGGCGCATTGAAATCAAAAAGTATCCCAAATTAACATCCGAGAAAGCGACTGTTTTCCACCACACCACCCATCAACCACCCGAACGCAGCGGATTCTACACGCAGGAACAAATTAAAGAGGTAGTTGCTTATGCCAAAGCACGCCACATCACGATTGTCCCTGAAATTGATGTACCCGGACACTCTTGGCCTACTATTTTGGTATATCCGGAATTGGGAGTTAATCAGAACAGTTACCCTAATCATGTGTTTCCATTTGTTTCTTCATGGGGATATTGGGGCAATCAATTTACTCCCAACACATTAGATCCCACTAAAGAAATTGTTTACCAATTTCTTGACGATGTGTTTACTGAGGTTGTAGGACTATTTCCTGGACAATACATTCACTTTGGTGGTGATGAAGTTCGCCACGATCTGTGGGAAAAGGAACCTCATGTCACGGATTTCATGAAAAAAAATAATCTTAAAACAGTTACCGAATTACAGAGTTATTTTGTCAAGCGTGTATCTCATATCATCAGCAGCAAAGGCCGAAAACCAATGGGATGGAATGATATTCTGGTGGATGCTAAAAATCTACCGAAAGAAACTGCTATCATGAGTTGGTTAGGTGCAGATGCTATTAAGCAAGCTGTGAAAAATGGATTTGAAAGCGTGGCAACTCCTACGGCGCCTATGTATTTTGATATCACACAAGCTGACCGGGATGATGGGACGATGAGCGATCTAGCTTATGGCAATATCAATACCATAGCACGTGTTTATCAATATGACCCCAGTCAGGGTCTCAGTCCAGAAGAGGAAAAGCTGGTTTTAGGTGTGCAAGCAAATCAATGGACAGCTCTTCCACAAGAGGTGAAGGATATGAATGTACAAAATTTCCCTCGGTTACTTGCTGTTGCTGAAACAGGATGGACAGCTCAAAGTAAAAAAGACTTTAGTGATTTTTCTCTTCGTTTGGATCAACATTATGATCGATTGGATGAACTGAAAGTTGATTATTATAAAAGCGGGGGATATACTGTAGCAAAATGGAGTCCCGCTATAGTTACTGAGCAGTTTAAAGAAATGACAATTGATGTTACTAAAAAGGTGTATACTACAGGCCGCGTGCAAGCTGGTTTCTTTTTTACAGGTGGAAAAAACTTTTTAGAGATCGATGGTGTCGAACTATTGGAGAATGTAAAAGTCATCGCCGTAGATGATCACCATGCATTAGCTGATAAATTTAGAGGTACCAATAAAATCAAGCCTTTTTTCTACAATTTTGAAGTTAAACAATACCATCCAAATGCAACATATATAATTAGGGCTCTAGTCAGAAGTGTTGGCGGTACGGATTCAAATGGAAATTTTACATTCAATCTGAGTCCCTATCAACCTTTTACCGTATCTGAACCAAGATAAAAGTCTGAAAAAAACTAAAAAAGCTCTAAAATTTTTAATTTTAGAGCTTTTTTAGTTTTTTTAATCTTATGATGAAGGCCATTCTATTTTTTAATACCAATAATAGTGATCTCATCCATTTGAGATTCAGGTATAGTTTTTACCGAATCGTGGTTATTTTTCACTTTAATGCTGACTCCCTTAATTGTTTTTCCGTTATCACTTTTTAATGTAGTCGAATTTCCGGAGGTTTCCTTTTTTGTTGTTACGATAATGACGCCATTTTCTGCTTTGGCTCCATAAAGCGCAGTTGCAGAAGCATCTTTTAAAACTTCTATACTTTCGATATGATCAGGTTGAATTGAACTTATTTCACCCTCATAGATTTTTCCATCAACTAGATATAAGGGGTCATTAGCCAATCTATCTCTTTTATGAATAGTAATCCTTGGTGAGGTGGTGCTTACGACAGTTGCAGAAGCTCTTTCCTTAATTTCAATTCCGTCATTTTTATTCTTCAAGCTACTAGTAGATTCTGAGGCTGTTGGTGCTGAAAATTTTTCCGCAGAGGATTTGGTCGTTATAAATATCACTCCATTCTTCGCCTTTTCACCATATTTAACTGTAGCAACCTGATCTTTAACCACACTAATTTCTTTTATATGATATGGATCAATACTACTGATATCATCAGCTTGAGTCTCTTTTCCATCCACTATATATAAGACATCCTTACCTAAAGATGAATTACCTCTTATTATAACAGTTTTCACCCCATTACTTTCAGTTGTTTTAAAAGAAGCATCCGCTATTTCACTTCCTCTGCTAACAGTATCGGTGTTTAACTTAAAACCGATTACTTTTCCTTTTAATGTATCTGGCTTGGTATCGATTTCTTTCTCTATCGTTTCAACAGGTTTTTGAACCTCTGATACGACAGGTGCTAAAGTGATTTCCTTAGCCGCATCTACCGCTTCTGTAATCTTCGCTTCAGCTTTATTTAAAGTAAATGCTGCAGCAGTTAATACAAATACAGGAAGCATAAAAGCATATTTGCTCATTTGTATTTTTGCTGATCGTTTTTTATTCATCATCATAATCCTTCTTTTTAAGGCTTTAAAACTAAATTGATTTCCTAATGTAGCAGCCCCCCCACTACTGTTTACACGCAACAGGCTATATTGATATGCTTGTTTATCGACTCCATGGTTAAGTACTTGTTGGTCTGTCAAAAATTCTAAATTTTCACGTATCCCTTTCCGCATCAACCAGACTAAAGGATTGAACCAGCTACTGATTAAAGTAAATTCGCTGATCAAAATATCAATAGAGTGCAGACCTTTAACATGGATATCTTCGTGTTTAAAAATATCCAATAATTCAGGTTCGTCATGATGGTCTCGATTGACATAGATTTTATTCAGAAATGAAAAAGGAACTATAGGTATAAAAACATTTCTAAAAAGATAAGATTGCCATTGTGCAGGTTCCGAATAGATATGAATGCGCAACAAACTGATCATCTGGATCAAAAACCGTATGAATAAAACAGCAATACCTATACCCAATATGATAATCAATATGTTATTTAAAGTGAAAAATGATTGCTCAACATCTTGATCCAAAAACATGGACCAATCCATCGCGATCTCCCCAACGGATGGAATGGGTTTACTAAACCAAGATTGTATGTCAAGAAACGGATATACAAATGAAAAGACAATACCTGTCAACAAGTAAACCCGATTGAGCATGTAAAATGTTAGGTTTTTTAATAAAAATGCATAACCTAAGTAGACAACAGTAAGTAATACATTAATTTGAATAGCATAATTTAGGATATTTTCCATACTTATTCGCTTTTGTTATCTTTAATCATCTGCATGATTTCTTCCAATTCAGATGCAGAAAGTTTTTCTTCTTTTACAAAGAATGACACCATCTCTTTGTATGAATTCTTGAAATAATCTCCAACAAAGGAGTGCATAAATTTTTCCTTGTAATCTTCTTCAGAAATAATGGGCTCATATCGATTGGCATTTGCATATTTAACAGATTTGACGAATCCCTTTTTTTCTAAATTTTTAACTGTAGAAGCCAATGTGGTGTAAGGCATTTTCTCTCCTTTGATATTATCTAAAATCTCCTTCACGAAACATGCCTTAAGATTCCAAATTGCTTGCATCGCTTGTTCTTCTTGTGCTGTTAACTTTTCCATATCTGATTATTAAACTACTAATTATACACAAGTCTACGAATAAATCGTAACAAACAAAAGAAATATTTTATTTTTTTCTTTCGATAGTCACATTCAGCCACTTGTCCCCTATAAAAGTAAAACAAAAAATACTTGCAGGCTTTCAGCTTACAGGGCTGTCATATACCCTATTTGTGCAAGCAAGATTTAGGCGTACTCCAGCGTAATCATCCGACAACAAAAGAAGGATATGACATAAACTTTTGCCAGATTTAATGTGCATAAAAGATACATTTGTTAGTAATAAACCTCTTATAAAGCTCTTCGCTATTGTGACAATATTGTTAATCCATGAATTCGCATCTATTTTTTTATAGATTTGGAGCAATACATGACATCACAATAAGGCTATATGGATTTCGATTTTAGACTAAAAGTATTTTATGTTGCAGCTCATACACTCAACTTCACCAAAGCGGCATCGGAACTGTTCATTTCTCAGCCTGCAGTGAGTAAAAATATTCAAGAAATTGAAAATTCAATAGGTACTGCCCTATTTGAAAGGTTAGGAAATCGGCTAGCACTTACTCCTGCTGGAAAAATCCTCTATCATCATGCACAAATTATTTTGGAACAATATAATCTGGCGACATATCAAATCAACGAAATCATTGGAAAGGAAAATGGAAATCTTTTACTCGGCATAAGTACGACTATATCCCAGTATGTCATACCTAAAATGCTAGTAGCATTTAATCAGCATTTTCCACAAAATGAAATTAAGGTGATCCAGGCAAATTCAAAACGTGTTGAACAGTTGCTTATAAAAAATGAGATTCATCTAGGTATTACAGAAGGATTGCCCGATAATAGATCGTTAAAATTTATTCCTTATATCAAAGATGAAATTGTTTTGGTCACCAGATGTAATAATACCATATGCAATGACGATAAATATGTGCTTAACGATATCTACAAACTAGCTCTCGTCTTTAGAGAGGCTGGTTCTGGTACGCGCGATATTATTGATCGGAAATTGAAAGAAGCAGGAGTTTCTATACAACACCTTCATACAGAAATTACGTTATCTTCTTCTGAAAGTATAAAGCGTTATCTCAAATATAGCCATGCCGCTGCATTTTTATCCATTCATGCTATCCAAGAAGAACTTAAAAATGGTGAACTCAAAATTATAGAATTTGATAATTTCAGTATAGAACGTTATTTCTATATCACACATCTTGTCGGCGGCTTAACCGGTCTACCTATTAAATTTATGAACTTTATACAGCAGCATAAAGGTAAAATCTACTCATAACCATATGTTATGAGTAATAATAATTTTGAATTATAGTGTTGCTTTCGATTCAGCTAATTTTGTTTTAAACGCAAGTATGAATGGAAGAGGAAATAAAAAAAATTAGGAGAAGTAGTAGTACCATTATGGTGATCACGAGTATATTAGTATGCTTTATCATTTTATTTGCTTACATGACAAATGCTCTGCCTGATAAGTCTTCTCCCAAAGAGCATAAAAGTGAAGAAATGATCACACATGTGGATCAATTAGAACGAAGTCCCTATGAGCAAACTAACGAAGATAAGATGGCAAGTTATGGGGAAAAGTTGATTCGGGAGACTTACAATTATTTTTATGAGAAAAATGGAACAAAAATCGGTAATCATTTAGCTTGTACCAATTGTCATCTTAATGGTGGCACAAAATCATTTGCGGCACCTTACGTTGGTCTAACGGGTGTTTTCCCTATTTACATCGGAAGAGAAGATAAAATAGAATCGTTAGAAGAACGTATCAATGGTTGTTTTGAACGCAGTATGAATGGCCATGCTATTGATGTCAACAGTACTGAAATGAGATCCATCATTACCTATATCAAACATATCAGTAAAAACACACCTATTGGAAAAAGAATAGCTGGTCAAGGATTTGTTAATATGAATATTCCACAACGAGCTGCTGATCAAAAAATTGGTGCAGCCGTATTTCAACAACAATGTCAGAGTTGTCATGGCGCAAATGGAGAAGGTCAAAAACATACAGATAGTAAGGGTTATCAATATCCACCCTTATGGGGTGATGATTCCTATAACGATGGTGCGGGAATGGCACGTGTGTTGACGGCAATGAAATTTATAAAGGGGAATATGCCTTTAGGTGCTACACATGACAATCCCATCTTAACAGATGAGCAGGCATATGATGTTGCTGCTTATATCAATTCTTTCTCCAGACCAATCAAAACAAATAAAGAAAGAGACTATCCCAACTTAGCAAAGAAACCTAAAGACTCTCCTTATCCCCCCTATAACGATCAGATCAGTACAATACAACATAAATTTGGACCTTTTAATTTTTAAAAAATGAATAAAACGATGATGATCATGATCATTTCTCTACTAAGCGTAGGGAAATTATCCGCTCAGACCCCAGAGGACTTGACTAAAAATGCTTCCTTTCAGGGAGCTATCGCCGAAAAGAAAGTTTATCATACGATCTATCAATTGGATAGTAACGATCCTAAAACGATCGAAAAAGCGATCCGAAATATCAATAATGCCTTAGATGACCCGAGATTAAAAGGTAAATTAACCGTAGAACTCATTACTTTCTCAGGAGGAACTGAGGCATTTCTAAAAAGTACGTCTAAATATGAGGAGCAATTCAAAAAACTAATTGCCCGAGGTGTTATTGTAGCACAATGTACCAATTCGCTAAAGGAAAGAAACCTGACTAAAGAACAGCTTTTTGACTTTATCGGTTATGTACCGAGTGGCAACGGTGAATTGATCATCAGAGCTCATCAAGGATGGAATATTGTTAAACCATAATTTAGGACAACACATGAAAATATGCTTTCAAACACTGCTTGCTTTTCTGCTAGGAACAGTATTTACATATGCCCAAGATCATCCATTTCATCCACCTTGGAATACACCTCCTGAATCTGCAGTAAATTTTACGATTCCAGGAATTGATAATATTCCTGATCTATACGGTGAAATCGAAAACCCACAATTGGTTATTTTCTTTGCAGGAAATCAGTTTATGGTTATTGACGATCTCATCAAAACGTTTAAAAAGGAATACCCACAGTATGAACGTATTTTTGTAGAAACACTTCCTCCTGGTATTTTAGCTAAACAAATACAGGGTGGATCCTTAACAATTGGTAATTTGAAGATCACACACACTCCGGATATCTATACCGCTGGTCAAAGACGTATCACAGAAATGGCAGACTATTTTGATCAAACGATTTCATATGCGACAAACAAACTGACCCTTATGGTTCCTAAAGGAAATCCAAAAAACATCAAATCTTTAATAGATCTGAAACGCAAAGATGTTCGCATCAGTATGCCAAATCCAGCATGGGAAGGGGCTGGAGAACAAATAAAAACGGCTTATCGAAAAGCAGGCGGAGAAGAACTCATTCATGCTGTCATGGAAGAAAAAGTAGCCGATAAATCAACTTACCTCACTAAAATACATCATCGGGAAAGTCCTTTGAGAATACTAGAGGGACAAGCTGACGTGGCTCCAGTATGGTATTCTGAAGCCTACTTTCAAAAGATAAAAAATCATCCAGTAGAAAGTATTGCTATTCCAGATCATGAAAATATAACGGCAAAATACATGGCTGGTAAATTAAAAAAATCAAAAAATAAGCAGGCCGCAACTGATTTTATGACTTATCTAAAGTCATCATCGGCTAAAAATATCTATAAAAAATATGGTTTTCAAGTTGATTAAAAACTAAGCTTTTTAAAATCAATTTTACTGTAAAAGAATAACATATGGGTCGTTACTATGGAACGAAAAACGATCAATTTCAGATCCTATACATCCCTTATATTATGCTTGAAAAATTAGATTTTTAACCTCTTTATCAATCAAAAACTTTTGGATAAACAAATGGCAGTTATGAGTAATAACTGCCATTTTTAATTAAAATTAAAGTCAAAAACGTACAGATTATGGCATTATTATTACGAAAATCTAGTATATTAGCTATCAATTTTATTACATTTGCATAAACACATGATAACATAAGAAGCTTATGTCTGAAACAGCATCTATTATTTTAAATGGTTCGTCATACGAATTTCCAGTTGTTACTGGTACAGAAAACGAAAAAGCAGTTGACATCTCGAAATTGAGAGATCAATCTGGATATATTACTTTAGATCCAGGTTTTAAAAACACAGGAGCAGCGAAAAGTGCAATTACTTTCCTAGACGGTGAAACCGGTATTTTGAGATACCGCGGATATCCAATCGAACAATTAGCTGAAAAATCAACTTTCTTAGAAGTTGCTTATCTATTGATATATGGAGATCTTCCAACAAAAGCAGTTTTAGAACAATTCCGCACGGACATCAAATCACAAATGATGATCCATGAAGATATGAAAAACTTCTTTGCAGGTTTTCCATCAAAATCTCATCCAATGGGACAATTATCATGTCTTGTTGGTGCTTTATCGGCATTCTATCCAGAATCTTTAGATCCTAACCCTACACCAGAAGAAGAAGATAAAACAATCATCAATTTATTGGCAAAAATGCCGACTATTGTTTCTTGGATTCAAAAGAAATCCTTAGGTCATCCTGTTGTCTATCCTAAAACTAATTTAGGCTATATTGACAATTTCTTAAATATGATCTTTGGAGAAGTCAATCAAGATAAGACTTTTGATCCTGTTGTCATTGATGCCATGCATAAATTGTTGATTTTACATGCTGACCACGAACAAAACTGTTCGACTTCTACGGTACGTATCGTAGGTTCTTCAAATGCAAATTTATACGCTTCGGTATCAGCTGGTATCAATGCGCTTTGGGGCCCATTACACGGTGGTGCTAATCAAGCGGTCATCGAAATGCTGGAAGCAATCAAAAATGATGGTGGCGATGCTGAAAAATATTTGGCGAAAGCAAAAGATAAAAATGATCCTTTCCGTTTAATGGGATTTGGTCACCGCGTTTACAAAAACTTCGATCCTCGTGCTAAAATTATTAAAAAAGCATGTGATGATATTCTAGAAAAATTAGGTGTGAATGATCCTGTTTTAGATATCGCGAAAAAATTGGAAGAAGCTGCTTTAAACGATCAATACTTTATTGACAGAAAATTATATCCAAACGTCGATTTCTATTCAGGAATTATTTATCGCGCATTAGGATTTAATTCGGAAATGTTTACCGTATTATTTGCATTAGGTCGTCTCCCAGGATGGATCGCACAATGGAAAGAAATGCGTGAAAACAAAGAGCCGATCGGTCGTCCAAGACAAGTTTACACAGGACAAACAGAACGTAATTATGTTGAAATTACACAACGTTAATCGTTAAAATATTTCTATAAAAAAGCATCTTTTAAGATGCTTTTTTTGTTTCTAAAAACAAATGTCTATTAAACCAGTATATAATTTGTTTTTCCTGCTCTTAATTCATACCTTTTACTTAAATTTGCCTACTAGAATTTCACTTATTCATAATCATTACAAATAAGACTTGTTAGATTTATTTATCCATATCCTTGTTCCTGTCGCTATATTCACGTTTATAGCGATCTTCACGTTGTTTGCAGTATATGCTGAACGTAAAATAGCTGGGTTTGTTCAAGACAGACTTGGTCCTATGGAAACTGGAAAATATGGTTCTCTCCAAACCATTGCTGATATCTTAAAACTGCTACAAAAGGAATTAATCACTCCACTCTTAGCTGATAAAATTTTATTCCGTCTGGCCCCGATCATTATTTTCGTGGCCGTTTTCACGGGGTTTTCTGTTATGCCCTGGTCACAAGATTTTATTCCCGTCAATACACATACGGGTTTATTCCTTATTATGGCCATTGTATCCATTGATGCTATCGGGATTTTAATGGCAGGTTGGGGTTCCAATAATAAATTCTCATTACTGGGTTCGATGCGTGCCATTGCACAAATGGTCTCCTATGAAATCCCTGTTGGCTTATCATTGATCGCTGCGGTCATGCTGACACAAACGTTAAACTTAAATGATATTGCAACCAATCAAGGCGTATTGGCAACAGAAGAAATCAAATTTTTAGGTGTCTGGTCGATCAAAAATGTTGGTGGAATATTCGCTTGGAATATCTTTCAGGCTCCACATATGATCGTCACCTATATCATCTTTTTTATCGCGACATTGGCAGAATGTAACCGTGCCCCATTTGATATACCCGAAGCAGAATCAGAATTAGTAGGTGGTTTTCACACCGAATATGGAGGGATACAATTTGCATTCTTATTCTTAGCTGAATATGCGATGATGTTTTTAGTGTCTATGTTGGGGGTGGTCATCTTCTTAGGGGCTTGGAACACTCCTTTACCTAATATTGGCGCATTGAAACTTGCCGATTGGACAACAGGCTTTGCTTGGGGAATATTTTGGACATTTTCAAAATCGCTTTTTTTAGTTGGTGTGCAGATGTGGATCCGATGGACATTACCGCGTTTACGTGCAGACCAACTGATGAATTTATGCTGGAAAGTATTAACACCACTAGCATTTCTATGTATGGCAATCTCTGCAATCTGGAGAATTTTAGTAATTGTTTAATTTGGTTAAATTGATATGATATTCAAAACGGCTTTTCATGCATTAACGACTGCTTTCAAAGGATTATCTCTGACAGTAAAGCATCTATTTGGTGCTCGTAAGGCGCGTCAAGAACTGGATATTACAAAAGATAATTATTTTGACAAGCAGGAAGGTATTGCGACAGTTCAATATCCCAAAGTCAAAATGCCCATTCCTGAAGTTGCACGCTATCAACTTGAAGTTGAAATTGACGATTGTATCGTCTGTGATTTATGTGCCAAAGCGTGTCCTGTCGACTGTATTGCAATTGAGGCCATCAAATCGCCAGAAGCGATAGGAAAAACTTCTGATGGTAGTGTCAAAAGATTATATCCAGCAAAGTTTGATATTGACATGGCTAAATGCATGTACTGTGGATTGTGTACCGTGGTATGTCCAACAGAATGTATTGTTATGACCAATCAATATGATCGTAGTTCGACAAAGCTGACGGATTTAATTTATGGGTTTTCGGATATGACAGATGATCAGGTAGCGCAAAGAAAATCGGAATGGACTAAATTTCAAGCTGAAAAGGAGGCAGCAAAATCAAAATAATGAATGTAGAACTTTTTTTATTTTATGCTTTTGCAACTCTAGCTATAGGCTCAGCTTTATTGGTGGTGAGTTTAAAAAATATAGCAAGGGCCTTATTTTTATTTTTCGTGGTATTATTCGCTATGGCGGGTCTTTACTTATTTGCCTTAGCCGATTTTGTCGCAATCACACAGATCATGGTCTATGTTGGAGGCGTACTCATCTTATTGCTATTCGCCTTTATGCTTTCGAATAAAGAATTGCTGAACGATTTACAACAGACTACCGGATCTTTGTTTTCGCTCCCTACATGGAAAGTACTTCCTTTGATCTTGGCGTTTTTAGGAATTATGATTTACGGCATCATAGAATGGCAACAGTCCACTCCGGCATGGATGACGACAGCTATCCAAAATAATACCGTTATCAAAAGCACAGATAATAATATCCATCAATTGGGTATTAAATTTATGACTCAATATGTATTGCCTTTTGAAGTAATATCCATCTTTTTGATGATGGCTTTAATAGGTGCATCGCATTTATCACGAAAGGATTTGCAAAAATGATCACCTTAACACACTTTTTAGTTGTTTCAGCTTGTATCTTTTGTATCGGCCTGTATGCTGTATTAGCAAAAAAGAATGCGATTATGATTTTAGTGGGTATTGAATTGATGATCAATGCTGCTATTCTCAATTTTGTTGCTTTTGGTAAGTATGATAAAATCAATTATGGTGGGCAGATCTTTGCCTTATTTGCAATTGTATTGGCTGCAGCTGCGGTTGCAGTTGGGTTAGCTATTATTCTCAACGTATACCGCTATTACAAAACCGTTAATCCGGATCAAATTCGGGAATTAAAAGATTAGCATTGGACTTTTTATTAAACATATCGCCTATTTGTACTGCATTTTTAACTGTGGTCATCCCTTTATTGGCTTTTTTATATCAAGCTATTGTTGGTAAAAAAGACCAATCAGGTCTCGTTGGGACGTTAGCGATTATATTCAGTTTTGTCTTGAGCTTACTGACATTTCTTGATGTATGGAATGCCATGCCCTTATCCTCTGAAATCACCTGGTTTAAAATAGGCAACACGACATTTACGGTTGGTATATTGCTGAATAACCTCAGTTCGCTGATGCTGCTTCTGGTTTCCACCATAGCAGTTCCTGTTCATATTTATTCGAAATCCTACATGCACGGCGATGCTGGAATACACCGTTATTGGATGTATCTCAGTTTATTCTGTTTCGCAATGCTTGGACTTGTCATCATGAACAACTTACTGCTCATGTACGTATTTTGGGAACTTGTTGGCTTTGCATCCTATTTATTGATTGGATTCTGGTATACGAAAGATGCCGCCGTACAAGCCAATAAAAAAGCTTTTTTAGTCAACAGAATCGGGGATTTGGGATTCTTAATTGGTATAGCCATTGTCTACTCACAATTTGGCACTTTAAATCTCGTCACGTTATTTGGAAATGATGGTTTGATTGCGAACACAAGTGTAGAAAATGGGTTATGGATATCACCACACAATAGTATGGATGCGATCTGGTTAACGGTAACTGGAATTTCATTTTTCTTAGGGGCTATGGCAAAATCAGCGCAGTTCCCTCTTCATGTTTGGTTGCCCGATGCCATGGAGGGCCCCACCTCTGTTTCTTCATTAATACACGCAGCTACTATGGTTGCTGCTGGAGTATTTTTAATGAGTACCTTATTTCCTTTGTTTAATGATACTGTACTTTTGATCATAGCTATCATTGGTACGACAACCGCTACTATTGCAGCATACTTTGCTTTGGCACAATATGACATCAAAAAAATATTAGCCTTTTCTACAATTTCACAATTGGGCTATATGATGGTGGGTATTGGTATCGGCACTTGGGATGCTGCCATGTTTCACTTATTGACTCATGCTTTCTTCAAGTGTTTATTGTTTTTATGCGCAGGGGCTGTCATCCATGAGATGGCACATTTAAAAGCACATCATAAACATGATTTTGATCCGCAAGATCTGCGTAATATGGGAGGATTACGTCATTATATGCCTCAAACTTTTATTTTAATGACCGTTGCTTCATTAGCACTCGCAGGATTCCCACTTACTTCAGGTTATTTATCCAAAGACAGTATTATTATTTCTGCTTTCGAATGGGCATCAGCAAAAGGTCCCATGTTTCAGATCGTACCGATAACTTTGATTATCGTTAGTATTATGACAGCATTTTATATTGGACGCCTCCTCTTTAAAGCCTTCTTTTCGGAGTTACGTATTAAAAGTTTATTGGGCTCATCTGTTGATTTGAACGAATCTCCAAAATTGATGCTTTGGCCCATGTACTTCTTAGGAATTTGCTGTGTGTTCCCACTCTTTTCATTCAACCCTATTTCCTACCACGATGCATGGGTTATGGATGGATTACTTGTACAGTATCCCTATGAAACCAATCATTCAGCACATCTCGTTATCCCAATGATATTGACTGTTGGTGCATTATCGGTATGGGTATTGGCTTGGAGATGGTATGCTCAAGGACAATATCCATTGCATGCAAACAGTCTTGCTAATCAAATATCTTTAAATCAGGGATATCTCAATATTTTTAATGAGAAAATTATTGTCAACAGTGTATTGAATTTAAGTAAGTTATCTTATTGGATAGATCGCCATATTGTTGATGGTTTCATCCATATATTTATAAATTTTATTCAGCAAATAGCTCTTTTGAGTCATTGGTTGGACAAAAATATCGTTGATGGCCTTGTTAATGCTTTTGGGAAAATCGCACTTCTCTTAGGAAATTTTGCACGGTCGACGCAGAATGGAAAACTACAGACCTATTTATATTCTGTGTTTTTACTTGTTATAGTTGGTTTAGTTTATCTTTTATTACGTTAGAAAATGCCTACACTATCCTTATTAATCTTTTTACCTCTTCTAGCAACAGCCATCATATTGGCGCTTCCTAGTCGATTCAAAGATGTTTATAAATACATTGCCCTTGCTATAACTGCTGTACAGCTTGCTCTGGCAGGAATGGCTTATTTTTCCTTTAACCCCACTTCAACTGGTATCAATACATTAGCAGGATATCAATTGGTAGAACAGCTACCTTGGATCCGATTGGATTTGGGCACTATTGGAAAATTAGAAATTGATTACTTATTGGGTGTAGATGGTATATCGATGCCCTTATTGGTATTAAGTACATTTGTCATGTTAATGGCTATTGGTGCCTCTTGGAATATGAAGAAAAGCCTGAAGGGCTACTTCGCCTTATTGATGTTATTGAATATGGCGGTGATCGGTATCTTTTGTGCTTTAGATTTCTTCTTATTTTACCTCTTCTATGAAGTGATGCTACTGCCCCTGTATTTCTTAATTGGTATATGGGGTGGCGAACGACGAGAATATGCTGCGATGAAATTCTTCATCTATACCTTATTTGGTTCTGTATTTATGCTCTTGGTTATTGTTGGTCTTTATTTTTCTGTCATTAATCCACTAACAGGTGCTCATACATTTAGTATGATTCATATGATGAATCCCGATAACTACGTCGCTGGTTCTATATTCGCCCTTGACGGTTATCAAGAAATATTTGGTATATCTGCCCGCTTAATTGGTTTTATCGTACTTTTCTTTGCTTTTGCCATCAAAGTCCCCATTGTCCCGCTACATACTTGGTTGCCTGATGCCCATGTGGAAGCTCCAACACCGGTATCGATCATATTAGCAGGTATTTTATTAAAAATCGGTGGATACGGCATCATCCGTGTTTGCTTCAGCATCTTCCCTGATGCTGCTGCTCAAAGTAACTGGTGGCTTGGTCTCATTGGTGTCATTTCTATTTTATATGGAGCTTTTAATGCTTTAGCGCAAAAAGATTTAAAGCGATTGATCGCTTATTCTTCGGTATCACATATGGGTTTTGTGTTGCTAGGCTTAGCATCATTTACTACAGAAGGCATTTCTGGAGCAATGTTTCAAATGATTAGCCATGGTTTTCTATCTGCTGCTTTATTCTTTTTAGTCGGTGTGATTTATGATCGTGTGCATGATCGATACATTCCACATTTTAGAGGATTGGCTACTATTATGCCTAAATATACCGCTTATGTTGCAATCGCATTTTTTGCTTCATTAGGTCTACCTGGATTTTCGGCATTTATAGCAGAAGCATTTGTTATTATTGGTACATTTAATTCTGCTAGTCTCGGTACTGGTCTTCCGAGATGGATGGCTATAGCGGGTTCTGTTGGTATACTGATGAGTGCTGCTTATCTATTATGGACCCTGCAACGTATGTTTTTTGGACAAACAAGGTTGAAAGGTGGCGACTCTTGGAATACGGCTCTGGTGGACTTAACAGGACGAGAGCAACTCATCCTATTCCCCACATTAGCACTCGCATTGATTTTGGGGATATGCCCATTTATTGTATTTGATCAAATGAACGCCTCGGTTATCAATTTGGTTGCATTTATTCAACAGTATAACTAAGAACATGTCAGCATTTGCTTCATCCATTTCGTCAATCTTAGATCATATCATTGCAAGTATTCCCCTTTTCAAGCCGGAGCTTACTTTAATGATTGCTTTTGTATGCAGTATCATTTGCAGTTTGTTTGTAGACAAAATATGGAAATTCAGTTCCTTTATCATTACTATAACCGGTTTACTCATTAGTCTATATTTCCTCTTGGGTCAGCATCAGTTATTCATGGGTCAATCTGGATTTTTTGAAATGATCAAAATTGATCAATTATCCATTCTATCTCGGATCATAATATCAGTATCGACATTATTCATATCGGTTTTCATACAGCAGCGTTTTTCAAACCAAATTCGCCCAATTGGAGATTTGTATGCGGTCTTGATCACAGCAACCTTAGGACTGCATCTATTGACTATAAGCAGCAATTGGCTGTTGATCTTTATCGCTATAGAAACCGTATCGATTAGTTCTTACGTCATGGTAGGATACTTTTCCAAAACGAAGTTTGAGGCTGAAGCAGCAATGAAATATGTCCTCTTCGGTTCCATCTGTGCTGCAGTGATGTTATATGGATTATCGCTGATATACGGTTTCACGGGAAACTTAAATTTTGACTCGGCACAACATATACAAGGACTTATTGAAGCTCCTAAAATCATGTGCAGCATCGCATTTCTATTTTTGATTACTGGCATTGGTTTTAAGTTGAGTTTCGCTCCTTTTCATGTATGGAGCCCCGATGTATATCAAGGCGCTCCGACTCCGATCACTGCTTATTTATCAACTGTTCCTAAAATCGGCGCCCTAGTTCTTTTATCACGTTTATTGGCAAGCTGGACCGCTAGCCCTTTCTATTATTCTGAGTTTCTAACCACGATCATCATCATCATTGCTATCGCCACGATGCTGATCGGAAATTTAGCCGCCTTAAAACAAAAAGATATGAAAAGAATGATGGCCTATTCTTCTATTGGTCATACCGGTATATTATTAATGGTAGCCCTCGTCTATGTCCAGCATGATATCGATGTCCTATTATTCTATTTAACGATTTATGCTTTGATGAATATCGCCGTTTTCTTATTCATTGATCAATTGGAACAGGGCATTGGCAGCACCAAAATTGAATCCTATGCCGGTTTGGGTAAAAAATACCCGCTCCTATTTGTATGTTTTTCTATCCTCTTGATTTCTTTGATCGGATTACCTCCAACTGCTGGTTTTATCGGAAAACTTCTGGTATTCTCCAAGGTTTTCGAACAATACCAAGTTGTAAATGATGTGTCCTTACTCGTCTTACTTATAGTAGGTGCACTAACATCGGTGATATCATTATTCTATTATTTTAAAATTCCATTACAAGCATTTTTAAGAGAAAATCAAACAGTCGTAGACTTACCAAAATTCAATATATTTTTAATCTCTATAGCTGTTTCCATTAGTATTGTAGTTGTGATACTCGGTATTTATCCAAGTTTACTATTGAATTTCTTAAAATAAGTTCGCTGTTTCATTTATCATGATATCCTTGACACTATAATTCTAGATGACAAGGGAGAGCAAAACAATCATCAGTAGTTATGAACAGAGATTCTAATGAATAAATTTGTTTTTATATATGACGCAATTAAGATTGTAAATAAAACAAATTTATCTAAGTTTGTAGTATGATAAGTGCATTAGCTAACACTATTTTTCAACGTGCAATCGCAGATTATCACGTTGAAAACGAAATTGATCAAATCATTCAGAATCCGTTTGAATCGTCGTCATTAGAACATTTACTCTTCATGAAATGTTGGATTGATACGGTGCAATGGCATATGGAAGATGTAGTCAGAAATCCAAAAATAGATCCTAAAGAGGGTTTATACTGGAAAAGAAGAATTGATGAGTCGAATCAACACCGCACAGATACAGTAGAATATATAGATAGTTATTATCTCTTAAAGTTTCAACATATTACTCCAAACGAAGATGCTAAAATCAACACGGAAAGTCCAGCTTGGGCCATAGACCGCTTGTCGATACTTGCATTGAAAATCTACCATATGGAGCAAGAAACATTACGTCAAGATGTTGAACAAAGTCATATCGATGCATGTCAAATTAAACTGAATGTATTATTGGAACAACGCATTGATTTGTCACAAAGTATTGATGAATTGCTTTCGGATATTCAAGCAGGAAAAAAATATATGAAGGTTTACAAACAGATGAAAATGTATAATGACCCGAGTTTAAATCCGATATTATATCAGGCAGCTAAATAATGGCTTTACCTTCAAAAATAATTGTTACACGCTTTTCTGCCATGGGAGATGTTGCCATGGTTGCTTCTGTGTTGAAAGAATTTGGAGAGCAATATCCAACAGTCTCCATCATTATGGTCAGTCGTCCGCTTTTTCAAGCCTTTTTTGAAGGAATACCCAATATCAAATTTCATAGTTTTTATCCTAAGGAAAAACATAAGGGATTAAAAGGGATTATAGCCCTGAAGAAAGAATTAGCATTGGAAGATGCTGATGCTGTTGCAGATCTACATTTTAATTTAAGGTCCAGAATTTTGTCCACGCTTTTAAAGTTCTCTGGCTTACAGGTAAAGCAATTGGATAAAGGGCGTAAAGAGAAAAAGGAATTGACTCGCTTTCCGAACAAGATTCTGAAGCCTTTGAAGCCCACTGTTGAACGCTATGCGGATGTATTTCGGCAATTGGGTTTTCAATTTGTACTTCAAAATAAATTAATACCAAATCAATTGCCATTACCCAATCTAGCACATGCTCTGTTTGCTAACGATCAGAGTAAAAAAATTGGGATCTCTCCATTTGCACAACACCCCTATAAAGTTTTCCCTTTAGCAAAAATGCAAGAGGTAATTCGTTATTTATCGCACAATAATGTGGATGTGTATGTATTTGGAGGAGGTAAAACTGAGCAGACACAAGCAGAAAAATGGCAGGTATTATATCCCAATGTACATAGTACGATCGGTCGCTTCAAACTCAAGGAAGAATTATCCATTATCTCTAATTTAGATTTAATGATCAGCATGGATTCGTCCGGAATGCATATGGCCTCTTTAATGGGCGTACGTTGCTTATCAATATGGGGGGCAACTCATCCTTTTGCTGGATTTCTAGGATATGGGCAAACGCTATCGGATTGCATACAAGTTGAACATCCAAATAGGCCCAATTCTGTTTATGGAAATAAACCCTGCTCATGTGATGGAACTGAAGCGATCGACTTGGTCTCATCCGAAATGGTTATTACTAGTATCAATCAAATTATCTAGATAAAGGGAGTCAAAGGTTATATCATAATAAACAATTTAGTGAAATGTTTAAAGTAGGATTTGATGCAAAACGTTTTTTTAATAATCAAACGGGCTTAGGAAACTATAGTCGTGATTTGATTCGCATTTTACGTACATATTTTCCTCAAGAGACCTATTTATTATATACCCCACAGCTTGGAAAACAAGAATATGATAAACTTGTTCCAAATCAGATGGTAAGACAAGCTTCTGGTTTTCTTAACAGAACTTTCAAAAGTTATTGGCGAGGGAATCGTATTGTTGAAGATCTTAAAAGGGACAAGATTGATATATTTCATGGTTTATCTGGAGAAATTCCTGTTGGATTACAAGAAACTTCAATTAAATCCGTGGTGACCATACATGACTTAATTTTCATCCGTTATCCCGAGTTGTATAAAAAGATAGACCGTACGGTTTATTACAAAAAGTTCAAATATGCATGTGACCATGCAGATCAAATCGTTGCAATCAGCGAACAGACCAAGCGAGATATCTGTGAATTTTTTCACATTTCTGAAAACAAGGTTAAGGTCATCTATCAAGGTTGTCACCAATCATTTAAGTCCATCAAAACAGAAGAGGAAAAAAATGACTTCATGATCAAGCTTGGTTTACCAAAAGACTTTATCTTAAACGTGGGAACGATTGAATCTCGAAAAAATGCACTATCCATTGTGAAAGCAATTGTAGATAAAGATATACCTTTAGTGATTGTCGGTAAACCTACAGCATATACAAAAGAAATACATGAATTTGTAGCCCTTAACGGCATGCAAAATCGTGTCATCTTTTTACATGGTTTATCTATGCAGGAATTATCCATACTCTATAGTATTGCTAAAATATTTGTTTATCCTTCCATATTTGAAGGTTTTGGGATTCCAATTATCGAAGCATTGTATAGTGGAACTCCAGTGATTACAACAGATTCTGGTGTATTCCCAGAGGCTGGAGGTCCATCCTCTTATTATGTCAACCCTCAGGATATTGATCAACTGAGTGATGCTATCGATACGATCTTAAATTCGTCTGTTCTACAAAAAGAAATGAGTAAAAAAGGATTGGAATATGCTCAACAATTCAATGATGATACCTTAGCAAATCAATGGATGAATCTTTATCTAGAAATACATGGTGAGTCGAATTGATCCCATTTACTTTGCTGACAAGCAAACATCTGTTTAAGGGTGATAATAAAATAAATTTCCTTTTCGAATAATCTTTCAGTCATATTCTTTTATATATCTAAAGTGCTTATTAGAGCGCTGTACTATAATTTTGTTTAGTTCGGTTACTATTCATCTTAAAATTTGGGTTCTTAATCATTTTTTCCCACCTAAAAAACTTAAGTATCTCATTTTTTTATTGATTATGATATGAGTATATAATGAAGATGACAGAATAAAAACATCCAATCAAGAGTAATATTTACATTAATTAACATTATTATTGTAACATAAACAAGACAATTCTCGTTATGTTGTATATACATAAAAGATATTGTACAACAGACTCAAGATAAATATGAGTTAATAATCTATGAATAAAATGATTACCCTATTTTTAAGATCGGGGCATCTTCAATATATTGTGGCAATACTTTTGACATTCATAAGTTAAGTAATATTTATACCAAGGGTGTGAAGGTAAATTTATCATATTTTATAATTTGAAATCAGTTAAAGTGAATCAGAAATTAAGTGCATTAGTGATTACATATAATGAGGAGAAAAACATCTTAGATGTCATAAAATGCCTTGACTTTGCGGATGAAATCATTATAGTAGATTCATTCAGTGATGATCAAACGGTTACTCTTGCTAAGAAAAATCCAAAAGTTCGTGTTTACCAACACAAGTTTGAAGATTTTACAAAGCAAAGGAATTTAGCTATTTCTTATGCCACTAATGATTGGATACTCTTTTTAGATGCTGATGAAAGATTAACCGTACCACTTCAAAAAGAGATTCAAAATACCATCAATGATTCTACCGCCCATGATGCATATTATGTTTATAGAACCTTTTTCTTTTGCAACAAAAAAATACGATTTTCTGGTACACAGAATGACAAAAACTTTAGGCTATTTAGAAAATCTAAAGCAAAATATCGTGAATTAAAAAAAGTACATGAAACTTTAGATGTGAATGGTACTATTGGAATTTTAAAACACAAGATTTTACATTATTCTTTTTCTGATTATCAGTCATACAAAAATAAAATGATTCATTATGGCATACTCAAAGGACAAGAACTACAGTTATCTCACAAGAAGTATAATTTAGTGACTCATATCGCTAAAACAAGCTTTAAATTTTTGAAAGCATACATTATTAAATTGGGTATATTAGACGGGAAAGAAGGATGGGAAATTTCATACTTGCAAAGTTTAAGTGTGCACCATACTTACCTATCTTTGAAGCGAAAAAAACAAATATGAAAATCTCCATTATAAGCTTTGACTATTGGAATTACGATTGTCATATTGCTAAAAAATTACAAGAAAAAGGTGTTGAAGCCACTCATATCAATATGGGTACTTATCGTTACAAAAATTTTGGAGAAAAAATATACAACGCGGCAAGTAAGATTTTTTTGAATAGAAATATTAAACATGTTAAGCGCCAACAATATGTACTTGAATACTTGAGTAAAATTGGACTCCAAGATCAAATACTTGTTTTAAATCCTCATACTTTAGATTACAAGACTATATCAAAAATAAAGTCTTATACCAAGCATCTTATCACCTATTTATATGATAATCTTGGTCGTTATCCAGTAGAAAATAAATTAGACTTATTTGATCAGGTTTATTCTTTTGAGGATAAAGACGTTTTTGAACACGGTTTTGAAAAAATAACAAATTATAATTATCTTTCCGATAAGCCTAAATCATCACAGAAAAATCAGCAAGATCTTTTTTATATCACTTCTTTTGATAAAAAAAGAATCAAGACACTCCGAAAAATTGTGTCAAAACTAGCTCAACTCCATATCAAGTATAAGATTGTTATCGTTGGTAAACAAGTGTGGAAAGAGAAGTTAAATCGCTTTTTAACGCAAAATTTAAACTTTAAAGACGTTTGCCTAATCAAAAAACCCATTAGCATTGACGAAGTTTTGAATGAATATGAAAAAAGTAACGTCACCTTAGACCTGATTCGAGATGGTCAAGAAGGTCTAAGTTTCCGTGTTTTTGAAGCAATGGCATTAGAGAAAAAAATCATTACGGACAATCCGAGCATTCTAAATTATGATTTTTATGATCCTCAAAATATTCTTTACGTTACTAAAAACCTAAGTAATCTAACTGCTTCATTTTTTGAAAGCCCTTATAAAAGACTTCCCACTGATATATTTGAAAAATATACGTTGGATAGGTGGGTGGATACGGTATTTAATTTAAGAAAAGATAATTCTATATGACAAGAATATTGTTTATAGCACCTGACTATTATGGCTTCAATGAAGTGGTTTATAATGGATTAACTAAATATAGCAATTGTGAAGTTGTAAATGTAAACTCAACTCTTCCATACAAGTATAAAAATTTTAAAGAGCGTGTTCATAATTTTTTATTAAAAGTTTTTAATAAAAAAAATCTAAAAATTAAAAAAAAAATTGAACACCTAAGAAATACTATCCATCAGTATGATTCTTATGATTTATTGATCGTCAATCGTCCTGATACTGTAGGAGATGAAGAATTAGCACTCGCCATAAGACTTGCTAAACGAAGTGTATGTCTATTCTGGGACAGTATGGATAAGATACCTTCTCAAAAAAAATATCTCACACAATTTGATCGATATTTTAGTTTTGACTCTCAAGATTGTAATCATTATGGATTTGAAGAAGTCACAAATTTTTATTTTGTCGAGAAACACAAGATATCAGATCATACTTGGGATGTTGCTTTATTAATGACCTATGATAATCGTATTCATAGTGCTATTAAAATTTTCGAATATTTTAATCATAACAATATTAAAGCTAAAGCAAAAATTTTCACATATAAATCCAATCCTATTCAGGAAAAGCTACCTGAAAATATGGAAGTCATTCATGATATTATTCCATTTAGAGATTCATATACCTATTATCTAGACAGTAAAATTATCTTAGACTTAGCGCATCCAAATCAAACGGGTTTATCATTTAGGCCTTTTGAAGCTATGGGACTTGAGAAAAAATTGATCACTACGAATCATAGTATTCAAAATTTTGATTTTTTCAATGCTGCTAATATTCATATAATTGATAATCCGAACTTTATAAGTATACCAAATGATTTTCTGGAATCACCTTATCATCCGATATTAGCCAGTATTCAGGATAAATATTATTTAAAGAACTGGATAAAAGCCATCATTTCATAGTATGAACACATTGCGTAAAATATATTTTATTTGTCCCAACAATAAATTCGCAGCAGGGGGAGTAAAGCATATCTATCATCAAGTTGCCATGTTAAAGGCACAGGGATACCATGCTGTAGTTTTACATAAAAAACATCGGAAGAAAGAAAATTGGTTCAACCTTGAAGTCCCAATTGCATATAGTCCATACCTATTTAAACAGATTAAATATAATTATCGAAAACAAAAAATAACGGTTTTTAAACGCATTCTGCTTTTTCTACTTAAAAAAGTAAGTTATAATTTAGAACCAGAATCAATTTTAGTTATTCCTGAAATATATGGACCAGATATTCATCACGTAGAACCAGAAATTGAGAAAGTAATCTTTAATCAAAACTGTTATTATACATTTGACCATTTTCCTTTAGAGAGACAAAGTGAGACAAATCCATATCAAAGTCAAAAAACTCTTGCTACAATTGTCGCTTCTGATAACGCTAAAAAGTATTTAGAATATACGTTTCCAAATTTACCTGTATATAAAATAAGATTAGGAGTTGATCCTGATCTATTTTCATATTCAGGCCATAAAAAAAAACAAATTTGTTATATGCCACGGAAATTAAAAGAAGATGTGGCGCAAGTCATTAATATTTTAAGAATACATGGTGTTGATCGATCATGGAAATTTGTATCCATTGAAAACAAATCGGAAACTGAAGTAGGATTGATTATGAAAGAGAGTATGTTATTTTTAAGTTTCAATCATCGCGAAGGCTTTGGACTCCCCCCTATGGAGGCTATGGCTGCTGGCTGTTATGTAATTGGATATCCGGGACAAGGAGGTGAAGAGTATTTTAATAATTCATATTCTTCACCCATAAAAGATGGAAATATATTAGATTTTGTAAAGGAGATTGAACGGATAATCCATCTATACGAAATTGATCCAAAAGATATAATAAATAAGGGAAAAATGGCTTCTGATTTTATACATAATAAATATAGTTTTGAAAATGAAAAAGAAGATGTAGGAAATGTCTGGAAAAAAATCCTTGCGGAAAAAAAATCATAATATAATATTTACAAAAAAATTAACACATGCTTCCTTTTGAAAATAAAACTATTATTTTAGGAATGCCGAATCATTCGGGCATCTATATTGTAATAAAGAATAATCTAGAAAATCTTGGCTTTAAAGTAAATTTAGTTATTATAACATTTGAAAAATTTCGATATAAAAATTTTACTCAACGTTTCTATAATTTTTACAGAAAACTATTATTAAGAGATTTTAATTATAAACAAAAATTAGAAAAAGAAACTAATTTAAATAATTTATTAAATACTGTAAATAATTTTTCAAAATCTGATTATGCATTAGTCATACGACCTGATTTATTTCAAATGGAAGTAATAGATGCAATTAAAAAAAAAAGCAATTATCTAGCAGGATATCAATGGGATGGTCTTGAGAGATATCCCGAAATCCATAGTTATATACCAAAATTTAACAAATTTTTTGTTTTTGATAGAAAAGATTTGTTATATCCTAATGTATTTCCTACTACAAATTTCTCTTTAGAATCAATCACACAAGTTGACTATAATCAAAATGATTATAATTCTGCCTATTTTATAGGTACTTATATTCTAGAAAGAATGAGTGTTGTAAGTACAATAATTAAAAAATTAAATACTGTAAAGATAAATTCAAAAGCTATAATTTTTACAGGTCTTATTGGAATCGATCAAGAAATAGAACACGTACGCTCTCTAGATTTAATCCCAACAGATAGAGTCCTGATGTATAATGAAAATCTAGTAAATGTTATGCAGTCAGGAATATTGATTGATGTCCATAACCCAATTCATAGTGGATTATCATTTAGAATTTTTGAGGGTTTGAAATACAACAAAAAAGTAATTACAACAAATGAAGCAGTTAAAGATTATGACTTTTATTGCGAACAAAATATCTTAATTTGGAAAAATCAAAATATTACAGAAATATCAGATTTTATCAAAACGCCCTATATACCAATTTCTGAAAATATAAAACGAAAGTATTCATTTGAAAACTGGATCAGATATATTCTAGAACTCGGCAACTATACTCCAATTTCACTTCCATAAAAAGATAATAGAATAAATTAAAGCTTAAACTTTAATACAAAATACACTTTAATAACATTAAAAAATTCTTTTATTAAACCTGTTTCTAACTTTTTGAAAGCCACTTTCTTTATCTCATTTTTATAAATTCTAAAGTTTTGATCTTTCAATTTGTTGCTGAAATAATCAACAATGTTATTCCATTTATCAGTTTCAAATTTTGGATCATTCTGAACACTACTGATACCACCCAGTTGAAAATTAGATATTATAATGGGTATGTATAAACGTTCATATTCTGCAGCAATCTTTAAGTTTAAATCAAAATCAGCATAAACCATATACTCAATATTATATTTAAACCTTGAAAATATAGATTCATGATAAAATATAGCCTGATGACAAATATTACACTGAAGTAAGCAAGAGTCTGAAGTATCGCCTCTATATTTAATACCTTTCCCATCTAAAATATTTTCTTTCATAATAACATCACCATAAATAAATTTCATTTTGGTATTTGAAATATAAAAAAATACATTTTCGAGAACATCATCGCTATAAATGGTATCATCACTACCTAAGAATAGAACCCATTCTCCATTTATTCTTTCTAAGGCTTTGTTCATTGCATCGTAGACACCTAAATCTTTTTTAGAGTGAAAAACTATCCTATCATCGTTAAACTCTTGAACTATTTCTTCAGTTGCATCTATAGATCCACCATCTTGAATAATTATCTCATAATTGGTCCAATTTTGACTAATAACGCTTTGCAAGCATCGTTTAATTGTCTTTGCTGAATTATAGGTTGGAATTATTATACTATAGAATGGCATACCTATTTAAATAATGATTTAATCTTTCTAAAAAATGATGGCCTTATTCTTTTATAATATTCTTTAATTACAATCCAATCATCTCCAATTGGCTCATCAAACTCATTTATTCGTTCTCCGACGAAACGGTAATTCTTCCTTTTGATAGGAAAGGGTTTATTATCAAAAAATTCATCGTGTACTTTTACAGAATATAAAAATTCCTCAAAAATAATTTGAAGAAAACTTTGATCAATGCCATAAGATTGTTCTCTTCCTACAATATAAGTTTCAATGCGTTTTTTAATTAGTACATTCACCCCTCTCATACCCCACATACCCCCTAAAATCCCTTTTCTATTTGTCCCAAATGGGATTTCATGATAAGGATGATCACGCATGACATGTAAAATTGCAAGACTATTTATCCAATCATCTACCGCAAGCTTTTCACGTTTAGAAATTCTTGAATCACAATCCCTAAAAATAGCTAATTCACAATCATTTCTATCTAAAACTAAAAATCTCCAAAATAAAGGATTTATTAAAGAATTATGCATATTAATCAATTCAACATTAAGTTGTTTTAATGCACTTAATATCGATACAGGTACAGTATCATCATGAAAAACAACCATACTATAGTCTGGATATATCAAAGAAACAAGTTCTGCATTTTTAATCGCTCCAATGGTATACACTGGCTTGTCTCCCCATAGACTAAAACTTATGTATTTCTTCATTTTATTTTTTGCATTAACAATACTAAGATACAACTAATTGAAAACATGAAAATTGGTAGCTTCAATTTTTTGATCAAGTTTTTTCTTTAATAATTTGAATTCTCTATATTTAAATTCTCCTGTTTTAAATCCAAGAATAGCTCCAAAAGAAATATTTTCCTGATCACTCGCCATTGGAAAAACACAAGATCGATATGCGTTTTTTTGAACCATAGGTTTTGGAAAAACTAAAAAATTTAAACCATCTTTAGAATATGCTAAATAAATAGCATCGCCCGTATTCTGATTAACATCTCCAATATTTAAACAAAGAAAGTAATATCCATCTACATAACTACATTGAATATGCCAATGCGAATAATTTTTATTAATATCTAACCAAGGTTTATTATTAAAATTCACTATTTTACTAGATTTAAAATCAGTAAAATTTAATCCATCCTCCGAAGTTCTACGAATAACATAAGCTTTATCTGGTCCCTTAAAATTTTTCTTTCCTGTATTATTTTCTACTTCATAGCTTACAAACTTTTCACCATTATGGATAAAAGTTGGGGATAATAAAAGACTATTTTCGGGAGCATAGGGCTTAGAACTAGTATAAACAATATCTAGGGCATTCCATTTAATTCCGTTTGAAGATTTTTGCCTCACAATTGTCCTATGCTCGTTTTTCATGAGTTTTGTCTTATTGTTGTTATTCTTTGCACCCCTACTACTTAAAGTTTTGGTCGAAATGAAATTACCTCTATAATAAAGATAAAACTGATTTTGATAAAATACCCAATCGACATCAGACCAAAATCCTCTATTTTCTTTATTTTTTATAAATGGAAAACATTCATATGGTGCAGGAGCTTTTTGAATAGGATTTGAAATACCCTTAGGTTCCACCCAATTTAAGCCATCATTTGAAACAACAACAGTTGGGTTCTCGTAACGTTCTGATTCTGCGGATTCACCTAAAATACCAAAATAAGGAGTGAAAACCATCCAATACTTATAACCATGAAATCCTTTTGGAAAATATTGAACATCAGGATGGCAATAACTATGATTTCCACTTGAAATATCTTTCACAAAACTCCAGTTTTCCTCACCGGTAAAATTACCATTTGCAAATATGTGAATATTTAGATTCCCCCTGTCTAAGAGAAAACCAGGGGTATCTAATTCATGTGCCTGAACATCTTTAGTAGGAACATCTTCTGCATAAAACGAATCTTCAGTTCTAGCACATGATATACAAAGTGCAAAGGACAATAAAACAATAATTCTATAGTTGAACATATTCAAAAAAGGCGGTGATAATTAATACTTTCATTCACTAAACGAGATTAGTCATATATAACATAAATTTTGTTCGAAAATAAAACTTTATCATGATATTATCATGAGAAGATTATATCCATTTTAAGTTTTGTTTTGAAATACTATCTAACGACTCTTATAACCTTTATGCAACAGATGTACAACAATATTTATTAATTGAGACGACTTTTGGCCGATATTTATTTATTTCAATCGGTTGATTCCGGATTTTTACATAGTAACGAATGCAGTTTTCATTCATCAAGGTTCTACATATCTCTTAAACAAAATCTAATGAGATATATTACCAATCTTATGCATTAAACCTAATAAGTGTTAGTCTACTTTACAAAAGCTTAAAAATGATCGATTGTTTGGTAGAGATTTAAATAGTAAGCTAGTAGACAATCCAAATCGGAAAACCAACTTGAAAGACACCGCGTTGCATATACATAAAATTACTGATAGTAGTAAATGAAGATTCGAATCCTACAGACAGCTTACAATAATTTTAGACCTTTACTTTGCACAGAGTGATTCTAAAAGAAGCTAACACAGATCCTAATGCTAGGATGACATTTATTAAATTTACTTTAAATATAGTCAATATTTTTTTACGTTTACCGCATTGAATCTTATTAGTTATTTTGATAAATATCTCCATATAAAACTTGAAAAGTATAAAAATCAGACCTTTAACAAAAAATATTATAAAAAATTAATGGGATATTAGGTGGTTACGATTTTATTATGTAGTTGTCAAATTACCTTTAAGAATTATAGGAAAAATATCAAGACTGACTACTTATTAATGAATATATATAAACAATGAAGATAATAATATTATTAATAGAGATAGAATTATAAAAATTAAGACAGAAAACTCAAAAATTTTATATAACATAGATAAAACCGTGTAAAAGCAAAAAGTATAGTAACTAAAATTATTTTTAAAAATTTAAAAATAAAAAAACGAATATTGAGAATAATTTTTGTCAAAAAACAATATTTTACATACCTTTGAGGATAAATAATAATTCAATATGAAAAGTAAACAAATATTAATTTCACTATTAATCTCAACATCTTTATTTTCATGTAATAAGGATTCAGAAATTAATACTATTAATAATAATTTTAGTTTAAGTCAAAAAAAGACTATACTAAGAGCAATGGATGACAATTACCGCATGTTAGGTTTTAGTTACGACGCAACAAAAGAATATTTAGATAAAGAGTCCTACAGGAGAGCAGTGATTGATGTTAAAAAGCTTGATAGCGAAAACCCCTATTCAGTTATAGTAAATCCTGAAACTGGCGGTGAAAATTATTTTTATTACGGATATAACGCAAGTGACTATGTAAAGGATATTACAAAAAAGAATAATATTTCATTTAATATATTAGCTGGCAACAAACCTAGTGCCGAAAGTAATAGCTTTACTGGTAATATATCTAACAATAAAGAACTTATAACTAAACATTCTTATTCTACAAAATATGCATTTGCATCTATGGATATCTCCAAATATGTAAATTCTTTAAGAATTGAAGAAACCCCTGTATTTTTATCTAAATATGTAACATCAAAATTCATTACGGAATTAGAAACTCTTAATGCAGATGAATTTGTAGCTGCTTATGGAACCCATGTTTTAACTGATATTACATTAGGAGGTATATTACGTGTTGTTTATAAAAGTACATCCATAGACCAATCAAATTCAACCAATAAAACAAATACTGTCAAGGCTGGTTTTCAAGCTATCTTGAGTAATGTAGGATTAGGTTTAGATGTTGACAAAACAACTATTACAAATGAAAGTTTAGCTACTAAAAATATTAATAAAGAATTGTACATAAAATATAAAGCTGGCGAGGGTGTCGATGTGAATTATATTGAAAATAACAACGATTCATATCCACAGGTTAATAAATCTAGTTGGGAAAAAAGTGTAAACATAAATAACGCAGGTTTAGTCGGTATTAATTGGTTAAAAACATTTCCAATTTACGATTTTATTCCTGCTTCCCATAGCCATAAAAAGCAACAAATTATCGATGCAGTAAAAAGATATATTGAGAACAACACATTAAAGACGTTAGAGCTTATTCCTGTATATCAATGGTATAATCCAGTAAATTTCCATTATGCATACGGAACCAATGTAACACAAGGACATGGAAACACGTATATTAACCATGGTGTAGCTTTTTGGGTACCAAAAGAGGCTAATGACAAGACTGTAGCAGTTTACCAATGGTACGATACCAGCAAACATATATATGCTTATGGGATGAATACAACTCAACAACACGGTTATAAATTTGTCAATCAAGGGCGCGCATTTTATGGTTATAATCATGACAACAATGATTCTGGGTTAGTTCCAATTTATCAATGGCATAATACTAAAAATTATATTTATGCCTACAGCGAAAGTGAAATCCAAGTTCATGGATCTGATTATATCAAGCATGGCCCAGCTTTTAGAGCATATAGCGCCAAATAGTACAAATTAGTAAAATGCTAAGTCCATCTATATCATTCATGAAATAGATGGACTTTGTGCAAATAGAATACTTAATTATAATATTAACCTAGCTATATTTGATACATAACACTCGGTTCTATTCATTTAATATTATACTAAAGGAATGGAACTTTCAATGACAAATATGAGCAAAATATCTATAGATAATATTGAAAATCAAATACACAACATTAATTTAATGTTAAACTTTTCGATCTCTTTGAATAAATAAATCGATTTTAGCTATATTTATATAGCTAAAATCATATTATGTCTAAAAATCTTTATATCGTCCGTCATGCAAAGGCTGAACAGTCATTTTCCAAAAGGGATTTCGACCGTATATTAATAGACAAAGGCATTGAAAGAGCACAACGCATTTCCTATCAATTGTCCTTACACATGCAAGCTGATGCAACTACGCTTTGTATTTCTTCTTCTGCAGATAGGGCATATCAAACAGCTGAAATATTTATTAAAGCGATTAAATATCCACAAATTGCTTTGATTAAAGAAGATCAACTTTATGAAGCAACGTACTTGGATATATTAAAATTAATCAATCAAGTACCTGCACATATCAACACACTTTTTATCTTTGGTCACAACCCGGGCTTATCGGACTTTATTGAATACGTCAGTAATGAATCGGTTCCGTTGTCAACTTCACAGGTTGTACACCTAGTAATTGATGATAGATTTGATTTTAATACTTTGACTTCCAGCTCTGCAACGCTTTTAAATACCATAGTATAATTCCTTTTTGTACCTTCGGGTTATGGCAAATCAATTGCAATTTGAAAATTCTCCCTACCTGAAGCAGCATGCTCACAACCCAGTTCACTGGATGCCTTGGGGAGAGGAAGCTTTAAAAAAAGCTCAAGAAGAAAATAAATTGATCATCATCAGTATAGGCTATTCTGCTTGTCACTGGTGTCATGTCATGGAAAGGGAAAGCTTTGAAAATGATATCATTGCGCAAACCATGAACAAGTTCTATGTACCGATCAAAATTGATCGGGAAGAACGTCCGGATATTGATCAAGTATACATGACTGCGGTACAACTCATGACTAATGCTGGCGGATGGCCATTAAACTGTATTTGTTTACCTGATGGTAGACCGATTTATGGTGGCACGTACTTCAAAGCACATGATTGGCAAAATATATTAATTCAAATTGCCCGAATGTGGGAAGAACAACCTGAGGTGACACTGGAATATGCTGACAAATTGACAAAAGGTATTCAACAAAGTGAACGTTTTCCCATAAATCCAATTCCTGAACAATATAAATTTGATGATTTGCAAGATATCATCAAGCCCTGGAAAGAACTATTCGATCCAAAAGATGGCGGCTATCACCGTAGTCCTAAGTTTCCTCTTCCAAACAACTGGTTATTCTTATTACGCTATTCCGTCTTAGCACATGATCATGAAACATTAAATCATGTGCATTTTACCCTTCAAAAAATAGCCTCAGGAGGTATTTATGACCATATTGGTGGTGGGTTTGCTCGTTACTCGGTTGATAGTGAATGGCATGTCCCTCATTTTGAAAAAATGCTTTATGATAATGGTCAACTGATTTCCTTATATGCAGAAGCATATCAACAACAAGCTTTACCTTTGTACAAACGTATTGTTGAAGAAACAATTACATGGGCCAAGCGAGAGATGTTAGCCCCAAATAAGGGCTTCTACTCAGCCTTGGATGCAGATAGTGAAGGAGTAGAAGGAAAGTTTTATACTTTTGATTTATCGGAAATTAAAACCATCTTGGGCGATGATGCTGATTTATTTATCGCTTACTTTAATATTACAGATGAGGGAAATTGGGAAGAAGAAAAAATCAATATCCTGAATTGTGATATTGATGCAGATCTAATGGCTCAAGAGGCAGGATATACCTCCGAAGAATGGGAAGCTTATCTGCGTTCAATTAAGAAGAAATTATTTGATTATCGTAAAAAACGTATTTATCCTGGACTTGACCATAAACAGTTGGCCACTTGGAATGCACTTCTTCTAAAAGGTCTAATCGATGCATATCGTGTATTTGACAAGCAAGACTATTTAGAACTGGCTTTGGAAAATGCGGAATTCTTGATGCATGAATTGATAGCAGAAGATTTCACAATACTCCATCAACCGAAAGATTCTAATCGGAGTATTCCCGGATTTTTAGATGATTATGCTTTCACTATTGCTGCATTTACAGCATTGTATGAAGCTACATTCGAAGAAAAATGGCTTTATACAGCGAAAGGATTATTAGATAAAACGATTGAACTATTTTACGATAGTCATGAAAAAACCTTCTATTACAGCGCTTCTAATGCCGAAAAATTAATTGCACGGAAAAGTGAAGTCATGGATAATGTCATTCCGTCATCTACATCTACCATCTGTCATCAATTAAAAAAAATAGGACTACTACTTGATAATGAGGGATATATAGCGATATCAGATCAATTATTTGCGAATGTATTTCCACAAATCAAGACATATGGCTCTGCTTATTCAAATTGGGCAATATTATTGTTAGAAGAATTGTATGGTTGCAATGAGATTGCGCTGACTGGAGAGGATGCACAGGCATTTCGTAAAGAGCTAGATCATTATTACATTCCGAATAAAATCGTATTAGGTGGAACAAAAGGCAGTCTACCATTGTTATTAAATAGAGCGGGTTTAAAATCAAAAGCCTACCTTTGTAGAAATAAAACATGCAGTCTGCCACAGAATACGATTGCAGAACTTATAAAAATAATAGAATAATAACGGGGAAAATCCCAAAAATCAAAACAAATGGCAATAGTAACTAATGACGTAGTAGCGTTAACTTACAAACTTCACACAATCGAAAACGGCGAAAAAGTTTTCGTAGAAGAAACAACAACAGAAAATCCTTTAGACTTCTTATATGGTGTTGGCATGATGCTTCCTAAATTTGAAGAAAACATCGCTGGCTTAAATGTTGGTGACACTACTGCATTTGAATTATCTGCAGAAGATGCATATGGTGAAAAAGACGAACGTGCTGTTGCCCAGTTACCAGCAGATATGTTTAAAGAAACTGGTTTACCTCCAGTTGGAGAAGTTATCCCATTACAAGATAACCAAGGTAACCAATTCCGTGCTGTAGTTGTAGAAGTAACTCCAGAAGTTGTTGTTGCTGACTTAAATCACCCAATGGCTGGTAAATCATTACATTTCGAAATTGAAATTTTAAATGTACGTCCTGCAACTGAAGAAGAGTTATCTCATGGTCACTCTCATGGTGTAGATGGTACTCAAGGTCACTAATTCTGATCAAGATAAATAAAAAAAGCGGATGCTGGTTTTAAACTGGCATCCGCTTTTTTTTAAAATAACAATACAAACTGGAAGACTCTTTTTTCCAGTTTACATTTTCATTCCTACTTGATACCTAAGATTTCTTTATTAAAATTATCATCTGCTCCTGATGCTGCAAAATCATCGAACGCACGGTCAGTTACTTTAATAATGTGTTTCTTTATAAATTCTGCCCCTTCAGTTGCGCCATCTACGCTATTCTTTAATGCACATTCCCATTCCATCACTGCCCAGCCATCAAAATCATAAGCGGCAAGTTTACTAAATATCCCTTTGAAGTCTACTTGTCCATCTCCTAACGAACGGAACCGTCCTGCACGATCCAACCAGCTACTGTAGCCTCCATACATCCCCTGCTTACCAGTTGGATTAAATTCTGCATCTTTCACATGGAACATTTTAATGCGTTCATGGTAATGATCAATGTAACTTAAGTAATCCATACCTTGTAATAATAAGTGTGATGGATCATAAAGTAAACAAGCTCGTGGATGGTTATCTGCTGCTTCCAAGAAGCGCTCATAACTCACGCCATCGTGCAGATCCTCACCTGGATGAATCTCATAACAAAGATCTACTCCATGCTTGTCAAATTCATTTAATATGGGAACCCAACGATTTGCCAACTCTTTAAAACCAAGTTCAACAACACCTGAAGGGCGTTGTGGCCAAGGATAAACCATGTGCCATAACAAAGCACCGCTGAAAGTCGCATGCGCATTTAATCCTAGATTTGCAGATGCCTGTGCGGCGTATATTAATTGCTGTGTAGCCCATTCAGTTCTAGCTTTTGGATTATTACGAACTTCTGCCGGAGCAAATCCGTCAAATAGTTGATCATATGCTGGATGAACTGCAATTAACTGGCCCTGCAAATGTGTAGAAAGTTCCGTAATTTCTAAACCAATCTCTCCTAATTTTCCTTTTATTTCATCCGCATAAGTTTTACTTTCAGCAGCTTTTTGTAAATCAAAGTATTGCGGATCATTGGTCGGTAGCTGTACGCCTTTAAATCCGAGAGATTTAACCCATTTACCAATATTTTCAAGTGTATTATAAGGTTCCTCGTTAGCAACAAATTGGGCTAAGAAAATTCCTGGTCCTTTTAGTGTCTTCATAAATAAATCGTTTGCTAAATATAATAAAATTAAAAAAGTAAATGAACATAAATTGCTTTAAAAACCATTATACTGTTTATAATCTAGCGCAGTAGTACTGGAAAGATCCCATGTTATGGTATAATCTGACTCCATTTATTATATGCTATGCATCCTAGCTCATAAATAACGATGGAATCGTTTCCGTTATACTTCTTAAGGATCATTATCAATCAGTGATCTCCATCTTCATTCAAATAATCAGATCTATTAAACAATTCGATTAAATTGCACTGTAAAGGTTGAACCTTCACCAATTGCAGATTGAACAAATAATTGACCATCGTGCATATCAATGATCCGCTGCACTATAGAAAGTCCGATACCATGTCCATTTTGGTCTGGAGAAGATGCTGATCGGTAAAAAAGTTCAAATATATGCGGTAAATCCTCAGATGAAATTCCTCTCCCCTTGTCAGAAATATGTATTGTTGCGATCCCCTTATTGTACATGATCTCTACTAAGCAATGCTTATCAGCACTATATTTGCACGCATTCTCGATCAAATTAGCGAAAGCCACCTTAAGTAAATAAGCATTTCCCATCACCAGAATTTCTTCTTGATCTTCACCAGCATGGAGCAATTCATAATCAAAAGATATGCTGACACGGTAATCCTTATCTTTATCTTGCACCATAAATTTTGATTCAACAAGAATTTCGTCGAGTCTAAGGGAACTAAAACTAACTTGTGAACTATCGTAGTTCGCACGGGCAAAATCCAATAAGGAATTAGACAAAACAGTTGCTTCTTTAGCATCTAGTAAAGCGGTATCGATCGAATGTTTATAATCTTCTAAGGTGGTATTCAACTCTTTAGCAAGTTCGAGTTCAGCGATCATAGCAGACAAAGGAGTACGAAATTCGTGAGATATAATAGAAACAAAATGTCTTTGGTTGTTAAACGATTTTTCCAATCGATTGAAAGTCCCATTAAAAGTATCGATCAATTCAGAGAGTTCATCCTTTGCTTCTCGATAATATACCCTTTTACTTAGATTATGTTCAGAGACATCCCTAATTTCATTAATAATATGTTTAATTGGTTTTAGAATATATTGAGAAAAGAAAAAAGAAGCTATAAATATAAAAATAATGGCAACAACATAAATACTGATCAGAAGCTGCTGTAAACGATGCATATGGGCATAACCGGTCTGGTCATACGCATGTCCAATGAGATAGTATTGTTTACCTTGAAAAGGATAATGCATACCCATAAACAGTTCATCACCTTGATTCCAAGTCATAAAATTTTTATTTCGAATCTTCTCTAGTAAAGCTCGATCATAATTTTGTTCTCCAAAGTCTACAAAGAGCTTTTGAAATTGATTGTCAAAAACTGTTATCTGAGCCTCATTGATCATTTTTTTATTTTGTTCATGAATCTGACGCAATTGCGCTTCACTCACTTTGGCATCAAAAATAAATTCAGCACGCCAAGTAATTTTGTACCGTAAGCGGTCTACAAACTCCTCTTGCCTATTTTTCTCGGAAAAGAAATAGATACTATAGGCAAAAAGAAATAGTATTGCCGCAGAAAATAACGTAAATACTAACGAGGTCCGAGAAGCTATTTTCATTCTTTACTTGATAAGATAAAACCATGTCCTGATTTGGTGTGGATGAGTTTAGTTTCAAAATCTTTATCTACTTTTTTTCTAAGATAATTGATGTATACATCAATATAATTAGTCCCAGTATCAAAATTTTTTCCCCATACATTTCTGGCAATCTCATCTCTGCTCAATAACGTTTCCTGATGGCGCATAAAGAATACAAGTAGATCAAATTCTTTTGGGGTCAATTTAATGTCCATATGATTGCGTGTCACACTTTTACTCCTCAAATTAACCGATAGCGAATCATAATCTAAAGTTTCACTATTTTCCCAATCGCCAAACTCTTTGTTTCTTTTTAAAACAGCTGCAATGCGGACATATAATTCGCGAAGATCAAAGGGTTTTACCATATAATCGTCAGCACCGGCATCAAAACCTGCAATCTTTTCATCGATTTGACCAAGAGCTGTCAGCATAATAATCGGTATTTTAGGATAAATAGATTTCATGCGCTTGCTCAATTCGATGCCGCTCATACGAGGAAGCATAATATCGATAATGAGCATATCATAATCAAGTAACTTCACTTGCTTTAAAGCAGATTCAGCATCAGGGGCAACACTAACTTGATAGTCTTGGCTCTTTAATCCTTTTTGTAATACCGAACTTACACGTTCATTGTCTTCTACAACCAATACCCTCATATAGACAAATGTAGATACTTTTTAAATAAAATAAAATCAACATGAAATTGCTGTGCATGCTGTAATACACAGCATGCACAGCAAAACCTATGAGTACTTTGAATCATTATACTATTGAAAAAATAGTATTTCTCTCTTAGGTATCTCTATTTCTTCAATTCATAACTTGCGACAAATAAATCGTCCGCATCTTCTTGTAGCGGTATGTATAAACGTTCCCAGCTTTTCGTATGAACCATTTGCCAACTGTGGCCTTTCCCTTTTAAATCTTCAGCGAGTAAGATCACCCCCGGTTTAATCAAAAATGTGGAACCATCACTGACCTTAAAACGGATTTTGCCTTTTAATGTCACTACATATTGACGTCTTGGAGCAGGATGCGCATTTTTTTCCCAATCCTCTGTTTTGTTGCTAGACCAAAAAGTAGTTGTGCTCGCATGTTTCAATGTTGGAATATATCCTTTTTCAAAAGAACAAGTTCCATCAGGATTATTGATCAATCGAATTGCGGGCATTTTACCTTCACTTTCTTCTACTTTTACCGATGTAATGTTTCCATGATTTTCTTGAGCTTTGAGTGATTGACCAATAAATGCCAAACTAACAAGCATGATTGCTTTTGAGATGATTTTCATTTTTATTAATTTTAAGATCTATTATTATTTTTACAAATTTTCATATACACTGTCGTGCACCATCATACGATCAAAGTAAGGTTTATACTGCGCTACCAAAGCAAGATGTTGTGGCAATTTCCCATAAGCTTCTAGCTCCTCGAGGCTATCGAATTCCATCGAGACATTGTATGTAAAACTATTATCTAAAACAGTACGTGGACTTGAAGCGGCAGGTTTACCATAACGTACATTTTTGACATAGGGTAATTTTTTGAGTCCTTCAAAAAATTGTTTAAATTCTTCAACTTGCGTTACTGAAAACTCAGGTTTCAGCCAAAAAAGTAGATAATGAAAAAACACAGGCTTTACTTTTTTATGATTTGCTGCTAGTAGGGTAGAACTTGTTACGCCCAAGACGCCTACAGTTCCTAATGTTTGTATGAAATTTTTCCTTTTCATGTTATTATTAATTAAAATCTATTCTATATTTAAGGATAAAGGCCCATTTATGATCTGTCACCAAACTTTCTTTTGCTGCATTCATGCTATAAATTGGTCTATTTTGAGCATCGAAGGTCAAGCGGCTACTATTTCCATGAAATAGCATCGATATTCCAGCATCGTATATCGCACTATTATCTTTTAAAGCATCGTAGTTGGCAAGTTGTACAGATACTGCGGGTTGCAGTTGCAGGTTATGATTATTGCGACTAAAGTAGGGTAATGTGCCTCCTATTTGAGCATAAAATGTATTACCCGTTCCTGCGGTAGGTAAAGCATTTCCAGCCCCATTTAAACTTGCACTGGCAGCCACTACTCCCGTAGCTGGATTATTTGTCCCCGAAAATCGGACATAATTAGGTCCATAGTCATTATGCATGGCCATAGCGTACGCACTGATAGAAGTTCCTTTATCCTTATTGAGGGGTGCGTCATAGAAAATATCTAGTGCTACGCTTTTCATATCATCGTTTTGTACTGCTTTATCAGCATCTAAATGCCATAATGCATCGTGCATATATTCAAATCCCCCACCTACACTTAATACCCTTTTCTTTCCTAAATAGGTACCTGCATTAAATGGCGTTTCATTATTCTCCTTGTCAAAAAATGCATATCTAAAGTAACCTGAAACATCTTTACGAGCTTCATTTTTACTAAATTTAGCGACATTTAATTCCGGATCTGCATTTGTTGCCGTATAAGGATCAGCAACTACCAGTCGGTAATCAAAACGTCCCAGCTGACCTTTAATATAGGCACTCATCTCCCGCACTGTCATATCTGTAATACCTGTGTTTGATGTCGCATATAGGGGAAGATCATAGAGTAAAGTTGCCTGAGGTCCTGTTGTGAAACGAGATAGTCCTCTCCAAGTAGAACGTCCCGCACCTACTGCAAGCTTAGGGCTAAAGCTATACTCTGCATATGCATCAAGTAGATCCATATAGGTATTATTTTTACTGTTCACATTCACATTTGTAGGCCCCATTTGCAGTACGAAATACAAGTTTTCAGTTGGTTTATACGTCATCTTCGCACGAATACGGCGCAATGATAAATCGGATACACTTCCTACTGGTTCATTATTAACAAGACTTCCTGGATTTAATTGAGTATAACGCGCCCACAGTTCTGCATACCCACTGAAGCTCACATAACGAGTATGCTCCTTATTTAAATAATGGGTGAGTTTGGGATTTCCAAAATCATTTGTTTGTGCCTTACTTATATGGATTCCAGTAAGACCAATGGTCAATAATAATGACGCAAACAGCGGCTTTTTATTCATGATAATTTGTCTTTAATATGATTCGTTTGTTAAGACAAATTTAGGTTGGAATATAGAGGCAAATCATTAGAAAACTATTAGAAATACAGCTGTAATGATTTGAAAAAGTTAGCGAAACAATTATATTATAAATTTATGAATATTTAATTTTTAAGTGGGTTATTAAAAGAAAATATGCCTTTAAACGACAATACGAGACATTCCTTTCTAAATACTCGCTTTCTGTGACACCTTCTTTCAAATAAGTAGTTCCTTCTTTTAAAGATTGGATCACATCTTTAAAAGAAGTGACACCTTCTTTCTAAAAATAATCATGCATACGACCAAAACCGCTCTATATTTCTTTAATGATAATCTGATTATGAAGAAAACATGGATCAACTTTAGAAGTTTTGGTCAATTATTCTAAAAAAAGCGATCATAAGCAAAAACAAACGATCAGAACTTAAAAACAAGCGATTATAACTTAAAAACAAGGGACTGCTTATTAATAAGAAGGGATTGCATATAGAGAAGAAGTACCTCTATGTGTAAAAGAAGGGGTCAGTTCTTTTAAACATAGAGGTCCTTCCTTTAAAGAATCGACGATAAAGCCAAATAATGAGGACAATCTTTTCAAGAACGAGTTACTTCTTGTAAAGATTGCCTTACTTCTTAAGAAGATGTAATCCCTTCTTCTCAAGAAGGGATCGCTCCCAGCCAAGAAGTGATCCAACTTTTGCATACTTTTTTAAGGTCTTGCAGCATTTTGAATACATAAATTAGCACGCTAACTATTTTAATCACTGCTAATTCCCTACTCTTCTTATAAAAAACGTCATCATCATAAGATGATGACCTCCATATAATTTATTGGTATTGGATAGAAAATACGATAGCCTAATTTTGATCAGAAACAACCAACATACGCTAGTTCTCTATTAAATTTTTGTTGCCCGCAGCATTTCTCTTTTCCCAGGTGCACCTGGAGCTTTTTCAATCGTAAATCCTAAAGCCTTCATACTTCTTTTAAGATTTCCAGTGATCGCATAGGTAACAAATACACCTCCTGGTTTTATAAATTTAGCAACATGCGCTAATGCTTCATCTGTCCACATTTCGGGTTGATGAACCGCAGCAAATGCATCAAAGTATACGATATCAAAAATCTTATTGGAGTTAAAATTCATCAATAAAGTATGATTGATATGTAACTGCGCTTGTTTGTTGACCTGCATGGTTCCAGTTAATGCGTCCTTGTAATGCGAGATATAATTTTTCCAATCTTCCTCTGACACAAAAGCATCATAACCAATTTCTTGAATCACATCTAGGGGTAATGGAAATCCCTCTATTCCAACATAATCTATGTCAACCTGTTTATCAGCAATGTAAGCTAGCGTTTGTGTGAAATTTAAACCTGTTCCAAACCCGACTTCTAAAATTGCAACTTTATGTAACTGATGCTGTTGTATATAATAATCAAGCCCTGTATGAATAAAAACATGTTTACTTTCCTGAACTGCACCATGTTTGGAGTGATAACACTCCCCTATTTGTTCATTGAACAATGTCTTTGAACCGTCTCCTGTTGTTACAAATTCCATTTCTTGCATATGGAACAAAAGTAAAATAAATAGATCTTAATCGGTATGTATGCAATCATTATTATAATCTTCAACGATCATAAGTATAAAAGACCAAAAATGATTAGTGTTAGCATCCCTACAGGCTAGAAAAAAAAACATCAGTACAATCCACATGGAACTTAATTAAGTAACAATTTATTGTGGTATAAAAAGCCAAACAGCAAGTATAAAAAAAGTTTAACATAGCTAAATAATCATATACAACAACCCATTATTTCGATAATTATTTGTATATTAACAGATTACAAAAATCTAAAAGTATGAATGATTTTTTCAAACGATCTCTTCGCTATATGGGTCTTTGTCTAATTATAGGCACTTCTTCTTGTAGTTTAGCACAAACTAAATATTTTGACGACGTTACAATAACGCATCTCCCACAAGATGCAAAAGCACATGCTCTAGATGTGATTCTAATTGATGTAGATGGTGACGGAGATTTAGATCTCGTTTTAGCATTAGAATCACAACCTAATCGATTATACCTCAATGATGGAAAAGGGATTTTCTCTTGGAAAAAAGATACTTTTGTTCCTAAATCTCATGATACCGAACATGTAAGAGCTGCTGATTTTAATCAAGACGGTCTATTAGATCTTATTTTCGTTGCTGAAGATGATCAACATCATGAATATTATTTAGGAAATGGTGATGGTACATTTACTGACGTTTCTGATCGTTTATTGGGGAAAAGTGAGGCAAATGGTTTAGATGTCGCAGATGTCAACGGAGATGGATTAATGGATATTGTTATTGGCAATTCTGGTCAATCACCACAAAATTTTTTATGGTTAAATGATCCTAAAAGACCAGGTTATTTCCTCGATCATTCTACCGTCTCACTACCACAGGTTGCCGATCAAACACAGTCAATAAAATTGGCAGATTTGGATGATGATGGTCATGTCGACCTGATTATTGGCAATGAAGAAACGCCAAATCGTTTATTATTTAATGATGGTCAAGGTAATTTCATCGAACATGCTATGGGTCTTCCTTTAAATATCCCCTTGCATACAAGAGAAGTTATAGTTTTTGATGCCAATGGTGATGGAAAACCCGATTTACTTTTCGCAAATCTGACAAGCAATGGCGGAGCCAAAGAAAAAGATCCACGGGCACGATTATTTATAAACCAAGGTAATCGTCTCTTCGTTGATGAAACAGAATCAAGAATGCCCGAACAGGAATTTTCGACCTATGCCGCTACAACAGTCGATTTTGATCAAGATGGGCATCTCGACATTATCTTAAGCGCCATTAAGATACCTCCTTTTGAGGAAATGCAAGTCCAAGCACTACGAAATAACGGATCTGGGCATTTTTCATTTGTGACAGATGATGTTATACCTGAAATCACTCGAGGGAGAAGTTGGGGTATTGCAGTTGGTGACGTGAATGCTGACGGTGTCGATGATATCGTGATTGGTGGCTGGGGGTCTCAAGTACGCTTATTATTGGGTAAAAAACAAAACTAAAATCAAAAAAGGGCTGGAATATGACCCCAGCCCAAAATTATAATTTAGCATATTTAATTTTTATTGCTGCAATACTTTATTTTTCTTGATATCATCATAAATCACAAATGTTTTATCTCCATTAATGAGTATACCACGCCCCGTACCCTTTGTTCTGTTGCTTTCATTATTGACATTAACAGCGATAACTCTTCCTTTATAAAAAGCGGTGATATCAGGAAAAATCGTATGGCCCACATATATTTTTGTTGCGTTGTAATTTTGAAGGATCTGGCTGAATTCTTCTTCTCTCAAAGGATGATATTTTTCTTCTTGGCGCACCATACCACGATACCACAGAGGTCCCTCGCTACCAAAAAGAAACGTTCCAGAGATCGATGTTTGACGTTCTCCTTTAGTTCTAAACAGAACATTGCGCACCGAGTCATTCACTGCTGGGATAGTCCATGCTGGATCAAGCATCGTACGACTTAGTCCTGCATGTACAAAAAGATGATCGCCTATCTTTTCCATTGTATTTTTACTTTGCAACCATCTTCCTAACTCTGTGTTTATCGCCCAAAACTCACGATAATCTTTTCCGAGTGAATCTGCCAGTATTTTATATTTATCTTGTGCATATTTGTAATTACCTCGCAAGATCATTTCTTCATGATTTCCCAGTAAAAAGTGAACTTTACCACCTGCTTGGTCTGCTTCATATTCTAACTTATAGATCAACCAAAAAATGGGTAACACATCTTTACCGCGATCAAAGACGTCTCCTATAATAACTAGATTATTTTTGCCATAAACCCATTCATAGTTATTTCCGATGACTTTCTGAGCTTTTAAAATCGAAAAAAAAGATTCAAAGTCTCCGTGGGGATCAGATAGTACTAATAGGGTATCGCTACTGGAATAATGCCAATCTGGAGTCTCAATCGGATGCATGGATACATTAAAACGATGATGACTATCCTCAGTCGTTACCGAGAAAGAGGCTTCGGATGGTGTTTGGATCTGGATTTCCCCATTCTCCACACGTACTAGCGTTGTATCCCCATCCTCATAAAAGAAATAAGGACCATCGTATTTTCCTAATCCAGTCTGACCTTGTACATACCCAGTAGAAATGAAAAAAAACAGACCTGCTAAAGGACAAAGTATACGGGTGCTCAAAAGACCTTCATATTTGATTTTAAGATATTTTTTAATTCTAATATAGCTCATTCTGCTTGTTAATATCAGTTGTTATGAATAATAATTGAAAAAAGGAAACATTCCAATATTACTATTTCTTCTTGTATTCTGTTACGATCTGTAAACATACACTGCTTAGTATATCTAAAAAAGAAATGCTTATACTTTAATACAAATTTCTTTAAATAATCATGAAATCTAAATATTTATTATGCCTTTGGTCGAAAATATTAATTACAAATCTCTATTACAACATTTTTAATAAAACATATTAGAAAAAAAACTAAATTAGTCTTCGCAATGACATATTCAATCAATTTATTTCTCCAAAATTATGGAAACATTATCCTACTGATCGTAGGTATACTTATTGGTAGTATTTTAGGGATATATCTACCCCAAGTGGTGGTTTATATCAAACCTATAGGTGATATTTTTCTTAATTTATTATTTGTTGCTGTTATCCCTTTGGTATTTTTCGCTATTTCTTCCTCTGTAGCCAATATTGAAGGTACAAACCAGTTAGGAAAGATAATTGGTACGATGAGTATGGTATTTTTAATGGGGGTTCTAATTTCCGCTTGCGCAACTATTGCGGTACTTTATTTTTTCCCTTTGGAAGCTCCGCATGTAGCCGATGGTGCTCATCTGCTTGAGAACAATCCTGATGATACTTGGAGTGATAAAATGGTTCGCTTTATTACCGTTTCAGAATTTGGAAAATTATTGTCTAGGGAAAATATGCTCGCACTCGTTATTTTTTCCTTTTTGGTAGGTATTGCAACCCGAAAATCCAGTATGGCAGCACAACCTTTTCTCGCCTTCTTAAATGGTGGAAACGAAGTAATGAAAAATCTACTGATTTTAATCATGAAAATTTCGCCTTTAGGTTTGGGTGCTTATTTTGCCTATCAAGTGAGTAGTCTCGGTCCACAACTATTTGGCTTTTATGCCAAACCTTTAGGTCTTTATTACCTTTTTGGAACGATCTATTTCATTTTGGGTTTTAGCATATTTGCCTTTATCTCTAATGGTAAATACGGTCTCACCTCATTTTGGAAAAACAATATTGTACCCACATTGACTGCGCTAGGTTCATGCAGCAGCTTGGCCACTATGCCTGCCAACTTAATTGCCTCAAAAAAAATAGGAATTCCTGACGCGATAGCCAATGTTGTCATTCCATTAGGAACAACCCTGCATAAGCAAGGTTCGAGTATATCATCAATTTTTAAAATATACGTTGCTTTTCTATTAATAGGGAAAGATTTCTTTGATCCTACTACCCTTATTACAGCGCTAGGCATTACTGTACTTGTAAGCGTTGTGGCTGGAGGAATTCCTAATGGCGGATATATTGGGGAAATGCTCATGATTTCTGTCCTGGGTCTACCTATTGAAGCTGTTCCTGCGGTTATGATTATCGGAACATTGGTTGATCCATTAGCCACCATCTTAAATGCAACCGGAGATACGGTAGCGAGCATGCTTGTCACGAAATTTACGGGTAATAAATTTCAGGTGGCAGCTGTAGATTCCTTAGAATCGTAATCCATAAAATATAGTGCCATATTGATGTGTTTTATAGAGCATCTCTTTTGCCTCGCGTGATTGAAATATATAGGATAGTCCTAAAGATGATCTGCCATTTGCGAGCATAAAACCAATTTTATGACTATAGATGATCTTTTCAATCTGATATTGTTCTTTGTTGATGTCGTGATGCCCCAATCCACCTTGAATAGTGGCATTGTAACCAACAAAATGAACAGCAGGTACATAGTATAAAAATAGTTCACGATCGTTACTCCTACTTTGCACATGCCCCTTTGTAAATACAGAATGGCTGAATGAACGTAACCTTCCCCAGCGGATAGGTAACCCCACATACGCATTGATATGGTTCATCCCTAAAGTACCAGAGCTCATACCAGAGATTTCAAAACTATGATTAATCGATCTGTAAATTAGTTTTTGATATTTAACTCCAAGATCAACTCCAAAGGCATTTGACACTTCCTGATTCCATCCGGATACTTCATACATGTTAAATACTTGATGAATTACTTTCTGTACTTCCCTCCCCTTTGCAAGTGGCCCCACTTGTCCTAATTCTACTTTTAAACTTAATATTTGTTCATCATTATAATACTGATTCAATTCTCCAGACAAATACAAATATCCTGCAAAAGGTCGATCCCATTGTAAGGACCTCCCCGCATTCAAATTAATTCCATTGTACATTTTTTGTCCAAATTCAACATCCAGTATACGATTTTTAATTCGTGAAGTATCAGATTTTAGCCCCAATCGATAGTTGATATTAATTCCATTTGTATAATACCGATCTTGAGATGTCAACAAATAAACATCATTGTCATTTTGAATAACAATTTCATGCCGTATATTTTTTGTTTGTGACCATGAATGCTTTACATTACATATTGCTAAACATACATACATGAAAGACAGAATAATTATTTTTATGTTATTCAACTGATTGTAAAAATTAAGATATAAACTAAATTAAAAATATTTAATAAGATTCTAGGTATCTCGTGCAGAATCATTTAAAGATATCTTTTCTATAGCGCACAATTATTTAGAAAGGTTATAAATAAACTATCCAAGTTGCAAATTTAGTTACTTCGCCAATCTATTCGTAATTTTGTAGTCGATAAGTTGTTAAATTTTTTAAAATGAAACCTTCATGAGCTTAAATCAGCTCCTGAATAAAAATGAATAACTGTTCATGAGTAATCATGAGCTTTAAAAAAATTACTCTAATGAAAAAAAGTTCCATTGTTCTAATCGCCATCATTGCTGTTGCTATTGCTATGATTCTTGTCATTTATACAGATTCAAGTACTTATTCAACTTTCACTGAAGCGAAAGAGAAAAAGACAGAGCTCTACGTCGTAGGTGTACTCAATAAAGAAAAAGCGTTGCATTATGATCCAAAAACAAATGCTAATCACTTTTCTTTTTACATGTATGACAACGATAGTACCGAATGTGTTGTGGTATTCAATGGTTCAAAGCCACAAGATATCGAACGTTCTGAACAGATTGTGCTAACAGGAAAAATGGATGGCGATGTCTTTCACGCATCAAAAATTTTAATGAAATGCCCTTCAAAATATAACCAAGATCAGGTTGAGGTTATCGAAACGAACGCAGTAGCTTTTAATAAATAATATTCATAATCACCACATAAATGGACGTAAACTACGTAGGCGAGAATCTATTGCCTGGAAAAATAGGTCAATTTTTTATCATTCTCTCATTTGGAACAGCGCTTCTTTCTTTCATCAGTTATTATTTTGCTACAACTAATAAAGAGGACAAATCTTGGTTAAAAATCGCTCGGATTTCCTTTTGGATAAATGCCGTTTCAATTCTTGCGATTGGGTCGACACTATTTTATATCATATACAATCATTTATTTGAATATCATTATGCTTGGGCACATAGTTCCAAAGCGCTACCGACTCATTATATCATTTCCAGTTTCTGGGAAGGTCAAGAAGGTAGTTTTTTACTATGGATGTTTTGGCAAAGTGTATTAGGATCAGTTTTGCTGTTTAAAGCAAAGGATTGGGAAGGTCCAGTGATGACCTTTATTATGCTGTGTCAAGTATTCTTAGGTTCGATGATAGTTGGTGTTCAAATTTTTGGATTTCACTTCGGTAGTTCGCCCTTTATCTTATTAAGAGAGGCGATTGAAGGCCCAATTTTCAGTCAAGCGGATTACCTTTCTCTAATACCCGATGGAAGAGGCTTAAATCCATTATTACAGAATTATTGGATGGTGATACACCCCCCTACGCTATTCTTAGGATTCGCGTCTATGGTTGTTCCTTTTGCATACGCAGCTGGAGCACTTTGGACCAAACGTTATAAAGAATGGATTACACCGGCTTTACCATGGGCGCTTTTTGCCGTTATGATTTTGGGAGTTGGTATTATTATGGGTTCTTTTTGGGCTTATGAAGCACTTAACTTTGGCGGGTTTTGGGCTTGGGATCCAGTAGAAAATGCTTCTATCATTCCATGGTTTACATTAATTGCTGCTGTCCATGTCATGATCGCATACAAAAATTCAGGTCATTCTTATTTCACTGCGACTTTTTTAGCGTTGGTGAGTTTTGTATTGGTTATATATGCATCATATCTAACGAGAAGTGGTATTTTAGGAGAAACATCTGTTCACTCTTTTACAGATTTAGGATTAAACGGACAATTGATCGCATTTAATGCAACGTTCTTTGCGATTATGGTCATTGCTCTTGTTGTGCGTAAAAAACATATGCCAACAACGCAAAAGGAGGAAGACATCTATTCTAGAGAATTTTGGTTATTCATCGGTGCTTTGGTACTGACTGTAGCTTGTGTTCAAATGATTTCTTCCACATCAATCCCAGTCTTCAATGCGATTTTTGGAACTAAAGTTGCTCCTCCTTTAGATCCTATCCAACATTATAATAAATGGCAATCAGGTTTTGCTGTTATTATTATGATTTTAACTTCAATTACTCAGTTTTTAAAGTATAAAAAAACAGATCCTAGAAAATTTTTCGCATCTACTATTGCATCATTAATCGTTGCGGTTGTATTGACTGCTATCGTTTCTTACATTACTAAAACGTATACAAACCTCATTTTCATATTAATTACTTTCTCTTCTTTATTTTGTATTCTTGCCAATATCCGTGTATTAGCCGACGCTGTAAAAGGGAAATGGAAATTAGCCGGTTCATCTGTCGCGCATATTGGTTTTGGACTGCTATTGATTGGAGCTATGGTAGCTGCCTCGACAAATGAAGTGATCTCCATCAATAACACCGGTTATATTGCTGTGTCAGGATTTGATAAAGTGGAGAAACCTGGAGATAACTTATTTCTAACGGAGGGAGAACCTGTTCAAATGGGTGATTACCGTATTACCTATATCGGTGATAGTGTAGCTCAACCCAATGTATTTTATAAAATAAAATACGAAAAAATTGATGAAGAAAGTGGAAAAGTCCAAAGTTCATTTGTACTGATGCCATTTGCTCAGAATAATGAAAAAATGGGTGGATTGATTGGTACTCCAGCAACTAAACATTATTTTACTCATGATATTTATACCCTGATAACAGCTGCGGCATCGGATCAACAGGCGAAAAATGCAAATATTCCTGCGGATCAAAAAACAGGTTTTGAAGATTACGAAGAACCTGCAACCTATGAAGCTAATGTAGGCGATACGCTCCGGTATAGAAATGGATTTTTCGTCATCGAAGGCGTGAATCGAAATGCACACTTAGAAAATATTCCGAAAGGAGAGAAAGATGTGATTGTCGGGCTGAAGATTAAAGTGGTGGCTTCTGATAACAAAGAGTATCACGTAGAACCTATATTCTTAATTAAAGACGGTACTTCATACGATTTTAATAAGGATGTAAACGACCAAGGATTACGCTTCCGTTTTTCAAATATCTTACCTAAAAAAGATAAGCTAGAAATTATGGTCTACCAAAAACCATTACCAGAGAAAAAATGGATCGTTTTCAAAGCCATTAAATTTCCGTATATTAATTTCTTCTGGTGTGGAACAATCGTGATGTCAATTGGATTCTTTATGTCTATATTTAGAAGAAATAGTGAAGCAAAACGATTAGAAAAAAAACAAAGCTGATGGATATTGTCGTCTTAGGAAGTGGAAATGTTGCTACTCATTTTGCACAAAACTTTCATCATCAAGGTCACAAAATAAAACAAATATTCAGTCGACAAAAGGCCAATGCGCAAGCATTGGCCTTTGCTGTACATGCAAACAGCATCACCGAGATTTCTGAAATGCGAAGAAATGCTGATTTATATGTGATAGCGGTATCAGATCAAGCGATCAGTTCCTTGATCATGGATTTTCCAACCGATCTATCCGGAATTGTTGTACACTGCTCTGGAGCAACTGAGATGGACGTATTAAATAAGTTTAAACATTACGGAGTCATTTATCCACCTCAATCAATTTCTAAAAATGAAGATTCGGACTTCAGCCAAATTCCATTCTGTATCGAGGGAAATACCCCGAAAGTACAAGCAACTCTATTAACACTCATCCATACCATAGCGCCTAAATCTTTTGCATGTAGCACAAGTCAAAGGTTAGCGATACATGTGGCATCGGTATTTGCCAATAATTTCACAAATGCACTTTTTCAAATCAGCTATGAGCTTTTGCAAAAGCATGATTTACCTTTTGATTTAGTACGACCAATTATTCTAGAAACAGCGAAAAAAGTCCAAACTAGGATTCCAAAAGAGGTTCAAACCGGACCTGCTGTTAGAAATGACAAAATAACGATAAAAAAGCATTTAAATTTTATCAGAGAACAGGATGATTGGAAACAAATCTATCAACTATTATCACAAGAGATTGTGAAAAGAAAAAGCTAAATATCATTTCTTTACCAAGATTCTAAATCTTCTTCATACCTGCCAATAATTTTCGTTTACAACAAGTAACTTAGTACTTTTGCTTTGTCAAAATCGAACATTGGTTCAATATTTGAAAGTATAATAACATTAAAAAATGTATCACGCCAGTCCAACACATTTGATTGGTCAATGATCAAATTTTATTCAAGTAGAGTCTAAATATTATTTAAATTATGACCGTTAGAAAATTAATTCTTGGCACCATGACTGTAATCAATTTGATTATAATCTCCTTTGGTCTTATTTTTACACCACAGTGGTTTTGGTTATTAGTCATTCCAATGCCTCTTTTATTTGTAGCTATATATCATAGTTTTCAACATAAACATGCCATTTTACGTAATTATCCTTTAGTAGGATATTTCCGATATTTCTTTGAGTCCATTCGTCCAGAATTACGTCAATATTTTTGGGAATCTGACACCGATGGTCGTCCCTTTAATAGACGTCAACGTTCTATTGTCTACCAACGTGCAAAAAATCAAAGAGAGACGGTTGCTTTTGGTATGCAAACTGATCCACAGACTGTAGGAAATGAATGGGCTGCACACTCCGTGTTTCCTTGTCATATTGAAAACCATGATTTACGGACTGTGGTGGGAAATGAATCATGTAAACACCCCTATAATTTAAGCGTCTTTAATATATCTGCAATGAGTTATGGTGCATTGAGTAAAACAGCCATTACAGCTTTAAATAAAGGGGCTCAACTACAAAATTTCGCACACAATACTGGAGAAGGTGGTATTAGTGAATATCATAATAGTGGTGGTGACTTAATCTGGCAAGTGGGTACTGGTTATTTTGGCTGTAGGACTCATGATGGTAAATTTGATCCTGAACTTTTTAGAGAAAAAACAGCTCGACCTAATATCAAAATGATCGAGTTAAAAATTTCCCAAGGAGCAAAACCTGGTCATGGCGGTATTCTACCTGCGGCTAAAAACACTCCTGAGGTTGCTGCGATTCGTCACGTCATTCCTGGAACAGATGTGATGTCGCCACCAGCACATAGTGCATTTTCGAACCCTATTGAAATGATGGAATTCATTTATAAAATGAAGGAATTAAGTGATTTCAAACCTGTAGGATTCAAAATGTGTATCGGTGATAAACAAGAGTTCATTGAGATCTGTCGTGCTATGCAAACCACACAGATATTTCCTGACTTTATAGCTATTGATGGTTCTGAAGGTGGAACTGGAGCTGCACCACTTGAGTTTACAGATAATCTGGGTATGCCTTTATATGATGCATTAGCATTTGTAACGAAAACCCTAATAGCATTTGGTTTAAAGAGACACATTAAACTTTTAGTATCAAGTAGAATCGTTACTGGTTTTGATTTATTAAAAGTAATTGCACTGGGAGCAGATGCTTGTTATAGTGCTAGGGGTATGATGTTTGCCTTAGGTTGTATTCAAGCTTTAAAATGTAATGAAGATACTTGCCCTGTTGGTGTTGCAACTCAACAGCCGCATTTATACAAAGGATTAGATGTCAACGATAAATATGTACGTGTTGCACAGTTTCATCGTAACACATTACGCGCGACCGTAGAAATTATGGAAGCATGTGGTTTCAAAACTTTATCTGATGTCAGTGCTGATAAATTTTTCAGAAAAGTCGACGCAGTCAATACCTTAAGTTTTCAAGATATTTATTTTGGTCGAGAAGGACGCTTGATTGAAAGTCATACTGATTTTGAAGCAAAAATGTTTTAAACAAGATAACATCGGCCTTATTTATCAATAAGGCCGATGTTATTTTATTTCCTCAAATTACAGATAACTTGCTGTAAAGTAACTTGTGCAATATTAATGGTTTCTGCACATACACCTTCAAGCGCCTCAGCAATAGTCTTATTGGCTTGCTGCATGCCAACATCTTTTAGTTTGCGTGCTGACTTTGTTAAATAAATCAGATTGGATCTACGATCTTCTTTATCATTGACACGAATAACCAAATTTAATTTTTCTAAATTATTAATGAGCCTAGTGATGCTCGGTTTATCTCGAAAAGTTCGTGTGGCCAACTCTTGTTGCGTAAGTCCTTCCTCTTGCCATAAATTGTACAGAATACTCCACTGCTCAGCCGTAATATTGATTCCCACATCTTTTAAATTACGCTGCATTCTACGTGATATGGCAGTAGTTGCTTTTCCCGTTAGAAAATCATAGAATTCTATCTTTCCAATTAAATCTTCATTAAGCATAATAATCAAAGTCTTTTTAGGTTATACTATATCGTACTTTTTAACCAACGGCCACGTACTTCAAAAAAAATAATGAACTGGAACGCGTTGATCAAATAGGTTTATATTTATAAATATAAAGTTTTACACGGTATAACAAAAATTTAATTGTTTTTTTTTATTATCTTCATGCTATGGAAAAGTTAATCCCCTTATTAATTGCATTGGCAATCTTTGGTTTTAAATCATATCAAAACTACATGAAAGAGCAAGAGGCTGCCCTAAAAAGAAGGAAGGTAACTAGCCCTAATCCTGTGCCAGTCAAGCAGCAACCCGCTACCTATAAATCCACTCCACAGAAAACATCTGTACCTACACCTCCACCATTTTATTCCGAAAAAATAAAGGAAACGAATGAAATTCAACGATTTAAAAAAGAAAGAGAAGAGCATCGTTCAGCGTTGAGCAAGAAAGTTAAACTTTCCAATTCTCCACAAAAAGAGCATACAATCGGAGAAGATTTTGATCTTAGAAAAGCAGTTATTATGTCTGTAATATTGGATAGACCATACAAATAACAGGTATTAATCTATCGTGAAGCTATCTGCATCTTGCAAGAATGGGAATGATTTTCTTGCTTCTTGAAGATCACGAGGTTGAATAGTAAATGTATACAAATCCTCATCTTCAGGTTTATAATATACCACATCTCCCAATGGAGAGATACACATGGAGCCTCCAGAGTAATAGATATCATTACCATCATGTCCTACACGATTCACACCAATAACAAAGGCCTGATTTTCAATCGCACGTGCTGGGATCAATGTACGCCAATGAGCAGAACGTTTATCCGGCCAATTGGCAGTATATACCAATAAATCATATGCTCCTCCAACATTTCTAGACCAAACTGGGAAACGGATATCATAACAAATCATAGGGCAAATATTCCATCCTTTGATATTAACAACGATACGTTCGCGGCCTGCTGTAAAATATTGATCCTCTCTTGCCATTGCAAATAAATGACGTTTATCGTATTTTACATAAGTGCCATCAGGAGACATCCATACAAAACGATTGAAATATTTCCCGTTCTCCACAATGATCAAAGAACCTGCAATCACACAGTTTAAAGTTTGAGACATATGGAATAACCACTGCATCGTTTTACCATCTGATGTTTCAGCGCACTTCTCTACATTGTTGGTAAATCCAGTGTTGAACATCTCCGGTAATATAATGAGATCCGTTTTTTCTCTCAAATTTGAAAGTTTAAGCGCAAGATTACTCAAGTTTTTTTCTATATTTTCCCAAAAAATATAAGCTTGAAAGATTGTTACTTTTAACGGTTCCATTTTAATTGTTTCGTAAATTATGATGAACTAAGTCTACAAATTAAGAATTATTTTACCAAATAAAGATAAAATAGACAAATAATAGCGCTTTCTATTGTTCTCTAATAAGGAGTTGATTTGATAATGTAATTAACGCTTTCTTCTTGTCATTTGGTATATCAATCGCCGATAATCTTTCAAATGCCAGTTGTGTATAAGATTCTTTCAATTGATCTGCAAGTGATTTTATGTTATATTTTTGATATAATATTAACATATCCTTCAATTTGTTGGGATTACCTGATAAAGTAGAATCTAATAAGTTTTGTAAGGAGTTTCTATCTTCTTCTTTTAAGATTTCCATCAACTTGACCAACAGATAAGTTTTTTTATTGATCAAAATATCACCACCTACTTGTTTGCCAAATGTTTCAGGATTTCCGTAGGCATCTAAAACATCATCTTGAAGTTGAAAAGCAATACCGATATATTCACCAAATTCATAGATCAATTTTTGATCATGAAGACTTGCATCAGCTAAAATTGCTCCCATTTGCAATGCGCCACCTAATAATACGGAAGTTTTTAATCGGATCATTTCAATATAATCCTCCATACTGATGGAATCAGCATGTTCATAATCCATATCCATTTGTTGTCCTTCGCACACTTGCATAGCGACACGATTGAAGGTTTTTAATAGATCGGCAATATAACCAGGATTACAATTTGCCAATTCATCATATGCTTTGACTAATAGGCCATCACCTGAAAGTATGGCTACACTTAAATTCCATTTTTCATGAACAGTCTGTTTTCCCCTGCGTAGTGGCGCTTGATCCATTACATCATCATGTACAAGTGAAAAATTATGGAAGTATTCGATCGATTTTGCCGCAGGTAAAGCATCTGTAATTTCTCGAATATCAAACATATCAGCTGCCAATAAGGTTAATGTAGGCCTAATACGTTTGCCACCTAAACTCAAAAAATAACGAATTGGATCGTAAAGATTAGCGGGCTGATTCGGAAATTGACTGTTTTCAATCGAGTCAAAGATTAATTTTTGTAAATGCTGCATATTATCTGGTCATCGTCTCCTAATGATAAGCGAAGATAAGAATTATAAAAACAAAGTTTTGATTTCAGTGGGTTGAAAAGAATTTAATTCAAGCAAATTAATACAAATTTCACTATGAAAGCAGCCTTGAGGACAAAGGAGAGATCAATAAAGCATTGAAATGAGGAGAACAATAAAATAAAATGCGATCCCATAAATTTATGCTATTTACGAAACAATTAAAATTGCACATAAAACAAATTTATCTAAGTTTGTAAAAAAGCAAGGATCCATGCGCATTTTAATCATCCATACTTTCTATCAAAGCCCTGGTGGTGAAGATACCGTTTTTCAACAAGAGCAAGAACTGCTCGCTGTCGATAACGAGGTATTATCACTTACTTTTCAAAATAAAAAGGGATGGAAAGGTGCTTTACAAACACTATTTTCTTTTTGGAATATTGCTGCTTCATATCAGGTAAAAAGAACGATAAAAAAATTCAATCCTGAATTAGTGCATATCCACAACACTCATTATGCAAGTGGTCCCCTTATTATAAGAACAATTTATAAATTGGGTTTCCCACTGGTGATGACCTTACACAATTTCCGAATACTTTGCCCCTCTGCTGTTCTTTATCATGACAACAAACTCTTCCTTTCGAGTTTAAAGGAAAATTTTCCATGGACAGCTATCAAAAATAAAGTCATGGACAACTCAGCCATTAAAACATTTATTTTAGCAGTAAACTATTGGTTTCATAGAAAAATCAGAACATGGAATATGGTAGATCGCTATATTACTTTATCAGGTTTTGCAAAAAATATATTCATACACTCTACATTACCTGTTGATGCACAGAAATTTGTTATTAAACCCAATTTCACTTTTCCTATTGAAGGTTTGATATCACCTGCAGAAGATTATTTTATATACATGGGTAGACTGACTGAGGAAAAGGGAATTTTAAACTTATTGGAAGTCTTTTCAAAAACAGATATGAGAATACTGATCATAGGAGACGGCACGTTGAAACAAAAAGTAATAGATGCAGCTCAAAAAAATTCCAATATCAATTATTTAGGTTTTAAATCACGTGATGAAATCATCCCCTTAGTTGAAAAAGCGGAAGCATTAATCGTTCCATCTTTGTGGTTTGAAGGTATGCCTATGACTATACTCGAGGCATTCTCAGTTGGAACTCCAGTTATAGGTAGTGATATCGGAGCATTGAGTGAGTTGATAATCCCCAATAAGACGGGTTTATTATTTAATCCACAAGATGTGGATAATATGTTGATAACTTTGCAGCAATGGAAAGATTATAGTCCACAAGAAAAATTTAACATTAGACAAACAACAAAAGCATTCTATTTTAGTAATTTTACGCCAGAGGAGAATAAAAAGAAATTACTTCATATTTACAATGAGGCAATTCAAGCTAACACTAAACGATCGTCAAAATGAGTATTATAATTTTAGATAAGCTAAATATTGCACCTGCTATTCAAGAAGCGTTAGAAACAGTATATGATCCCGAGCTGAAGCCAGCAAATATTGTTGACCTAGGTTTGGTATATGAAATCATAACGAAAGAAAATGGTATTGCAAAGATAGTGATGACTTTGACCGCGCCTGGTTGTCCAGTTGCTGGTCAAATAATGGACGAAGTGCAGCATAAAGTTGCTGCGGTACCAGGAGTAACTGAAGCTCTTGTAGAATTGACATTCGATCCACCTTGGACAAAAGATATGATGAGTGAAGAAGCAAAATTAGAACTGGGCTTCTTATAAGAAAAAAGCGAATCCAATGGATTCGCTTTTTTTTATGGTGTTTGACCAGATTCCAAATCACTTAATCTTTTAACTGTCTTCGGCTTAATTTCATCTTTGCCAAATAATTTTGTCCAGATATTCCGAGATTCTTTTGTCAATAATGGCGATACGATGGATAATATCAATACGTAAACAACAACAAATGACTGTATAACAGGCAATAAACCACCCGCCTTTCCAATATTAGCCATAATGATCGAAAACTCTCCCCGTGCAGATAATGTAAATCCAATATCAAACGAAGTTTTATTTTTCATTCCTGAAAATTTGGCCGCAAAATAACCTGATGCAAGATTGCCACAGATCGTAACTGCGGCTGCTATAGAAGCCCATAAGACAGCGCCTCCAAGAGACAGCATATCTATTGATAACCCAAAGCTAAAGAAAAACATCGCTCCGAAGAAATCTTTATAAGGCAAAACCATGGCTTCAATCTTCTTGATATACTGAGAGTCCGCTAAGACTAATCCAGCCATCAAGGCACCGATTGCTTCTGCAACATGGATGGTTTCAGAAAAACCAGCCGTAATAAATAGCAATGCAAAGATAACAAGGACAAATAGTTCGGAAGACTTAACCTGCAATAATTTGTCGATAGCAGGAACCAGCTTCCTTCCTAATATTAGAAATGTCAAGATAAATCCTAATGCCAACAATGATGTTCCGGCGACAGTCCAAAAGGAGCTACTCCCTGTTAGAATCAATCCCGAAAGGAATGAGATATGCATGGCGATAAACAAATCATCAAACATAATCATCCCCATAATTACTTCTGTTTCAGGATTAGCAGTTCGCTTCAAATCGGTTAATACCTTGGCAACAATAGCTGTTGAAGAACTTGTCATAATTCCACACAAGACCATCATCTCTTTGAAGGGAAGATCCATCATCCAGCCGATCAGTAAACCCGAGATAAAATTGAGCAGTACATAAACGGTACCTCCTGTGACGATTGATTTTCCAGATTTAATTAAACGTCCGACAGAAAACTCAAGTCCCAAATAAAATAAAAGAAAGAGAACGCCTAAGCGTCCCATAAAATCAATGAAGGGCTTGCTTTCCGTAAAAGTAAGATCGATAGTACCAATCTGAGGAGCATGTTGCCCCAACACCATACCTATCAAAATAAAAAATGGAATAACAGAAAACTTTAGCTTGTTGGCTATTAAGCCTACAGAAGCAACAAGACCAACGGCAATTCCGATTTCTAAAATAAGTGTGTGTGATGGCATATAAATAAATTTTGTTTTGAGTATGTTACAATAATATTTCCTTTAATAGTTTAATATTATTCTTTTTCCCTGCGATAACCAAGGTCGTACCTGGACTAATCACATAATCAGGACCTGGATTAATAACGGTATTTTCACCTAATATACCAGCAATAATGGATGCTCCTGTACGTTGACGTACTTCTAGTTCACCAATTGTTTTATTAGCACCCTCAAATTTCCCTTCCACTTTATACCATTCAATTCTCAAGTCATCTAATGCGACTTCAATGGTTTCTAAAGCTTTTGGTTTATAAGACAACCCACCGATAATACCTGCGACCTGTCTAGATTCTTCGTCGCTTAAGGTCATCACACATCGAGACTCACTTTCTTCTTCATCATAACGATATAATTCTCTTCGACCATCGTCATGTATAACCACGACCATATTGTCTCCAGCTTCAGTTTCAATTTGATATTTCTTCCCAATACCAATAAGATCCGACTCTCTTACAACAGACATATTTTTTTGCTTTATTATAAAACTTATTTTTTTTATTAGCTGAAGAAAAAAGATATGATCTAGCAGCTTTATACAAACTTAGCTAAAAATTCAATCATATCAGCATCTTATCATGTGTTTAACGACCAATAATCGATCAAATCAAACGATAATAAGGGTAAATAAACAAAAATTCCGTTTTGAATTTTTAATACATGTTTTTGTATTATTTTGTATTTATAATGGTATAGCGACCATCATCTTGTAATTCAGGTATACCGATGGCTATCGTTTTGGAATGATAAAATAGATAGATCCAATCATTTGGTGCACCCTCTTTCCAATAATCTTTTCTTAACTCCTTTGACCGAAGTCCATCAAAGTCATATTTTGCACTATAATTTTGAAAAATCTCTTCCGGTTTCGGTAAAACATCACCTCCAAAAAAATAATTCTTCTCGCCGGTATCAATATGAAATGTTTGATGATACTGCGTATGACCACCACTCAAATTATATCGTATTTCTTTATTAATGATACCATCACCTTCTATCAAGTGCAAATTGCCACTTCGCTGCACCACATCGAAAATCTCAGTCCGATAAGATTTATTTATTCCCGAATAGGCATCTTCCCATTCACCACGCTGTACCATATATTCTGCTTCTGGAAATGCAATACGGCCCACTCCTTCGTCAAAACTGACCATTCCACCAGCATGATCTTTGTGCAGATGTGACATCAGCACATATTTCACATCCTTCGTTTCGTATCCAAGCTTTTTAATGTTTTTATGAAGTAATAGTTCACCGTCAAGATCTGTTAGTCCCAATCCGGTATCACATAAAACAAGTCCGTCACTAGTTTCAATCAGAAAAGGATGGACATGGATAAACATCGAGGAAGGACGATCTAAGGCACGATGAATAGTCGGATCAAAAGGAATAAATTTTTTCGAAGCATCGACTGAAAATGAGCCTTCAAATAAGGAATGTGCTAGTGCCATCTTTAATTTATTGGAAACTTGCGTGTTATATACCTCACCATGAATAGCCTATTGTATTATTAGGTTAGTCAATAGACAAAACGTATATTTACACATAATTACGATGCAAAGATATGCAAAAAAGGTGGGTACTAAAATCTAAAAGTGAAGTCAAAAAAGTTAATCAATTAAGCAATGAACTTGGTATTAATCCAGTATTAGCAGAATTATTAGTCACTAGAAATATTGAAACTTTTGATGCTTCTAAACAATTTTTTCGACCGTCTTTAGACCAACTCCACAACCCATTCTTAATGCAAGATATGGAAAAAGCCATTGCCCGAATTACGACTGCAATTGGCCAAAATGAAAAGATTTTAATTTATGGCGATTATGATGTGGACGGTACCACAGCTGTAGCTGTAGTTTACAGTTTTTTCAGGGAATTTCATTCGCGTATCGAATTCTACATTCCCGACCGCTATGCGGAAGGATATGGTATCTCCACACAAGGTATTGATTACGCTGCAGAAAATGGTTTTTCGTTGATTATTGCATTGGATTGTGGTATAAAAGCAAATGATAAGGTCGAATATGCTAATTCAAAAAATATTGATTTCATTATAGGGGATCATCATCTACCTGGTGATGAATTGCCTCCTGCATTTGCGGTACTGGATCCCAAAAGAGAAGACTGCAACTATCCTTACAAGGAATTATCAGGCTGTGGAATCGGTTTTAAACTGATCCAAGCATTCATTATGAAAAATGATATGTCCTTGGATATCTGTTATCAATATCTGGATTTAGTAGCGGTAAGTATCGCTTCCGATATTGTACCGATCACGGGTGAAAATCGCATTCTGACTCATTTTGGATTGATCAAACTCAATACGAATCCGTGCTGTGGACTACAGGCACTTGTTGATCTTTCTACCAATAAAACGAAGACATTTACCGTTAATGATATTGTCTTCCAAATTGGCCCTAGAATCAATGCTTCAGGAAGAATTGATCATGCAAAAGACGCTGTGAAATTATTGATCTCAAAATCATTGCAAGAAGCAAAGGATTTTAGTATCAATATTGATGATCAAAATAATGTCCGTAAGGATTTTGATCTTAGAATTACTGAAGAAGCATTGTCCATTATAGATGATAATGACTCGCTTAAGACCCGAAAATCAACTGTCCTGTACAAATCGGATTGGCATAAAGGTGTAATTGGCATTGTTGCATCCAGACTTACAGAAAAGTATTATAGACCGACCATTATTCTAACAGAGACTAATGGGCACATAGCGGGTTCATGTCGATCAGTGATCGGCTTTGACTTGTATGAGGCCCTGAGTGAATGTAGTGACTTATTGGATCAATTTGGCGGTCATAAATATGCCGCTGGACTGACCATGCAAATCGAAAATATTAAATTATTTCAAGATCGTTTTGAGCAAGTGGTGACTCGACTTATCAAACCTGAAATGTTAACACAAGAAATCTTGATAGATACAAAACTTCATCTTCAGGATATCGATGCCAAATTTCACCGAATATTAAGTCAGTTCGAACCTTTCGGACCACAAAATGAAAGTCCCATTTTTTTAAGTCAAAAAGTCACTCTGATTGGATCGGCCTATCTTGTGGGTTCTAATCATTTAAAAATGACTGTTAAACAAGAGCATTCACCTTCTTTTGATTGTATTGGTTTTGGACTTTCTGAACATATTGAGATTATCAATAGTGGCAAACCATTTGATATGTGTTACAGCATAGAAGAAAATGTATGGCGGGGTAAAAAGAATTTGCAATTAAATTTAAAAGGAATTCGATATTAAAATATATTTTTAATAATCAGATTGTTATCTTGAGTTAAAATACGACATAAAATGATACTAAGGGCTGAACATCTCATCAAAAAATATAAACAACGTACTGTTGTGAACGATGTTTCTTTTCAAGTAGAGCAAGGAGAAATTGTAGGTCTTTTAGGACCCAATGGAGCAGGAAAGACCACTTCTTTTTATATGATCGTTGGATTGATAAAGCCCAATGAAGGTCATGTATATTTAGATGATCAAGAAATCACACAGGATGCCATGTATCAACGTGCTCAAAAGGGGATTGGTTATCTGGCACAAGAAGCTTCTATCTTTAGAAAGCTATCTGTAGAACACAACATCCTTTCCGTATTGGAAATACACTATCCCAATAAAAAAGAGCGCTTGGAAAAATTGGAAGAACTCCTTGCTGAGTTTAGTCTCAATCGAGTACGTAAAAATAGAGGTGACTTATTGTCTGGAGGTGAAAGACGACGTACAGAAATAGCTCGTGCTCTAGCTGCAAATCCTTCTTTTATTCTTTTAGATGAACCGTTTGCTGGTGTGGATCCAATTGCAGTAGAAGAGATTCAAACTATTGTAGCGAAACTTAAAACACGCAATATCGGAATACTTATCACTGACCATAATGTTCAAGAAACATTATCCATTACTGATCGAGCATACTTACTCACAGAAGGAAAAATTATGTTGACAGGTACTCCGGAGGAAATCGCCAGTAATGAGATGGCTCGAACATTTTATCTGGGTCAACATTTTGAACTCCGTCGCAAAAAGCTAAATACTTAAACTTACTCCAACTTTATATGGCAATATTAGATTCACTATTGACTTGGTTCATGAAAAAGCGGATTCATCAGATTGAGTTATTTATGAAATATCCGCATGATGTACAAGAAGAATGGTTCCAAAGTTTAATATCATCAGCAGAAGCAACGGAGTGGGGTAAAAAATATGATTATAATAGTATTTTAACTCCTGAAGAATTCAAAAACAGGGTTCCTATACAAGATTACAATTCGTTAAAGCCTTATATTGATCGTATGATCAAAGGTGAGCAAAATATATTATGGCCTTCGGACATCAAATGGTTCGCTAAATCTTCAGGTACAACATCAGATCGTAGTAAGTTTATTCCGGTAAGTGAAGAGTGCTTAACTGAATGTCACTTTCAGGGTGGAAAAGATATGTTGACAATTTATTTCAACAATAAACCAGAAAGTCAAATTTTCAGCGGAAAATCGGTCGTATTAGGAGGCAGCTCTCAAATCAATAGCTTTAGTTCGGACTCATACTATGGAGATTTATCTTCCATCTTATTGAGAAATCTCCCCTTTTGGGCAGAATTTAAAAGAACACCAAATTTGGAAGTTACTCTATTACCAGATTTTGAGGAAAAAATTGAAAAAGTTGCGCATATTACCATCCATGAAAATGTGACTAATCTGGCAGGTGTTCCAACTTGGAATATCGTGCTCGCCAAAAAGATATTGGAAATCACAGGAAAGAGTAATTTGCTGGAAGTCTGGCCCAACTTAGAATTTTACACCCATGGTGGAGTAAGTTTTAAACCTTATCGTGAGCAATTTAAAAAACTGATCCCTTCCGATAAGATGTATTATTTAGAGAATTACAATGCCTCTGAAGGATACTTTGCACTACAGGACTTGTACGATTCTGAAGACTTATTATTAATGCTTGATTACGGCATCTATTACGAATTTCTACCTATTGAAAATCTATACGATGAAAATCCTCAAACATTAGGATTACATCAAGTTGAATTAAATAAAAACTACGCCTTGATTATTTCGACCAATGCCGGTTTATGGCGGTATATGATCGGAGATACGATCAAATTTGTCACCCTATCTCCATACCGTATTCAAATAACAGGACGTACAAAACAGTTCATTAATACCTTTGGAGAGGAACTCATTGTCGATAATGCTGAGGATGCTATTAAAAAGGCAAGTGAAATAACCCACGCTATTGTAAAAGATTATACAGCTGGGCCCATTTACTTTAAGGAAGGTGAAGCTGGAGCTCATGAATGGATTATAGAATTTGAACAGCAACCCGATAATTTTGAAACTTTCTGCAAAATATTGGATGAAACGTTACGGGAGATCAACTCCGATTACGATGCAAAACGTTATAAAAACATGGCATTACAATTTCCAGTTATTCATAACGCCCCTAACTATACATTCTTTGAATGGATGAAGTCAAAAGGTAAGCTCGGAGGTCAAAATAAAGTTCCAAGACTATCTAATAATCGTGACTATTTAGAACCCATATTAGCTATCATAAAAAAATAGGAGAAATATGCATATTTCTCCTATTCATTTGTTGAGTACTTGTCTCTTTTGAAAAACTAGGAAGTACTTACGGTTTGATAGCTGTTTTATAAAGAAAAACAAAAAAACCTAAAATAAAATTTAGTGAAAATCCATTCTTTTCCACAGCTGTCTTTTGATCAAACTCTAATTCATCCCCTTCCAATGCATTTCTTTTACTGTCTAATTCTTGCATGGCTTTAATCATTTAGTTTGTTGTTATTAATTAATATCTGTTTAAAAAGTGTGAGCCTATTCAAAGTCTACTGTCTTGGACAGTTGACTAGTGTGATTGCGTTAAACCAAATAACATGCCACATTACGATTTCAATATGAATTCATATAAATTTAATATGGAAGAAATTTTAAATTAAGAAATCGCAATAAAATAGTGACAAAAAAACGAATGGCCTTTCATCCATAACAAGTTAGTGTCCATAAAATAAAACGCAAATCCTAAAAAAGAGACATTTTTATCTTATTATAATAAAATATATTGTAATAGAACAAAATTGTTTAAACTACCTATTTATCCTTCAAATTCATTGTTTTTTTCCTACTTTAGCATACGTAATTTAAATACAATGAGCGCGACAGAAAATTATTCAATTCGCGTAGAGCCCACAAAAGAATCGAGACTCTCGCAAGTAGATTTTAACAATCTAAAATTTGGAAAAATATTATCCGACCACATGTTGGTCGCAAACTATGAAGATGGAGCATGGACAGATGTAAGCATTGTGCCTTATGGCGATATTAATATCAGTCCTTCCATGTCAGCAATACATTATGGCCAAGCTATTTTTGAAGGTATCAAAGCGTACAAGTTTCAAGATGGCACCATCAGTATTTTCCGTCCAGACAAAAACTGGGAAAGATTCAATACTTCTGCAGCTCGTTTGGAAATGCCTGAAGTGCCAGAAGAAATCTTTTTAGGTGGACTAAAGAAGTTATTATCAACAGATAGTAATTGGGTCCCTAATGCACCTGGCACATCTTTATATATCCGTCCTTTTATGTTCGGAACTGAAGCTGCATTGGGCGTACACCCCTCTAATTCATACAAATTTATCATCATTACTAGTCCAGTAGGTGCTTACTATAGTAATCCTTTAAAATTAAAGGTTGAAACACACTATACTCGCGCAGCTGAAGGTGGAGTAGGTTTTTCAAAAAATGCCGGTAATTATGCATTATCGTTATATCCGACTCGCTTAGCAAATGATGAAGGTTTTGACCAGTTGATGTGGACAGATTCTTCAGAACATCAATACATCGAGGAAGCTGGCACCGCCAACCTAATCTTCCGTATCGGTGATAGCATCATTACACCACATGGTGATACGATATTACATGGAGTGACACGCCGTACTATTATGGAGCTCGCAGATAAGTGGGGCTATAAAACAGAACAACGCAGAGTTTCTGTAAAAGAGCTTATAGATGGTATTAAAGCAGGTATTGTGACAGATGCATTTGCAGCTGGAACTGCGGCTACATTAACACCAATTGCTACGATTGGATATGAAGGTGAATTATTTCAATTACCACCAGTTGAAGGTCGCGATTTTTCTAAAAAAGTATTAACTTATTTAGATGATCTTAGATATGGCAGAATTGCTGATGAATTTGGTTGGAATATGATTGTAGAATAGAAAATCATTAGATTAAATAAAAAAGCGCTATGTTAAGAATATTAACATAGCGCTTTTTTTATCCAAATGAGATTTACCAACAGAGTTATTAACATAATGTGGATAACTCTGTTAATAACATCAAAATTAGGATTGAATATAATCAATAATCTGATTTTTGTCTTTGGGATCAAACCAAATGGTATTTTTATCTTTCTTAAACCATGTGATTTGCCTCTTCGCATATCTTCGCGAATTCTGTTTTATTTTATCGACAGCTTCTTCCCAAGAAATAATTCCTTGTAAAAAGTCAAAGATTTCAGCATATCCTACAGTCATTAATGCTGGTTTATGCTGATATGAAATTAATGATTTCACTTCTTCCAATAGCCCTTCTTGCAACATTAAATCGACTCGTTGATTGATACGTTCGTATAAATCAGCTCGATCCATATTCAATCCAATAGTCAAGATATGAAAGGATCGATGTGATTTTTTATGATTCAGAAAATTAGAAAATGGTAATCCTGTAGTTTCGAATACTTCCAAAGCACGAATCACACGTTGTACATTTGAAATATCAACCGCGTCATAATAGACCGGGTCTACTTCTTTCAAATACTCTTGCAAGGGTACTATTCCTGCTGTATCGAATTTTTTATTTAATTGTTCACGGGTTTCAGGCAAAGCTTTAGGTAAATTGTCAAGACCTTCGCATACCGCTTTCACAAATAAACCTGAACCACCTACCATGATGACCTTATCCTTTGTTTGAAACAAGGATTCTATTTTATCTAGGGCATCTCTTTCAAAATCACCTGCAGAATAATCTTCCTCAATCGTATGTGAGTTAATAAAATGATGAGGAGCTTGACTCAATTCAAATGGCGTTGGTTTAGCTGTCCCAATATTCATCTCTCGATAGAACTGCCTTGAATCTGCAGATATAATTTCCGTATCAAACTGCTGGGCAAGCTGAATCGCCATAGCAGTTTTTCCTACCGCTGTAGGGCCTACTATAACAATTAAAGTTTTTTTGTGCTCTTGTTTAGAATCCAACATTAATATTCGTCAAACGAACCACCACTCTCTTTTTCAGATTTGTCTTCTTCCTCCTCGTCATCTCCATCAAACAAATCAAATTCTTCGTCGTCATCCACACCATATTGTGTTTCATCTACCAAAACTTCCTCCTCATCATCATCTTCTAGTGGATCAGCAACTGGAAAATTTGATGCAGCCAAAGATTTAGGTGCCGCACCTACAGTTTTAAAAACTATAGGATAGGTTTTCCCTTCCTCCTCCTTCAAAATTTTGATTAATTCCACATGGAATTCATATGGTCTGTCAAAATTATAGATGTAATAAAACTTTTGATGAGGATCATCGATAAACTTACTTAAACGAATATTCTCCATTAATAAAACACCTTCTGATACTTTACGAGCAGTTGGTAAAAAAGCAATTTCAGTTCCTTTTTTCCATTGATCATTACTGACATAAAAGGAAGATGTACGTTCAGCTTCATAAGAAGTTGTCTTATGGATAGCCTCATGTAATTCTGAAAAAGTTTGTTTCGAAAGCATATCGATTTCTCTATACACATCCTCATAATCTTCAAAAGTGATTCTGAATCTATAAATAGCCATTTTTAATATTCGTTTTGTTTGTTAACAAGATGAGCTTCAATATGAATTGAAGCAATTAAAATTACTTTTTTTATTTAACAGTTGTATTCAAATCCCATGCCTTTCTAATAGTCAAGCCTAATTCTTCCGCTCTATTGACCATAAAATGATAAGCATCCATCTTGGCGTTAGGTATTTCTCCTTCCAAGATTGCTTCTCTAATAGCATTTTTTATTTTTCCAACTTCACGGCCGGGACCAATTCCAAAGACCTCCATGATATCCTCTCCTGAAATTGGAGGTTGCCAATTTCTAATTTGATCCCGTTCTTCAACATCTTTAAGCTTCTGCTTGACCAATTCAAAGTTCTGACGATATTTTTTCTTTTTATATTCGTTTTTTGTGGTTACATCGGCATGACACAATTGCATCAACGCGTCGATATCATCACCTGCCTCAAACAACAATCGACGTACTGCAGAATCAGTAACAATATCCTGAGCCAATACAATAGGTCTTAGATGTAGTAATACAAGCTTTTGCACAAACTTCATTTTTTCATTCAATGGTAGCTTAAGCTCTGCAAATAATTTAGGAACCATTCTTGCCCCTTTATCTTCATGTCCGTGGAATGTCCAACCTAATTTCTTATCAAATCTCTTTGTCGCTGGCTTTGCAATATCGTGCATAATGGCCGCCCATCTTAACCAAAGATCATCTGTTGTTTCACACACATTATCCAAAACTTCTAATGTATGGTAAAAATTATCTTTGTGTCCTTTACCATCAATAATCTCTACACCATATAAGTTTTGCATAGCAGGAAACACCAAAGGTAACAAGCCCGTATCAAACAAATATTTGAAACCTATAGAAGGTTTTTTTGATAAAATAATCTTATTAATTTCATCAATAATGCGCTCTTTAGAAATAATACGTATACGTTCTTTTGTATCTGTAATCGCTCGAACTGCATCCGTATCTATTTTAAAATTCAATTGTGTTGCAAAACGAATTGCACGCAACATTCGTAAAGGATCGTCCGAAAAAGTCACGATAGGATCAAGCGGCGTACGTATGGTACGTAATTCGATATCCCCTACTCCATCGAAGGGATCTAACAATTCACCATAATTTTCCTTATTCAACGAATAAGCCATGGCATTAATTGTAAAATCGCGGCGATTTTGATCATCCTCCAAAGTTCCATCTTCAACAATCGGTTTTCTCGAATTGCTGCGATAAGATTCTTTACGCGCACCTACAAATTCGACATTCAATCCTTCAAAAACCAACATTGCTGTTCCAAAACTCTTATAAACAGCAACTTTCGTTTTTAACTGATTTCCTAAAGCTGTAGCAAATTCAATTCCACTGCCAATAACAACAATATCCACATCATTATTAAACCGCCGTTGCATGATTCGATCACGGACATAACCGCCAATAACGTAGCACTCCGTGCTTGTTTTTTCGGCTAACTCTTTAATGATTGGGAAAATAGGATGTTGTAAATTATCACTCATAGCATGAATCTAGGTCCTTAAAAAAACACTAGGATGCAAAAGTAAGGAATTTATTATAAAATAGGCATTAGTCTTATGATATAAGCACACAAGACTAATGATATTACTTGGTTTTACGTTAGTCACGATCTCTAGAAAGCTTACGGAAAGCTAATGGGTTTTGAGAAAGCTCCGCTTGTTCGCGGCGGCGTCCAACAATATGAACGGCCTGAAATATCGCCTCCATAAATGATTCATGTGCTGCAATATTTTTGCCTGCAATATCGTAACCTGTTCCATGATCGGGAGAAGTACGCACAATCGGCAAACCTGCAGTGAAATTTACTCCATTACGCTTTGCAATATGCTTAAAAGGAATCAATCCCTGGTCATGATACATCGCTAATACAGCATCAAATTTTTCGTACGCATGATTGGCAAAAAATCCATCAGCAGGATAAGGTCCAAAACAAAGCATTCCTTTCTCTCTCGCCTTTTCCAATGTTGGTCTGATAATCGTATCATCTTCCATGCCGATCACACCATTATCTCCTGCATGTGGATTAAGACCCAATACAGCAATTTTTGGTTTTTGAATCCAAAAGTCCTTTTTAAGACTTTCATTCATTAATTCCAATTTATTTAATATTGCCTCTTCTGTAATATGTTCAGAAACATCTTTTACCGGAATATGACCTGTAACAACACCTACACGTAACTCATCACAGATCATAAACATCAAAACATCATTTGCATTTGTCTTCTCTTGCAAATATTCTGTATGTCCAGGAAAATGAAACCCTTCCTGTTGAATATTGTGTTTATTTATAGGAGCTGTCACAACCGCATCTATCTTTCCTGCATTCAGGTCTTCAATAGCTTTTTCCAAAGAAATAAATGCATATTTGCCTCCAATTTCATTTTCTTCTCCCAAAGTAATTTTAACATCCTCTTGCCAGCAGTTAATCATGTTAGCACGTTTAGGATTTGCCTGTTCAGGATCGTTGATGACATTAAAACTAAAATCATTGACGCCTAATGCCTTTCTATGAAAAGACGCAACTTTTGTATTACCATAAACAATTGGAGTGAAAAATTCTAATACACGATTGTCCAACAATGATTTTATAATCACTTCCAATCCGATACCATTAATATCGCCTACCGTAATACCTATTTTTAATTTGTCAGCCATAGTAAAAAATGAAATTATTGACTCAAAAGTAATTAAAATTATACGAAATAGTCAAGGTTTGATCGAAATATCAAATTCGTTTAAAAAGCATATGCTGTAAACCATAACGGCCATTTTTAAATCGACCTGTATCCTTATAATCCATTTGTAGATATAACTGATAAGCATAACGATTTTCAATATTCACCGTAAGCACAATCTCATCAATATCTTCGGCTATTATTTTAACAAAGGAATCTACTAATAATAATGCCTGTTTTGCAATTCCTTTACCTTGAAAATTGGGATTTAAAGATAATCCTCTCAATAATATAGAATTTGGATTGCCGGTGACGATCAGGTGATCCACTGTGCGGTCTAGTAGAAAAAAACCAACAGGATTTTCTTGATATAAGATCGTAATGGGATATTTATTATTGATTTTGTGAACTTCTTCAACTTTAATATTTTGATACACCGTTTTAGTGAAGCGACGCTGTGTTTCATCGAGCTCATAGGACAGATGTTCATAATGCGAGTCTTCATAGTTAACTAAAGAAACTGATGACAAATTTTCTATCATTGGGTTTATCAGATTAATTCTTCTAGACAAGTTACTATTTTTCCTTAATAAAATAATTATCGCTGTAATAGCGAAATGGGCTTTCAAGCTCTAAGTAGATAAATCGATAACTTTATTTTTTATTATATGACTTAATTAAAATTGTGAATAAAACAAATTTATCTAAGTTTGTAGCAAATACTAGCATAATATGAGTACAGTAAGAGCCAAGAAACATTTAGGGCAACACTTTTTGAATGATAAAAATGCAGCACAAAAAATAGTGGATGCTTTGAATCCAACATTAGGATTTACACAAGTGCTAGAGGTTGGCCCTGGGATGGGTGTTCTTTCCGATTTCCTATTGCAAAATACGGCATATGAAACATGGATGATTGATGTGGATGATGAGTCTATCGAATTTTTAGCAGACAAATACCCTCAATTAGAACATCGATTGATTCATGGTGATTTTCTTACGTTGGATTTTGCGAAACATTTTGATGAAAAAATAGCAATTATTGGTAATTTCCCCTATAATATATCCTCGCAGATTTTATTTAAAATATTGGACGAACGCAATCGTGTGGTACAGATGACAGGTATGTTTCAAAAGGAAGTTGCAGAACGTTGCACGGCAAAAGCTGGCAGCAAAGAGTATGGGATTTTAAGCGTTTTCTTACAAGCTTACTATCATGTTGAATATCTTTTTACAGTAAAAGCAGGTGCATTTAATCCACCCCCAAAAGTGCTTTCTGGAGTGATTAGAATGACTCGTAATGATCGTCAGGAATTAGATTGTGATGAAAAATTATTCTGGAGAGTTGTAAAATCCGCTTTTAATCAAAGAAGGAAAACATTAAGAAATTCATTGTCAGCAGTAGTTACAAAAGATAAAATGTCTGATAATCCATTGTACGAATTGCGTGCAGAAAGACTGACTGTCAATGACTTTATAGTCCTGACTAATGAAATTGCCGGCGAACTGTAAGTTAATATCTTGTTTTTTTTAACCTGATTTGATTTTTATGAATCTGAAAACCACTTTTATATATATCGCTTTAGGTGAAAAATTTACATATCACCTGCAGACCATATTCAGTTTACTCAGTCTAGTGAAATTTAGAAGCGAAGCAACTAAATATGTCATTTATACGGACCATCATGAATATTATAAGTGGTTATCAGCGTTAATTGAGATTCGCCATATAGATCTTCAGACATTCGAGAATTGGATAGGCCCTACTCAATATTTCTATAGGACTAAAATTAAAGCCATGCAAGATGCTGCTTTAAAAGATGATGGTCACCTCATCTTTTTAGATTCAGATACGATGGCAATTGCACCTTTAGATCAACTGATAGGTCAGCTTTCTTCCGGACATAATTTTCTTCATTTAAAAGAGCGGTTCCTGTCGGATAAGCAGATTACCAACGACCATAAGAGGATGTGGAAAATCATTGGAGGTACAAAAATTAATAATATCGTGATGGATGATACGATTCGTATGTGGAATTCTGGCATCATCGCATTAAATCAGCAGGACAAAATCAAATTATTAGATGATGTACTTTTATTCAATGATACACTGTGTGACCAAAAAATTGTTTGTCGTGTAAAAGAACAATTCGCATTCTCGGTTGTGTTAGAAAAACACGGAAATTTAAAAGTTGCTGATTCTTGGATACTGCACTATTGGGGAAATAAAGAGGAGTGGCATCAAAAAATTTTAGATTTTTTAATGCCTTTGCTGCTTGCCGCTCATAAGCCCGAAGATGTAGCTGAGCTAATCGATACCGAAGAATGGATAAAAACACCCTATCATCGACACATTTCTTCCTTTAAAAAACGTCTATTGAAATTTTGCATTAATAAAAAAGATCGTACCTTGACTATTGAATAATTAAATTCGCTGTATGTGAAAAGATTTACGATAATTGGTGGTGGAGTTGCTGGATTAACCGCAGCAATTGGTTTAAATAAGATTGGAATACAGGTATCAATCTTTGAAAGTGCAAAAATATTAGCAGGTATCGGTGCTGGTTTTGGATTAGCTGCCAATGCCATACAAGCACTGGACTATCTAGATCTCAAAGCTGGTGTCATCCCATTGGGTCATTATTTGGAAAATTATAATATCCTAGATGAACAAGGGAAAATTCTGGCATCTCCCGAGACCAGGAAAATCAGCGCGCAGTATGAACAGGATAATTTTGCCATCCACCGTGCCGATTTACATCAATTTCTACTCCAGCAAATAAATATCACGGACTTACATTTAGGAAAAAGAGCATTCAAAATTGAAGAGGACGCAGCCGGTATTGCCGTTTTCTTTGAAGATGGCACTATACACAAAACTGATTATTTGATTGTTGCCGACGGTGTAAAATCTCAACTAAGACAGCAATTAATTCCTGACTCAGCTCCTCGATATGCAGGCTATACCTGTTGGCGTGCCACCATTGACAATGCCCATATAAACCTCAAGACCGGTTTCGAGACCTGGGGTAGTAAAGGACGTTTTGGAATGACTCCACTTGTTGGAAACAAGATCTATTGGTATGCTTGCATCAATGCGGAGCCAAATAGTGCTCAGTATAGTAATTATACCATCGAGGATCTCAGGCTGAATTTTGCTCATTACCATGATCCTATACCAAAGGTGTTAGCCGAAACAAAAGACGAACAACTCATCTGGAATGATATTATTGATATTAAACCTCTAAAACATCTTGCATTAGGCAATATCTTATTTATTGGAGATGCTGGACATGCAACTACTCCAAATATGGGACAAGGTGCTTGCCAAGCGATAGAAGACGTAGCCGTCTTAGTGGACGAATTGAAGAAGACAAAGGATGTCACGCTAGCTTTTAAACATTTCGAACAAAGGAGATTAAAAAGAACGCGGTATATCACCGAAACTTCTTGGACTATAGGAAAGATCGCACAATGGCAAAACCCGATCAGTATCATGGCTCGAAATACGCTGATGACCATACTTCCCGAGAAAATCAAACAACATCAATTGAAAACACTTTTAAGTGTTGATTTTATGAAATAAAAAATCAAATGAAAACAAAAGTATTAATCGTAGATGATGCGCATACCGTACTTCTTCAAAAATTAGAACAAGCTGGTATTGCATATGATTACAAACCAGACTTCACTAGATTAGATGCTGAAAATGCAATTGTAGCTTATACTGGATTAATCATCAGATCGAAATTTCAAGTTGACCAACAGTTTATAGATTTAGCAAGTAATCTGCAATTTATCGCACGCTGTGGAGCGGGTATGGATAACATCGATGAAGCTTATGCTGTATCGAAAGGAATTAAACTCATCAGTGCAAATGAAGGAAATCGAGACGCTGTTGGAGAACATATGATCGGCATGTTACTTTCTTTAATGAATCATCTCAATAACGGAAATCAAGAAATTAAAAATGGTATATGGCGTCGAGAACCCAATCGAGGCTATGAATTAAAAGGAAGAACTGTTGCACTCATTGGCTATGGTCACAATGGACAAGCAATGGCAAAAAAACTTTCAGGATTTGATGTCAATGTGATTGCGTATGATAAATATAAGACAGGATTTACAGATCAATTTGCCAAAGAAGTTTCTATGGAAGAAGTGGTCAAACAGGCAGATGTACTTAGTTTTCATATACCGCTAACCAAAGAAACTAAAGGGTTGATTAATCAAGAATATCTGCATCATTTTCGGAAACCTATATTTTTCTTGTTAGGTGCTCGTGGAGGAATTGTTGAAATTCCAGCTGTTTTAAAAGCGATGGATGAAGGAAAAATCATCGGAGCAGCTTTCGATGTGCTACCTGTTGAAAAATTTCCTGCCCTTGCAGAACAATCCTGGTTTTCTGATTTAGCCAGTAGAGAAAATGTTCTATTAAGTCCACATGTAGCCGGTTGGACATTTGAGAGTTACTATAAACTATCGGATATTGTGGCAGAAAAGATTATTTCACTTTTGAAAAAATAAGCGTTTACATTTAAGTCAGGCAAAATATTGCACAAAGACAACCACTACAAATTGAAGAACCAAACTTACGTCTAATAAATAAGCATAATGGTAATGGTCATTTCTCTTGAAAACAATCAATTTCAATAAAAGGCAAATCATTGCATTGGTGAGCAAAAGACCCATTTTGAGCACTAGATCATAAGGAGCACCTATAATAAAGAGACTATGTAAGCTTAGCAATAAATAGCATAGACTCTTTGCTCTACTTTCTCCGAGCATATTAGGCAATGTTCGGAGATGATAGTAAGAATCTTGTCTAATATCCCGAATATCGAAAGGCAATGTACAGATAATCAAGAACAGGAACTTCAATCCAGCGAGATAATATAACAAATTAAGATTTACCAAAATATTATTGCTGTACAACTCGATATAAGGTAGAAATACACTACTCAACACCCAGACAAAAGCAATATGGAAAATTTTCATGGCTGGAATCTGTCTTAATCCCCCCCATCGACCTCTTAAAGGAATGATAGGAAGACTATACAATACACTCACAAGCCCAATGATACCTAAGAAAAGGATGGAATAAAGGTGGATATGAAAAAGACACCATATACATATACATGCAGCAATGAATGTATTGATCAATAAAAATCGTTCGTATTTAAAAACCCATCTTGTTCGGGCATATATGGATCTTTCGGGATGTTGAGGTTTGGATAAGATTAAACTAAAATTGTAAAGAGCAAGTGTCGCTGCTCCTTCAATTAGTGCGATATAACCATTGACCTCCTGATCCAAGATTACATATGTCAATACGCATTGTGAAGCCGCTGCAAGAGCAATTAACATATTGCTAAAAATCAAAAAATAGTATACTTTTTTTAGTACATCCATACAGATCAATCTATTATATCATGAGCAATATAACAATAGTGTTATAAAAAAGTTAAATTTCAAATTATAAATTTTATAAATTGCCTTTTGTCCCAAAAAAAACTAAATTAGCTGATTCCTAATGAACTTGTTTAATCAACCAAATTGCGTTTTTAGGGATTGAAATTAATAAAACCAAAATATGAGTCTACAAATCAAATCATTTGAAGAATATCAAGAAGTTTATAAAAAAAGTGTAGAAGACCCAGAAGCTTTCTGGGGAGAGATAGCGGAAAACTTTTTTTGGAAAAGAAAATGGACAAATGTTCTGAATTGGAATTTTACAGAACCTAACGTGAAATGGTTCGAAGGTGGAAAATTAAATATTACAGAAAATTGTCTAGACCGTCACATTTATAATTTAGGAGATAAACCAGCTATTATTTGGGAACCCAATGATCCAAATGAAGCACATCGTATTTTATCTTACAAACAACTTTTACAGAAGGTTGAGCAGTTTGCCAACGTTCTAAAAAATAACAATATCCGCAAAGGAGACCGTGTGTGTATTTATTTACCGATGGTACCTGAATTGGTCATTGCAACTCTGGCATGTGCACGTATCGGCGCTATCCATAATGTCGTATTCGGAGGTTTTTCAGCACAATCTATTGCTGACCGTATTAATGATGCAGCATGTAAAGTAGTGGTTACGTCCGATGGTAGCTATCGCGGTCCAAAAGTATTGGAATTAAAGAGCATTGTAGACGATGCGCTGATGCAATGCGACACGGTTGAAAAAGTAATTGTATTGACAAGAACGCGTACACCTGTATCCATGATCAAAGGTCGTGATGTATGGTGGGAAGACGAGATCAAGAAGGTAGAAACACAAGGAAACCCGGCTTGTCCTGCTGAAGAGATGGATTCGGAAGATACGTTATTTATCCTTTACACCTCCGGATCTACAGGAAAACCAAAAGGAGTTGTGCATACCACAGGTGGTTATATGGTCTACACGGGTTATACTTTCTCAAATGTATTTCAATATCAGCAAGGAGAAGTATATTTCTGTACTGCAGATATTGGTTGGATTACAGGTCACTCTTATATTGTCTATGGTCCGCTTTCGCAGGGAGCTACTTCATTGATGTTTGAAGGAACACCAACGTTTCCTGACGCTGGTCGTCTATGGGATATCGTTGAAAAGTATAAAGTCAATATTTTATATACAGCACCAACAGCTATCCGTTCATTAATGGCCTTTGGAGATTCGTTTATTGACGGTAAAGATTTAAGCAGCATTCGCAAACTTGGATCCGTTGGAGAGCCGATCAATGAAGAAGCATGGCACTGGTATGATAGCAAAGTAGGTAAAGGAAAAGCACCCATTGTTGATACGTGGTGGCAAACGGAAAATGGAGGTATCTTAATCGCTCCTATGGCCGGTATTTCACCCACTATACCAGGTTATGCGATGTTGCCACTACCAGGGGTACAACCAGCCCTTATGGACGAAAATGGAAAAGAGATCGAAGGAAATGATGTCTCTGGCAATCTATGTATCAAGTTCCCATGGCCAGGTATGTTACGTACCACTTGGGGAGATCATGAGCGTTGTCGTCAGACCTATTTTGCAACCTATGAAAATATGTACTTCACAGGTGATGGTTGCTATAGGAATCCTGAAGGATACTACAAAATCACTGGCCGTGTAGATGATGTGTTAAATGTTTCAGGACACCGTATCGGTACTGCCGAAGTAGAGAATGCGATCAATATGCACTCTGATGTTGTCGAATCGGCAATAGTAGGTTATCCACACCCTGTAAAAGGACAAGGTATTTATGCCTACGTAATCGCACACCATCATATCGATGATGAGAGCACGCGTAAAGATATTATGCAGACGATTACGAGATTGATTGGTGCTATTGCAAAACCAGATATTATCCAATTTGTATCTGATCTTCCAAAAACTCGCTCTGGAAAAATCATGCGTCGCATCCTTAGAAAAATTGCAGAAGGGGAAAGATCAAATTTAGGAGATACTTCTACCTTACAAGATCCTGCTGTTGTTGATGCCATCATCGAAGGAGCTGATAACTTGAAGAAATAAAAGAATTTAATATTTTTATAAAAACAGAAGCCACCTCATCAGGTGGCTTCTGTTTTTATAGACAATACATCACATTTATTGAATAATATTATATTTAAATTGATTATTTAAATATAATTAACAAAAAAAATCATATTAACATTAAAAATTAAACAAAATTCTTTAAAGAATTAATTTTAAAACATTTAACAATAGCAAATTCTCTAAAAATTCAGTGAAAAAAAATAAAAACACCATAATTTAATGGATAAATAAAAAAATAACCATCATTTTCATTAAAAATCAAAAAAAATAATAAAAAAAACAAAAATAACATTGATAATCATAAAAAAAAACCATATATTTACAGCACCTTAATAGGTTTATAATTGGTTATAAAAGGTTTTCATTCTCCCCGTCTGAAAACCTTTTTTTATTTTCAATAGTTTAATCAAATTTTATATTAACAATGAGAAATTTATCGATGAAACAATCGATTGTAACCCTATATTTTATTAAACTTGCAACTGTCGGATTTTTTTTAATTACACTTTCTCTCCAATAAATCAAAAAATGAATTTGTCAAAATACCATCAGGGCTAAAAATTAACTTCGGTAAACATATAATCATATACTTATAATTATTATGACAATTTACGATCATACCCCCCTGATTTAAATATTATAATGTCACTATTGATCATATACTAATGGATCTGATATCGTGATGCTATTGATTACTTATGAACCCTTTATCGTCAAATCGAAGCTTATAAATAGACTTAAAAGTATGCGATTTTCATTTTTGACTCGGACTCGCTGATGCATCGTTATCCGATCACACGTAAATCAAGCTTATACCAATCCATCCCTTGAGGATGCTGATAACCCTTTACTAAATATCTAAAAAACATTATTTAAAGTGGCATAAACCTAATTTTCATTGTTGTAAGCTGATCAATAAGTATAGCGAATGTAAGCCGGATATTCGAGTTTTCTTCACCCATTGTACATATTATATTCTTACACTATACAGCATAAATCCAATAAGAATCCGTGTTAAGTGCGTGGTGAGTCCGTGTTAAGTCCGTGTTTATAGTATTTTCACCATGATATCACTATTTTCAGACCATGGTTACAGGTTTAAGATATATTACACTCCTTTCCTATTTGTATTGCAGCGTAGTGCAATACATTACGCACAAAAGAACCCATATCTTTATAGTCGTGTATACCAGATCTAAAGAAATCCTTCCACCGTATAATCAATGATAATGAAAGTGACTTTGTTCGAATACAAGATTAATTCCCACGGAGTCTTTTTCAAAATTAAAACAAATTTACCTTCATTCTGTTGAGAAAAATGTTTGTGAAATGGTCTGTGAATTTTGGTGGATGGTATGTTGTTAAATATAGTTACAATAGGTATTACTGCTCAACGTCGCAAAATAAATTTGCATGAGAGACAAAAAAGTTGAAGCGTCAGAAATATGCTAAGTAGCAGGGGAAATACAAGACATGGGCAAAATTACTTAAGTAGAATCACACCTATCAATAACTTGAATGTATTCATAGATTATTATAAAACACTTTGTAACTATAAAAACTTTTTACTTCAAGGTAAAAAGGGGAATTTTAACATATTGGGAACCAATCATGTTAAAAAACAATATGTGCCTAAAGCACATATTGTTTTGACCAAATATTAAAAATCGACATTTTAAGTAGATAAGCTATAATTACACGTATATTTTATCTTCCTATACCCCAAGCTAATTGCAGGTAAAAACTGCCTAATCTATCCTTCGGCGTATTGGTAACTGTGGCATTAGTTACTTTCCACTCATTAGCAGAAATAGAAGATTTATAACCGACTCTACACTCTGGAAAGAACAGGGTACGATCTTTATTAGTCGTCTTCAATGCAACGCTAATATCAACTATAGCTGCTGTATGCTCCAACTTAGTCTCATTTGATTGATTCGTTAAAAAATCTTGAAAGGTTCCATTCATATTTTGCTTTTCAATAATAAAAGTAGATGATTGAGCGCCTAAGCCAAGTTGAGGACTAAAGACTAAATTACCAGTTCGTATAGCATTACTCGCTACATATATGGTAAAATCTCCAGTATTCAAGGTGTTATTTTTTTTACCATTTGTTGATAAACTAAAATTCACTCCGATTAACATTTTATTAATACGATAAGCTGTACCTAGTCCAGCGTTCCATCCAAATACAGGAACTTGACCTGCACCCGAATCTTTCAATACGGAATTTAAATTACCAGCGTGATTAAATTGAACACCACCAAAATACATAATCTCAATCGGTAGGTATTTTCTTTTTGAGCTTTGCTCCTGAGCTAGGAGCTTTATTGCTATTAGAGATAGAAAACCAGTAAATAGATACTTAAAAAAATTGGATGCTAATATATATTTCATAATTATTTCAAATTGTTAACTAACAATGCTAACGATTGTAATATTCTATTGTAAATGTAATCGATACAGCAGTTAATACTCCTTTATAGATTTTTATCTTGCTATTAAAGATTTAAACAACTTTATAATACCATATTTGTTCAATAGATGCCCAGAATACAAAATAGCACGAAGATCTGATCCGTAATTATTATTAATTATGCTTTTTTATTTAAGTCATACTGAAAAATTACAAGTTACTTTAACTGATTAAGTAATCTCCAAAAATCATGACCCCAACGCTCATTAAATTAAACAAACAACTCATTATCCAACGATAATGGTATGATCCCATAATCAAAATTTGAAAAAGGGATATTCCTAATAATACAATAACCGATATTACTGCTGGTATCATAAACAGATTACCAAATACATCAGAAACAATAATAAGCCATTGTGGAAAACCTGAATAAAATGTAAAAGAAATAATTACCAGTGTGAAAAAAATTAAGGTAACCATGGATGCATAGTAGACTATTTTAGGTTGTTGTTTTTCTTTCATAATGAAGATGATTTAAATGAATAATTCCTGATACAAAAGGTTACTTAAATTGTTTGATTACGACAATAAAAAGATTTAATTTTAATAGACCACAGTTGAGCTAAAAGAAAGCCCTTCCAGAAATCTGGAAAGGCCTCATAAATAAACATAGAAACTATCCTACTGGAACGTACTTAACCGTTTTTTCAGGATTTTCAAAATAGCCATCAGGATATGCAGCTGTAGGTGAAATATAGGTCATTTTTTTAACCTTAACACCTTTTATTGAAAACTCTTTATAAAACTCAAGACCATTCTCTGTATATACATAAGAATAAATATTTTCATCTTCTGGATCATCAAATACAAAAGCACGGTTTAATTCCGAATAAATATATGCTTCATATGATTTTCCCCCTACTTCAATAGCATATTCATAAAATGAATCAAATTTTACAGCATTTTGCTGAATCTTTTTAATTAAAGCCGCAGGATCAGATTTAATAGGAAGCATAACAATCCTGTTTAAAGTTTTTCGTCCTTGAAGAATTACCGAATCCGGAGTTGCTTTTAATACTAAGAATTCAAAATCACCTTTAGTACCACTATCAACAGCACCTTGATTGTTATAATAGCCAGGAATACCAAAGTAATGAATTAATTCATTAAAGGTGTCATAAGTCAGGATTGGACCTGCTCCAGGATATACTTTATAAGTACTCGTAAATGTACCAAAATTAGTAGGAACCCACCCAGAAAATCTATTACTATTGAATGAAGGATTATAGTCACTTTGCAATGTTACAGTTTCTGTTGTTTTAAAATTTGCAAATAAATTATACCCTCCATATTCCAAATCTTTACTAGGATAATATTGCATAATCCAGCCGTTTGGCTGAGATTTCAAAACTTCATACGCATGATTGACACTGGTATTGAGTCTTTCCGTGGGATTATCGTCAAAAAAACGATCTCTTTTCTTATCACAACTTGTTCCTAGAGCAAGAAGGATTAATAGATATATATAAGATTTATTAAAATTCATGATATCCTATTTAATTGTAGTTTGATCAAATGTGGATAACTTCGATGCTCTATCTAGATAGTTACTACGAAGAGCATCCATATCTATATTCCATTTATCTTTCATATAAGTTTTAACAATATTTAATTTTTGTAAAACTAGCGTTCGACCTGCTGCTGTTGAACCTGTAACAGAAAGCGCCGCATCAAAAGCTGCTTGGCTTCTTGTTACATATATAGAAAATAATTCTGCGAAATCTTCTTCCGGTGCTTTGGAAGCATAACGTGATACATAACCTGCAGCTACTGCGGCCCCGTTACTTGTATATACAGTAGCCCAAGCATCATCAACATAAGTTGTACCAGTAATTGCTCTAAAATCAGAAGGAAAAGGTTTTCTTTGATTTAGAATATGTTGAAATTCATGATGTATAGTTTTAAAATATTGCTCTGTTAAATAAGAAGCATTCGTCGCTGTACTTGCATTCAAATTCATCAAATTATAAAGAGTCATTTTAGCACCATTTTCGGCAGTACCAAGAATAACATTTCCATTATTTTGAATTGGAGATGAACCAATAAAGTTCAGTACTTTAGGAAAGTTAGATCTAATAAATTCTTTACTACCAGTAAGATCATTATAAGGTTCCAAACCTAAATAGTTAATTAATTTCACTAAACGAACCGAAGCATCATAAGTAGCAGGCACAAGATTATAGTTTAAGTCTGATTCTCGATCTACGTACTTATAAATAATATCCAAGTTATAAGGAATAGTAAAATTGGTATAAATGTATTTGTCTAAATCGTTTTTTTCAACCTTTGAATCAACGAAAACACTAGTCGAATCTAATTTTTCTTCCTTGCTACATGAAATAAACAAAGAAACCATCAATCCAGTTAGTGCAAATGATTTTAAATAGTTCATATTATCTTGGATTTGGAGTTAAACCTGCACTAATGACATCCTGTGGAAGCTGTATAGCTCTTCGCATATCACCAATTTTCAAAACATCACTAGATACAGAACCAACTGTACCACCTGATAGTGTTCTTCTATACACCTCGATACCATATCGTTTAATATCATACCAACGCATACCAGTATGTAATGTCTGAATACGTCTCATTAATAGAACAGCATGTAACATATTTTCCTGTGTACCCGATTCAATTACGTAATCTTTATTATTAAACTTTTTCTTAGGGCTGGGTTTTGTTGGTGTATAATAATCAAGTAAATTTGCCCAATTATTTATACTAGCCTCAGTCATTCCTTGAGCAAAATTCACATTATTAGTTGCCCATAAATCCATATCTGCAATAGATTCACTATACTTCTTAAGATGGATATTTGCTTCAGCTCTCGTTAGCAGAGCCTCTTCAGAAGTAAATTCAGCAATAAGTCCACGATAAAAACCAATACCTGCTACAGGATCAGAGTATTCAAAAATATAAGAAACATGAGGTAATAATGTTTTATCCAGATTTGTTCCCGAATAAGTTGCAGGTCGAAGCCTATAGTTTGTTGGACCTATATTAATAGTTCCTGCTATAACTCCTGGAAGACTTGCAGCATTTAGATAAGGGGGTGCAGCATATATTGTTTCCTTTCTAGCTATGTAAGCATTGTGATTATAACGTGAACCTGTATAATATGCTCCGAAAATAAGTCCCATTCCAGAATATGGCGCTAATACCATATAATTTGCCTTAATACTACTTGAATTATATTCCCTTGTATAATTATTAAATACAGAAACAAACCCGATGATTTTTGCATAATCCCTTAGAGATTCGGTTGGATTACCTAAAGCTTTACTTGCATAATCAGCGGCCTTTTGCCACTCTCCCATAAACAAATAGACACGAGCAGCAAATGCGTAAGCAGCAGTTTTATTAAAATGATATTTTGCTGCTGAACTACTTGCAAACTTTGAATCATCAATTAAAGGTATTCCTTCTTCTAAGTCTTTAATAATAAATTCGTAATCTTCAGCAACAGTATTTCGCTGATATTTAGGATCTAAAGTCGTTTCGGCTTTAGTCATATAAGTCACACCCAAATCATTCTTGGATGTAGTTTTTGAGTAATGTTGAGCAAATAAATTGACCAACATAAAATGATTATAAGCACGAGCGACCAACGCTTCTCCTTTTTGCGGATTTAATGACGAAGGATTACCTGCCTCTGCGATAGCATCTAAAGCAGCATTACTACTTGCAATTGCTTTATATGAACTCGACCAGAAACCGTTGATGTCATCAACATCTTTTTCAGTTAAGTCTTGCCAATTAAACATTTGATCATTCAAACGTTCTGAATAAGGATTTGTAGAACCATAATCATCCACATTATCTGAAGACAGTTCTGCTGTTAATGCTCCTATATTTTCTGGATAAGCTGAAACCAATATTTTAGCAATCTTATCACTTGAATTTAGTTCTGTTCTATTGTCTGGATTTTCATCCAAATATTTGTTACAAGAAGAAACAGAAACTAATATTCCTGATAGTGCCAGTATAGTTAAGTATTTCATTTTCATTTTTACAAAATTTTAAAGTCCGACACGCACTGTTAAAGTGTATTGTCTTGGAATAGGCAAAGCAACACCACCTGAGTTAATAAATTCTGGATCCTGACCATTTAAGCGTTTATCTGCATAAATTAACCAAAGATTAGTGACATTAAATCTGAATCCCAATGAAGCTACTTTAAATGAATTAACCACATTTTTTGGCAAATCATAGCTTAATGACACATCTTTAAGACGTATAAAATCACCTTTGGCAATATTTACAGTAGAATAATTATACCCATTATAAGCATATCTATATTCATTGTCATTTCTGATGAATCGGTTATCAATAATTACTGGTACATTTGTTATTAATTCGTCTCCTGGCACTGTCCAAGCATCAAAAAACTCTTTTGTAGTAGCATTTAAATCCGAATATCTAGTTTGATAAACTGGATCCAACCTAACCATGTTACCAAATGAGTAGGTAAAGAATGTGTTCAATTTTATTCCTTTATAATCGAAAATATTTCCAAAACTTCCCATAGTAGTAGGTTCAGTAGGACCTTCATATTTTAAGAAATCTAAATTTTCACGCGATTGGAAATAAATACCAGTAGTTGTTTCTCCATCAGGTCCATTAAAAATAGGTAAACCATTTTGATCCAACCTAGCAAATGGAATGGAGAACAAAGATCTTACTGGATATCCTTCTAAAGCAAAACCATTACCAGATACCAAATCAACTAATCGAGAATGGTTTTCGAGTGATGTTACTTTGTTTACCGCTTTTGTAAACACAAAACTTGAAGTCCATGAAAAATTATCATTTCGAAGAATAGTACCTGCAAGACTGAATTCAAGTCCATGAGATTTCATTTTTGCAATATTTCCATACTTTTCAATTTGACCACCTAGACCTTGAGTATTTATTTGTCCAATTAAATCAAACTGATTTCGAGTGTAATAATCAATATCCAACACTAATCTATTGTTAAACATTCCTAGAGATGCGCCAACGTTAAATTCTTTTTTCTTTTCATAAGTTAGCAATGAGTTTTGCAATTCCTCAATCTGCAAACCAGTTTCTTTATCTATAGTATTAGGACGCCAAGGGTTAAAGCTCTTATAGATCGCCTCCGCATTCGTCACAGAAGAAGGTCCACGATCAGCAGTTAAACTATAAGATCCTTTTAAAGCTAAAGTATTAATTGATGAATTTAAGTCTTTAAAGAATTGTTCATTATGTAAATTCCACAACCCAGATATATTCCAAGTCGGTAACCATCTTGAAGTAGTAGCCTTACCTAAACGATTAGTTCCCTCATAACGTAACGTTCCATTTATCGTATAACGATCATCATAGGTATAGTTTGCTTGCCCGAAAAATGCTACTTCTCTATTTCTCGTATTTCTAATTCTATTATTCTCTGTATTACGTTCTTGCGCTTGTTTATATACTTTATAATCTGTAAATGGAATTTCACCTAATTCGTATTGAATTCCCCAAGCTCTATACCATTCATTATTTCTCGCATCATTATTAATTGTTGTTCCACCAAAAACGTACAATTTATGTACTTCATCGAAAGTATTGTTATAATTAAAATTAAACCTGAAATTTTGTGATGACATTTTATAATCTGAACGATTATAAATACCACCATATGGCAAAACAGAAACTGGAACTGCATACGGGTTGTCCGGATCAGTATATAAGTATGGGTTTTTGTCACGAATCACTGTCGTTCCCATAGATCTATAAGCCATTGCTTGATTAGAATTATCTTTAACGTAGTGTTGTTGTGAACTCTGTTGATAACGAACAGCCCCCATAGCTGTTAATTCTAATTGTTTAATTACTTTCCATGATAATTCTCCTTGAAATTTATAATCACCTACATTGATATCCATATAATTGTTATCCAATTCATTAAGAATATTAAACGGCGCATAATTACGAGTATATAATTCTTTTGGATCTAAGGTACGTGAACTATTTAAAGCATAAGAGTAAGGGTTGATATCAAAATCACGCTTCACTTGCATACTCACAACATCAATAGATTGACCTAGTGTACCAGGAGCACGTTGATCTCGATATGATCCATTAGTCAACATATTAAATTTCAAATTATCTAACAGATTATAACTTGCATTTAATGTTGCAGTATATCTTTTAAATCCACTTTGCTTCGCCCATCCAGGATCATCTATAGCACTTACTGAAGTATAATATTGAGCTTTATCAGTACCTGTAGACATACTAACGGAATGATTCTGCATAATATTACGGCTAAATAGTTCTTTGAACCAATTGGTATTGCGGTATTCAGCCTCTCTTAAATAAGCATTTCTAGCCTCTTCAGTATTTTCTAACAGACCTAAATTTATCTGTTCATACATTTTTCCGTAAACACCACTTTCCGAAGCAACTGAAAGATCAGATAAATTTAAATATCCTCTTTGCTGCAAAAACTGGTAAACTCCCATTTGCTCTTGGGAATTCATGATATTAAATGTATTGTAACTAGGAATATCACGGGAAGTAAGTTCTGTAGAATAATTAAATGAGCTTCTACCTGCAGAGCCTTTTTTCGTCGTAATTACAATTACTCCACCCATTGCTCGCGCACCATAAATAGAGGTTGCTGAACCATCTTTCAAAACCTGAAAAGATTCAATATCATTTGCATTTAATCCTGCTACTGCAGAACTAATCAATGTCAACGCATCACCAGATGATAAAGCATCTGAAGAAACATCCCCTACGTCTTCGATAATAATTCCATCGACTACCCATAATGGTTTTGAACTTCCATAAATAGAAGTAGCACCGCGCACTCTAATCTTAGGAGCCGAACCAAAAGTACCTGTTGTATTCTGAACAGTAACACCTGCGACACGACCTTCTAAAGATCGACTTGGATCTGCCATACCACCAAGTTCAATATCTTTCATTTTGACCTTAGCTGTTGCTCCAGTAAAATTTTGACGATCAATACTGCCTCCCAAACCTGTCACAACAACCTCATCAATGGTTTGATCACTACTTTCCAATACTATAGATAATGTTGATCGACTTCCAACAGAAACTTCTTTTCCTATAAAACCAACATAGCGAACTGTTAATATAGAATTGCCATCTGCGTTGATTTTAAAATTACCACTACCATCTGTCTGTGTAGAAATAGAGGTTCCTTTCACAGATACAGTAGCTCCAACTAATCCTTTTCCATCCTTATCTCGGACTGTTCCTGAAATTGACTGCTGTGGTTCACTAAAACTAATATTGTCGATCTGTTTACTATTTACAGAAATCGTATTAGCAATAATCTTATACGAATAATTGTTTTCATTTAAAACTTGTTCAAGCGCATCTTCTAAGCTGACATTCTTCAAGTTCAAATTAATGAGCTTCGCTCCTTTAGTGACATCGTTGCTATAAAGAAAACGATGCTTCGTTTGTTTGCCGATCGCAGATAATGCATCTTCAATCTTAACATTTTTAAGATTAAGATTGACCTTCTGTGCAATACCTTTAGCCTGAACACCGGTAACAAAAGCAAACATTAAAAAAGTACTAATTTTCATAATACGTATAGGTTTGCAAAATAACGAGTCTTGAGAATCCCAAGGTCGCTTTTTGCCAAATGGTAAGTTATTCATACATTTACATTTGGTTAAAGAGTTAATTTTTTTCTGGTTAGCTTCTTAATTAAGAATGGATACAGGGATGCTGCAACATCTCTGTATTTTTTTGTTTTAGATTTAAGTATTCGTTTTACATATATTATTACTTATTGTTAACAATTAATTGATTTCCGTTTATTTTAAATTTAATATCACCAACATATTCTAACATCTCTAATACCTGAGAAAGTGGCACATTGCGATCAATAGAGCCTGTAAGTACTTTATTTCTATTAACGGCTTTATTAAACTTTACTTCTACATTATACCAATTGGACAATTGATTTAGAATATATTGGATATTATCCTTCTTAAAATAAAACTCATTATTATACCAAGCTAAATCGCGATCTAAATCTGCTAAGCCTGTTTTCATAACCATTTCTGAAGATTCACAAAATTCGCCTGGCTTCAATATTGCAGACCTATTCGCATTGACAACTTCAACCCTGCCTTCTTTTAATGTTGTTCTCACTAAACCTTCATATGCATCTACATTAAAATGTGTACCTAAAACTTTTATGTCTGTACCATTAGCTTGAACAATGAAAGGACGATCTGCATCTTTTGAAATCTCAAAATAAGCTTCGCCCTGCAGATCAACACGACGTTCCTCCTTGGAAAATAATTCGGGAAACTTCAATTTTGACATGGCATTTACCCATACTTTACTTCCATCAGAAAGCTCAATTTTATAATACCCTCCTTTTGGAACAATCAAGGTATTGTATTTCAATGCTACTGCAGTGCTTGTTCCCTTGACATACTCCAGTTGATCATCTTTTAGCTTGATGTTGGCTTGAATGGAGTCATTCTGAATGGTTGTTAAATCTAAAGTTTCCCCATTATCTAAAACTAAAACAGCTTCGCTAGATGCAGGTTTAACATCATTTTTATGTATCGACGACTGTATGGCTACAATTTTTGTATCATGATGAGGTGGCTTTTCTTGGAAATAGAAAATATAAAAACATAGCGCAAAACAAGAAGCAATTAAAGGAATCCAAATTTTTAAATCCCAGCCATGGTTTAAATTTTTCAACTCCTTACCCTTTTTTTCTAAACTATTCCAAGCTTGGTTAAGATCAATACGGTTTATTATAGTTAAATCCTCTTCTATAGAATGAGATTTCTTAAAACTATCATATAATTGTTTATTTTCCTCTTTTGAGTTTATCCAAAACTCAAGCATAGCCATTTCATCTCCTGTAAGTTCTTCAACAAGTGATTTTTTAATAATTTCAGCTATAACAAAGGGTTTACTTTTCATAATATATCATAAAGAAACGTTATCGAACCAAATGGGTGACAACAAATAAAAAAAAATAAAGTTAAATCTAATTTCTAGGAACAATTCAGATTAACAGATTTGCTAAATGAAAAAATACACAGGTAACTATAAAATTTTCAGGAATTTAGTGACGGTCTGATATGATTGCATCATGAGAATGCGAGTACTGACTACAATAAATATTACTTCAATATCTTTTTATACAAATTATCGAATTATGGTAAACCAGAGAAGCACAATAGGCAAAAATTCAGGATTCAACCTCTTCATAATTGTTTTTAATGCACGTTGTTTCTGAGTTTTTATCGTATTTATACTTAAATTCAATTCTTTAGCAATTTCTTGGTTACTCAAACCTTCAAAATACCCCATCTTAAATACAATCTGGCAGCCAGGCGGCATGCTTTCCATGATTTTATGTACTTCTGCAATAACCTCCGAATGGATGATATTTAATTCTAACGACTCCTGACTATACTCGCTAAATGGTGTGGTTAACCAATATTTTTCAACAACTTTTTCTCTACGCTTACTATTTAAAAAGGCATATCTTACCGAGGTATATAGGAAATTCTTTACTGCTGCTTCATTTCTAGAAACATGATCTTCATGGTTAAAATAGGCAATAAAAGCATCTTGTACCAGATCTTCCGCTTCGGTAAGATCTCCACAGAGCTTCCAAGCAAAATGACATAAGCTTTTATAATGTTGCTCAAATAGTTCTTTATTAACGATACTGCTCATTTAAAACATAAATCTGGTAAAGAGAGAAAATACTAATTAATTTTTCTGTTAGCGGTTTGGCATGTTAGTTGAAAACGAAGTTAATGTTAAATTTTGTTAAAAACTATAGCTCGTTAAAAAATTATTTCTAGTGGTAATGTTTTAAAATTCATTACCTAAAATCTCACACATATAGCATCCTTACCTCATATATGAGTTCGTTATTTCTCCATTTTACTTTTAACTAGTCAGAATACGAACACCATATTACGCATGCACTCAGATTTCCCCGGCAACCTTTCACTGTTTTAAAACTAGTATTTAAGCATCAACATTCCTACTCGCAGAGCGAAACAATCATTCATATAAATGTTAAAAAATAGCCTTATTTTATGTTTTTTTACTCCATATTGAGCAAAACACCTATAAAAACCGTCAATTTTCCTTATATTGTAGCGTTTCACAAATATTTAAACAAAGACTAAATGCTATTTACTGTTCTATTAGGACTAATAACATCGAGCCTTATTGTTCCATTTGGCAGATTTGTTAAAACCAAATGGGGGATTATTCTCGCATTCATACCGCTACTTTTATTTCTTTATTACCTACAATATATTCCTTTGATAAGTTGGGATAAATCATACGTTCAACATATCGATTGGATTCCGTCATTAGGTGTAAATTTTGACTTTAGGTTAGATGGTCTGTCACTCCTATTTTCATTATTAATCACAGGAATTGGAACATGTATCTTTTTTTATGCTAAATCGTATTTAAAAAATGATCCGTACATCGATCGCTTTTTTGGTTATCTATTCCTATTTATGTCGGCCATGCTTGGGCTGGTGCTCTCCGATAATATTTTTCTATTATTTACTTTTTGGGAACTGACCAGTATTAGCTCATTTTTCTTAATCGGTTTCAATAATGACCATGCAGTTTCTAGAAAAAGTGCACTAACAGCCCTAAGTGTAACCGGACTAGGTGGATTTTTTCTATTAGCTGGGCTTGTGCTCATGGGTAATATTGCTCACACTTACTCGATTTCTGAATTAGCAGAAAAAGCACATCTCATTCAAGATCATGAATTATTCCCTTATATATTAGGTTTGGTAATTTTAGGTGCCATGACCAAATCGGCACAATTTCCATTTCACTTTTGGTTACCTGGAGCGATGAAAGCCCCTACCCCTGTTTCAGCATATCTACACTCCGCAACTATGGTGAAAGCTGGAATTTATCTCCTTGCGAGGTTTTTTCCAATTTTGGGCAGCAACCCAGCATGGACCTATAGTTTAATGATTATTGGAGGGATTACCATGCTGTATGGCGCTTTTCATTCACTCTTTAGAACCGATATGAAAGGAGTGCTCGCTTACTCCACAATTTCTGCATTGGGGATTTTAGTTTTTTTATTAGGAATTGGAACTGAAGATGCTATCATCGCTGTTGCGGTTTTTATTGTTGTCCACGCACTTTACAAAGCAACTTTATTTTTAATTACAGGCATCATTGATCATGCTACTCATACAAGAGATCTCTCTATATTACAGGGTTTGAGAAAAGTTTTACTACCTGTAGCAATTGCCGGATTTTTGGCAGCCTTATCCAGTGCTGGTGTGCCTTTGACTTTGGGGTTTATCGGTAAAGATTTGATCTATGAAGCAACCCTACACAGTGAGCAACATGTAGCCATATATCTGACTGTTGCTGCAGTGATAACCAATATCTTATTGGTTTCAGCAGGATTCATGGCCGGTATTAAGCCTTTTATGGGCACTCTTCCTGAAAAGTTTGAAAAAATCAATATGCCAGCTAAGTCCCTATGGATACCACCTTTAATACTTGCTCTGTTAGGTGTTCTATTCGGTTGTTTTCCCCATATCATTGGGGACTGGATCGCTCAACCTACAGTCAATAGTATCATGAAAGTGAAAACGGATTTTCATCTTCAAATTTGGCATGGCTTTAATTTAGTATTACTATTAAGTGCCCTAACTATTATTTTAGGGACTATCCTTTATTTCATAAATAAACCAAATCCACGAAAATTGCAGTGGATTGAAAGATTAAATTTTATTGCGCCATTGACTATTTTTCAAAAAGCATATCAGCGCATTTACAATTTTTCAACAAGTTACTCCAACTACTTTCATAATGGATACTTACGTTCCTATCTTTTAAAAATTATCATATTTGCAGAAGTACTATTAGCTTATCAACTCTATCTTGGTGGTCCACTTCATATCAACTGGGATCTATTATCTACCATTAGTGTTTATGAAGTGGTTACCGTTTTGATTGTGTTTGGTGCTGTTGCACTCACACTAAGCACTGCCTCGCGACTTACAGCTGTGGTAGCGACAAGTGTCATCGGTTATGGTATCTGTTTATTGTTTGTCTTTTATAGTGCCCCAGATTTGGCTATGACACAATTTACGATCGATACACTAACAGTTGTTCTTTTTGTACTTGTACTCTTCAAATTACCTCCTTTTCTTAATCTAGCAAAAAAAAGGGTATTAATCAGAGATGTAGTGGTGGCTATTGTGTTTGGAATTATCTTAGCCTTGGTTGCCATTCGTGTATTGCACGTACCTACCGATATCGCTATCAGCGAATTTTACGGTAAAAATGCCTACTTACTGGCTAAAGGAAGAAATGTTGTTAATGTATTGCTCGTTGACTTCAGGGGCTTTGATACCATGTTTGAAATTATTGTGCTCAGTATCGCTGCTCTCGGAGTCTATAGTTTATTAAAATTACGTTTAAAATCATCGGAGAAGGAATAATATGAAAAGTACAATTTTACAGACAGCTTCACGCTACCTACTTCCTATACTGCTTTTATTCTCATTCTTCTTATTGCTAAGAGGACACTATTTTCCTGGAGGAGGTTTTGTTGGTGGACTAGTCGCATCGATTGCGTTTGTATTACATAGTTTTGCTCATGGTACCAATGAAACGATGAAAATATTACGATATAAACCACTGTCTCTAATTCCTATTGGATTGGGAATATCTGCTTTTAGCATGTTTATGCCTGCAATTTTTGGTTTACCAGTGATGACAGGACTTTGGTTAGAGCATCCCATTCCTGTTATTGGTATGATCGGTACTGCACTCCTTTTTGATATAGGAATTTATCTGGTGGTCATTGGAGTGGTCTTAACTATTTTATTTACTATTTCATTAAGTTCAGATTAACAAAACAATGGAATTACTACTTATTTTACTCATAGGCGTACTATACGCAACAGGCATATATCTGATTTTAAGAAGAAGTATGGTAAAATTACTTCTAGGAATCATGCTTTTAGGCAACGGAACAAATATGCTGATATTTCTATTAGGCAATATCACAAAAGGAAAACCGCCGATTATCAGTGATGGATTGAAAGTCTTTCAAGATATATATGCAGATCCTATACCTCAGGCGTTGATTTTAACAGCCATTGTCATCAGTTTTGGCCTGACTTCCTTTGCCATCGTATTATTAAAACGTGTGTATGCATTAATCAACACGGATGATCTAGATAACTTAAACACACCCGAAGACGAAGATATATGATTGACAATCAAATTATAGCAACAGTACTTGTACATTTATTTATAGCAATCTTACAGCTTGGTTTTTGGAGAAAAACAGTTCCACAGCGCGTACTCAGCATAGGTGGTAGCTTTATCAGCTTAATATTTGCTATCAAATTGTTTACAAAAGTATTCAATGGGGATATTCTCATTATGCATGCCGCAAATTGGGAAGCGCCTTTCGGAATTGTATTTGTAGCCGATTTATTAAGCTCAACTTTAGTCCTATTGACCGCTATAGCTGCTCTAGCAGTATCTATTTTCTCTGCAACAGGTATTGGACGACAACGCATATTGTATGGTTATTTCCCCATTTTTCACTTTTTAGTAATGGGATTAAACGGTGCATTTCTAACCGGTGATATTTTCAATCTTTACGTATTTTTTGAAGTTATTATTATATCCTCTTTTGTCCTAATGACATTAGGTGGCCGAAAAGCTCAATTAGAAGGTGCTGTCAAATATATGGCCATGAATATACTTGCCTCGACGTTTTTTCTAACAGGGATTGGGCTCCTTTATGGTATATCAGGATCTTTAAATATGGCCGATTTAGCTTTAATAGTGCCCAAAATTGAAAATCGGGCAATAGTTGATATTACAGCCACATTCTTTTTGATTGGATTTGGTATTAAATCTGCTATTTTTCCCCTTTATTTTTGGCTCCCCTCTTCTTATCACACGCCTCCATCGGCAGTTGCTGCAATTTTTGGAGGTCTGCTCACCAAAGTAGGCATCTATGCCCTATTTCGGGTTTTTACGCTGATTTTTATTCCGAATGAATTTATTCGTGATCTACTACTAGTGCTCTCTATTTTAACCATTTTAACAGGTGCATTTGGCGCATTGATAAAAACAAATGTAAGAAGGCTTTTTTCCTACCTGATTGTTTGTCATATTGGATTTATGATCGGTGGATTAGGTATGTACAGCAAATTAGCTATTCTCGGAGCGGTATTTTATTTAATCCATGATATCATGGTCAAAACGAATCTCTTTCTAATTGCAGGATTAATTCGTCAGATGCGTGGCTCTATGGATATGAAGAAACTAGGGGGGCTTTATGCTGAGTATCCTAAAATTTCGTTATTAATTGCCATCGTTTTATTTTCACTGGCGGGTATTCCACCGTTGTCTGGTTTTTGGCCAAAAATATATTTGTTGCAAGGAGCCTTTGAAAATGCACACTACTTTTATGCAGGAGCACTGATACTGGGTAGCTTCATCACGCTATTTGTCATTGCAAAATTTTGGTCTGAAGTATTCTGGAAAAAATCACCGGATCCAGATACCATTGAAGATAAGTTTAAGGATCTAATCGGTATTCGAAAAATAGCTTTAATCCTACCCATTTGTATCTTGGCAGCAAGCTCTTTATATATTGGTTTAAATGCAGAAATTATTATTCAAGTAGCTGATCGCATATCATCCGAAATGTTAAACACAACACCTTATATACAAGCAGTATTAGGTAAATAAAAAGAACATATGATAAAACAGTTTTTAATGAATCTGCTGCTATCTTTTATTTGGGTAGCATTAACAGGTTCAATGTACTATACTAATTTTCTTTTTGGATTCTTGCTGGGTTTCTTTATCCTATGGGTGATGAATCGCAATGAAGTGGATCAACGTTATTTTTATCGTGTACCAAAAACAATTAGCTTTCTCTTTTTCTTCTTTTATCAAATGATTATCGCTAATCTACAAGTAGCTTATGATGTCATTACTCCTAAATATTTTTTCAAACCTGGAATTGTAAAATACCGAATGGATGCAAAATCTGATTTTGAGATCAATCTCTTATCGACATTCATTTCATTGACACCAGGTACATTGATTCTCGATGTTAGTGATGATAAAAAGATTTTATATATCCATGTCATGTACCTTCATGATAAACAAAAATTCATGACAGAGTTGAAAAACAATGTTGAACGTAAACTATTAGAAATTCTACGATGAGCTTAACTGAATATTTGGATTATGTGATTCTACCAATTTTGATTCTTTCTACAGTAATCACATTTATTCGTCTTTTTAAAGGTCCTGATGTGGCAGACCGTGTAATTGCGTTAGACCTAATCATTACTACAGGTATTGGTATCATCACGGTTTACAGTATCACTACCGCTCAAGCAATTTTTCTTGATGTAGCTATGATTCTCGCATTAATTGCATTTTTAGGAACAATAGCCTTTGCATTTTATTTAGAAAAACAAGATCACCATGACTGATATCATTATTGCCGTACTGAGCACCATTGGTGCACTAGCCATTCTCTTTGCCTCCATTGGTATACTAAGAATGCCTGATTTTTATTTACGCCTATCTGTAACCGTAAAAGCTGCAACCTTAGGCGTAGGATTATTATTACTTTGTGCCGCCATTGTGTTTCCGGATGTCTCAGTGACAACCAAAACAATTGCTATTGCATTTTTTCTCATGTTAACTGCCCCTGTAGCCGCACACATGATTGGAAGAGTTGCCTATATCACCGGTATAAAAGTATGGAAGGGAACCATTATGGATGAGTTGGAGGGCATGTATGATGAAGAGACGCATGAGCTTAAAGGTACAGGTACGCAGGACGACTCTTCATCACAGGATGAACCGCTTAAAAAATAATACAGACTGGGGCTGGAACATGAACACGATTTCCAGTCTCTTTTAATAGTCCTGTTTTTTCATCTCGACTAAAAGTAACGATTTCGTTGGTCGTCTGGTTAGCCACCAAAAGAAACTTACCATCTGGACTGATATTAAAATTACGAGGTCCTTTACCCATCGTACTTTGATTTGCAACCTTTACTAACTTGCCATCTTTGGCAATTGAAAAAATACCAATGGTATTTGCATCTCCTCGATTTGTTGCGTAAAGAAATTTACCATCTGGAGATATTTTAATGTCAGCGGCACCATTTGCACCCTTAAATCCATCAGGATTAATATTAATAGACTGATCAAATAACCAATCCTGACCGTCTCGTTTATATACGGCAATATCGGCTGTCATTTCCAACACCACATACATATATTTCTCTTTCTTATCAAAAGCGATATGTCTTGGACCACCGCCGGCCGAAGAAAATACTTCTGCAGGATCTTCAGCCAATTTGACATCAGGTTTTTTAGGATTGATAAACTTATAAATCGAGATTTGATCTAGTCCTAAATCTTGAACAAAAAGTTCATGACCCTTTTTCGAGAAAAAAGCAGAATGAACATGTGGCCCTTCTTGCCTTACTTTATCGACTCCTTTGCCTTCATGTTGTATCAATTCCTTTAAATTGCCAATCACACCATTTGGCTCTAATCCATAAAGTACAAATGAACCTCCAGAATAATTAGATACTGCAATCAAATTTTTATAGGGACTCACCGCAACATGACAGGGAGCATCACCCTTTGTCGGCACGACATTTAATAACGTAAATTGACCATTATTATAGGAGTACGAGGCTAAATTACCTTTACTTTTACCTTGTTCACTTACTGCATATATAATATTATCTCTACGTGCTAAAAAAGAGGGATCAATCATTGGGGTCGTGGAAATCAATTGAATTGCACCTGTTTTAGCATTGAAGTCAAAAGCATATATACCTTTACTCGCTGTATTAGACGTGTAGGTACCGACAAACATCGTCATGTTTTGGGACCAACCTAAAAAAGGGAAACAGGTCAAAATAAAAAGCAGAATTTTTTTCATGTTTTCAAAATTAAAACTTTGTGTTAAAAAGTAGTGTTAAAATTGGTTAAAACTACTTTTGATACGGTGTAAATACTTATTTTAGCTGTTCCATGGATGTTAAGTATTTCTTTGTCATTATGGAACAGAAAAAGGCAAAAATACCTTGGAAATATTATTGAAATAAAATTAAGAATAATTAATATATTCTAATAATTTTGTGCAGGCTTTCAAAACTTTAAGTTTGAACAGTTTATTTATTAAAAGTATTTAATTTACATTCCTCGAATGAAAACATCATGAGCTTAAATAGCTTAAAAAAGATAGTCGTTACTGCTCATGATAGCTTCATCACCATTAAAAGACATATTATTCTAATGAAAAAAAACATATATACGTTGCTATTATTGGTATTTGTGACAGCACAAACAGTATTTGCTCAAAAACAAGTAATCGATCGGGTAGTTGCGACAGTAGGCTCTGGTATTATCTTACAATCAGATGTTGATATGCAATATGCACAATATCTTTCGAGTGGTAATAAAGCAAATGAAAATTTCAAATGTGAAATGCTTCAACAATTGTTGACACAAAAATTACTTTCACAACAAGCTGTAATCGACTCCATTGAAGTTGGTGAAACAGAAGTAGATGATAATTTGAACAGCCGCTTACGCTATATGTCTCAACAAGCTGGTGGACAGGAACGATTGGAAAAATTCTTAAACAGATCTTTATTGCAATATAAAGAAGATATGCGTCCAAGCATTTTTGAACAATTAAAAGCGAATAAAATGCGTCAAAATATTGTTCAAAAAGTTGATGTAACTCCTATCGAAGTAAAACGTTATTTTGAAGCCTTAAATACAGATAGCTTACCATATTTCAATACAGAAGTTGAAATTGGTGAGATTGTGATGTTTCCTAAGCTAACCGTGGAAGAGAAAGCTGAATTTAAAACAAAAGCAGAAGGACTTCGCAAGCAAGTTATGGATGGTTCTGAGTTTGGAACAGTTGCTCGTTTATATTCTGAAGATGGATCTGCGCCCTATGGTGGAGATTTAGGTTTCAACACGCGTGACAACTGGGTAAAGGAATTTGCTGCGATGGCTTTTAAATTAAAAGCTGGTGAGATCTCGCCTGTATTTGAAACCAAATATGGATTTCACTTTCTACAAGTTTTGGAAAGACGCGGTGAAGAGGTCCATGTGAGACACATCTTGATCAAATTTAAACCAACTACTGCTAGTATAGAACGGACGCAAGCAAAAATGGACAGTATCTACAACTTAGTAACAACAGGTAAATTGGATTTCTATCATGCTGCTACGACAAATTCGGATAGTGAAGAAACCAAATTTAATGGCGGTATGGTACTTAATCAAGAAGGTGAAACACGATCTACATTAATACCAGTAGATAAGTTAGAGGCATCTGTATTCCAAGCAATCGATCCATTAAAACCAGGAGAGTATTCTAAACCTGCTCAATTTACAGATCGCACTGGTGAAGTTGGTCTACGCTTCAATTATCTAAAATCTCGTGTTGCTCCTCATAAAGCTAATTTGGATGAAGACTATGTGAAAATTAAAGAAGCAGCAAGACAAGATAAGGTTAATCGCAAATTGAACACTTGGTTTGAATCAAAAAGAGAAAGTACTTACATTGATATTGCCGATGACTTTCAAGAATGTGACGAACTTAAAGTTTGGATTTCTAAAAAATAGTACCTAATAGAATATAATAGAAAAGGGTTTCAAATTAAATTTGAAACCCTTTTCTATTATATTTATAGTTTTATTGAGTTCAGTTATCGTTCGAACATCATTTCTACCAAGACATTCCAGTTTGCTTTTGACACATCATCCTTTGCCAGTTCGCTTAACTTCCAGATTCGAATATAATTATATTTGACAACCTTATCTTTCAGATTGACTGTAGCAGTTCCGAAAGAATAGGCATATTCGCCACTATAAGCTCTACCCACTTTTTCAGGAGTTGTGATGATATTTATCCGGGATTTTTTCAAATATGCCAGTATATCCTTTTTACCTTCTATCGGTTGGATCCAAGGAAAAAGCAAACGCGAGTCCTCATGTAAAAACTCTTTATAGCCAGCTTGGTTATCCGCTTTTAATACGGTCGACAAAAGCTTGTCAGTCTCAAAAACAATCTCTTTACGCTGATCTAAACGTACTTGAGAACGATGCTTTAAATACCAAGCTTCGCTAGGCTCATAAAATTCTAATTCAGAATTTTCCTTATTGCCAAAATTTTCAACTTCAGCGCGAATATCGACAAGCCATTTCCCTTTTTTATTTCTTTTCCATACCGTTAGATACTGTCCAAAACGTTTTCTGGCGCCAACTTTCTGAAATTCAAAAGGGCCTGTAGTAACACCAAATTCTTGACTTTTTGAAACCATTGCTAATGCTGGTTCCCAAGTTAATACATCAGGTATATTCGGCCTATTATTCAGATAATCTAAAGCATTGACCTCAGAAGGAACAAAAAATTTAGACTCTTTATCGACAATAGACAGAAGTGCCTGATGCGGTGTAGTTGTTTTAGAAATCAATGCAGCTTCTTTATCTGCGCGGATTAAACTACCTACTTTATCGGGAATCTGCGCATACACTTGTGCTGAAAATGCACTCATGAAAACTATTGCCGACATTTTATTCCATATATTCATGTAATGTTTTGATATTAATTCGACACTAACTATCAAATCTTATTCCAAAGCGTTCCATCTTTGCTATCTTTCAGTTGTATACCGATAGCATTGAGTTCCTCACGAATACGATCCGATGTTGCAAAATCTTTATTTTGCTTAGCACCATCGCGTAATTTAATGACAATAGACATGATCTCATCCATACTATCATTGCTTGATATTTGATCATTTTGCAACCCAAGAATATCAAAAACAAAATGTTGTAAAAATGTTTTTAACTCTTCTAGATCAGGAGCACTAATAGCTGCTTTGCCGTCATATATTGAATTAATCAACCGAACGACCTCAAATAATTCCGCAATTAAAATAGGGCTATTGAAATCATCATCCATTGCGGCATAGCATTTTGCACGTAAATCGGCGATATTCAAAGCTGACTTACCTTTTGAAGGCTTCAATTTATCCAACAGATTAATAGCTGTCATCAAACGTTTAAACCCCTTATCAGCAGCATCCAGTGCCTCATTAGAAAAATCCAATGTACTCCTATAGTGAGCCTGCAACATAAAGAAACGCACGGCCATAGGTGTATAACCACGTTCCAATAAAGGGTGATCTCCCGTAAACAATTGATGTGGCAAAAAGCCATTTCCCGATGATTTTGACATGCGCGCACCATTTACCGTCAACATATTGGTGTGCATCCAATATTTAGCCGGAGTGGTATGATTACATGCTTCTGACTGCGCGATTTCATTGGTATGATGTGTAGCTGCCAAATCCATTCCCCCACCGTGTATATCAAACTGGTCGCCCAAATATTTACGGCTCATCGCCGAACATTCAATATGCCAGCCTGGAAAGCCTACACTCCAAGGTGAAGGCCAACGCATAATATGTTCTGGCTTAGCTTTGATCCATAGGGCAAAGTCTAAACGACCATGCTTCTCATCCTGACCACCGAGTTCACGTGTGTTATTCAACATATCATCAAGCTTACGATTAGTCAAAACGGTATAATCATAATCTTTCACATATTTTTCAACGTCAAAATATACGGTTCCATTGACTTCATAAGCATATCCATTCGCAATGATTTGTTGAACCATTTCGATCTGTTCTGAAATATGACCGGTAGCTGTAGGCTCGATGCTAGGAGGTAAAGTATTGAAAAGACGTAAAACATCATGGAAACCCAGTGTATATTTTTGCACAATCTCCATCGGCTCCAGCTGTTCTAGTTTAGCCTTTTTAGCAAATTTATCATCACCTTCATCATTATCTCCTTCCAGATGGCCAGCATCTGTTATATTACGTACATAACGCACTTTAAATCCAAGATGCTTTAAATATCGAAATATCAAATCAAACGACACGAAAGTACGACAATTCCCCAAGTGAACATCACTGTATACGGTAGGCCCACAAACATACATCCCTACTAAAGAGGGATGTAATGGTTGGAATTTTTCTTTTTTACGTGTTAACGTATTGTATAAATAAAGATTGTTTTCCATGTCTAGAAAAATATCAGTTTCTATTTTTGTCTAAAATATATTTGAATTGGAACTCCCTCGAAATCGAAGTGCTCACGCAGTTTATTTTCAATATAACGTTTGTATGGATCTTTCACATACTGTGGTAAGTTACAGAAGAATGCAAACATGGGTGTACGTCCAGGAAGCTGAGTAACATACTTCACTTTGATATATTTACCTTTTAGAGCTGGTGGCGGATAATTTTCGATCACCTGCAACATCACCTCATTTAATTTTGAAGTAGGAATTTTCTTTGTTTTATTTTCGTAAACCTTTGCCGCAACTTCCAAAGTTTTGAAAATACGCTGTTTTTCAGTAACGGAAGTAAAAACGATAGGTATATCTGTAAAAGGAGCGATTTTTTCTTTGATACGCGCCTCAAACTCCTTCATTGTTTTATTATCTTTATCAATGGTATCCCATTTGTTCACAACAATTACTATCCCTTTTCTATTTTTCTCTGCAAGATGGAAAATATTAATATCCTGCGCTTCAATACCGTCATTCGCATCCAACATCAAAAGAACAACATCCGAATCCTCTAAAGCTTTGATCGTACGCATGACAGAGTAAAACTCAATATCTTCGTTTACTTTAGACTTACGTCTCAAACCAGCCGTATCGATCAATAAGAATTCATGACCGAACTGTTTGTAATGGATACGAATCGAATCACGAGTAGTACCTGCTACTGGTGTCACGATATTGCGATCTACACCCAACAACGCATTGGTTAAAGAAGATTTACCTACGTTAGGACGACCTACAATCGTGTATTTTGGTAATGTCGTATCGTCTTGGGGTTCATCTTCAAAAGTGGAGACTACTGCATCTAATAACTCTCCTGTACCAGATCCTGTAGCTGAAGAAACATTATAGATCTCACCTAAACCAAATGCATAAAACTCAGCCGAATCATGGTGTAATTTAGCATGATCAACTTTATTTGCTGCAACATATACAGGTTTAGAACTTCTTCTTAAAATATCAGCAATCTCATCATCTAAATCAGTGATTCCTGTAGTTACATCCACCATAAATATAATAGCAGATGCTTCTTCTATTGCGATATGAACTTGGTCACGAATTGCTTCTTCAAAAACATCATCCGATCCATGTACAAACCCACCAGTATCAATTACTGTAAAATTCTTTCCTATCCATTCTGCCGTTTCATAGTGACGGTCGCGCGTCACTCCACTAAAGTCATCAACAATAGCTTTTCTACTCTCCGTCAGACGATTAAAAAGCGTGGATTTCCCAACATTTGGACGACCTACAATTGCAACAATATTTGCCATATTTTTTACTATATATTATTCTCGTTACCTCACGGCAACTTATTTAAATACAATTTAACTCAGTGGGCAAAGTTACACATTATACCTGATATTTTTGGAAACCATTCTAATCTAATCGTAAACTATAGCATTTTAATGATCAATTTTTAAACGAAGCTTCCATCGATCAAATCGTCTTGCTATCAGGACATAAAGTTATTTTTAAAATTATCTTTCATAAGCAAGCACATCGTTAAGCAGGTGTTGTATCCTACCTCACAAAAAATGGCTTTGCAAATCTGCAAAGCCATTCAGTAATCAAAAATTATAACTTGAATCTATTGTGTTGGATTTTGAGTCAACACTCCAGGGTATGAATTAATCGCACTCTGTGGGATAAAGTATACCACACGAAAGTCTGTTGGTGCGATAACTTCAGATTGATTATGCGGTCCCGGGTATTGGCGCGTCAATGCTTCACCGTTACGAAATACATCATAGCTACGTTCTGCTTGAAATGCCAATTCCAATTCACGCTCTTTATCAATTAATTTACTCGCATTTGAAGCATTTAAAGATGAATATGCACCATTTGTAATTGAGCGGGTTCTTATTTTATTTAAATCCGCCAATGCAGCACCGTAATTACCCAGTTTTGCTTGTGCTTCTGCTCTATTGAGATAAACCTCTCCTAATCTGCTGATGACGGGTGAATGCAATTGCGAATTTTCACCTTCTTTAGAACATTTCGTGATGTAAAACTGAGGATATACACGATTTAATGAAATATAATAATCCAATACCCCATTATACGTTTTACCATCCTTGTATTTTATACTATAAGTTCCTTCATTGGCGTCGATCACTGTTAATGCATAAGGTATTCTTTGTTCGGCAGTAGTCGCCGTTTTTGGAATTACTTCTATAGCAGTAACGGTGTTACCAGTTCGCTCAATAATAAATTGGGCATAATTTAATGTATTCGCAGCGTCTTCTTTTATAAAGCGAAAAACCTCGGTATACTTTCCTGATTTTTCATCCGCCGAATAAGTTGGTTCTATAAAAGAAGCACGCGCATCTACTATACGATAATGATCGGGACGCCAGTCGTTACGACCAGTTTCATTCAGCAAATCGATATATTTAGCACTTGCATACATTTCACCCCAACCCATACCACCAATATTCGAGTACATACCACCAATACCATAATAGTGATCATCACCCGAAAATTCAGATGCTACTCTCTTAATGGCAAAAATAGTCTCGTTATTGTTCTCTGGTGTAAAGGTATTATATTTCATAAACCTGTCTCTTTCCAGCAACGTGTAATCTCCAGAGTTAATCACTTTATCCGCATATTCTACCGACAATCTCGCATATTCGGTATTTGGAGACTGGTATGTACCGCTCATATACAGATAAACCCGAGATAACATCGCCTGAGCTGCTCCCTTAGAAGCATAGATATTGCCTTTGTTAATCGTCAATAAGGACTCTGCCTTTTTCAAATCACTGATCGCCTGTTCATAAGTTGCTTTAACCGTAGCACGGTCAGGTAAACGTAGATCATTAAAAACATCATCAGGAGTACCATTAACGATTGGTAAGCCTAAGTTTGTCTCCGGATTTTGATAATAAGGACGTCCATAGGCACGAACCAAATAGAAATACATCATTCCACGAATGTAATAACACTCCCCTAATTGGTTGTCTTTTTCAGGACTTTCACCTTCGGTAATGATTTTCATCACATTAGATGACTGCGCAATAGCCTTATATCCTGCATCCCAAAAACTAGACAAACGTCCGTTATTCGGCGTACGTGCATACGAAATAAACTCATAAAATGCATCCGTCGAAGCACCTCGAATCATCATATTATCACCAGCATATTCCCCTGCGCGATGCATAGGGTCAGACCAAGCTTTCAATTGTGCATATGTACCATTTATCATGGCATCTGGATTAGCAGCTATATTCTCAGAATCCATCGAACCGTAAGGTAAGCGATCAATATTACATGAGGTAACCGTAGCAGCCACTAATAGTACAGATAGTATCTTTTTCATAAAATTTTTCTCTCTTTTAACTAAAATGTCACATTAAGACCAAACATAAATTTGCGTGTAGCAGGATATATAGCAGGACCTGCCGAACCTAAGATAGCGCCTGTATCTTCATTGATCGAAATCTCAGGATCTACACCTGAATAGTTCGTAATGGTAAACAAGTTCTCCCCCGTAAAGAATACGCGGACATTTTTCAATTTATATTGTTCCAATTTCAGGTTATAGCCCAAGGTCAATGAACGTAATCTTAAAAAATCACTATCTTCTAAATAACGCGTTGAGGTAGAATTTCCTTTATCGTTATTATTGTATTTAGCGATTGGATGCGTAGCAATATCTCCTGGTTTTTCCCATCGACTCCAGCCGTCTTGCAATTTCATCTGGTTCCTATCGGTATAAGTTCCATCAGAATCATATTCTTGACGAGAATAATTATAGATCTTCCCACCAATGGAGTAGCCAAATGATGCATTTAGATCAAACTGTTTGTAAGTGATTCCTGTATTGAATCCACCAAATAGATCTGGGGATGCTTTTCCTGCCTTCTGCAAGGTAGCTGCTGAGTAATTAGAAGTTTTTACTTGAGTTTGATTACCATCTTGATCGGTTTCAACTTTATACCATTCAGGAGCACCAGTCTCGACATTGACCCCAGCCCATATCGGCATATAATAAGTATCAACCGGTAATCCTGGCTCCAAAACTCGGCTAGCAGAACCAGCGATGCCTAAACCATCACCGATGATAAGAGGTCTTATCACATCGTTGCCATTAGCATCTTTGCTCTTAATCAATTCGGTTAACTTATTTTTGTTATGGCCGATATTGATATCTAAGCTCCAAGTGAAATCATTTTTACGAATGATATCACCGCCTAAAGTAAGCTCAATACCTCTATTTTGCATTTTACCAATGTTCTTCCAGACACTTGTAACACCTGTCAAACCACTAATAGGCACTTGATATAAGATATTGTCCGTTTTTTTATCATAGTAATCAAAACTGATACGAGCACGATTGTTGAACATGCTTGCATCAAATCCTGCACCTGTTGTAAAGGTACGTTCCCAAGTCAGATCCTTGTTTCCAATTTGACTAATCAATGCGCCGGAATATTCATTATACCCAGAAGAAGAGGACACAGAATACAAACTATACTGTGGATATAAAGAACTTGGGCGATTTCCAACAGATCCATATGAAGCACGGACTTTCAAATTATCAACCCAGGCTGCATTGAACCAAGTCTCGCGATTGATATTCCATCCCCCACTTACTGAGAAAAAATTACCATATTTAGCGTTATCTCCGAAATTCGAAGCACCATCACGACGGAAAGATACTTGTCCCAAATATTTACCATCGTAAGCATAATTTGCATTCGACAATAAAGATTGAACTGCCCATTCATTAATATTTCCTCTAGTACGTTCAGGTTTGGCAACAACATTTAACACTTCGAAACCAGGAATAAAACCTGTACCATAAACATCTAATGTCTTGTCCCAATAATCATTGAATTCATAAGCTGCTAATGCATTCACAGCATGTTTACCCCAAGATTTATTAAAACGCAAAATTTGACTGGTATAACGACGCGCATATTCCGAACGGTAATCTGTCAACCGTCCTTTTACACTTTCTCCACCATTAGAACGGGGATCTGTATAACCTGCAGCACTATAAGTATTATAACGGTAGTTATTGACAGATGAAAAAGTCAACCAATTGGTAAATTTGATATCAAAGTCCATATTACCACTGAACTCATAATTGGTATTAGCACTATGATCCCATTGTAAATCATACAGATAGTTTGTACTCGCACTATTTACCCATCCGCTATAACGATGAGGAACTGGCTTGCCATCTGCATCAAAGGGGTTATCCCAAGGAAAATTTGAATACATCGCCGTTGTAGAATATTGTCTATCCTCTACTCCTCTACGTGCTCCAACTAAAGTTGGTTTAACGGTCAGCCATTTTGTCGGTTTATAAACCGTATTCATGCGGAAATTATAACGATCGTAGTCATAGCCTTTCACAGCACCTACTTCATTATAGTAACCTAATGATAGATAAGATTGTAGTTTCTCAGTACCCGATTGAATAGAAATATTATGATTTTGGGTAAAACCATGCTGTGTAGCCACTTTCCACCAATCGAAATCACTATTTCTCAAATCAGCATTCCAACGTGGGAATTTAATTGCCGCTTGGTTTGCAAAAGAAGCATAATAATCATATAGCTCAGCACCATTCATCATTTTCAAATTACCAGTAGTAAGCTGATTAAATCCGATTTTTGAAGAAAAATTAATTGAAGTGCTATTTGCAGTGGGATTTTTTGTGGTGACAACAACCACACCATTTGCACCCTGTGAACCATATATAGCCGTTGAAGCTGCATCTTTTAATACCGTTAAAGTAGCAATATCATCTGGGTTTAAATCTCCTGCACTAGATCCGAGAATAACACCATCGACAACCCATAGTGGACTAGTAGTACCACTTAAAGTAGCTTGACCACGAATGACTACACCACCTTTTGCTCCTGGCCTTCCTGTTCCTGGAGCGACATATACACCAGCAGCTTTACCATTTAACATGTTTTCAACAGAAGGAGAAGTAATATCACGCAATTTATCACCTTTCACAGTCTGTAATGACCCTGTTAAACTTTCCTTTTTTTGGCTCCCATAACCAACAACCACAACTTCTTCTAATGCCTCATTTGATGCTACAAGTACGACATTCACTGTTGAACCCTGCACAGGTTTTTCAACCTTATCAAATCCGACAGCTGAAAACACTAAAGTCTGGCCAGCAGAAACTTTGATCGAATAGCGCCCATTGGCATCCGTGGAAGTCGCAATTGTAGAATTTTCTTTCACATAAATCGTCACTCCACTTAATGGACTAGAACCAGCTGTAACAACACCAGAGACTTGTTGCTGCAAACCATTACTTGCTTCGCTAATTAAATTTCTATTGTTACTTGCCATCACCATATTTGGAGCCACAAGAGCCAACATCAATGCTGATGTAATAGGATAAAATTTAGTCGCAAAAAAAGGTTTTGTAAATCTTTTATTCATAAACTTAAATTAAATATAATCAGTAAATTAGATAATTATCATAATTTATCTCCTGCAAAATAGCGTAAAGATTAGTTAATATAAATTTAATATGAAACGAAATCGATTGCACAAAATAACGCAATCGTTTGTTTAGCTAACTAAAAAATAGTTCATTTTGAAACTACAAAAAATACTGTTCTTTTATCTCCTGATATATCGATCTGGAGGATACCCGATACACCATAAAAACTCAAAAATATAAACGCCATAAAAAAAGCAGGTATCCTGAGGAGATACCTGCTTTTGTTGAACATACTTAAAAAAATTAGTATCCGGTATTTTGAGTTAACACACCATATGATAAATCAATTTGACTCTGCGGAACAGGCATTAGATAAAGCCTATCATTCCAGATACGCTCTTGAGCTAGCCCGTTTTTCACATCGTAAATATTTTTCATCACATTAGGAGCGGTTTTCCAACGACGGATATCGTAATAGCGAACACCCTCTAACACTAACTCAACAGCTCTTTCATTACGGATAAGATCCCTTAGCTTACTTTGACTTCCATATGTACTGCGATCGACTTTAGGCATACCTGCACGAACACGAAGTTGGTCCAAAGCATCGAAAATAGTTGCATCAGGTCCAGATTTTTCATTTTGAGCTTCTGCATAGTTAAGTAAAACCTCAGCATAACGGATTAAGATCACATTTGCATAAGAATCAATCTGTTCTCTGCTGGATGTTGGATCTACCAACTTCCTGAAATTATAACCTGTAATAGACATATTAGATTTACCACTGCTCCAGGTAAATTGATATCCACCATCTTGAGTTAAAGCATTCCAAGGTGCGGTCTCAAACAAAATAGAGGCATAAAAACGTGGATCCCTATTTTTAAACTCCCTCACAAAATCAGCTTTATCAGCTTTCGCATAATGAGCAGCTCTTACTTCAGCACTTACAGGATTGACGGGTTCTCCAGTCTTATAATTAACATACAGGTTAACCAAATTTTGTGTTGGCGTTAAAGAACTCCAACCACCTACAGATCCTTCTGCCAACAACGTATTATTAGATTGAGGCTGAGCTACGCGGATATACTGCCTATCTAAGATAACTTCATCGTTACCTTCATTCTCAACTTGAAAAATACCTTCATAACTTCTAAGTCCTAATCGAAACTTATGCTCATCATCAGCATTTTCAAAATCAACAAATTGTGCATAATTATCCTTTTTATTTAATTCCGATTCTGCACTTACCTGAAACAACTTGTATCCTAAACCCATTACTTCTTGTGCTGTGCGTGCTGCCTGTTCCCAATTATTTTCCATCAAATATAATCGAGATTGCAAAGCTAACGCAGCACCCTTTGTAATCCTTCCCTTTTCAGAAGAGTATGATACAGGCAATTTTGTTGATACTTCCTGCAACTCCTTAAATAAGAAATCCAGCACTTCCTTCTTCGCAACACGAGGTACATTAGATTCTTCTTTTGTTAGTACTTTAGTGACTAATGGTATATCACCAAACTTCTCTACCATAGGGATATATAAATAAGCACGAATGAAACGAACTTCAGCTTTATAACGTTCTTTAAGCGTTTCGTCCATAATAGCTTTATCCACATTTTCTAAAAAATAGTTACATGTACGAATAGGAATATAACTCCAACCTGCATCTATATCTGCACCTAGAGATCCTGCAGATATAGCGGTTGACGCACTCTCCCATGGATATTGAGCATGAACCAAATCAGTAGCTCCATCATCATACATACCATCTGATAATTTTCCGTAAATAGCGTTTACCGCTAATTTTACATCATTTTCAGTTCTCCAAAATTCTTCTTCAGGAATCTTATTGACAGGTGTACGGTCTAAAAAATCTTTTGAACACGCTCCAAATAATAGCGTAGTTGCTAATAAGGAATATAATATATGTCTTTTCATTTCTTTTTCTATTAAAAATTAAAATTTAGCGGTTAACCCAACAGAAATTGTTTTCACACCCGGATAACTTGCTCTTCCCGAACCTGTTTCAGGATCAAAATCGCCCAGACGCTTATCCGCCATAATAGTAAATGGATTATTCGAAGACGCAAAGAAGCGCAATTGAGACATTTTGATATTACTCAACATTTCTTTAGGAAATGTATAGCCGACCGTAATCGCACGGATTCTGAAATAGTTGCCACTAAACAACCAAAAATCTGATGTTTTATAATTATGGGGTGCATCACCTGTCAATGTGATTCTCGGAAATGGAGCATCTGCTACATTATTCTCTTCAGACCAGCCATTTGCCCAGTTCTTCTTAATATTAGCTCCATTGAAGAAAGGAAAAGAGGCCTCGTTGTCCAAATAAGTTTTCACTCCACCAACCCCATAAGTCAACACATCGAGATCGAAATTTTTATAGGCCGCTCTGAAATTAAAACCATAATTAAACCAAGGAACATCATTACCTAAGATCGTACGATCCTCTGCATCAATTTTATTATCACCATTAATATCGACATATTTGATATCCCCTAACTTTGGCGTACCTCCCATTGCTTCATAATTAACCGCTTTAAGTTCTTCTGGATTAGTAAACAAGCCATCAGACTTATAACCATAGTAATCACCTACAGATCCACCTACCCGATTGATATAGTAGCCCTCTGTAATCTCATTCACATCACCGAGCGAAAGTATGGTATTTTTTATCTTCGAAATATTTCCCGATACAGAATACGTAAACTCCTCACCGATTTTACCATTATACGTCAATGCGATCTCAATTCCTTTATTTTGCGTAGTCCCTTGATTATAAAATGGTGTATGGTCTTTATCAAATCCAGATGTAGACAAAGTCGCAGGTCGCAAGAGCACATCATCAGATTTCTTAACAAAGTATTCGGCTACTAAATTAAATTTCCCACCTAAAAAAGTGGCATCTAATCCAACATTGGACATGGTTACTTTCTCCCAAAGCGCAAGTCTATTGGCACCATATTGTTGTTCTAATCCATCAACTGCTACACCATCAAAACTATAGGCAGAATAACGATCCAAAAGATTATAATAATTGCCTATTGCAACAGCATCTTGATTTCCCAATGTTCCGTAAGATCCCCTTAATTTTAATAAGTCAATCCACTCAACATCTTCCATAAAAGATTCTTTATTGATATTCCAGCCTGCTGAGAATGATGGAAAATTAGCTTTTCTAATCTCTGGAGCAAATCGAGAAGAATAGTCCATTCTGACGTTTGCTTCCAATAAGTACTTATCTTTGTACGAATAATTAAATCGACCAAAGAAGGAACGCAATGCCCACTCATCTTGTGTAGTACGATTGGCTAAACCTTTATCATCTTTACTGATTTCGCCAGAGCTACCGTTAATAATGGTAGAAGCATCATTATTAACGAAATTTTGTCTACCTAGAAATGCTTCTCTGTAGACATTTGACTCCTCAGAAGCTCCAACCGTTGCTTTCGCATAATGGTCACCAAACCTACGTTCATAATTAATTGTTCCTTGCAACATAAGCTCCTGACGTTTGCCCCAAAACTCTTTTAGTTCATTGATTGCATTCACCGTAGAAGCCATGGGTTGTTTCGTAATGAAATTGATAACAGGATCTGTACGATTGATAAAATCAAAAGAATTGGTATTGGTATATTTCAAAGAGATAGCTCCATCGATAGATAAACCTTCAAGCGGCGTCAAAGATGCATTAGCAGCCATTTGCAAATAATTGTCTCGATTATTTCCTTTTCCACCTTCTGTAATGGCGCGCAGCTGATTGTTTTTAGCAATTGTCGCATTAGCTGCCCCATTTGAAATCGATCCCCATGAACCATCTGATTGACGTATCGAAGTAAAAGGAAGTGCTCTACCCATTTCGACCCAACTGATCGCGCTACCATTACGATCGTAATCTTGTTTCAAAAATGAAACATTGGTATTAAACGTTAACAAATCCTTAATTACCGTAGTATTGGTATTCAATTTCATGTTGATACGATCTTGTTTACGACCTGGTACTAAAGACTGTTGATCAAAATAGTTTAATCCAAGATAATAGTTGGTAATTTTTCCCGGAGCATTTACGTTCAATCCAAAATCACGCTGAGGAGCGGAACCTCTTAAAACCTCTTTATACCAATCATTATTAGGATAATAATCTGGATCAGTTTGATTTTTAAATTTATCAATCACATCTTGTTTAAATGTGGGTGCTTTACCAGCATTTACCATCGCCTTATTGTACAATTCTGCATAACCTACAGCATCAGCGTATTCCGGTAGATAGGTCGCACTTTGAAATCCGTAATTTGCATTAAAACCAATCACGGCACGATCTCCACCTCCACGCTTAGTTGTTACCAAAATAACGCCATTTGCTGCTCTTGAACCATATAATGATGCGGAAGCTGCATCTTTAAGTACCGACATGCTATTGATATCATTTGGACTTAATGCTGAAAATTCGGCACTAGTTGCTGGAATTCCATCGATGATAAACATCGGTGATGGGGAACCTAGATTCGTTCTACCACGAACCGTAATACTTCCCGTATTAGATGATGTACCACTGGAAGATTTTCCGACCTCTCCTGGTCTGCTTAGTACGGTTATACCTGGAGATATACCTTGTAAAGCATTCTGCAATGACGTAACTGGCCTATCAGCCAATTGCTTAGGAGTAATTGTTGCTAAAGAACCTGTAAGGTTAGCTTTCTTTTGTGTACCAAAAGCAACCACGACTACTTCATCTAACGCCGTATTGGAAGAATTTAATGAAATATTCAAATCTCCACCCGTATAAACCACTTCTTTAGGTTCGTAACCTACAATATTAAAAATAAGTGTTTTGCCTGTTTCAGCATTCAATTCGAATCCTCCACTGGGGTTGGTTGCCGTAGCATTGCTCGTACCTTTCTCTGTAATAGTTACACCTGACAACTTATTTCCTTTGTCATCTGTAACACTACCTTTTACTTTAATCTTCTGTGCAAAAGTTGCACTCATAACTAAAGATAAAGCACAAGAAAGTAAGATCGCTTTTCTTTTCATAGGTTAATATAATAAATGTAAATAATGATTTTTTTCAATGTATTTAAGCCAAATGTTTAACATTTGTAAACACAATATTAATCCTATATAATCAAATAAAAAAGCTAGAAAATCGAACAATCGATTGCACATATTGTTTAAACAACTTCAGTAGACAAGTGTAAATTATGGCAACAAAATGAAGGTTATATTGATAAATTGCTAAAAATCAACAGCTTGTTTTGAAAATTATTTAACCCAAAAAGAAATTAAAAGGTAAAACTAACCCGAAATTATATTTGTAACAATGAAGGGATACGAGATCGTAGATTCTAAAAATCACCAATTAAAAAGGAGACAAAAAGAAACCCCTTAGCTTTAGACTAAGGGGTTCTTTAGTAGCGGGAATCAGACTCGAACTGATGACCTTCGGGTTATGAGCCCGACGAGCTACCAACTGCTCCATCCCGCAATGTATTTTTAATGTCTTCGAATCCGTGTCTTCCAACGGACTCTTGTAGTAGCGGGAATCAGACTCGAACTGATGACCTTCGGGTTATGAGCCCGACGAGCTACCAACTGCTCCATCCCGCAATGTATTTTTAATATCTTCGAATCCGTGTCTTCCAACGGACTCTTTAGTAGCGGGAATCAGACTCGAACTGATGACCTTCGGGTTATGAGCCCGACGAGCTACCAACTGCTCCATCCCGCAATGTATTTTCAATGTCTTCGAATCCGTGTCTTCCAACGGACTCTTGTAGTAGCGGGAATCAGACTCGAACTGATGACCTTCGGGTTATGAGCCCGACGAGCTACCAACTGCTCCATCCCGCAATGTATTTTTAATGTCTTCGAATCCATGTCTTCCAACGGACTCTTGTAGTAGCGGGAATCAGACTCGAACTGATGACCTTCGGGTTATGAGCCCGACGAGCTACCAACTGCTCCATCCCGCAATATATTTTTTGGTCAATCTTACTTTTAAATACAAAAAAGCAAGATATCTTTACCTCCGAATTGGAGCACAAAGATATATTTTGTTTCTTTGTAATCCTAATTAAATTAAAAAAAATGTCGCATAAAGCAGGATTCGTAAGCATCATCGGTAAACCTAATGCAGGTAAGTCTACGCTAATGAACGCTTTAGTGGGTGAAAAGATGTCTATCATCACTCCTAAAGCTCAAACAACAAGACACCGCATTATTGGAATAGTGAATGATGAGGAGCACCAAATTGTCTTTTCAGACACACCAGGTATCATCAAACCAAACTATTCGCTACAAGAATCAATGATGAATTTTGTCCAAGGATCGCTAATCGATGCGGACATTATTTTATTTGTTACAGATATCAATGAAAAATATGATGAAAATGATGTTATCGAGAAATTGAAAAAAACAAGTTCTCCAGTAGCCGTTCTGATTAATAAAATTGATAAATCTAACGAAGCAGAAGTGATGGCTAAAGTAGAATTCTGGAAAGAAACGATCAATCCGGAAGTTATTTTTGCTGTATCAGCACTTCTTAATCACAATGTAACTGGTGTCATGGACTATATCAAGGAAAAACTTCCTGTACATGCCCCTTACTATGAGAAAGATGAATTAACAGATAAGTCGATGCGCTTCTTTGTTTCGGAAATGATTCGTGAAAAAATATTCAAACTGTATGACAAAGAAATTCCGTACAGTTCTGAGGTCATTGTCACTTCTTATAAAGAAGAACCAAAGATCACACGTATTGCCGCAGAGATCATCGTAGAACGCGATTCCCAAAAGAATATTATCATCGGTACAGGAGGTTCCATGATTAAAAAAGTGGGTACTTATGCTCGTCAAGATATTGAAGAATTTATTGGCAAAAAAGTATTCTTAGAAGTTTTTGTTAAGGTAATCCCAGATTGGAGAAGTAAAAAGAATTACTTAAAAAGATTCGGTTACGACGACTAAATCAGGATTATATTTTTGATAAAAATATCCGTAAAAATAAAATCCCCTAACATAGGGGATTTTTTTATACTCAGCATTTTAAATATTGTCAATCCGATTAAAATAAGTTAAAAGAGCATGCAACTGTTTGAGGTTTAATAATTTTTTCAGCTCTTCTTCAGGCGCCTCTTTAATCTTCTTGACAGACTTAAAGGTCGTCAACAGTTTCTCCACTGTGGTTTTTCCTATTCCAGGGATATCCTCCAATTCAGAAACAAAAGTCTTTCGACTACGTTGGTTCCTATGGAAAGTGATTCCGAATCGATGGGCTTCATCGCGAAGGTGTTGTATAATTTTTAGTGTTTCCGATTTTTTATCCAAATATAGGGGATATTGATCACCTGGATAATACAACTCCTCTAATCTTTTGGCAATACCGATCACCGTCACCTGTTTTTCTATCCCCAATAACTTTAAGCTTTTCAACGCAGCGCTTAACTGCCCCTTACCGCCATCAATAATGATCAACTGAGGCAATCCGGTCCCTTCATCTAAAACACGCTTATATCGCCTATATACCGCCTCTTCCATAGTAGCGAAATCATTAGGCCCCACCACTGTCTTCACATTGAAGTGTCGATAATCTTTTTTTGATGGTTTTGCATCTTTAAATACCACTATGGCCGATACAGGATAACTTCCCTGTATATTGGAATTATCAAAACATTCGATATGTTGGGGCAACACATTCAACCGCAGATCTTTCTTCATCTGCGTCAAGATACGATCAACTCTTACATCAGGATTTAGTTTCTCATAATGCAACAAGCGTTCTTTCTTAAAAAAAGCCACATTCTTCAGCGATAGATCCAATAATTTTCTCTTCTCGCCTAATTTTGGAACTGTAAATTTAATTTGATCATTTTCTTGAATATCCAATTCAAAAGGAACGATGATCTCTCGTGATAAACTTTTGAATCGATCTCGAATTTCAGGAATAGCCAAAGCTAGAAGTTCTTGTTCGGTCTCATCCAGCCGCCGTTTCATCTCAACGGTCTGTGTCTGGATGATAACACCATTCATTACTTTTAAGTAATTGACAAAAGCATAGCTCTCGTCCGATGCAATGCTGAAGACATCTACATTCGTGATTGATGAATTGACAACGGTGGATTTACTTTGATAAAAATCCAATTTGTCCAATTTCATCTTGTAAGCATGTGCTTTTTCAAAATTCATTTCTGAAACAGCTGTTTGCATTTGCTCTTTAATCCGATTGGTGACAACCGAAATTTTACCATTCAAAATATCTTTTATATCGCTCAGATTTTGGTCATAATCCTCTTCAGACTGATAACCCTCACACGGTCCTTTACAATTTCCAATCTGATATTCGAGACAAATCTTAAATTTACCTCGAGCAATATTCTCTTGAGTTAATGCCAGATTACAAGTACGTAACGGGAATAAATCCCGGATGACATCCAGCACGATGTGCATCATCCCTATAGACGCATAAGGGCCATAATAGCGGGAACCATCTTTAATATGCTTGCGTGTCCAAAAAACTCGAGGAAAACGCTCATTTTTAATAACGATCCACGGATAGGTCTTATCATCTTTTAATAATACATTATACTTAGGCTTATGCTTCTTAATCAATGAATTCTCCAGCAACCAAGCATCAATCTCTGTATCTACAATTGTAAAAGCAATACGGTTGATCTGACGCACTAATACCCTTGTCTTACCGTTGTGTTGCGTTTCATTTACAAAATAAGAACCTACCCGATTTCTGAGATCTTTGGCCTTACCGATATAAATCAATATATCCTGCTTATCAAAATACTGATAAACACCCGGTTTATGTGGAATTCTTTTGAGCTCTTCTTTATAATCAAACACGTTCATCTCCAATAAAATAAGCCAGATAACAAATTTCGAAAAACTCTATTACCTGGCTTTATACCTATATTTAATATAACTTAAAAACCTAACCGATCATCATTTAAGCTTGATTCAGAACCCGTACTATCACTACCGGCACTTCCGCCCCCACTCCAATATTTGGAGCAATCGACCACCCGAGTCAATCCTCCTTCAGGAAGTTCAAAATCACCCTTTGTATAATTCAAGTTCTTATCAGCATAGATCTTCTGCATATATAATGCAAATACTGGCATAGCAGCCGCTGCACCCTGCCCATCCTGCATATTCGCAAAACTGATACCTCGATCTTCAGCACCAGTCCAAACGCCTGAAACCAATTCAGGTGTTATTCCGATAAACCAAGCATCTGAGTTATCATTTGTAGTACCTGTCTTTCCTCCAATAGGATTAGTTAAATGATATTTCCACTGAATTCGTCTAGCTGTACCTTTAGAAACAACCGACTTTAACATATCCACGATAATGTAGGCAGATTCACTATTTAATGCTTTGACCACTTTTGGAGCCTTTTCATAAATAGGTGTGCCATTTTTATCCTCAATTCTTAAAATTGCATTTGGCTCTATCCAAGTACCGTGATTTACAAAAGCAGAATAAGCGCCTACCATATCAAATACAGAAGCTTCATAAGCTCCAAGTGAAATGGAAGGATAATTAGGAACATCACTTGTAATCCCCATGCGCTTAGTCAAAGCTGCAACTGCCTCTGGCGTTACCTGATTAACAAGATATGCAGTCGCATAGTTTTGAGACAAAGCTAGCGCATTTGCTAGTGTTATTGGGTTTCCACCTTCAGCTGTCCCCCTAGGTGTCCAATTACCATAAGTTTGCTGATAATTGGGAATACTGTAACATGGAGAATATCCATTATCAATTGCAACAGCATAAGTAAAAGGTTTTGCCGTAGAGCCCACTTGACGGGTACCCATTTTTACTTGATCATATTTATAATGTTCAAAATTAATGCCACCGACCCATGCTTTAATATGTCCCGTTTTTGGTTCCATAGACATCATCGCATTACGCAGCATCAACTTATTATATCGGATTGAATCTAATGGAGTCATAACCGTATCAACAGAACCTTTCCAAGTAAAAATTGACATCGGTACTTTTTCCTTAAATGCTTTTTTAATTTCATCTTCAGAAAGCCCATTCTCTTTTAATATGCGATAACGTTCGGAACGTCTCATTCCTGTAGTCAACAACTTGACGTTAGCTCCTTTAAATGCATCTCTACTCTTCCACTGGGCATTAAATTTTACTTGCAATGATTTCATCCATTCTTTTTGAGCATCCTCCGCATATTGTTGCATCGACATATTGATCGTTGTATAAATCTTCAAACCATCGCGATCCAAGTCATAAGGAGTACCATCAGATTTGGTAATAGAAAGTCTTGAAAACTCCTTTTTGATCTCTTCTTTCAGCACTGCACGAAAATAAGGAGCCAAACCTTCACCATAATTTGCAATTTTCAACTGTAAGCCCAGCGGTTTTGCTTGAGCAGCAGCCTCTTCCTCCAAAGAAATAAAGTTAGCTTTATTCATATTGTCCAAAACCGTATTTCTACGTGACAATGCATTTTTAGGATATCGAACAGGAGAATAAACACCAGGACCTTTAAGCATCCCGACTAATAATGCTGCTTGATCAGCACTAAGCTTATCTGGAGTTGTATTGAAATAGGTACGTGCAGCAGACTTAATACCAAAAGTATTATAGGCTCCAAAATCTACCGTATTAAAATACATCGTTATAATCTCTTCTTTTGTATAATTACGTTCTAATCGAACAGCAGTAATCCATTCTTGAAATTTTTGAATAATACGTTTGGGAGCACTTTTAGCCCGGCCATCTGAAAATAAGTTGAGCGCCAATTGTTGGGTAATGGTACTACCACCTTGTTTATTTCCTGTCAATGTGTGGAAAATAACCGTAAATGTTCGCGTATAATCAATCCCGGAGTGATCATAGAAACGTTTATCCTCTGTTGAAATCAGTGCCTGCACTAAATAAGGTGATAGTTCACTATATTTTACATTAGATCTATTCTGAATATAATAGGTCCCTAAAACCTTATTATCTTCAGTAATGACTTCAGAAGCTAAATTGCTTTTAGGATTTTCTAAATCGCTAAAAGATGGTAATTTACCAAATAACCCCATGCGTACACTAAATATAAATAGAAATCCAAAAGCTATTATTCCAATAATAAATTTCCAGAAATTACGTGTATACCGCTTGACGTCCTCTGGTTGCAGTTGGTTTTTTTTTGATTCTCTCTTCATTGAACCTTATTCTTTCTCGATTTGATCGTTATAAATATGATAACATAATTCTTCGCTACAACATCAGATAATGTGCCAAAGATTATATGCATGACAACAAAGATATTACAAATATTTTGAGGAATCTTCATTCGAAACAACATCCGTAAAAAAAAACCTAAAAAAGAATCATTAACGACTAATAAGATATCTTGAAATCTTTTCAAATTCGTTGCTATTCAATTCCATATCGTACGATTTAACAAGACTATAGGATAAAAACAAACTATTCAAATTACCAATTTACAATTTTGAATAGCATTAAAGCTTGGTATTTGAGAAATTTAGTTTAGATTTAAAAACAAATCTCTTGACCATCATCACCATGATACGTCAACCTGATTATTAATTTTATTATCGCGTCATTAATATTTTAAGAGATTAAAACAAAATGCATTAAATATGTCTGTTAGTACTTCAAAAAGTTTATTTTTTATTTTTTTGACCGTTTTAATTGATGTCATCGGATTGGGTATTATTATCCCAGTAATGCCCAAATTAATTGAAGAATTAATTGGAGGAACCTTGAGTGATGCATCTCGTTATGGCGGATTACTCATGTTCTGCTATGCACTGACACAGTTCTTTTTTGCCTCTGTATTGGGCAATTTAAGTGATCGATTTGGCAGAAGACCTATTCTACTGATTTCACTGTTAGGTTTCTCTATCAACTATTTGTTAATGGGTCTAGCACCAACTATTCTTTGGTTATTTATAGGTCGATTTATTGCCGGTATTACTGGTGCAAGTTACACCGTTGCTGCAGCATTTATCGCAGATATTAGTTCACAGGAAAAGAAAGCTCAAAATTTTGGGTTACTAGGGGCTGCTTTTGGTTTAGGATTTATAGTAGGACCATTATTAGGAGGATTATTAGGGCATTATGGTGCCAGAATTCCATTTTATGCCGCGGCAATATTAAGTTTTCTAAACTTTTTATATGGTTATTTTTTAATTCCTGAATCACTTCAAAAAGATAATCGGAGACCATTTAAGTGGAGAAATGCCAATCCAGTTGGTGCTTTCAAACAATTGGCCAAATATCCTCATTTGAAACAGCTCTTTTTCTGTATTTTTTTAATCAATGTTTCAGCGCATGCAGTACAAAGTACCTGGTCTTATTATACCATGGAAAGATATCAATGGGATGAAAGGATGGTCGGTATATCTTTAGGATTTGTTGGTGCATTAGTTGCCCTCGTTCAAGCGGGTCTTATTCGCATCATTATTCCCAAACTTGGTTTAGAAAAGAGTATTTTAATTGGTTCTGGCCTTTATATGATTTCCATGCCATTAATGGGGCTGGCCTTTGCTCCTTGGCTGATTTTTTTGGCTATTGTACCTTATGTATTTGCTGGAATAGCCGGTCCTGCCATCCAGAGTCTCATATCCAATGAAACACCTTCCAATGAACAGGGGCAGATACAGGGTGGATTGACAAGTATCATCAGTTTAACAGCCATCATAGGCCCACCGGTCATGAGCTGGCTATTTGCTCATTTTACAGACAAAAAAGAAGCTCTCTATTTACCAGGAGCTCCTTTCTATCTCGGATTTATACTTACTGCAATCAGTTTTATCATCGCATGTTTCTTTTTTAAAAACAAAAAGAAACGTTAAGCTTTTTCAATCAAACAAACGGCATACGCGACTACGCCTTCTTCTCTGCCAATAAAACCCATTGTTTCATTGGTCGTTGCTTTAATAGAAATATCATCAACATCCAGACCTGATGCTGCTGCTATTTTTTCTTTCATCTGACCAATATAGGGTTTGATCTTAGGAGCTTCTAAGCATAACATAGCATCAATATTCCCTAAAGTATATCCCTTATCCGCAATCAATTTAATACAATGTTGTAATAAAACCAGACTGTTAATACCTTTCCACTGCTCATCAGTATTGGGAAAATGATAGCCAATATCCTCTAAATTAGCCGCACCTAACAATGCGTCACAAATTGCATGTACCAAAACATCTGCATCAGAGTGCCCAAATGCACCTGCATGATGATCCAATTCAACTCCACCTACTATAAATGGGTGTCCTTCCTTTAATTGATGGACATCAAAGCCAAAACCAACTTTAATTTTCATAATATAGCTAAGGTAACATTTTAAATGATCATCCCTGCCATTAATTCCATCATAAAACAAATTTGCAACAAGCTCACCAGGTTGGTCATTTTTTATCATCCGGTATCTCACAAATTACATCATGATTTTTATTGCTCATAGCGGAAACAAAAAAAAGCGCCTAATTACTTAGACGCTTTTTTTTGTTTCCTATTTTTTCTTTAGACTGTTGACTCTTCTTCTACAGGAGCGAATTGATCAAACAAATCACTAAAAGCTTCATAGTCTTCATCACCATTCGGCTCAAATACCTGAACGCCTTTTTCTTTTGCGTATGCTAGAATTTCCGGATTAACACCTTCCTCAGCTACAACAGCTACATCTGTAAAATCCAATGCACCTTTATAGATGTTGACATAACTTCCGTCACCATAAGTAGCAACATCCTCTTTTGTCAATGCACCTTCAGGAGCAATCTCTCTGTATTTATCTCCTAAAGTACCTGAAAATTCTTCGTTATACAACGAATACATCACTTTGGCTCCCTTAAAAGTAGGATCATCTTTATATGTCGTCTTCAAATAAGCCGGCACTAATGCTGAAAACCATCCATGGCAATGTACCACATCAGGCGACCAGCCTAATTTTTTAACCGTCTCCAATGCTCCTTTACAGAAGAACACCGAACGTTCATTGTTGTCATTAAAAAATTCTCCATTCTCGTCACGAAAAACTTTTTTCCGCTGAAAATAGTCTTCATTATCCAAGAAGTAAACCTGCATACGTGCCGCAGGCAATGAAGCTACCTTAATGATTAGCGGATTGTCATTGTTATCCACCACAATGTTTAAGCCTGACAAACGAATCACCTCATGCAATCTATTTCTACGCTCATTAATATTACCAAAACGAGGCATAAGAATGCGAATTTCAAATCCTTTTTCTTGCATAGCCTGTGGCAATTGACGCGTAATTTCAGAAATTTTAGTTAATTCGAGGAAAGGCGACATCTCGTGGGTTATAAACAATATCTTCGTTTTTGCCATCTCCAGTTTTTATTTATTTTATTTTTATTAGAACAGTAAAATCGGTCTACAAAGATACGTAAAATATCCCGACAATACAATTCCTTACAAATCATCGTTTTATATTCACAAATATATTCCTCACATTTGCCCTGCATTAAAATTTCTAAAAGTGAGAATATTCAAGACTAAAAAAGAGCTTCAAGATTACCTGGAAACAGCGCGATTCAACCAGCAAAAAATAGCTCTTATCCCAACAATGGGTGCATTACATGCAGGACATATCTCGTTATTGAATTACGCTAAACCGTTGTCAGATATAACCGTTTGCAGTATTTTTGTCAACCCCACACAATTCAACGACCCCAAAGATTTAGAAAAATATCCCAGACCAATTGAGCAGGATATTGCCTTATTGGAAGCCGCTAATTGTACGATTCTATTTTTACCTACAGTAGAAGAAATGTATCCTGATCAAGATGAAAAATGGCATATCAACCTCCAAGGATTGGATGAAATCTGGGAAGGTAAAATGAGGCCCGGACATTTTCAAGGAGTCACACAAGTCGTATATAAATTATTCAATTCAGTTCAACCTGATATCGCTTGTTTCGGTCAAAAAGATTTTCAACAAGTGATGGTTATTGAACAGATGATCAAAGAAAAAGCTTTACCGATCACCATTGCACTCTGTCCAATCATCAGAGATGACAATGGTCTTGCCCTAAGTTCTAGAAATATGCGCCTTTCTGAACAGGGAAAGCAACAGGCGCTGGCCTTGTTCAGAACACTTCAATTTATTAAGAATAATGTTCAGAAAATAGATTTGCCTGAATTGAAAAAAATGGCAACCAATCAGTTAGAAACTAGTGATGGCATCGCTTTAGAGTATCTAGCCATCTGCGAAACAACCACATTACAGGAAGCTACCGTTATTGAAAATAATAAACAATATGTCGCTCTTGTTACTGCCAGAGTGGAAGATGTGCGCCTAATCGATAATATGATTTTGAATTAATTGTCACATTATACTTAATAGCTTTACATTTTTACAAGAAAAATCTAACTTTGCCACATGTTTATAGAGGTAATGAAATCTAAAATCCACCGTGTTCGGGTTACACAGGCCGAATTGAATTACGTTGGTAGTATTACAATTGATGAGGATTTAATGGATGCAGCAAATATTATTGCAAACGAAAAAGTTCAAATCGTTAACAATAACAATGGTGCACGTTTAGAAACATATGTTATTCCTGGCAAAAGAGCTTCTGGTACTATTTGTCTAAATGGAGCAGCAGCAAGACTGGTTCAGGTAGGTGATATTGTGATCATCATATCCTACGCACAAATGGAGATGCAAGAGGCGAAGAAACATATTCCAAGCTTAGTTTTTCCGGATGATAACAATCAACTTATAAAATAATCTTGTAAAAATAAACTTTCAATAGAAAGCTACGTTTATTTTCAATAATTTAGCACTCGTATAAATCGAGTGCTTTTTAATTAGCGACATGTCATATAAAATAAATTTCAGAAAGATCTTAGCGTCCATGCAACTTGCATTGATCAGCTTGATCATTATTTCTGGTGTTATTTTTATGCACAAAGAAGTAAAGTCAAACGGCGAGATTGTGATGCACAATCACCCGTATGATTTTACAGACGATCAACCCCGACAGCAAGAATCCGATGATCAAATTGATTTTCTAAATGTTGTCTATTATCAAAATTTTGTTCAAAGTGAATTTATAGTTTTTGAAGATCCCATTCGGACTATCTTTCACGTTTACATATACCAGGTCTACACACCTATTTTCACAAATTGTGTCGTCGACCATGCTTTCCTTCGAGGTCCTCCTCCGTTAGTTTAAAATATCATCATGTTTTGCATTCGTCTAAGTCAGAGAAGAATGCTATTCGTCGTGCAGTCGCAAGTCACATCGCGATCAACTGTGCTATATTAATTATTTTAAAAAAAAAGTGAAAGTATCATGAGCCTTTTGCTCAAATTGACATTTATGATAGCCGTGTTCCATATGGCAACACCCTTATCATGAATAGCCCATCTCATGATCAATCTGTAACTATAAAAGACAAATATCCTCATGAAAAATATACAGCTATTGATTTGCTTTATGCTAATCAGTATATATACCTATGCACAACACACATTAAAAGGAAAAATCAGCAACCATGAAGGGAAAGCTATTTCTGGAGCAACCATCAGTCTGGAAAACGGAACTCATACAACAGTATCTGATACAAGCGGAAATTTTGAATTACAGAAAATTACCAGCCAAAGACAAAGTATACAAATAAGTGCTATAGGATACCAAACCTTAAAACAAACGATACTGCCTTCTGATACAACCATACAATTTAAATTAAATACGGACAATCTACATCTCAATGAAGTTGTTGTCAGCGCCACCCGCTATGGAGTAAGTAAAAAAGAAGCTCCGGTTATTGTACAAGTCTTAGGTCCTAAACTTTTTCAGGCAACACAGTCTGTCGCTATGTCTGAGACTTTAAACTATCAACCAGGAGTGCGCGTAGAGAACAACTGTCAAAACTGTGGCTTTTCACAGGTTCGCCTCAATGGTCTCGAAGGTGCTTATTCACAAATTTTGATCAACAGTCGTTCCGTATTCAGCGCTTTAAATAGTGTATATGGACTAGACCAACTTCCCACAAGTATGATCGACCGTATTGAAGTCGTTCGTAGTGGTGGTTCTGCCCTATTTGGAGCAAACGCAATTGCCGGAACCATTAATATCATTACCAAGGATCCTGTTGAAAATGATTGGCAAATTAAATCTACCAATTCTTTAATCGGTGGCAGGAGTTGGGATAATACAGTAGACTTCAACACCTCATATGTAGATGAAGACTTGAAAACCGGTGTTACCTTTTATGGTATGCATCGTAATCGTCAACCTTTTGACAAAAATAAAGATGGATTTTCAGAAATCACAAAACTAAATAATACGACTTTTGGTACTAAAGCATTTTTCAAGCCTTCCGATGTCAATAAAATAACCGTAGATTTCAGTACCATTCAGGAATTCAGAAGAGGAGGAGATCAATTTAACAAAGCACCTCATTTTACAGCTATCACCGAACAGCTGGAAACAAGCTCCCTTATTGGAGGGATCACCTATGATCACTATCTGTCAGATTACAAACAGAAAATATCTGTTTACGCCTCGGGACAGAAAACAACACGTAAAAGCTTTTATGGTGGACTGGGCGAAGTTCCAACAGCAACGGATAGTTTAAGAGCGGCAAATTCATATGGTGATACTGACGATGTATCTTTCGTAACAGGCACACAATACACCAATAATTTTGATGAAGATGTGTTCACAGGTGGTATTGAGTTCAATTATAATAAAACAAATGATCAGATCCCAGGTTATCAACGCATTATTGACCAAAAAACAAAAGGAGTAGGTACCTATGCACAATACGAGTGGAAACCACTATCCTCTTTTAAAGCATTGATCGGTATGCGATATGACTATATTTTTGTGGATGGGAACTATCAATTGCAGCAGGTGGAACGGAGTAGCCAGAAAAATTTTGGATCATGGAATCCCCGTCTAACGATTTTGTACGATATTAATAACAACATTCAGTTTCGCGGAGGTTATGCACGTGGATTTCGTGCTCCACAAGCCTTCAATGAAGATATGCACGTCACTTCAATTGGTGGAAAACAGGTATTTGTATTAATAGGAGAAGATTTAAAAACGGAATATTCCAATGCCTATACAGGCTCATTTAATTTAAGCAGAAACTTTGGAAATACACAGACCAGTCTTTTAGTGGAAGGTTTCTACACGCAATTGAATAATCCTTTTACAACTGTTTTGAAATCCGAATCTAACGATATTATGATTGAAGAAATGCGAAACGGTACAGATGCTTATGTATTTGGAACAAACGTGGAACTAAACATTGCCCCCTCAAGTATATTCAGTTTACAAGCAGGAGGAACAATCCAACGATCCAGATTCCAATCTGAACAATTGATCGCAGAGGCCAAACCAGGCCAAGAAGCCATCATGTCTAAAGATTTTTTACGTACTCCGAATGTTTATGGCTACTTAAATGCCAATTGGAAAGCAACAGAGAGATTCGCTGTCGATGTTACTGGTGTATATACCGGAGATATGAAAATTTCGCATATACAACAAGAGATCATGACACTGAAAAATACGCACGATTTTATGGAATTAAATTTAAGATTGGGTTATACTTTTGCTATTCACAAAGATTTTAATCTCGAATTATTTGGAGGCGTACAGAATATGTTCAATGCCTTTCAAAAAGATTTTGACCGAGGGGCTAATCGTGATTCAAATTATATCTACGGTCCAACAAAGCCACGTACAATAACTTTTGGTATTAAAATTGGTCATTTTCACTAATTCGATTCCTCAAATAAGATGAAATATTTGAACCAAATTATTTTATTGACAATGATTACCCTTTATCCGCTCAGCCATTATGGCCAAGAGCGGATAATTTGGACTAATTTCCAACAATTAGATTCTTTATTAAGCGTAGCTCCAAGAGAAACGATCATTTTTATTCATACTGATTGGTGTAGCTATTGTAGAAAGATGGAAAAAGAGGTATTTACAAAAAAAGAAATCGCTGAACTAATCAATGATAATTATTACCTGATTAAACTAGATGCTGAATCAGTCGAAGAAATTAATTTTGATCAACATACATGGAAACCTCAATCTTTCAAAAAGCAGACAGGAGTATATCATCCTTTAGCATCCATATTGTTAACCAATCAAAAAATGATTTTCCCCACGATCCTTCGTTATGACAAAACATTTAAACTAAAAGCAGTACAACAAAAATATCTTAGTTCAAAAGAGTTGGCTAGTTTTTTAAGATAATTTAACATGCTGCTGTAGCGGAATAAAAAAAAATTACGTTTTACTGATAATTTTAAGATACAATTTAAAAAATTATGAAAAAATTTACGAAATTTTTATTTGCATTTTTATGTTTAGGGTTAATTTTTGCATCATGCAATAAAGATAACTTTGATTATGAGAAAGCAGAAAGAGAACAAATTGAAAAAAATAGATTAGAAAAGGTCCGCAGAGATTCATTAAAAAGAATACAAGCACCTTTATTAGAGCAATATGCTAAATCAAAATGGGGAGATAAAGCTAAATATTCTGATTCAACAGGAATTTGGTATACCGTAGTGCTAGCTACTGGTAATGAAACACCTTATATATATAAAGGAACTATTAATAGTTATGGAGAAGCTGGATTAAATGTTTGGGCAGCAACAGTAAATTTTAAGGGTGAATTGATGAATGGAACTGTATTTGATAAAAATACAGACGGGGTTCCTAAAAATTACACAGATATCCGCCAAGCAACTACAGTATATGGATCAGCATGGATTCAGGCATTTATACCGACTATTATTAATATTCAAGGTAAAGATGTGAGACTTGAAGGATTATTACCTAAAGGATTACAAAAAAACGATAAAATTAGTTTTATTTCACCATCTTATTATACTTTTGATCAAGAAGAATATACAAAAGGTAGTGAAAAAGTAACTGTACCTAAAAATACGCCTGTAGTTTACACAATCGAGTTAAAGGCTGTTGGGGATGTTGGTTCATAATTAAAAGAACTTAATGCACTTATTTTAATATAATATTAAAATAAGTGCATTAACTAAATAAATATATAAAAATTTAATTATGTAAATTGTTGTTAACATACAAAATGACAACATCTTATCAAACAAAAAACAGATCTACGCTTTCTATCGTTAAATTTCTTTTGTAACTTGTAGCGCATCTAAGCAATTGAACGTTTTATCGATATAATCACAGTAATAAGTTACGAATTTTATGAAAAATTTTACAAAAATCTTTTTTGGAATGTTAGCAATGATTATTGCTTTAGCATCTTGTAGTAAATCAGACGACTTTTCAAAATTAGCTGAAGAACAAAGAATTAAGGATTCTATCGAAAATGCGAGAATTGAAAATATCCTTAAAACACAAGCTCCTCAATTAAAATCATTCGCACTGAAAAATTTCACTAATCCAAAACTAGATACAGCTAAAGGTATTTGGTACGATTTGATTACAGAAGGAGAAGACGCCTCTTACAGCTATCAGTTCCAATCTAATGGTGCTCTAGTATTCCCAACTGCAGTAACAAAATACAAAGTTACTTTGTTGAATGGAGAGAATCAAGGAACACTAGTTGATGAATCTAAAGAAGGAACTCCTGCAACTTTTACATTAGATCGAGTTATTGCGGCTTGGCAAATTGCCTTCTTTCCTAAAAAGATGTCATTCCAAGGCAAAGATGTGAACGTAGGAGGATTAACAATTAAAGGCTTAAAAAAAGGAAGCAAAATTAAAATTGTAGCACCTTCTTATTTTGGATATGATCAAACGGTAAAGGATAAAGTGCCTGCAAATTCCCCTTTATACTCTGAAATTGAAGTTGTTTCAATCAGTAACTAATTAACTATTAAAAAGTGAATATTTCATTCTCATTTTTTCATACATAAATGAGAAAAGAATGAAAATTAAATAAACACAAAACGATAACATATAGAAAAGGGATCTTTATCATTATAAGGATCCCTTTTCTATTCAAAATCAAAATAGAAAAATTACAATTCGATCAAAAGGTACCCTAAAAACTTCTTATCTTGCTCTCATATTCGTTTAGTACATTACATAACATCGTAAAATGAAAATAGCTTTAGCACAGTTAAACTATCATATCGGTAATTTCAGTTCTAATACTTCAAAAATTATTGCTGCTATTGAAAAGGCAAAAGCACAACAAGCTGAGATTATTGTTTTTTCGGAATTAGCAATTGGAGGATATCCGGCAAAAGATCTATTACAAAACGCAGCATTTTTAAATAACTGCCATGATTCGTTAACTGTTATCGCCTCACATTGTCAAGATATATTATGCATTATTGGAGCTCCTATACCCAATACCGATTCTGAAGGAAAAGCACTCTATAATGCTGCCGTTTGCTTGGAAAATGGTAAAATTATCCATATCAGTAAAAAAGGGCTTTTACCAGACTACGATGTTTTTGATGAATATCGTTATTTTGAACCCAATCGTCAATTCACTTGTTTGACGTATAAAAATACAAAAATAGCATTGACCATCTGTGAAGACTTGTGGGATGATGACCAAGGGAATAATTCATATGTAGGTGATCCTATGCAGGAGCTACTCCAAGAAAACCCCGATCTATTGATCAACATTGCTGCCTCACCATTTTCATATAGCCATTATCAAGATCGACTTGCCGTTTTAAGATCGCAGATAGCCAAAGCTAAACGTCCACTGATTTATGTTAACCAAGTTGGCGCTCATATGGATATCATTTTTGATGGAAGGTCATTGGCTATGGATAAAAACGGAGCAATTTGTTGTGAATTAAAAAAATTTGAAGAAGATTTGCAGATTGTAGATTACAGCGATCAAACCATACAATCGACGACAACATATACCGAACCTCAAGATCAAGAAATAGCACTGATCCATGAAGCGCTATTATTAGGACTTCGCGATTATTTTCGTAAATCAGGTTTTAAGAAAGCGGTATTAGGTCTTTCTGGTGGTTTAGATTCCGCTTTAGTAGCGGCACTTGCTTGCGAAGCATTGGGAGCCGAAAATGTATTAGCAATATTGCTTCCATCGATCTATTCTTCCGACCACTCCATTCAAGATGCATTAGATCTCGTTAAAAACACGAATTGTGCACATCATATTATTCCGATCAAAGATATTACGCAAGCTTTCGAAGCGACTTTAGCTCCGTTTTTTGAAGGACAGCAACCCGGCATAGCAGAAGAAAATATTCAGGCCCGAACAAGAGGCACATTGCTGATGGCGATTTCAAATAAATTTGGACACATTGTTTTGAACACTTCCAATAAAAGTGAGGCTGCTGTTGGGTATGGAACTTTGTACGGAGATATGGCGGGATCCATTTCTGTCATCGGGGATGTATATAAATCTAAAGCCTATGACCTTGCCCGTTATATCAATCGCAATCAAGAAATAATTCCTGTCAATACAATCGATAAAGCGCCATCTGCAGAATTGAGACCTGACCAAAAAGATTCAGACTCATTGCCGCCCTATGACTTACTCGATGAAATACTATTTCACTACATGGAGAAACAGAAATCAAAGCAAGAAATAATCGCACTGGGATTTGATGAAAGCACAGTAGAAAGAATCACCAAATTGGTCAATAATGCAGAATTTAAACGGTTTCAAGCCCCTCCCATTTTGCGTATAAGTCCAAAAGCTTTTGGTCCGGGTCGTTCTATGCCACTGGTTGCCGTTTATCAATAATTTTTTTTAAACATTTTATTAAACCTTTAATAGATCTATTTGTCTAATTAAAAGAAAATTAACCCTATTGGTCATGAAAAAAATAATTTATTTCTTATTTGCAAGTCTAATTCTTGCTTCTTGCGCCTCTTATCAATACAATACGATGCGCGATGAGAAAATTGACTTCTCACAATATCGTACTTATGGGTGGCTACCACCTGTAGACTCACTATCAAAGTCATATTTTGATAATGATATTGCCCGCACAAATATTTTAGATGCAAGTAATAGCGAACTAAATGCAAAAGGACTTACCTATAGTAAGGACAATCCAGATTTGTTATTTCGCTATATAACAATTGTCAATAACAAAAGCCGCTTGGTATACGGTACTTCTTACGCGTGGGGTGGTCCTTGGAACTGGTACAGACCTTGGTTTTCACCTTACTACGGATATGCGAGCTACCCTGTTGCTAAAGAGCGCTACCGTTATGCTCACTTAATCGTAGAAGCCGTAGATCGTAAAACAAATAAAGTCGTATGGCAAGCACGTGGTTCAGGTGAAGTGAATAGTCCTGAAAAGGCAACGACCAATATTGCTAAAGTCGTTAAAGGAATATTCAAACAATACCCAATCTCTTCAAAAAAATAAGAGGATGATCATCATACTAAAAAAGCCATGATATCCATCATGGCTTTTTTTCTTAAAAAGGGTTAACTTAGATAGATGCCCTTATTTTAATATGAAAAGGCACCTCCACCCTTTCCTTTGATTTATTCTTAATCAGATCTGCCGCCATCCTTCCCATCATTTCAAAATCCGTAGATATAGTTGTGATACCATTTAATATAAATTTCTTTAGCGGTGTTTCATTATAGGAAATGATACCAACATCCTGGCCAATGATGAGCTTTTTTTGTAATACCTTATTCAGTAATTTGACCAAGTCATCTTCAATGATATTGATGTAACAGGTACCCACTGTTATCTTTTCTTTATTGAGTTCGGATACCAGTTCATGCTCAAAAGCATATTGCTGGCAAAATTTATAGAAACCTTTTATAATAGCTTTTGGAAAATCACTATAATCGGGGAACACCAATTTCAGCATCTTATATTTACTCAAGGCTTCATTCGCCTCTTCCAATGCTAAGTAAATATCTTGCTCATAATTTTCGTAAACAGCGGGAAAGTCTCCGGGGACATCATCGATAAATTTCCCTAATAACATCAATTTGTCCGTTGGAATCCGACGGATAATTTCTGGAGCTTTATCTCGTCCTTCTTTAAAATGTGGAAAAAGCACATAATAGTCATAGGTCTTAGTCAGATTTGCTAACAAATTCTTCAAATAAGAAAGGTCTGAATTGTACACAAACAAATCCAAATTGGCAAAGTCGCCCAGTTCTTTGGCAAATGAATCATAAACTATTTTTTTATGAACACTGAGTTTATTTAAGAATAATGCAATTTTACATTTGGATTGAACATCAATCTTATTGACATAATATCCTTTACCAGGATTAGATGCAATAATTTCATTCTTTTTTAAATAGCGATATGCTTTTTCAACCGTATCTCTAGATATTTCAAGATAAGCACTACACTCATTAATGGATGGCAGCATTTCATGCTTCTTGAGTACCTCATTCTTTACCGCATCAATGATGGTATTCGCAAGTTGTAGATATTTGGGAGTAGCTGAAAAATCACTAATTTCAAGTGTCTTTAAAAATTGAGAGGTTGAATTGGTCATTTTATAATTAAGATTAATGCCTAAAATAACGATTAATGAGCACAGATTTAAAAGAATATATCTTAAATTTTAAAAAGTAGATACTATGCGATGCCTCTAGACCTTAAAAGGTGAAAACAAAAAGACCTATCTTGATATCGATAGGTCCTCTTGATTATGGTCACTATTAATATCCAGGGTTTTGCATAGCTTGTTTTTCAGCAGGTGAAAGTGCAGCTCCTGACTCATTGGTAATTGCATCCAAAAATGATTGCGGAATAGGTCTATAGTAATGGGTACTAGGATTGAAAGCCGTATTGCCTCTCACAAAACCGTCGTTAAATGCTTTCCATCGAGATTCCAATGTTTTCGTACGAGCCAGATCCTCCCAACGATAAAGTTCACCACAAAGCTCACGTGTGCGTTCATTGAGTAAAAAGCTCATCATTTTTTGTGCATTGGAAGTTGCTCCAATCTTTTCATATATAGGCTTATCAACAACAGAATTATAAATATCATTCACCGAATTAATCAATAGGTTAGAAGCTGTTTCACTTGTTGATACAGCCATATCATTATTCGATTCATAGTAGGAGTTTCTCTCCCAATAAATTGCTCCATCAGCAGAAAAACCACCTCCTTTTCCAACTGCATATGAATTATTTTTGTATGCTTGTCCACCATCTACATTTTTCGCACGATCTTCACCAGCTTTATATCCAGCTCGAGCTCGAAGTTTATTTATCCATTGGATTGCATTAACATAATCCTCTTTACGGATATAAGCTTCAGCCACCATCAATACATCTTCTGCCGAGCGCGCCATGATCGCATCACGGGTTCCAAATTGTGATGCAATATTTATCCGATAGCCATCTCTAAATTTAGATAAGGCGACCGATCTGGACTGCACCCCAAAATACCCATTATTACCATGAACAGCTACCCATGCCTGAGGCTGCCCCTCAAAATAGCGAACAAAAGTATGCGTATTTTGCATCACACCATTTTTTAATACTCCTGTTGCATCACTAGCAACAGCCTTATAACGCGCATCCCCTGCGTTATTGACAATATATTTAATCGCCAATTCTCCACCTTTAAATCTTTTAGTTCCTGCCACGGTACCTGCTGGACCTAGAGCTGCATTATTAGCGTTCCACGATGGAGCTCCATTGGTGTTGTTACTACCATACATGGTGATAAACGATTTCCAAAAACGCGAATCGTTTACACGGTCAAATACATCCATGGTGTAGTTTGTAGCTCGGGCATAAGAAAACTCACGTCCACCAGATATATCACGAGATGTCCCAGCTAAATCCTGATAAACAGCAGGATAGTACAGATGCATTTGATTACCATATCGACCCCAAGTCGCCTGATCGTCCGAAAACTGTGCAGACAACACCACCTCTGAAACTTTCTCATTGGCACCATTTGCCCTCTGATAATCCCAAAGTTTGACATAATCATCTACTAAAGGATGTGCATTAACAACCTCTGAACTGTACTTGATAACCGCATCCAAATCAGCAGCAACAAATGAAGCATTCCAACCCGCATATAATTCGCTAGCACGTGTTAATTGTGCTTTTGATAAGTAATGCGCCGCAGCCCATTTGGTCACACGACCAAATTCAGTCGCAGATGGCGGTAGTAAATCATACGCTTGTTTCAAATCTGAAACAATTTGTAAAAAACACTCTTCTTCTGTAGCACGTTTAAAAAAAGTTTGAACTCCCTGAGATGGTGTCAATTTTAACGGAACAGCACCAAACTGTACAAGCAATTGTAAATAAAAATAACCACGCATAAAATAACCTTCTCCCAAACGCGTATTATAGTTAGAACTGGACTTATCGTAATAAAGTGGAACATTTTGAATCAACGTATTGGCAGATTCAATACCACTGTACATATTGTCAAAGACAGGAGCAATATTACTTCCTCCATAAGTTGATTCTGCAGGATTCAGATCCATACTATAACTATTGAAACTTGGCGAGGGATTGTTGGCATCTGTAAATTCGTCAACTCCCAAATTAAAAAGTCCCATAGCCCATGTATAATTAAACTTAAACTTCAGTTTAGAATAAACACCAATGGACAAATCATCGAGTCCTTTTTCGGTCTTAAAATAATCCGTATCTGGAATAGTGATCTGTTCTTCATTCAGAAATTTCTTACTGCAGCTATTCAAAACGAATATTCCAGCAGCTCCCAACAGGGAAGCAAGTAATATCTTATAATTTTTCATTTTCTTTTTTTCTATAAAATGTAATACGTTCATATCATTAGAAGCCAATATTAACACCTATTACTGCCCCTCTTGTCGTAATAGCAGATCCAGCCTGCACCGTATTGTTATTGTACGTCGATAAATCAGGATCTAAAAAGTCAATTTTTGAATATAACATGGCTGGATTCATCACTTGACCATACACCTTAAAATTACTGATCCCCAATTTTTTCAATTTTTCAGCTGGGAAATTGTAACCAAAACTTATATTTCTCAATTTGACAAATGAACCATCGCGGTAGTTCATGGACGAATTATTCGGATCTGCAGCCTCACCATTGATACCGGGTTGATAATATTCAGCATCTTCATTGATTTGAGGAATAAAATAATCGAGTTTTCGCATCATGAAACGTCCTCCTAATGTTTCTGCCCCTGCGTTGATGGTTTGCCCCCAACGTGAATAAATAAAGAATGACAATTCAAAGTTTTTGTAATTGAAGGTATTGGAGATTCCACCAGACCATTTGGGACGATAAGATCCTAAAACCTGACGATCATAATTACGATCGATTTTACCATCAGGCACACCATCTGGGCCACTTAGATCCTTCACCCGAATTTGTCCAGGTTTTGCACCATACTTTTTAGCCTCTTCCTCTTGATCCGTCTTCCAAATCCCATCATATACGAGATCATAGGGTACTGAAATCTCTTGTCCTACGATCCAATTATTATTAAGATCTTCGGTTCTTCCATTGGCCAATTCCACCACTTTGTTTTTATCCTTTGACCACGTAATCGATGTCATCCATTGAAAATTTTCTTTTTTAATATTCACCGTATTAATCTGGAGATCGATACCCCAACCCTCAGTTTTACCAACATTCGCAAAAGTTGTTGTATATCCCAAAATGGAAGGTATACTCATAACTTGCAATAAATCTTTTGTTTTTGTCTTATAGATGTCAAATGCTCCACTAATCCGATTTTGGAAGAAACCATAATCTAAGCCTAAGTTATATTGTGTGGTACGCTCCCATCCCAGCTCTGGATTCGCCATTTTCTGAGGGTTAGCTGCTGATGGATCCGAAGCGATATATCCTGGGGTAGAGTTTGTCGAACTCCAATTATAAAAATTCTGAGTTAATAAACCCTTTGTCTGGTAAGGACCTATTGCTGAATTTCCCACAACACCAATTCCCAAACGTACTTTTAACGTGTTGACAAAAGAGACATCCTTCATAAACTGCTCTTGATCGATACGCCATGAAGCTGCAACAGAAGGAAATGATTGCCATTGATATCCTGGAGCTAATACAGAAGCGCCATCCCAACGAACAAATGCGCTTAGCATATAGCGGTCTTTATAAGAATAATTCAGACGAGCCATATAAGAATTCATCTGCTCTTCCGATAACCCAGTACCATATGAACCAATAAAACCTCCAGAAGATATATTGTACCACAATTCTTCTGCACTATATACATCTGTAGCTTTCATATTTGAATTTTCAGTATTGCGAGCCGTGGAGGATTGCAATAAAGTAACGCCCAAATGATGATCCGTGCCAAAATCACGGTCATAATAAATTAAATTATCTAATGTCCAAGCCAGATTCCGATTAGTAGAATAAGTAACCGCATTATTGCCATCACCGTTTATTCCATCTGCAGCATTGGCTAAACCTAAACGATAATAGCGAAACTCAGGACCAAATTGCATCCTGTAACGTAAGCCTTTTAATGGAGCATAGATCTGACCGAGATCAAGTTGACCGAAGAAACTTCCATTAGCTCCAAAAGTTTGTCGCTGATTGGTATTATATTCTAATTCGTTAATTGGATTAATGATATTAATATCACCTGCAGCAGGATTACGCAGATATTTACCATTCTCATCATAGGGTACTGTCCAAGGTAACATACCACGTAGAGCACTGTAGTAGTCCCCCGCTCCTGTCACAGACTTTGAAAAGTTATACCCATAATCTTGATCCGAGAAAAATGTATTGATGGATGCACCCATAGTAAACCACTTGGTCGGAGTCGCTTCAAAACTTACCTTAGAAGTATACCGATCAAATTTTTGTCCCGGCTGAGTGGCATCCTGTTTCAAATAACCAAAAGACCCATAACCCCTAGAATTTTCTCCACCACCAGCAATACTTAACGTATGTTCTGTGGACAAGGCATTTTTTCTACCCGCATCAGCCCAATCGTAGTTTCCAACGAGGTCGGGATTCCATACCGTATTATTATTGGTCCAACCTTTGGAAATATTTTCCCATGAAGCCGCTACAGAACCCCATAAAGAAAAATCCTTGCTATAATCAGGAGTCGTCGTTTTGTTTTTTGCCAAACGTGCATAATCCAACCATTCTGCCGCATTCATATACTCCGTGACATCATACATTTTTTCCAAAGTAGCCGTTCCTGCATAGTTTAATGTCAGTCTGCCTTTTTTTCCTTGTTTTGTCGTCACTAGCACCACACCATTCGCACCGCGAGCTCCATATACTGCTGTTGAAGAGGCATCTTTTAAGACATCAATGGATTCAATATCGCTTGGGTTGATATTGTCAATACCACTTGCCTGCAGCACCATACCATCCACCACATATAATGGACTTTGATTTGCACTTAATGAACGAACACCTCGGATTTGAATACTACCAGTTGTGCCAGGTCTTTGATTAGAAGTAATATCAACACCTGCCACTTTACCCTGCATGGCTTGTAAAGCATCTTTCACAGGCATTGCCTTTAATTCTTTTTCCCCAATACTCGCAATAGCTCCAGTTAAATCCTTTTTTTTCATGGTTCCATAGCCCACAACAACGACCTCATCCATGACATCAATTTTAGGCACTAAAATGATGTTAAATCGTGTTTGACTTCTCACAGCTATTTCTTGCGACTCATAGCCCACGCTTGAAACCACCAATAGATCTACAGGTGCGCCTGTGATTGTAAAATTTCCTTCAGCATTTGTTTTTGTTACAGCGGATTTTCCTTTTACCTGAATGGTAACCCCTTCAATGGGAGATCCCTTCTCATCATTGATCCTTCCACTCAATGTTGTTTGAGCATACAATTGAACAGTACTGTAGATGGATATCACGACCAGCAACAAGTACTTTTTTAAAACATGTTCAAACTCAATTTTGAAACTGCTTCTCATTTGGTTATAATTTAGATGTAATTAGATATTATTTCTATCGATTTTTTTATATAAAAAATCTGTATTAAGCAATGGTTACATAGAAAAGCTAAAGTGATTATTCCCTTGTCAACTACTGGTTACAGTTTCAACCAAGACCTTTCTAGATTTATAATGATGTATAAATGTAGAAGGATAAGATAAATTATCCATCCTGCTCAATCCTGCCAATTCTGTTCAGGATTATAAAAAAAGAGCCACCTTTTGCTTAAAAGGTGGCTCCCACATCAACAAGAGAGGTAATAATCAATAAACCAAGTAATTAACACTAAACAAAATGATGATAATACCTGATCTATACTAAAATTAGAATCTCGCCAATACTAAACTCTTAGTCAGATATAAAACTTTATTTTTAATAACTAAAAAGCTCAACAGGCCCGATCAACCCACTATCCATGGGTTCCCAATCACTAGCATCAAATTCCTTATAATTGATATTGACAAAATTGATTTCATGATAGTTTCGCCATGACACTTTATTTTTATCTAAATAACGCATCCGGTTAGCCATTAAATTAGCAACCTCAACACGTATGTTGTTTTTACCATCAACCAAAAATTGTTCGATATTGGTCTGAAAGGGAATGGACCACAAAATCCCAGCATCTTGACCGTTAATAAATAACCGAGCACTTTCAGCCACTCTTCCCAATTTCAATAGGTAGCGCTTTCCATCATTTTTTTTCAGAGAAAAGCTGGTTTCATAAGCAGCTGTCCCCGAAAAATTAACAGCTTCTTGATCATCCCACTTGGTCCAAGAGGATAAGGTCTTTACGATTCTTGAATGAGGTAAAGTTGGCCCACCCGCAATAAAGTTAACTTTCCATGGCGTAGTCAACTGTACTTCCGCATGTAAATGATCCATATAAGTATATGCATTATCGGCCCTTTGATTTGGAGAAACTAAAATGATCCAAGAATATCCGGGTTGGATCTGCACACGAATTTTTCCCGATGTAGGTGTCAATGCATAGATCTTACCCGTTTGTGGATCCAGTAGAGAATAATAATTACTTTTTGCATTAAGCTCAATAGTTTTATCGACAGTTTCTGAACCATGATTTACTAAATAATAATAAATCTGATCCTCTGAAATACGACGCGTAAACTTTAATCCAGTTTGACTAACTCTTTCAGGAAAAATATCTTCTGTTTCTAAAGCAGTATGGATATCCGCAGTCAAATAAATTTTTCCTTTTCCATAAGCAGTATATTGATTTTTATTTTCCTGATCAAATCCTAACAAACCGATATATTGCTGAAGCATAGCAGTACGTTTCTCCAATTGACTAAAACCTGGAACTTCCTTAGGCATGGTTTGAAAAATTATCGTAGCACCATCTTCGGCTAACTGCAATATTTTCTTCATCGTCTTTTCCGAAAAATAATGACAAGCTGGAATATAGATCGCTTGATAAGGATGAGCCTCCTTAGAAGTTAAAATATGATTTCCCTCAATCACTGACTGATTCAAAATATGATCACTTGCAAAATCGAAACTATAACCGCGTCGTTGCAATTTTATGCTTTCCTTATAAAAAGCTGTTGGGTGTAACCAGTCATCAACATCATGGACTTTCAAAGCTTTATCCCATACTTCTTTCCCATCATCACTATGCGATGCATGCTGCAATTTCTCCGCATCATTCCACAGATCATATACGGGCCAGTAAACCAATAATTCATGATTTGCCTTCGTCGACTGTAACACAGACTGCACACGTGTAATGTATTGGTTTAAGCCGGAAAGATGATCCCAAAAAGAGTTGTGAGGAACAAAATTAACAGAAGCATAAAACAACCAGCCTGGATAAGGTACTTCTTGAGGTGAATAGGTCGTACCGTGATAGAATATATGATTGACACCGGCAAGAAATAATTGTTCGACCTCAGGTTTAGTTTGAGATAAAGAGGTTTTAAAATGCTCGGTTAACCAAGTAAATGTTTCCGAAGAGGTATATTTTTTTCCATATACATTTGTTGCCGAAGTAGCAAATTTTGCCATCATTGGATCGGGATCTACATTTCTGATATCCGCCGAATCCCTTCTTAAACTAGGAATTTGAAAATAACTAGAACCAAATGTTTCGCATTCTGCAATATCGGTAGCTGCATATAGATCTATCAAATTGCCCGGTGAACCATGTGCTTGATTTTTGGATAATGCTCCATTTTGCTGTGCAAATGTTGTAAAAGGGGTTAAAAAATTTTTAGTTAACAACATATTGACCACTTCTCTGTAATCAGATTTAATTCTTGCCGTCTTATTGACATCTCCACCCTTCCCTGCAAAATCCAACAGGTGGTCTTGTAATTTATATCCCTTCATCCGATCAAATTCCACTAAGAAAGTATCCGTCCAGTTTGCACCATAAACTTCATAACTATCATTAAAGAAAGCTCTGACCTTTAAATTCTTATGATCAAATGCATGGTCAAATCTATTTAAATAGTTTTTTACGGATTGACTCCCTAGATGGTCAAGCGTATAACCCTCACCACCAGGAGCAGCCCTCTTTACTTTTTGATGTGTTCTTGCAGTAAATAATGCCCATATACGAACATCTTCAGGAGCTGTCCAATAGCCAGAAATACGATCCATATCCACATCGAGATTGATCTCCTTATTGCCTGCTGGATAAGCCCGTAGAGCTTGCAATGCAGCATATTTATGTTTGGAATCTTGTGGTTTTAAAGGAAATGTGAGTTGTTCTCCCTTTTTCAAAACGATTTCTTCCAATATCAATTTCGTAGCAGCATCCTTTTCTTGGATTTGCGGACCGCCAAATGGCCAGCCTGTACCCAAATTCATGTCGACCCCCATACCGAGTTTAGTCGCTTTATCTGTTGTTGCGTTCAGCACATCCATCCATTTAGGAGAAAGGAAATTGATGTATTTATTTTCGAAGCCCTTCGCTCCATAAATAGGCGTAATTTCTACTCCACCAAATCCACTTTTTTCCAGCAATGTCAATTCACGTGCTATGTTTTCCTTATCTACAGCAGATCCCAGCCACCACCATCTTGTCCAAGGTTTCATCTCCTTAGTAACTTGGGGCCAAAGATTTTGACCATAACATTGACCACCCATATTCATAGCACATGCAATCAACAAAAACACATATATTTTTTTCATATTGTTTTCTTTATCTCCAGTTCATTAATCCATATGAAATACATGTTGTAGATTTTTTGATATGGGTGAATTATCCGGATTCACTTCCATCAGATCGCGCATATATAGCCACCACTTCTGAACAATGACTTCATTACCCAAATCTTGAGAAGAATGACCAGAAAGACGTTGCACAGCAAAAAGTGTATCCGTTTCTTCATCGAGAAAAATGGTATAATCAGAAATCCCGTTGCAACGAAGTAAATCAACCAATTCTGGCCAGATCTCCTGATGTCTTTTTTTATATTCTTCCAGCATTCCTGGCTTTAATTTCATTTTAAAAGCTACTTTTTCCATTATACTTTATTTTTTTGCAATACTAATTTTGCTCATGCATCTTCTACCATGAGCATGATCCAATAGTAGACTTGCATCTCACTTTATATTTTCATTATTCTCCCCTTATCATCAGATTCCACCTCAAATTGGGTATCTTAAGGTATCTTATTTATTCAGCATCTTATAAACCTCTGTTCCCCCCAACAAGAAACACCCCAAACCGTAATCTTCAAAATCGGGCATACTTGAAAAACTTACGGGTTGTCCATCCTTTGGCTCCTTACCGGTCCCTTGCATAAAGCCTAGAAAACCAGAAGGATGAATGGCTTCATTAGACATGGCTATCCAAGCTTTTTCAACAACTGGTCGATATGTTTTTTCATCTAAAATACCATTATTAATTCCCCAAGCCATACCATATACAAATAAAGCGGTGCCTGAGGTTTCTCTTCCTCCAAAATGATCTTCATCATGTAAACTCACATTCCAAAAGCCATCTGCTCGCTGTATAGGCAATAAAGCTTCCATTAAATCCTTATAATCTTGAAGATACTCAGCCCGATGAGCCTCGTCTTGAGGAATCAAATCCAACACACGAACCAAGGCGGCTACCACCCAACCATTCCCTCTTGACCAATAACAATCTTGTCCATTAGGCTCCTGATAGGGTGGAACAAAATCTTTGTCTCGCCACCATAATTTATCGGCCTTATTATACAGTCCTCCACCCTCAATAACTTTTGAATGGTGGTACATTTTATACATATACTCAAAATAGGTCTTATCGTTATTTATGACACCTAATTTTGCAAAAACAGGCATACCCATCTGAATCGCATCTATCCATGTCCAATCATCGACTTTACCCGATTGTATGATAAAATCAATATTGGCTTTAATATCCTTAATACGCTGCGGTTGTGGGTCGATTTCATAAAGATCCAAATACGTTTGACCACAAGCCTGATCATCTGCATTTCGTGTTTCGACACCATTGCGCATGCCCCATTTATGTTTATTTCCCCAATCTACAGCATAATTATAATAGCTCTGATCAGGGTCGATTTGATATAATGCCATCAACCCTTCATAATAAACTGCTCTTGTCCAGATATTACTGGGGCGCCACCTGTTCGTATAAATAGGCTTTCCCGTATCGGGCCATTTATCCATAAAATAACGATTTGTCAATCTCAGCGACTGCAACACCTGATTGGAAGATATGTGCTGAGATGGAGCTTTCACCTGCTTAGCGCTAGCACAACCTGCTATGGTGACGATAGTAAGTAGCACAAGGATATAACACCTGTGTTTTGTTTTTTTCATATTTATAATGGAATAGTTTTATAATAATATCCTCCGAAATACTAAAATAGAAGTACAGCATTTATTCTTCGTTACGTTATTTTGTCGTTTAAGATCATAAAATAGTAAGGAATAAGAATATGGATCAACGATATTCAGATTTAGTACCGGTTTTCAAATAGCTAGTATACACTTATTTTAGGATTTGCGCATCCTGAGGTATCCTGATGGATCAACTAAAAGCACAAAAAAATGGGCTAGATAGCCCATTTCTAACATCATTTATTTCATAAATTTTTTAAGACCGATGCGGGATTGAAGTTTTAGCTGTTGCGCAACGAGTTTTGCATTCAATAGAGCACCAGCTTGTAGGGTATGAGTTGCATCTTTAGTATCAAAATAGGTGGTTTCAACTTTTTCTTTTCCTAGTTTCTCATATTCAGCAATGACCAAATCCTGTAATGGGATAAAAAAGCTACCCGAATTTTGAGCTGCTTCAGCAGCCCAAATCGCGTACTCAGATGATTTAACGTACTGACCATTCCAGCTATTACGAGGAACAGGAGAACAAATAATAGCCGTAGCCCCCTTATCCTTTATATTTTTCACAAAACGTCGCAGATAAAAACCATAACTATAAACAACCTCATGTTGCTTCAATAAGGGATTATATACCTCTTGATACTCATTACCATTACCTTTAATTGTTCCTCTTGCACGTAAGGTATCGACAATGGGACTTGAATCATTATGTCCAAATTGCATGATCACAAAATCTCCCGGTCGAATACGATCTAACACCTGTTGCCATAATTTTGGATTATTATAAAAAGTCCTTGTACTTGTACCTCCTAACGCTTCATTTTTCACATGAATCTGAGAAAGATCAAAATAGGGATTCATAAAACTTCCCCATCCCCACTGACCATTAGATCCGTTACCTTGTCCATTTTTCACCGTAGAGTCTCCGATTATAAAAATAGTTGGTTTATTGTCCTTTAATAAAAATGACATACTAAAAAATGCAAATAGCAGTCCAACAAGATTTAATAATTTTAATTTATTCCCAATATTCATTTCAATATGTTTTAAAAATCATAGATGAAGGCTTTATTTTGCTTCAAGAATCTACATCTATTTTTTATCCTGCTACTTGTACAAAAAGTATATGCACTTCAACAACTTCCGGCAATTCATCAAACATTCACAACTCGTCTTCCAATCCGCAACTGATCCTTGGTCAATACCCTTATCCATCCCAAGAGTTTATACTGACAGCAAATTGCTCGTCATCATTAAGCCTATTTTAAATAATTGATCAATGAGCTCTGGATTTCTTTAAGACCTTGAACAACAGAGGCCGCGTTTTCCATAGCACCTTCTCTATTGGTATGTGTATGATCGCCAGGGAAAAATCTTTTCTTCACCAACTCAGCTCCAAGTTGATCATATTTATCAGCAGTAATACGATTCAGATCAAGAAATGCGATTTCTTGTTCTTCTGCAATTTGCCTCGCCCATAGACCATAATCCCGATCAGCACGTTTTACTTTACCTGTACCATCCCATTGATTGCGTGGGATCATAGATATCAATATTGGGGTCACGCCCTTATTCTTTGCCGCAATAACAAAACGACGTAAATTTTCACCATAAGAATATACCACTTCTTTGCCCTTACTTCCCCAGTCCAAAACCACTGAATCTGTTCCTACACCAGGCAATACACCACGGTATCCTTGTTTACTCGTATCAGGCTTGCTCCCTTCATTATGTCCAAACTGGATCAATAGGTAGTCTCCAGGTCGCAACATCGAATCAACCTTAGCCCACCGGCCCTCTTTAACAAAAGTACGTGTACTTCGTCCTGCCATAGCCTGATTATTGACACTTACTTGATTACTATCCAGAAATTCAGGCAACAAAGTTCCCCATCCCCAATATTCTTGATTACTATTGCGTACCGTAGAATCTCCTATTAAATATACGGTAGGTCGATATTGATCCGCAACAAAAGAAATAAATACGAAAGCTAGTAAAACTAGAATTATCCATCTGACGTTTAACATATTACTTATTTTTAAATAATCACGATCTCTGCTAACTGCTTTTATGAATTGCCTTATCATCGGATAACTTCTCTATTTGGATTTACAATTTTTAGAATAGGCTTCACTGGAGTATGCATACCAGTGCCTAGATAATAACCTGTATGTGGGGGTTGATTATAAGCTACATTTTGCCAAGCAATACTCAAACGATACTGCGGGTCGTGCATTAAAGTATAGATACGATGATCGGTAGGAATAATTGTCGTATAGATCCGCAGATTTTGATTGTCATTTGTCCTTAAAATAAGTTCTTCGCGCCAATCCCCTAGAATATCTGCAGATAAATTAGGCGTTTTTTTGGTACCATTAATAGAAGAAGCGCCTTCGGCAGTAAAAATAATGCCTGTATTATATTTTTCAATATAATTGCTATTAAGCAATTCCCGACTTAGATCCTCATCCCACCAAATCAGAAAATTAGTTGAACCAGGCGCAACACCCACCATGTTTCCTTTCGCGTCATACATATCCTTAGAACCCAACCACCACAAGTAAGCCCCACGGTGGTTTGGATCAATATTTTCAGCTACTCCACGCGGAACATCTTGATCGATCGCATTTTTAAATAAAAGCTCACCATTCTTTGCATCTAATAAACTAACACCAATTCCTTTTCTGCCTCCTTTTAATTCATGGATACCAAAGATTTCTAGTCCTGGTCTATCTGGATCAAGATCACCAACATGCAAAGCATCACCATGTCCCAAACCTGTACTATACAAACCCTTACCCTGATCATCAATTACCATAGACCCAAAAACAATTTCATCCCGACCATCTTGATCGACATCTGCTACCGACAAACTATGATAACCCTGCCCAGAATAAAGATGTTTACGCCCTTTGGTATCAAAAACCCAACGACTCACTAATTTTTTATCTTTAAAATCCCAAGCAGCTAAGGCGGTTCTTTCATAATAACCTCTGGTCATGATCACACTCGGGTTCTCCCCATCCAAGTAGGCAACAGCAGCTAAATAGCGATCGCCACGATTTCCGTTGGTATCACCCCAAGAACGAAGATCTTCCCGACCTGGAAGATAATCAACCGTACTCACCGCTTCTCCAGTCAGACCATCAAAAACCGTTAAAAATTCGGGACCAGTCAAAATCCTTCCAAAATTTATAGAAGTCCTTACCGTATCTCGCCAGTCTGCTAAAGGATTCCCAATGATCTTACCCAGCCCATCTCTTGTTCCATCTGCAGTTTTACAAACCAATTCTGCACGTCCATCATTATCCAGATCATAGACCATAAATTGTGTATAATGTGCCCCTTCCCGAATATTTTTACCTAGATTGATTTCCCATAAAAAAGTACCATCCAATTGATAAGCTTGAAAAATAGGTTCAGATGTAATGCCATTATGCGCATTATCATGAGCAATTCCAGTTTGGTGGACAATCAATTCGTAACTGCCATCACCATCCAGATCTCCAACAGAAACATCTCCGGGTGTATATCCAGCTGGAGTTCGCAAAGGAATATTTAGGTATTGTTGGATTTGCTGATCTTTAGTCAACGTGATTTTATCTACTTCTACTTCTTTCCCAGCTTGGACAAGAGCCAATGTATAGATCACATCTTGTTTCAGGTCAACAGTTTGATCCAAAAAATTAGTTCCTTTAATCAAAGGAGTCCTATTTAATTTTTGTTTAGGACCATCCCCTTGTTGCCTATAAAGCGTAAAAGCGGTTTCATAATCATCCGTACCCAACAATCTCCAGCTCAAAAAAACCGATTTATCCGTTGTTTTCAGACCTACCAGACCTCTGTTGAGAAACTCCATGTTTCTCTGTGCTGATAAATCAAAATAACTGATCAGCAAAACCATGATCCATAAAAGTTTAATTTTCATCATTGAGGTATGAAACTTTTGAGGTTAGCAAATTATAGTTTTTTATGATTGACAGTGACATTTTTAAGCGTAAAATTCTGAATATATTCTTGATGAATAACTGGATCTTTTGAAGCACGAATATTCATATTTTCAAATGTAAAATTAGATAACACATATTGTTGTGAATTCAATACATCAAATACGATAGCACAGTCAAGATCGATATTACGCAATAACATATTTTTTGCATAGGACATTTTAATTTGATTTTCACCCTTTAAATCGAAAAATTGAGTCCAGGGTTTGATATACAACATGCTTTGTACATTTCCTTTAATATTTTCAATCAGGATATTTTCATATTCCTGCGGAGTATCTGGCCTCATCTTTAATTGAAGAAGCTTCTGTGCTTGATCTAAAGTATTATTTCTAAATATAATATTATAGCTATGCACGGATTCGCTACCACAGGTCAAAGCACTATGACAGAAGCCAAAAAAACAATTTTCAATGATCACATTATAATTTGGTCCATTATTTGGATCCAGATTAGACTTTGGCCCTTTACCACCTTTCAAAGCAATAGCATCATCGTTGACCGACATGTAGCAATCTTTTATCAATACTTGATGACATACATCCAGATCAATAGCATCTGAACTGGGGGCTTTTACTGGCGCTTTTGGTGCCGTAATATGTAATCCGATTAATTTCAGATTTTCACATTTATAGTAATGAGAAGTCCAAAAAGGAGAGTTTACCAATCGAATGCCCGAAATCTGTACATCTTTACTATTGGAAACATACAATAATCTAGGTCGCATTTCGTCCATATTGGTACAGTTGGGATTAAATTGACGTCTCAGCCAAAAAGATTTCCAATAACGAAGACCATTTCCATCTAAAGTCCCTTTACCCGAAATCGTAAAACCATCAACTTGATCGGCATTCACTAAAGCCAAAAAATAGGTTAAGGTCTGTCCCTCCATACGTGTCTCTGCCAATGCAAAGTCTGCAATGTCATCACTCCCTTTCAATACAGCACCTTCCTCCAGATGTAAATGTGTTTTTGGTTTAAAGAATAAGGATCCACTGAGGAAAACACCTCGAGGTATAACCACTACACCACCGCCACTTTCATAAGCCTTATCGATGGCGCGTTGTATCTTGGCTGTTTGTATGATCGTGCTATCTTGTATAACATCAAAATCTGTTATGCTATATTTTTGTCCTAAACTTTCAATAGCAGTAGGTACTACCGTTTCAAACCAATCTGATATGGGTGCTCCATTTGGAAATTTATGTTGTCCATTTACATGGGAGAACACAACAAAAGCTAGGAGTATAAGTAAAGAGCAACAAGTTTTTCTCATTATATTAGATTTTTATTGATGTTTTATAGTTGTACTGATTCTGGTCAGCATCTGTACACTTCAATGTTTCATGTGATACCTCTATGAATCAGTTCATATAAGCTTATCATCTCAACAGCAACGATCTTAAAGGTATGAACATTTTCACCAAGAGCTGTCCTGTAGTATCCTGAATACCAATTTTTTCAAAGCCCTTTTTCTATACCCATAAAAAATAAGTTGGTATGAACGGTAATAATCAATTAATCAGTTAACACATTTATTTTAGGCATCACGAACTGTGTATTTTCCTTTTCTCCTTTAGGTATTCCAAAGTAAAAATATAAGGTTCTGGTTGTTTTTCCATGTAGTTGATTCAACTCACCCGCAGGACCGTTAACTGCAGCATTATTATTGATTCCCAATGCTAATTTAGTTCCTATTGGTGGAATAGCGTCTAAAAAAGATATATCTCCTGGAGGCAATTGAGGATAACCTTTGGGGCCAGAGATCCCATAAAATTCGAACAACCGTAAATACATATTATCCTGTTCTGTTGCGACCAAGAATTTACCTTGCACTGTATTAAATTGTACCCAACTTACATCTGAAAAATATCCCTTAAATTCAGGAAATGTCCATGGTCCGATACCCGCATGCCCATCGTTATACATTTTTTCCCAAGTATTCAACGTCACCCCCTGCATCCTATTTTTCCAGACTCGGTAAGGACCATTCCCCAACCATTTAGCACTAATGATATAATTCTCAGGAAAACTGAAACTCACACCGGCGTATGAAGTTGGGTTATTTATTTGATAGGCATAATCCAGCTTCAGCCAACCATCAGGATGCATGGTCCAACGAATGAGGTTCAAACTACCTTCCAACATAAATTCGACAATCTGATTTTGACCGTCTTTCCCTGTTTTTGTTGTTTTGACATGTGATTGTCCATCCGCTAATATAGGTCCGTTATTGAATGCCAATTTCATACTGTAATCATTCGCCAGATCTACAAGAAGTCCTGTTTTCTTTGCAATGAAAGCCGTTATTCCATTTGCTTTCAAGATATAATTGGTACTATCATCCGTTAATGTTACAGCAGTAGCAGATTTTATGGGCAAAATTTCGGCAGTGATCCGTTTATTATCCTTAATTCTCCATGTCCATGTATAAATTTCTTCTCCATGCGGATCTACAGCAGTCAATACGAGTGCATCATACTGGTCCCAATCGTTAATAAGCTGTAGTTGGAGCACACCTTTCTTTGTAGGGGCTATTGCTGGGCTATTGATCACCTGTCCAGCAAAAGCATCCATGCCAGCCCGATCTGCATCAGGTCGTTGATAAGTCACCAGTTTATACGCAAAAGAACAGTCTTTTAAATTCGTATGATGATAGCGATTCTCCACTTCAATCGCACCATCAAAATTTGTTGGTAATTGTTTTAAGGTAATATGAACGGGTGAAAAAATTTCTTTTATCGCAAAGAAACTACCTTCTTTTTCACGATGTGGTCCGACAATACCATCCGGTGCATTCACTTTATTGACATCGATCTGTCCATTAAAATCTGTTCGCACTAAACCTTCATCGGCAAAATCCCAAATAAAACCTCCTGCACCAAGTTTTGCATTCCAATGCAACTCCCAAATATCGGCAAGACCAGCCGCTGCGCCTCCATCGTCCTGAGCATGCAAAAATTCGGTAGGCATATAAATATGCGGTCCCTCTAAAATCTTTTTCGTGGAATAGAAATCTTCGTAATGATTACAATCAATACCATTGATCTCGTTTCCAGGTCGGTGATGCGCATGGATCACTGTACGTCCAGAAAGATCATATTTTTTATACTCATCGATCAGTTCTTTGTTATGTCCCCCTTCATTCCCATTACTCCAAAGAATGATCGATGGATGATTCACATCACGAATAACCATTTCTTTAACCAATTTTTTTCCTACAGAAGTGTTGTACGCTTTCTGCCAACCAGCTAACTCGTCCAATACATAAAGACCCAAAGAATCACAGATTTCTAAAAAAGATTTGTCTGGTGGATAATGGGAACAACGCACAGCATTCATATTCATTTCCTTAATCAGCTTGACATCATTCAAATCGATATCACGATTCACTGATCGTCCTGTTTCAGGCCACCAAACATGCCTATTCACACCTTTCATTTTGACTTTCACACCATTTACAAAAATGCCATCGCCTTCCCGAACCTCTACTGTTCTAAATCCAAAACGTTCTTGATGTTCGTAAACCTCTTCATTCTTTTTTCCCAATGTAAAAACAGCATGATATAAGTGAGGTGTTTCTGCTGTCCATAACAAAGGTTTATCTACAGACAGTTCAATTAATTTAACAGAATCTGATGGCTGTACAGTAAACTTTTTAACAGCAACAGTCTTATCCAAACGATCTTTGATCTCAAGCAATAGCTCTTCTTTCTGGGTCAATCCTTCCAAGTATACATGACTACGAAAACTCCCATCAGCCTGAGCATCAATGGCTGTCCAACTGATATTCTTCTGTGGCGTTGCTTCCAGATAAACGGGCCTGTAGATACCGCCCAAAATCCAATAATCAGCTAAACGCTCCGCATTGTTTACCGTTTTTTCATCTGACATTTTTGAGACCATTACTTCTAATGAATTGGGCTTTCCAAACCGAATTTTATCCGTAATATCATATTTAAATCTATAAAAAGCACCTTGGTGGACCTCTCCTGCCAACTGACCATTAATTTTTACTTCTGTATCGGTCATAGATCCCTCAAATACAATAGTCACTTGTTTTCCTTTCCATTGTGCTGGTATTTCAAAGTGATGACGGTATAAACCTTTCTCATCATTAAATTGAAAGTTTTTACCATAGGTGACATAGTCGCGGCCATAATTGTACGCTCCAAAACCCTGCTGCTCCCAATGGCTTGGCACAGCAATCTGAGTCCATTTACCTGCATTTCGGCCACCAGTGACCCAAAAATCCCACGCTACCGTATGCGCATTATCTGTTCCAGAAAGATATTGAATTTGTTTTTTAGACTGTCCCTCAACGAGGGTCGCTAACAATAAATAAAATAGGATAGAAATTGTAATACGGATATTTAGCATGGGTCGATTCTTTGTATGAAAGTATCTAAAGTATAGAATTTTATATGCAAAAGTATCCTGAACTTACCTGCTAGGTCCATCAAATCATTGAAATCAGTTGATCTACTATCCAAAGAATCATCAGATAGCAAAGATGACCCATCAAGATCAGATCATGCCTATGTAGCATGATGAATGATAGGATTAAAAAATAGGGATACCACTTTCACATCATGACAGCACAGGACAATCCATTCATTTTGTTTCTTTAGTATTGTAAAGTAAGATTTCAGGCACATGTTAATGTGTACGATTACAGTCTTCTTCCTCATAAAAGTTAGTATACTTGATAGCAACATAACTAAAATGATCAAAGAAGTCCATAAATTTTTATCATAATAAATGAATTGGTTTTTTTTATAAAGGTTTTCATTCTCCCCGTCTGAAAACCTTTTTTTTATGTCACCTATTCCTTTTATAAAAAGGAAATATCGAAACTATAATGCTAAAATTTATGAGTACAATTACTCACTGGCTCTCCATATATTTTCCAATATCGCTCGATCTACCTTAAAGGCAGTACCATGCCGTGTCCCTTTTGGAAAACTGACCTGATCCGAAACATCCTCCCAATCTACACCATCTTTACTACGGACTGCACCATACTGATGGTCACGATATTTATCGAAATAGACATAGATATATTCGCCTACTAAAAGAGGAGCAGGTCCTTCAGCCCAATAGTTACCGGTGATCGGTTTAGAAACTTCGGTAGGAAACCCATTTTTTAAACTTTTACTGACCGTAAATCGGATATTTTTTTCTGGTGGATTAGAGTTTTCATTTTTCAGAAACATCATATACTCGTTGTTATGTTTTTGAAAAATAGCCGCATCGATCACGCTAAAATCTGGATTGAAAAATAAACTGGTTTTAGAAAAAACAGTAAAATCTCGTGTGGTAACACTATACATACGATGATTTAATCCTTTCTCACTCGCACTTGTATTCACTTCCAGATGACGTCCAGGGATCGTACTTGCCCACATGATATGGTACTGTTGTTCAGCTTTGTCATAAAAGACCTCGGGAGCCCAAGCATTTTTTGTTTTAGACTCCTCCTCCATGACAGGAATTGCCTTTTGTGCTGTCCACTGCATAAGATCTTTAGAAGACGAATAACCAATACTCTTATCCCACCATCCAGTTGTCCATACCAAATGAAAATTTCCATCTGGACCTAAACAAATACTAGGATCACGCATCAGTTTATCTTTCCCGATCATAGGCTTGAGAAATGATTTACCATGGTGTAGGGGTTCCCATTTTAGACCATCCAAACTGTAAGCAAGATGCAATCCATCAGCGCCATTATCTACAAAATAGGAAAAGAGATAAACAGAAGATTGTCCTTTGACACAAAATCCCAGTAACAATAATAGTGGGAAAAGAAATAGTTTTTTCATCATCATCCATTCAATTTATGCTTATTACTTTAAACTGATCGCTACATCCAAAAATTAAAACTGTACCGAACTATCGTTGATCTCGTACTCATTATTATTGATCAGTTCATATATTTCAGCACCAGCAAGTAAAACAGGACCATAACCATGAGCCGCAAATTTATTGACAGGCCTAAAATAATAAAAAGCAGGATCAAACCCCATACCTGTACCTACACAAGTACCCATAACTTGGCCTTCAAGATTGACTTGAGAATCAACGGCATTCCAGGCTTGAAGAACCATGGGTCCATAAGCTTTTTTATCCAACCAGCCCGCATTGATGCCCCTAGCTATACAATACGCATAAATTGCTGTTGCCGATGTTTCTAAATAAGAGTTATTTCGATCCAGCAACTGATGCCAAAAACCTGTACCATCTTGAAGGGATGCCAAACCCTGCACATGTTTTTTATACTGTGCTAATAATGCACCCTTAGCGGCATGTTGATTTGGTAATACATTCAAAAGTTCGACCATAGTCAATAATGCCCACCCGTTGGCTCTGGCCCAATGAAATGCAGGATGCGGATCCATATCCTGCACCCAGCCATGCCGATATAAACCCTTCTCTGGTAAAAACATTTTATCCGTAAATAACCAAAATTGCCGAATCGCTTCATCCATATATTGAGGATCTTCACTATACATAGACATCTGTGCCAAAGCAGGCAAACTCATATACAGATCATCTAACCAAAGTGTATTCGGTAGAGGCCTATTTCGTGCCAGAGTGCCATCGCTCAAGCGAAATTCTTTATTTAAAATATAGTCAATGTAGTGATGAGTAATGCCATTAATATCCTTTTTTAGGGCATTGGATCGCTGCGCCTTGATCATTGCTGCGCACATCGCGCCAGCATCGTCCAAAGCATGTGGTTGTAATACCGAATGTACAGGCGAGCGGTAGCCCGGATATTGTTCTTCCAAAGCACGAAATTGGGGGAGCACATCTGCAATCAATTCTAATCGACGATGTGTATAATCAGCATATTTTTGATCATGAGTGGTTTCCGTGACACGAAGCATAGCACCATAAGTCACCCCCCATTCATAACTGATTAATCGAAAATCACCTTTTTTAAAAATACTGTTCGTATCGATCAGATGAATATCTTTTATTGGCTTATGGCTTTGCGCATGCTCCAACATCACAGGAGTGACATTATTCAAATAAGCATATACGCGATCTATTGTTTTTTTAATACCCGATGTTGTCACTTCACCATAACGAACAGGATAATCCGGCTGTAGTAAATGTAAAGGCGTATTTGAATCATTGGATTCGATGGTACTCCCCACCTGCTGTCCAAAGGAATGACTTCCTAATAGTAACAACAAAAAAGATAGACTGTAAATCCTTTTTTTTAAAATCATCGTTCTAGGTTTAATATTTTTATAATTGATTGTCCCTAAAATTGATATTTAGAAACAAGATTCCGTTTCAACTTTCCTCCTTAATTCAGAATTTTATTGCGTCACATTGACTTCACTCAATTACCATCAGGTTTTGTGGCACCAGTGATCATACTGGGGGGCCAATTCCATTTCCTCCAATCATTTGGATGAATGGGGTCATACCCATCAAAATTTTGAATATGTTTGGCAAGTGGCAATTTGCTTTTCTCAATACCTTGTAAAACCATCAATGCTATTTCATGAGCACCGTAAGTGTTAAAATGAGTATTGTCAGCTAGTGGTTCTGGTTGATTAGGAAAAGTTCCTGCAGCATAATGAACAAGAGCTTTTTTTGAACCTTCAACTCCCAATGCCTGATAGAATTGAGTTGTCATCAAGTTGAGATCAATTACAGGAACATTCAATTCATTTGCAACCATTCGAGCCGCTTCTGGAAAATCACCTAAAGTATTGACCACATTTCCATCATCATCAAAAGCTCTTCGTGCTGTAGAAGTGACAATAATAGGAATTCCTCCTTTTTTCCTAAACTCCCTTACAAATAGTCTCAACCTATCCGAATACGATAAAAATGCACCTGCATGTTCGCCTTTTTCTTTTTGATCATTATGCCCAAATTCTACAAATAGATAATCACCAGGTTGAGCATCTGTCAATATTTTATTGAATCGATGAGCAGAAAGAAATGATCCTAGCGAGAGACCAGACTCCGCCTGGTTGACCACAACGACTTGATCGTCAAAATATGCCGGTATCATTTGCCCCCAAGACGCCCATGGCTCTTCTTCTTGATTCACAACAGTAGAATTTCCAGCTAAAAAGATAGACGTTATACCCTTTGCGCTTTCAACTCGAATAGATTCAATAAAATTTTGCCCCTGAAACTCTAACGTCAATTTATCATCCCAATCCAATTTATGACGTTCTCTTTCCTTTAATTTTATGGTTTCTGTTGCACTAATTTTTGCATCTTTTACCTGAACCACAAATGTTTGTTCAGGCATTCTGGTTGAATGGACCACATACTGATTTAAATAATTGCGTCTTGACTCAGCACGTATGGTACTCGTAAAACTATTTTTTTGAGGAACATATCGAACTGTTATTTTATATGCACCTTCTGATAATTTAAAAGAGAAATAAAAAGGCTTGTCGCTGATCAAACAGTTATTTTTAAGAAAAATATTTTTTTCTGTCCCAAAATCAAATCCAAAACCGCTCTGCGAATCATAACGGATCGCATCATTGATATTTATTTCATTTTTCTCCTTTTTTGTTTTGGAACCAAAACTGTAAATATATTGCTCCTGAGCATACGTGCAAGTGAATATCGTCATACAAAAATTAGCCAAAAATAGGATGCTTAAAATTCGATGAAATATTTTTTTCATGTGCAAGAAGATTAATGATTTGCCCTAAAATAACGTAACTCAATAATATCATTAGGGATAGATTGAGTATTCCAATGTTCATGGATCACCAGAGCTGCTCCCAATGCCGTCGCTTGCGCCATAGAGGCAGCAAAAACCTCCACTTCAGAAAATTCCTTTGCTAATAAATTCATATAAATATGATTTTTACTAAACCCGCCATCGACAAATATTCTAGATACCTGATTAGTGTCTAAAATAAGCTTAGTTGATTGAACTTGTGCCTTGATTAAATACAAGACTAAACTATGATAAGCCTCTTCATAATTTTGAAATCTTTCTAATGGTATTGTTGAAAAAGCCTTTAAATCACTGTCGATTTCCGACAATGATAATTGATCAACAATCGACCAGTTAATTTGTAGATTACGAAATTTAGCAGTCGTCACCTGAAAGAAATCAGCGATTCGTTTCGATTGCAACTCATGTTCATAACCCGCAAATAATCGAGATGCCTTCACAGGAGTTCCTGCATAGGATTGATAAAATAAGCAATCCTGTTTTAACTCATCAACGGTTAAAGCACGATGATTAAAAGGGTTGAAAGCAATACACCAAGTACCTGTAGAGATTAAAATAAAGGGTTCATGAAAATTCAACAAATAAGGTATCAAGGCTGATGAACTATCATGTAAACCAGGTCCAACACGATAAGGACTACCTGGAAATGCGCCATCAAATACCTCGTTTCCCTGTACAATAGGAGCCAATTTTTCCTGTATACCTTCCTCTTTCACCCAATCGTGATAATCACCTTTCTCAAAATCCCAAAGCCCCGTATGACAGCCAATGCTGGTCATATCCGAATATGTTTTTCCAGAAACCAGAAAGCTTAAGTATTGCGGCAAATGCAGCGCAAACTTAACCTGTTTAAATATAGCTGGTTTTTCCTTTTTCAACCGCAAGAGTTGGAAGCCTGAATTTAGGCTTCCCAAAGCTGGCGAAGAGGTAATCATCGAAAATGATTCTTTGCCACCATTTTTTGCATATACATCCTCTTGAATAGCAGTTGGAAATTCTTTGAGATAATTGTACAGCGGTGTCAATGGGCGTCCATGCTCATCAATGTAAACAAAACTAGCTCCATAAGAGGTGAAATTTATTGCTTTGATTTCAAATTCATTTTTTCGAAATACCTCATGAAGAGAATCAAATACGGACAAACGAAGGCTTTCTAGATTCTCACATGGATCACCATCTTCATCTGTTGTTTCTAAAAACCGAGCCGAACGTTCGAATACGATGTGATAATGCTCATCAAAAAGAAACAGTTTCTTATTTGTTTTACCAACATCAAAAATAGCAACAACTGGAATTTTCTTATCATTCATGCTTTCGCTCTTATAATCCCGTTGCCACTGTATTTAAACCTCTCTCCGCGATTAATTGACTTCTGATTTCATTTTCTTGAAAAAGCTGGACAGGATCAATTGCCCCTCCCATTCGCAATCTTGCCTCCGCCACTAGCGCTCTAACATCTGTTCGGAAAGCATCTTGCAATAGTTCTTGGGCCTTCACAATATCATTGCTTTGCTGTGCCTTTTTTAAAGCTTCACGATCAACCAACAGCGCCTGTGCATAAGCAATTTTAATGGCTTCTACAGATTGTAATAAATCAATCAACGGATCTTTTAAATTGTGTGAAGCATCAATCATCCATCCTAAACCAGAAGCGTGATCCATACCGTGAAGGTCCATCCCATCGATTAATTCATTAAAGATCAAAAAGAGTTGATAAGGCTTGATACTTCCTGCCGTAAGATCATCATCGGCATATTTACTATCATTAAAATGAAAACCACCCAATTTTTTTTCCATTAACAACAAAGACACGATCTGCTCAATATTTGCATTCGGCAAGTGATGCCCCAGATCAACCAAGGTATACGCTTTGGGACCTAGCTTATTGGCCAGCAATAATGATTGTCCCCAATCTCCAATTGTGGTAGAATAAAAATGAGGTTCAAATGCTTTATACTCTACAAATAATTTCCAATCTTCGGGAAGGTGATGATAGATTTCTTGTAAGCTAGCAAGCGTATTTTGAAATGCTTCACGAAAATTCAATTGACCCGGAAAGGACGATCCATCAGCCAGCCAAACTGTTAACGCTTTAGATCCAAGGGATTTTCCATAATTAATCACCTCAATATTATGATCAACAGCCTGCTTACGCACTCTTGGATCGACATGATGCAATGAACCATGTTTATAGCTGTAGGCTTGATGGGGTTGATCTTGAAAGGTGTTCGAATTCACTGCGTCAAATGCGATCCCTAAAGAATCTGCCAATTCCTTTATTTTGTTAGCATCCGTAGGGATATCCCAAGGAATATGTAAAGAAATCGCTCCGCTGGATTTATTTAAAGCATGCAATAATCCAACATCTTCTAATTTTTGCTCCAAATTTCCTGGCTCTCCGGCACCAGAAAATCGTCCAAAACGAGTACCTCCAGTACCAAGAGCCCAGCTAGGTATTGCAATTTGAAATTGCTGAAGCTTTTCTAAAATGTAGTCTAGATGGGTAATATCCGAAGAGAGATGAGTAAAATTTCTTTTATGTTTATCGAGTAATTGATTATTATGTTGATCTACGACCTGTTTGTTTAGTATCATAATTAAATTGGTTAATGATTAATAATTTAAAGAAATATCGAGTGAATTTCCTCCACTCGATATCTAATTGCTTTTAATTAGCGTACAAATGCCATTGCAACTCCGCCATCGACGTTCAGAACATTTCCTGTAGATTTATTTAACAAACCGCTCACATAAACAAAACAAGCATTTGCAATATCCTCAGGAAGAATAATCTCGTTCAATAAAGTACGTTTAGCGTAATAAGCTGGCAATTCCTCAACACGGACACCATATGCTAGTGCACGGCCTTCTGCCCATCCACCAGCCCAAATATTACTATCAGAAATAACCGCATCAGGGTTAACCACATTTACGCGTATTTTTGATGGACCTAATTCCGCAGCACACAAACGGCTTAAATGTAACTGTGCTCCTTTAGCACTGCCATAAGCCGCATTGTTAGGACCACTGACCAACGCATTTTTACTAACAATATTAAGAATGTCACCCCCTATATTTTGTCCCTTTAAGATTGGAGTAACTGCTTGAGTAACTAAAAACTGACCTTTAACCAATACATTATACAGTAAGTCCCAGTCCTTTTGAGTATGATCTTCAATCGTTTTAGAAATGGATAATCCTGCGTTATTGACAATGATATCAACACCTCCAAATGCTAATGCAGCATCATTAAGTGCTTGTTTAATCTGCGCTTCGTTTGTTACATCGAGGATCGTGGTAATAACGGCATCTCTACCAAATTCCGATACAAAATCTTGCTCACAAGCTGCAAGTCGTTCGGCATTGATATCATTTAACACGATAACAGCTCCTTCTTGTGCCATTTTTTTTGCAATAGCTTTACCAATACCGCCACCACTTCCGGTCACTAGCGCAATTTTACCTGAAAGAGCTTTAGGTCGTGGCATACGTTGCAATTTTGCTTCTTCCAACAACCAATATTCAATATCAAAAGCCTCTTGCCTTGGCAATGCTGTATACGCACTAACAGCTTCTGCACCTTTCATCACATTGATGGCATTGGTATAAAACTCGGCAGCCACACGAGCAGTTTGTTTATCTTTTGCAAATGAAAACAGACCCACTCCAGGATATAAAACAATGACTGGATTTTTATCTCGAATAAGGGGACTATTATCATGCTTACAATTTTCATAGTACTCCTCGTACATCAAACGATAGTCTTCAAATAAGGGTTCCAATTTTGTTTTCAGTTCTTCCACATCATCCAAATTCTCTGACTTATCCAAGTGGAGTACCAAAGGCTGAATTTTAGTTCTTAAAAAATGATCGGGACAACTTGTTCCCAGAGGAGCTAATCGCTCCAGATCATGAGAATTAATGAATTCCAATACGCGTTCATCGTCTGTAAAATGTCCGATCATATGACGTTCGCTTGAACAAAATCCTCTTAATATAGGGGCTAATTTTGAAGCTTGAGCATTCCGGTCTTCCTTTTGGAGGCTTTCGATCTTTTGTCCGCCAAATACAGGACCTCTTTGACCATAATTCTTTTCCAGATATGCCGCACAGGTTTCAATTATATCCAGTGAATTGATATAGCAATCGTAAGCAGTATCCCCCCAGGTAAATAAACCGTGAGATCCCAACATAATACCGCGGATATCTGGATTTGCATGAAGACAAGCCTGCAGTTGTAATCCTAAATCAAATCCGGGACGTTGCCAATCTACCCAACCAATGGCACCATTAAACAGTTCTTCCGTAATTTTCTTTCCATCTTTTGCTGCGGCTATTGCTATTGCAGCATCAGGATGTAAGTGATCAATATGTTTGAAAGGTAGAAAACCATGCAATGGCGTATCAATCGAAGGAGCCTTAGAACTTAAATCAAAAATACAGTGATTGAATAATTCCACCATTTCATCTTCATAATCGATCCCTCTATAGACATTTGCTAGATGACGTAAACGCTGCAGATATAATGCTGCAAGTCCTGATTTTTTCAAAGTACCAATATCGCCTCCAGATCCTTTTATCCACATCACTTCAACATCTTCATCTGTGAGTGGATCTTTCTCCCAGACTTTACAAGAAGTATTACCTCCTCCATAATTGGTAATTCTTAGATCTGCGCCTAAAATATTTGAACGATATAATAATAAAGCAACTTCATCGCCTTCCAATGATTTCGCTTTTTGATCGTCCCACAAGTAATTGACATGTTTGTACGTTTTCACTGCTATATATATTAAATTAATTTTCTAAAGTTCTTGCAAATCCGACGACACAGATTGAAATAATAATTGTCACTATTCCAGCTATTATGGATCGATATGTTTTTTTATTCACTCCCTTCCATTCTTTTAGTACCACCCCCCAAGCATTTGAAATCAAAATAATAAATGCCATATGAAGAATCCAAGAACTGGCACCATTACCCAAGCGACTCTCACCCATTCCATAAAAGAAAAATTGCAAGTACCAGGTCGTACCCGCTAACGCACACAACAATAAATTTTTACCTTTCGGAGCATCTGCTTTGGTATAATCTGAAAAGGTATTATTTTTAAACAACAGATAGACACACCAGATAAAATTTGTCGTAAAACCACCCCAAAGAATAATGATATAAGTAACGTTATTTTGATAAAGAAACTCTCCATGGTTAGGATGATTTGTTTTCCATATTTCATTGGCTACATCGGCCAAGGGTTTACCAGACTCGATTCCGAAATTAAAACAAGCACTAAGCACGCCTGAAATAATAGCGACCACAATGCCTAAACCAAAATTATAATCAGATTTAGTTTCCGTGGAAAGTGACGTGAGGTCTTTTTCCTTTGATATACCAGCTTGACCACATAAACAAACACCAATAACACAAATCAATAAGCCTATTAAAATGCAGATACCAGACTGATTAGTGAAAAAATAATCAATACCATGTTTGCCTGCCGTTTCGTTAAAGAAATAATAGATACTCGGCATCAATGATCCAAAAACCATACTTAGACCAAGAATAATACTACTACCCAAAGAAACACCCAAGTACCGAACCCCTAAACCATAGGTTAATCCGCCTATGCCCCACAAAAGACCAAATATAAACGTGTAACTCAAGGTAGAATAACTGGCTAATCGGATGATATTTACAAAATCAGGAATGGTTAACCAGGCAGCTATAGGTGGTACGATAATCCAAGAAAATAGCCCTCCCAAGATCCACATAGATTCCCAAGACCATCCCTTTACTTTCTTATAGGGCACATAAAAACTTCCTGACGCAAACCCGCCAATGAAATGGAATAATACTCCGAAAACAGCATTCATATGATATATTTTAGGTATTTGACATCAACTAAATTAAAAGATTTCTGCACGTAAACTGTTATGCACTGTTATGTGCAGCTGCACCAAACTCAGCGCTAAAAGCATCAAGGCGTGTCTAACAAAAAAGGTCAATTTTCAATATGCTGAAAATTGACCTTTTTAAAGTTATCACAATGGCATAAAGCAGATTATTTATAACCTAAATTTTGTTTAAGCCCCTCTCCCTCTTTATTATTTAATTGAATTTCACTCAAAGGAATAGGAAGTAAAGCATTATAATCTTGGAAACCGCTGATGATTTTATTCGCAGGTCCTTGATCACCATTTAATCCAATACGTTCTTTAAGTTTATTCGTTCTCACTAAGGTCATCCTACGATTTTCTTCTGATATCAATTCACGGGCACGTTCATCAAGAATAAAATCAATGGTCATGTTTGATGCTATAACCCTTCCTAGAGCTGTATTTCCAGATTGACTACGAGCTTCTTTAAAAGAACGGTCTCTCAACTTATTGATATCATCAGCCGCACCAGCTAGGTTATTTTGTCTCAGACGTGCCTCTGCCCTTAATAGATACGTTTCTCCAAACCGCATAACTGGCCAATCTTTGACCAATGCGTAACCAAAATCATCCAAAGGATCATAACCACCCCATTTAGTTGGGAAAGGATACCATACTTCCAGACTGTCTGTACGAAAAGGAATCACTTTATCACCAGTTTTTATCGTCACATTTCTAACCCCTGCACCTTTAGCAACACGATAACCATCGGCATCCAGACCGATTTCTGTACTCCATGGTGTTACTACAACATTGTTGACGGTCATATTAGGTCGATTATAATTCGTAGTCCTTCGGATATTATAATTGCTATTCCGAATATCACCTTGAAGTCCTTTCCAGACTGTATACTTCATAAAATTGCTTAATCTCAAACGTCCATTACCCCTTCCACCTAGAGAATCAGCATTTAACATTCCATCCCACTTATGGTAGGAAGGTTGCCATACACGACGATGCTGCGGATTATCTATGGTTCCACCATTCACTTCGCGATTAAATTCAACTTCAAAAGTCCATATGGCTTCGGTATTTCCTTGAGCGCGGCGCATATTGCCCTGTCTAAACATATCTCGAAAAGCATCCCCACCCTCATTTAAGTATTTTCCGTAACGACTGTCAATTAATTTATAACTGCCACTTTCAATGATGGCTGTTGCCATGGCTTCTGCTTTAGCAAAATAAGCAGGATCTCTCATGCCCATTCGAAGATAAACTTCAGCGGCCAATTGTCTTGCCATATCTTTATTGATCCGGCTTGGTGCAGCAGCTTCTCCAACATTAGCCAATTCCTTAGCCGCATATTCCAGATCTTCAACAATCACTTTGTCCACTTCTACAGTAGAATTTCGTACATAGTTGAACGTTGGAACTTTAATAGAAGTAGTCAACAAAGGCACATCGCCCCATAGCGTGACCAACATATGATAAGCATAAGCTCTAAAGAATCTTGCTTCTGCTGCTGCCTTTGGATTAGTATCTCCTACAGCTTCAATAATGCTATTTGCATTGTTAATAAACTCGTAACAGCGTTGCCATAAGTAGCTTACTCCACCATTTTCTGGATTGAGATCGGCATATTGAAAAAAAGGATTTTCCACACCTTCCGTAGAACCTGCATTTGCGATATCAGTACCGATCTGCCAACACGACAAAAATCCTTGACGCCCACTGTAACCCCACAATTGACCAAAAGTCGCATGCAAACCTAAAACCCTATTTTCTATTGTTGATGGATCACTATTTCCAGCTTCGTAATTAGAATAGGGTTTCTCTTCCAGAAAATTCTTACTACAAGATGCAGAACCTAACAAAAAGATCGCAAAGACAGGTAATAACTTATTTTGAATATTTATTGATTTTTTCATCAGTATATATTGTTTTTTATCGGTGATGAAGCTATCATGAGCGTTTACTCATGATGGTTTCATGATTTCATTAAAAGGTTAAATTAACTCCAAGTACATAGGTCCGAACCATTGGATAGTTTAAATTATCATTTGCAGATCCACGAGTGATATCTCTAGCTTCGGGATCCCAGCCAATCCAATTGGTCCATGTATATAAGTTTCGGCCACTGACATAAACCGTAGCCCCATTGATCCCCAATTTATTCAAGGTATTTTGTGGCATATTGTAACTTAACGTCACATCTTTCAATCGTGTAAAACTTGCATTTGATGGAAACCCATAACCATATACATTGGAACGATTACTCAATGAACGCCATTCGTTACTTTTATTTTCAGGAGTCCAATAGCCCAATTCTGCTGGTGTACTTTTCCGTCCCATCTCATCTGCAGCCGAACCGATCTGCGGGTTATTGCGTAGTGCTCCTTGCACCGTATTGATAAAAATATTTAATGAAAATGCTTTATAGCTAAATGTATTGGTAAGTCCAGCGGTCCATTTCGGGGCAGTTTGTCCCAATACAGATCGGTCGTCCTCATTAATTAGACCATCACCATTTAGATCCGCTAATTTTACACTTCCTGCTTCTGCTTGTTCATCCCATCCTTTATTAACTCCCGCTTTTATTTCCTCTTCCTGCCAGATCCCCACTTTGGTAAAATCATAGATGATACCCAGCGGATGTCCGATCAACCACCTATTGCCCAGATCTTCTTTTCCATCACCATAAACTTCTACAATCTTATTTTTATTGCGGGAGAATACAACCGTACTGGACCAAGTAAAATCATTCTTCACAATATTTTTGGTATTCAGCGTCAGGTCTATACCTGTATTAGCAACCTTTCCAATATTAAAATACACATCTTCAAAACCCGTAAGTCTTGGAAGGCGCTGTTTTAAAAGTATATCATAAGAATTGGTCTTATACACATCGATGCTTCCACTTATTCTGCTTTTAAATAATCCGAAGTCAATCCCTGTATTGAATCCCTTCGTTTTTTCCCATTGCAAATCATCATTTCCCATTCTCTTACGAATATTCAATGCCGTATTGGATAAGCCTTTCATCGCAATAGTACTGGCATCCATTAACGAAAGCGTTTCATAAATTCCAATAGCTTCATTTCCAGAAATACCGTAAGATATTCTCCATTTTAAATTGTCCACCACATCTTTAGTGCTATTCATGAACGATTCATTATGTATATTCCATGCGACAGCGGCAGATGGAAACATGCCGTATTTATTATTTCTACCAAAGATAGAGGCCCCATCTCGACGTGCAGTTACTGTAAATAAATAACGGCTATCGTAAGAGTAGTTTAATCTACCCATTTGGGAAATAGAGCGGTACAAGTCGGCTTGAGAAGACACTTTCTGTGTGGCGGCAGCACCTAGATTACCCCATTCCAAGGCATCATTAGGGAATACCTCTCCTGTAGCAATAGCCTGTTGCCAATATTTACTTTTGGAGGCATATAATCCTGTGAAATCAAGATGGTGCTTACCAAAATCCTTGTTATAGGTTAATATATTCTCTACTGTATATGACTGAGATTCACTGTTGGTGATACGACCCATCCCGGCAAAATTATAAACACTCTCCCCTTCATATTCGTTGGTACGACCAGGGACATAAGTATATCCTGCATTGAACTTGTATTTCAGACCAGCCAGCGGTTTGTAAAGCTCACCAAAATTAAGATCTGCATAACCATTTAAGGAGATATTAAATTGACGACGCTCTGGATTTAATGTCGTTGGTAAAAGTGGATTGGTCCAAAGCTGTTCCGAATACATGGGATGCTGTGTTAACGTGCCGTCATCGTTATACATCTTGGCATAGGGGCTCATTGCCGCGGCCTGTAGAAGACTCGCGCGTCCACCATCTCTATTATGCGCTATGATATAAGATGATGTACCTACCGATAAATATTTAGTTGGTTTAAAATCTGTATTCGTTCGAAATGAATACCGTTTATAGTTATATCCTAATAAAACGCCTTTTTGATCCAGATAATCTCCAGAGACATAGTATTTGGCATTCTCACTTCCACCTGATAAGCTGACATTGTGATTCTGGATCACACCTGTCTGCATCACCGCATCCAACCAATCGATGGTCACACCATTGGTGTAATTATCAAACTCATTCCGATTGCGAACCGGACCACCATTATATAGCGGACTATTATTAATGCGGGAATATTCAGCATAACGCTTTAAAAGCTCTTCTCCCGAAACGGGCTTAAGAATATGTGCAACATTTTCTACACCGCCATAACCACTGTAACGAATACGGGGGGTACCGGATGTACCGCGTTTTGTGGTGATCAAAATAACACCATTAGAACCATTCACACCATAAATCGCAACAGCTGATGGATCTTTTAAGATCTCTACCGACTCAATATCATTGGGATTGATATCATTAATAGAACCATCTGTACGCGATAGCGGAATTCCATCAACGACAATATACGGTTCTGAAGATGCATTGATCGAGTTCTTACCTCGAACTTGAACAGATGGAGCATCTCCAGGTATAGAGGATGCTTGCGAAACCGAAACATTGGATACGGCACCTTGGATAGCCTGCATCACATTCGTAACCGGAATTTTTGACAATCGATCCTTTGGTACTGATGCCACAGAACCCGTAACATCCGATCTCTTTTGTGTTCCATATCCGACCACAACTAATTCCTCAAGTACATTTTCAGATGGAATAAGAGTAACATCGACAACACCCCCCTGTGGCACGATCACTTCCTTTTCCTGATATCCTACTGAAGAAATAATTAAGGTATTTCCGATATTTGCCTGAATGGTAAAACTACCGCCCGTATTTGATTGTGTACTTGCAGAACTTCCTTTTACCTTTACAGTGACATTACTTATGTTTCTTCCTGTAGAAGCGTCTCGAATGGTTCCTTTTATGGAAGTTCCTTGACCATAAGTAGTCATTGCTATTAAAAATAAACTATTTAATAGCAATGTGTTTTTTGCGTATTTATTGCAATAGTGGGTTAACATAATTTACAATTGGTTTTTAGATTAGAATTACTATTTTATTCAATTTATTATAGGATCATACCATTATCCTATAATCCCCCTACAGGTTGATTTCAACTTGATCCCATCATCGTATTGTTTATATTTTTGTTTATAATTGGTCCTTATCAAACTCAGAAGATGGCTTGATACAGTTCCATTGTTTAGGAAAAGAAACACGCTGCTGTGCTATTTTCAAATTCCTTGTTAGGTCAAAATTATAGCGGATTCGCTTATAAACGGTTTGAAATCGATTCAATAAGGTTCAAAATCTATTCAGGAGAGGCAATTATTCACTAAAAATCAATAAAAAGTAAAAACCATTTTATGTAAAGGGTGCCTTCGCTACCTATTACATAAAATGGTTTTTAAAATTTTGTTGCGGTATATTCTAATTCTTACTCATCAGCATGCACGCTTGCATTTAAGTTTACTATTCGAAAAATAGATCTTTATTGATTCAAGTCTATTTCAAATCATCTTCCACGGGACTATGATCAATTGGAAAATCTTTATATAAGGTGATATCAATGTGGAGCCTTAGTTGTCAAATTCACAGTTTGATAACGACCATTTTTCCAACTGATTTTTACTTGATCCATGTTTAGGTCCCATTTTTTTACAGGGAACAATTCTTCATTTTTCCATTGCTCACCCGATTTTTTCCATAACATCAACGTCGCGAACAAACGCTTTTGATCTGCACTGGTATTTCCAATTACATTCAAGACTTTACTGTTAGCAGTAACTGGATTTAAACCTTGAGCACTTACGATTTCAACATTTCCCCAGTTCTCAAGTGGAATAATCGCCAACTGATACTGTCCATTGTCGATGATCGTTGCTGTCCATTTTTTATATTTAACTTGATGCTCAACAAGTGCCCTACCCTCATATTGAGGCAAAGCATAGTGTCCCAAACGCAGCGCAGCAGTTTGTTGACTATACACCTGATCCACACGCAAGATCCCATTAGGAAGTATCACATCTGCAAGTTGCAATCTGATCGTCGAATCCGAAGCTAATACCGCATCCCTGTAGTAAATTCCATTCTGATAGCCTTTGAATTTATAGCGGCGAAGTGACTCCCATTTTGTCCCATCGATATGAAACATATAGTTCATCGATACTTCACCATTCTTTCCATCCGCCTGCCAAGGAAATGCGCTATTATAAGCCAGCTTATTATAATTTTCAGTTCCCTGATAATAACCCACTGTCTTACTATCACACCAAGCCCTGATCTCTGCTGCGCCAATTTCTGCATAATCAGTAATCAATATTTCAGCATCAGGAGCAAAAGTATTCAAGACATTCACTTTTGGAATCTCCCTTTCCCAAGCACCTAAATTTTCATTTGCTGTCCAAAATATATTATCATCCGGAATAAGCAATCCTAAAAATATTTTACCTAGCCAAAAAGCACTCCCTCTACAGCTATATTCCTGCACAGCAGGTTCAAACGCTCCATAAAAACCAAGTGTAGGAATACCTTCAGATAAAAAATCAGGCTGTTTGAGAAATTGTAGCAGTGTTCCTGATGCAATTCTTCGCATCCATCCATAATTGATGCTTTTGTCCTCTAGAAAACCCATCAGAGGAAAGGGAACAGCAGCTCCCATTCGATAGGCAATACTTCTCCCCCACATAATCATTTCCCCGTCCTTACTGAACATATAAGGATAATGACCGACCATTTCTCTTAAACGAGTCCTGAACTTCTTCGCATAATCTGGATACATCTGATCGCCATAATAGGTAGCCCATAAGGTTCCATACATCTGATACCCCCACATACTATAATAATCATAATAAGGCTGGTCATTATACCAACCATTCCCTTTATAATCAGACAAACATTTCTCCAACAATTCTTTTAAATAATCTTCACGTATTGGGTAACCTTTACTCTTAAAAAAGCTTAAAATCATGACATTAAAAAAACGCCAATTCATATCAATAGTAGGTCCGTTGCCATAACTTAAGAGTGTATGCGCTAAAGTATCCTTTTTCTCCTGTGATAACGGGTCCCATAAAATTTCGGGAGCAGCCATTAGAGATACTGCCAAACCGCCGAATTCAACAAGCTTTTGACTTGGCCCTCCTTTTTTGGGTAAGGGTGGTATGAAACTCGTCGAATGTGGATTCACTAACTGCGTAATCTGATGCCGATAATAATCGGCAATCTTTATACCTCCAATTTCATAATCTGGATTTTCCTTCATCAAAGGCAAAGCAATAAACAAGGTCCTACAAATTCCCTCCAATCGTTCTGTTTCCGTATGAATACCGTCTCTCGGATAGCTTCTTCCTGGTTGTTTAGGAAACTCCATTGGGCTATCCAGATTACTGACATAACTAAAGGCACCCTTTAAAAGATATTCGGCTGCATCTAACCAATGTTGACGGTTCATACCGGTATAGGGACTGAGATTCAGATCTGGATTTCTAACATTAAAAACAGTATCTCTTGTCCCTTGTCCAAGCATATCCGTGGGATAAGATAAAATGAGTATGAAGCAGGATATCATCCTAAAGAGGTATTTTTTCATAATTAATGTTTGATTATATTTTGTATTGACTTGAGAGTGGGCGTCCATTCAATAACCCTAACCTTGCTTGGACCAGACTCCAAAAGTCCTTCACCATCCTTTTGATCAGTAGCTTGAACAAACAGCGATAATCTCCTCTTGTTTCGCCACATTTCTGTATCATAACTGGGTTCCCATGCTCCTAATGATTCGTCATTCAAATCAAATAGTTGATAATCATCATCCGTCAACTTATTTAAGTTCAATACAGAAGCTCGACTTAATCTTTCCTTATCTCGGAACAAGAGCATGACAGCAACTTTGTCTCCTTTCCCTTTGACCATTAATTGGGGTCTCGCTATAGGTATTTCTTTTGTTCCATGTCCACTCAAACTGAAAGACATTTTTCTAAAATCAAAAGAACGGACTTGCCAAGCACCTTTCCTATAATAAATAAGCTTATATTGAGGAATAGTAGAACCTTCTGCGCGCCAATAAGTTGCAATAAATGGATGACCATCATCATCTGCAGCCATCGATGTCTGATTGATCAATTCACTATTTTGAGGAATACGCACCGCGTATTCCGCGGTTGATTCTTTTATGGGTAATGTATATTGAACTCCAGCAGTAGACTCCCAAGTGAGCCCTCCATCCTTTGAACAAGCATATGCCATATCATGATTACTGGCTACATCAGGACTCTCTCGCCAAACCCACGACAAATGTATCGTTCCTTGGGTATCAACATAAGCCTGCCAATAAGCATTTCGTTTCCCTTCTCCATCGATTAAATTAGGATGCAGTCTAGTCCATTTTTTATTAGTGGGATCATAACTGTTCATAACAAGATTTCCTGATCCAGAACCGCCATCACGATAAAGAAATAATAATGAACCATCAGGCATTTTGAAAAATTCAGGGTAGGTCACATACTGTTCATCTTTCCCGATCATAGACTGCTCAGGTCCTAAATCTAACGTATGTGGCTGTTTCGTCCTAGCATATCGTAACTGACCATTATGATGATCCCAACAAACGTGTAAATATCCCTCTCCATCAATCATGATACTGATAATATTATGTGCATCCTGAGCTCTGCCCGAATATTCAGTAACCTGTAGCTGCCAGCTCTTCTTGTTCAGCTTTCTTTTTCCCAATACAACTTTTCCCTTCTCGTTGTAATAGGCTATGTATTGAAACTTCGCATCACTGACGAGAGAGTTTTTTCGAAAAACAGCTGTATTGACCGTATTCTTGGCCCAACCGTCTCCAACATCCATAATCTGAACCTGTTGGTTTTGCGAAAAACAGAAATTTAAGGAAAGGATCATATAAAAATGAAACCATAAAACCCTATAAAATGTACTTAACCCCATGACTAATAGCTTTTTATTGAATGACCTTACTTTGATCTTTTTTCCAATCCTGTCCAGACCAAATACGCTTAGAACTCCATTCTTCTTCTTTTGAAGTCCAAAAACTATCTTGTTCAGATAATCCAAGCGGTAAAAAAATCGTACTGCATAAATATGGACTTCCTTGATTGTTATAAAAATCCCCTAATCCGGGTTGATCTCCATATAGACCAATCGTTAACCAGTTTTGATGATAAGTAGAGGGACTTTCAAATGTTTTCTTCAAAACGGCAGATAAAGCCGCGCGGACTTGTCCCTCAGTCAGCTCTTTGGGTAATCGTTTTTTCAAGGCCATGTCTGCCAAATGATGAAAGGCTGCTCCACGATAAATGACTGACCTTCCAGATGGAGGAAAAGTACCATCTGTATTAATCAACCTTTCCAATATAATGGCATATCGTTGGTTACGTAGTTTGATTTTCGCAAACATGCCATCATAATTTTTAGTTTTTTGCTCGATGACATCCATAATTCCAGATAAAAAAGGATGAATAACATAACTATTGTAATAATCATATGCATAATGAGGACCATCCATATACATACCATCCCCAACATACCATTGCTCCAATTGTTGCAGGGCATAATCTACTCTCATAACATCCCATTCTTTACTGTACTGGGCTAGAAAAGCTTCATTCATGGCAGAAAAAAGTAACCAATTGGAAAACACCGGTCTAAATTGACGTGTCGTTTTGATTGCCTCAATCAAATGACCTTGAGTTACAGGACCCAGATGATCCCATAACCAAGGACAACGCAAAAAAGCAACTGAAATAAATGAGGCATCCACTAATTGCTGCCCACCTAGATCAAAACGCATAAAATCATTTGCATTACTATCTAAGGCATTTTTTAATGCTTGAATAGTCCAATTGCGATATTGTTTTCTCAATACTTGTTCTTCTTCCGAACCGTCATTCAAAGCCAGCCAAGGCGATATTCCGCTTAAAACTCGTCCTAATACTTCTACATATTGCACTTGAATGCGATGTTCTTTATTGTCAACCGCTATAGAAGTAATTTGAGGCATATTGATCTTTAGACTGTCATGAGCCAAACTACGCATAACTGGTCTTGCCATACGATCCATCTCCTTTAACCAAAAGGCTCTTGAAGTTTCTTTCCCTACTACAGTATTTTTCTTCTGCCCATAAGTCACAGTGGCGAAGCATATCAATACCCATAATGTCCATACATTTTTCATCATCATTTGCTTAAATATCTGTACATTTCAACACCCGCCAATAAAAATGCTCCCACACCGAATGGTGATGTGGAATGGGCATCAACGACTTGACCTGGTATGGCCTTTTCTCCGATAGGCTGAATATAACCTACTTTCCCATCAGGCTGCAAAGCAATATTACTTAAATAATGCCATCCTTTTTTTGCGGCACCATCAAATTCTTCACGATTCAAAATCCCGTTGTTAATTCCCCAGAGAAGTCCATAAGTGAAGAAAGCCGTTCCACTGGATTCTTTACCTGGTGCATGTTCAGGATCCAGCATACTTCTCGTCCAGAAACCCTCCTTCTGTTGACACGCTACAATAGCATCCGCCATATCTTGAAAACGTTTTGCATAATGTTTATAATGAGCATTGTCTTTGGGTAGATCTTGTAGTACTTTTGCTAATCCCGCGAATACCCAACCATCACCCCTTGCCCAAAAGTCTTTTTTTCCATGAGCAGTCTTATGTTTTGGATAAACATATTTCGCATCCCTATAATACAGTTTTTCATCTTGATCATACATGATACCATCTGCATACTCCAAATATTCATGTAGCTTTTCTAAATAGAGCGGATTTTTAGTTAAGTTGTACATTTTGGTCATCACGGGCATGACCATATATAGTCCATCGGCCCACCACCAGTAATCATGCTGTTTGGTATGAATTTGGTAATCCATCACTTCTTGAGCTCGGGCTATTTTGTAAGCTTTGGGATCGATATGATAAAGATCAATATACGTTTGAAAACAGATCTGCCAATCGCCAAACAGCACATAGTCATCGGTCTCTCCATAACTATATTTCCAATTCGCTTTATCAGTTGATTTTGCCCCCTTCCATTCATTAAAATTCGCCCAATCTTCGGTATATTTTAAGAAGTTTTTATTTTTAAACTCTTTATAAAATTCCATATTTCCACTGTGATAAGCAGCTTGATCCCAAAATGCCCAAACTTGAGGCTTATGGTTGGTCTGCCAATAGTGATTCGCCAGATTCAATTGAGCCAAAACATCACTCTTTTTAAGATCTTGTCCAAAGGCAGAATAAGTAATCAGAAGAAAATATACAATAAAGTATTTGCGCATATATTAAGGTTTTAAGGTTAAAAAAATCCAATCAACAGTGTTTAGCAGATCTAAATATTATTGGAGATTGGTCAAATCAAATCTAGATAAAATGCATACATCTGATGTTTAATTTGGGTTTATTCAACATACAAAATTGGATCATTTTATGGCTTAAGCACACTTCTATATACCAATATTGCTTAAAAAAAGATAATTATTCCATTTTTTTTAAAAATAAGTGTTTATAATACATTTATTTTAAATAACATTCTATATCTTTAAAAAAGATACCAATTTGAATCGGACTTTTTGAACCAGTTAGATGCTCAATTAAGACGGAAGGAATTAGCAATTTAGCGCTAACCATTATTGATTAAGGAATTAAATTATGCCTCCATTTTTTCTTATGTTGTTTAATTCACCGGCTTTTTAGAGAAAGGTGATGAAAACAGAAATAAGTGAAGGACAAATTGTAGATCTGATTAGATTAAACCAATTGATTATGAAAAATACATATCAAATCTTATTCTTCATTATATATTTACTTTTTCATATCCAAGTTAATGGTCAACAAATGGGATTGAACCCCATTGCTAAAAATAATGAATTACCCTCCTTGACCATCAATCAAACTTGTCAGGATAAGGATGGCTATATCTGGTTTGCATCTACACAGGGATTAAGTAGATATGACGCCTACAATATTTTAAATTTCAAATTAAAGACCAATGATGGCAAAACCGCCACCAACCAAAATATTAAAACATTAATAGAATATCAAAATTACCTCATTCTAGGCACAGATAAAGGATTATATACCTTAGAAAAAGAAAGCTACCTGATCAAGCCCTTCCAAAATAACCTACAATCTACAACACGTATTACCACACTATTGATTGATAAAAAAAACAGATTATGGGTCGGATCAGACAACGGTATTGTGGTATATAACAAAGACTTATCCATCATCCAAAATTATCAAGATGATCACAATCCCATTTACAAAATACCATCGGGTACTGTTAATACCATCTTTGAAGATAAAAAAGGCAATATTTGGGTAGCAATTTGGGAACAAGGATTATTTAAATTAGATATTCAAACAAATCAATTCATTGCGTACCCAAAACTTGGAACACGTAACAATCCCTTTAAGCTATTTGAAGATCATAACAAACAACTCTGGGTATGTACCTGGGGGGATGGGGTTTACTTATTTAATCCGAACAATAAGAAGAACTTATATCAAGAAATAGAAATCAAAAACAAGCGTCGAAACATTGGAAAGGAAGATTTATTCTATAACATCGTACAAGACCGGCATCGCAATTATATTTGGATCCTTTCGTTTTCTGGTATATCTACCTTTCAATATATAAACGGAGCACTCAAAGAAGTCAATATGGCTCCCTATTTTGATCATACAACCAATATCTTCAATGATATTTATCAAGATAGATTAGGGACATTGTGGCTGTCTATCGGTGGAAAAGGTATCTCAACGATTAGTTTTGATAAACCTCTTATTCAAAATTACACCTTTAAAGAAATTAAAAGTCGATATAGCATCGCCCCCAATGTGAATATGTTATACCGAGATGAAAAGGGTATATTTTGGTTCAATCTGGAACGTTTTGGTTTTGGAAGTTTAAACCCTAATGATGGTTTATTAAACACGTACAGTAATGCCAATTTACGTGAATTGATCTCCATTAGAGCAGCTAGCTGTGCCATTGATGTACAGCATGAACTGTGGGTCGGTTCTGCTTATGAAGCTACTATAAATGTTTTCGAGAAACAGCACAACAATATCAAATTAAACTATAAGATAGATTTAAAACGTGAAGCAAACCACTCGGGTGTTCCCATATTTTTTTTCCAAGATAACCAGTCGGGAACTTGGATCGCAACAAATCAAGGTGTATTATATAGAGATGCAAAAAGCAAAAAAATAAAGCTGATCACAAAAATAAAAGATCAAGCGGTTAGCATAGCAGAAGATAAAAAATCAAATATCTGGATAGCCACCAAAGGAAGCGGCATTTATTATATCAATAAAAATGATCCAGATCAGATCTTGCAACATATTGGTCAATCAACAGCAATTCTCAAAACAAACCAAATTGAATCCTTAGATATTGATAAAAATGACAATCTATGGATCGGAACCAAAGATAATCGCTTACTCTATTATCAAACTGGTTTAAAAAAAATGGAGGAATTGGCAAATTCGGCATTATTTGGAAAGAACCAATTATTAGATATCGTTTGCCTCGATAATACCGTATGGCTTTCTAGTACCAGAAATATATTTAAAATAAATGCACTCAATAAAGACATTTTAGAATTTACATCGACTGACAGTCTCCAAGTCAATATGTTTTCCAAAAGAGCATTCACGATTGATAAAAAATCAAACTCGGTCTACTTTGGAGGATATAACGGAATGGTTAGATTGGATGATAATAGCAATATCCCAAATTATAAAGCTAAAGTTCAAGTAACAGATATCAAGATTAATAACAAGTCCATTGTCCTGGAATCCAATCAAAAAAAATTTAATTTCAATCAACAGATACTGACATTAGAACCCGACGATCAAAATATAGAATTTTCCTTTTCATCACTTGGCTATACCCAGGATAACAAACTTCGATATGCCTATAAGTTAGAAGGTATTGATCAGGATTGGATCAATGCATCCCGAGATCGGGTATTCGCAGCATATAATAATCTAGGAAAAGGATCTTATCGATTTTTAATAAAATCAACTGATTTAAATAATAAATGGAATACGACAATTACCGAAATTAATATTTACAAAAAAGCTGCATTTTATGAGAGCAATTTAGCCTATTTCTTATATGCATGCCTACTGATCGGTATATTTTACTATTTCATTAATTTTACCCTACATCGTTTAAAATTAAGAAGTGATCTAAAAATAGCACAAATAGAAAAAGAAAATGCACATGCATTGGCGCAGTCCAAACTCAGCTATTTTACAGGTATTTCCCATGACTTGCTAACACCACTAACCATCATTTCTTGTTTAGTAGACGACGTTCAAATGACCACAAATCATCATTTAAGTCAGTTCGAAAAAATGAGATTGAATCTAGATCGCCTAAAACGCTTATTGCAACAAATTTTGGATTTTCGAAGAATAGAAAATAATTTGATGGAGTTGAAAGTTAGTCAAGAACATTTGCCCACATTTATAAATCAATTGAGCCATGTTTTTTTTAGTCCATTAGCCATTCGAAAAAATATTGAATTTGAAATCAATCATGGAGAATGTACAACCGATATCTACTATGACGCGGATAAAATGGATAAGATTCTTTTCAATTTACTCTCTAACGCCTTTAAATACACACCTAAAGATGGTAAAATCAGCCTTTCATACTATATAAAAGAAGATAAAAAACAAAAGCTGCTCTATCTTTTTGTACGCGATAACGGTATGGGAATCGATAAAGATGAATTAGATAAAATATTTAAACCATTTTATACCAATAAATCATTTGTTAATCAAGAAAGCAATGGGATTGGTCTTTCAGTAACTAAAGAATTAGTAGACATTCACTTTGGGGAAATCAGTGTCGAGAGTTTACCTGACCAAGGAACTTGTTTCCAGATTGTATTACCTGTCGGTAAGGAGTTTTACGTTAATAAAGGATATCAAATATGGGATGAGTCTTTTCCTAAAAAAGATGAACTTATTTATGATATTAGTGATGTAGAAACAGTAATCGATGAAATCACTTCTGGAGACCTCCATAAACTACATATTTTATTGGTAGAAGATAACGAAGATCTGCAACAGACCATGTCAAATATTTTATCAAAAAAATACCATGTCCATGTCGCTTCCGATGGTAAAAAGGGTCTTGATCTTTTAAATAAAGTCGATATTGATATTATTGTCAGTGATATTATGATGCCCGAAATGGATGGACTTAGCCTATGTAGAGCTGTCAAGCAGCATACGGAAATTAACCATATTCCAGTATTATTACTTACAGCAAAGAATAGTATAGAAGATCGAATTGAATGTTATCAAGCTGGAGCCGACGGCTATATCAGTAAGCCTTTTGATATTAAAGTACTGGAAGCCAAAATTCAGAGCTTTATCATCAATAAAAGGACAAAGCAAATCAACTTCAATAACAATACACAAATTAATATCGCTACTTTGGATTACACGCCAATTGATGAGCAGTTTCTACAGCGAATGATCAAAGTTGTTGAAGAAAACTTAAGTGATGATCAATTTGATATTATTAAGCTGGGGGAGATACTCGCACTATCCAAATCGACATTATACCGAAAAACCAAAGTCCTGCTTGATTTATCACCGAGTGAGTTTATAAAAAATATTCGCTTAAAACATGCCTGTCAAATGATGGAAAAAGATAAATCCATTACGGTGAGTGAGGTGGCATTTGCTACTGGTTTCTCTGATCCCAGGTATTTTGCGACTTGTTTCAAAGCATCATTTGGAATAACACCTACCGAGTTTCAAAAAAATACAACGATACAACACGTGTAGTCAATCTTTTTTTTATCATTTGGCTATCCGTATGATCGATAATTTACTTATTTTTAATCACAAATAGCATAGAAACACTCTTTTTGAAAAAGTATATATTATTTCTGGATACAGAAACCTCCGATCTTCCAAAGAAATGGAATAAAAAATACAGCGATATTCAAAATTGGCCTCATGTACTGCAATTAGCATGGATCATATTTGATACGGAGGTTAACGAAATCAAACGGACAAACAAATACATCTATGAACCACTGATCCCTATAAGTCGAGAATCAGAAAAAATTCACGGTTTAACACCACATTTTTTGAGAGAGCATGGCGACAACAAAAAAAACGTACTTCGAAAATTAGCGCATGATTTAAAAAAATACAATCCTTTAATTGTTGGCCATTTCTTATCATTTGATTTACAAGTATTGTGCGCTGAATTTGTTAGGGTAAAACTTCCTGTCCCATTTCAGCAATTTCGCTATTTTTGTACCTTATGGCATAGCAAAAAATATGTACGAAATCCCAATATGGTATATATGAATCTATCGCTCTTACATGAAACGTTGTTTACAACATTACCCGAAAATATGCATCATGCTGAAAAAGATGCCGAAATAACTGCAAAATGTTATTTTGAAATGATACGCAGAAATGAACTTTCAATAGCAGATATTGAAAACCAACAAGCTCAATTTCTACCTATATTTCAACCTTAAATCCACTTATATGAATAATTCTGAGGTTATTTTATCATTATTAAAAACAACTCAACCTTTTCAGCTATTGCCCGATTCCGTGCAAAAAAGTTTAGTGGACCTGATGACGAAATTTACATTTACAAAAGAAGAACTGATTTACCGGCAAAATGTGACAGACATAGAGGGTATAGATCTCATTTATAAAGGTGAATACGAAACTTTCTTCTTAGATACTGCTGAGAATAAACATTCTATTGAGATCCATCGACATCCTTATTGCTTTGGAGGAATATCTATTCTGCTAAACCGTAAAAAGGCATTAAAATCCGTCATGGTCAAAAAGGGAACAACCATATACCGATTGCCGCGTAAAGACTTCATTGAGCTCTGTCATGTCAATGAAGATTTTTTTCATTTCTTTACAAATTCATTTGGACGCAAAATGCTAGAAGAAGATTTTTCGCATTTTGTAAAATCGCCAGCGCCATTTGAAGAAAGTTATTACGCAGCAGATCAGCTCTATTCTCGAAAGATCGATAATATCATCTATAAAGATATTATATCCATTCCCTACCACACCCCTATTTTCGAAGCAGCACAAAAAATGTCAAGACATAAAATTAGCTGCATCTTCATAACCGAAAAGGAAGAAATCATCGGATACGCAACAGATATAACACTACGGGACAATGTCTTAGGTAAACAAATAGAAGCTACACAGCCGATCGGATCAGTAATGGATAATCCGATTGTAAGCATATCTCATCAAGCTTTTCTATATGAAGCCGTACTCATGATGTTTCGAACAAAAACCAAATATCTTTTAGTTGAAAAAGAAGGAAAATATATTGGTTTTTTAAGCCGTAATCGCTTATTAAGCGAGCAAGGTCAATCACCCTTAGTCTTTATACAATCCGTAAAATTAGCCGAATCTATAGATGAATTAGAGGATAAGTGGAATAACGTACCTAAAATTATAAACCAATTGCTAGAGCGCGGTGTCCATGCTGAAATAGCCAACCAAGTGATTACGACAATTGCAGATACCATTTCAATCAAAGTGATTGAAAAAGTTATTCAAGAAATTGGAAAACCTCCCGCAAAATTTGTTTTTATGGTAACAGGAAGTGAAGGCAGGAAAGAACAAACACTCAAAACCGATCAAGATAATGCCATTATATATGAAGATAAAGCGAATGAACATCGTGAACTTGTTAGAAGTTATTTTTTAACTTTTGCAAATAAAGTCTCTGATTATTTAAATAAAATTGGATTTGTGTACTGTACCGGTGAATTTATGGCAAGCAATCCTAAATGGACACATTCTTTATCTCATTGGAAAAATAATTATAAAAATTGGATAGAAGATACCATTCCCGAGAATGCGATTAAATTTTCGACGTTCTTTGATTGTAGGCGACTCTATGGAGATCAAGAAATCATAGACGAACTTAAATTATTCTTAAATGAGGAATTACAAAAACCGAATGAACGCTTCTTCTCCTTCATCGCAAAGAATGCTTTGCAATATCAACCACCATTAACATTTTTTAATGCCATAAAAACACAAACCATTGGAACTGCTGAATTTTTAAATATCAAAAAAGCGATGACTCCAATTGTGGATCTCGTCCGTGTATATGCATTAAAAAATAGAATATATGAAGAAAATACAGGCGAAAGGCTCAAAAAATTGGTTAAGCTCGGGATCTTCAATCAGACACAATACGAAGAATTATATCAATCATACTATTACATGATGGCCCTGAGATTAAAAAATCAAACTAATGAGATTTTAACCTCAAAATCTGAACCCGATAATTATATTCGAATCGATAGTCTAACTAAAATTGAAAAAGCAACTTTGAAAGAGATATTTAAGACCATTAGCAATTTTCAATTGGGTATCAAATTTAAATTTACGAGCAGTCTTTAGCTAAAACGATTGGTCTCCTCCTAAAATAATGAATCAACAACATGTAAAAAAGTACTCTTCTAAAAGCGCTATTTTTAAAATAATATAATAGGATAAACGCATGAACAACTCGGGTGCATATTCTTTATTTACCTTGCAGAAATACACATTTAATAAAAATATTTCAACATTTAAACTTAAAATCTTAACTTTTTAGTATATATTAGAAGCAATCATTAATTTTGTAAAAAATTTGTAACGTTAATTCATATATGCATATTTTAAAATCACTAGTTATAACTGTATCTCTTCTATGCGCTCAACAGCAATTCGCAACGGCACAAGCTCCAGTAGCTCAACCAACAGCAGCGACTGCTAATAAATTTGGCCCTGAAGGTTTGAGTAAAGGTAGTCTTGCAAATCAGTTTGACCATTTGAACTACATTTCAAAAAATAATTATGATTTCAAGATGGTGCGCAAAACAAATCTGGAGATCATCAGAAAAAATGTAGTAGATACCGTCAGCAAACTTCAAAAAGAAATTACCGCATTGAAATCTGCAAGTTCAAATTACGGATCGACAACTAAAGGATTACAAGATAGTGTTCAAATATTAAAAGATCAATTGGCTCAAGAACAAGAAAAAGCTGATAGTTTCTCGTTCTTAGGAATCAATACAACAAAATCAGCTTATAGTAGTATCGTTTGGCTAATCATTGCCATACTCTTGATCAGTACAGTAACCTTTTTATTCTCTTATCGAAAAGCGAAAGTAAATACTGACGAATATCAAAAAACGGCAGATCAAGCACAAGAAGAACTTGCTTTATTTCGAAAAAAAGCACTTGAAAAAGAACAAGCATTAAAACGTCAACTTCAAGATGAGTTAAACAAAAGATCGTAATCATTTTCTAATATATTTAAAATAAGGGCAATTGCATGTGCAATTGCCCTTATTTTATTAGTGATACAGAGGAAAAATAGGATTTAATTATAAATATTTCAATACGTTTTCGAATAATCAGCATCATGATACAACAAAAATGTAATCATCATAGTTGTATTTAATTCAAACACGTTATATATTTGAAGTAAAATCAGGATTTTTTATCGTTTGTCCAATGAGGACAAAAAAACATGAATATTGTCTTTAAACTGGATAAAGCCGTAATATTAGGCTGAAATTATCTTTTTTCGAGAACATATATTATTAGAATGAATAACAAATTGACATATTTCAATAAAAAAGAATTTAATTGAAATTTCTATTTGTTTTTCAGCGACAATAAGCTTATTTTTGCTGACCAAAAAGAGGCGGTTTATATTGCCTTTATAAAATTGATTAATAAATATTTAGTCCCCATAATATGCCCAATATTGGTAAAATAGCGCAGATTATCGGCCCAGTGGTTGACGTCAACTTCGCCGACAATGAAAATCTACCTAAAATTTACGATGCCTTGATTATCGAGAGAGAAAATGGTCAACGTGTCGTTTTAGAGGTTCAACAACACTTAGGTGAGGAACGTGTTCGTACAATTTCTATGGATGCAACCGAAGGTTTGGTTCGTGGAATGAAAGTTGTCGACACAGGTGCTCCAATCAAAATGCCTATTGGTGAAGAAATTAAAGGTCGTGTATTCAACGTTGTGGGTGATGCCATTGACGGGATCAAAAATTTAGATAAAACTAATGGTCGTTCGATCCATAATGTTCCACCTAAATTTGAAGATTTATCGACTGAAACTGAAGTACTTTTCACAGGTATTAAAGTAATCGATTTATTAGAACCATATTCTAAAGGTGGTAAAATTGGATTATTTGGTGGTGCCGGTGTAGGTAAAACTGTATTAATTCAAGAGTTAATCAATAATATCGCAAAAGGACACGGTGGTTTATCTGTATTTGCTGGTGTTGGTGAGCGTACACGTGAAGGAAATGACTTATTACGTGAGATGTTGGAATCAGGCATTATCAAATATGGTGAGCATTTCATGGAAGAGATGGAAAAAGGTCAATGGCCTTTAGATGCTATCGATACCGAATTGATGAAAGAATCGAAATGTACTTTCGTATTCGGTCAAATGAATGAGCCTCCAGGTGCACGTGCTCGTGTTGCTTTATCAGGTTTAACTATCGCTGAGTATTTCCGTGACGGTGAAGAAGATGGTAAAGGTAAAGATGTATTATTCTTTATTGACAATATCTTCCGTTTTACACAAGCGGGTTCTGAAGTATCTGCTCTTTTAGGCCGTATGCCTTCTGCAGTAGGTTACCAACCGACATTAGCAACGGAGATGGGTTTAATGCAAGAGCGTATTACCTCTACTAAAAACGGATCAATTACTTCAGTTCAAGCAGTATACGTACCTGCCGATGATTTAACTGACCCTGCTCCAGCGACAACATTCGCCCACTTAGATGCAACAACAGTATTATCGCGTAAAATTGCTGAGTTAGGTATTTACCCTGCGGTAGATCCATTAGATTCGACTTCTCGTATCTTAAGCCCGGCTGTTTTAGGTAACGAACACTACGATACAGCTCAACGCGTTAAAGAAATCTTGCAACGTTACAAAGAATTACAAGATATCATCGCCATCTTAGGTATGGATGAGTTATCGGAAGAAGATAAATTAACTGTACAACGCGCTCGTCGTGTTCAGCGTTTCTTATCTCAACCTTTCCACGTTGCTGAGCAATTTACAGGTTTAAAAGGTGTATTGGTAGACATCAAAGATACCATCAAAGGTTTCAATATGATTCTTGATGGCGCAGTTGATGAATATCCTGAAGCTGCTTTCAACTTAGTAGGTAGCATCGAAGAGGCAATCGAAAAAGGTAAAAAATTATTAGCTGAAGCAGTTTAAGTTAGTTGTTAGTATTTAGTAGCTAGTATTTAGATCTCGAAAACTTAAGATGAAGGTTTTAGATGCTGATCGATAGCAAAAGTCTAAATACTCCATACTAAATACAGTGTAAAAGTCTAAGTACTTAATACGAACTACTAAATACTATTATATAAAATGAAATTATCTATAATCACTCCGGACAAAATAGTATTTGAAGGTGATGCAACTGCGGTAACTGTTCCAGGTACATCAGGATCTTTTCAAATATTGAGAGATCACGCTGCTATCATTTCTACTTTGGAAGACGGAAAAGTAATTATTCAGCAAGGTAAAGACGAGCAAACTTTAAGCATCAAAGGTGGTGTGGTAGAAGCTAAAAATAATGTCGTTACTATATTAGCAGAAGGAATTATTGAAGCATAAATCATCTATGGATGATATCAAAAGCCTCTTATTTAAAAAAATAAGAGGCTTTTATTTTTTATCCACTATTTCTAAGTAGATATCCACATTATGTTCAAAAACTCTATTACACTCTTCTTCAAGATATATTTCCACTTGATTGAACTGTCACAAAATCCATAACGTTTACTCTTTATCCACGTTTCTCAACAGATGTCCACAATATTTTTATAATGATCAATAATGTCCAATATTGACCTACTCCAGACTACTTGATCCACTGAAATCAGCATGATCTGCTATTTTTTTCATACTTTCTTAACAGCGTTACTTACAAAATGTCAACAACTTTCGATAGAATCGATAAAATACCTTTAGTCTTTATCCACTTATTCAAGTAGATATCCACATTATGTTTATAAATTAGTAAATAAACTCATCTTCCCGATATATCATTTCTTACCCGTCTGCTTCAAATCATAAATGTTTACTCTTCTACACATTTTTTGAGCAGTTTCCAACAATATGTCTATATCTATTGATATCATGATAGAAGCACCTTCACTCTTTTCCACTTTTCTCAATAGATATTAACAACATGTTTATAAATCAAGAAAAATAGAATCACTCATCAATTGATTTATTAAACACTTCAACTATAATACAAGTATTTCCAATCTATTTTTACAATAGCAATCCCATATATTATGGCATAACAAAAAGCATTATTAATGCGAACAAAAACAGTTTAAAAATCGATAACAAAAAATGTATATAAAAAATAAAAAAAACTACATTTATCATTTTTTAAGAAGAATTTCACAAAAAAATTAAAAAAAAAGTTTTCTGACCAAGTAGACCGATTTTAAATACGGTCTACTTAACGCACCTTAAAATATCAACAATATTGATATTAATAAAATTAAATTTTGTAAAAAAGAATAATTCAAAATTATATACTTAATCAAAAAAGTTAGATATACCTATTGCCAATTATTTTTATTCGAAGTAACTTAAAGAAATAATTTTAGCACCAAAGTTTACGACTAAAATTACATTTACCCAAGGGAAACAAAAGCAAGTTATTTTTTAATTTTTACTAGAAGGGGTAGATCATAGGCTATGAAGTATTACGACGAGAACACATTAATTTACTTAGACGGATCATATGTCAAAGCTTTTGCAACAGGTCTAGACTTGTATACACAAGCTCTACACTATGGCTATGGAGCTTTCGAAGGTCTACGGGCATATAACACCCATAATGGACCTCGTATTTTTAAAGCACTTGAACATTTCGAGCGTTTACAAAAATCATGTGAAGCGATCAACATTCCATACTCATGGGACAATCGTGAGTTGATTGACCGCGCTTATGAATTACTCGCTATTAACAATTTACGTTCAGCCTATATTAGACCATTGGTATTTTCAGGATCTAATATGCATCTGACATCATCTACCGAAGCTCGGATCATGATGGCTGCATGGGAATGGGGACCTTATTTAGGACAAAATTTATTAAAAGTTGAGATATCGGATATTCAGCGACCAAGTTCAAAAGCATTTCCGATTTCCTCTAAAATATCAGGACAGTACATCAACTCCATTTTAGCGAGCAGTAAAGCCATAAAAAATGGATATGACGAGGCTTTATTATTAGATCAAGATGGTTTTGTAGCGCAAGCTTCAAGTGAAAACTTATTCATCGAAAAAGATTTCAAAATCTACACTCCCCCTATCCAGAATATTTTCCCTGGGATAACACGAAAAAATGTCATCCTTATTTGCAAAAAATTAGGAATTGAATTAATTGAGAAAAGACTAACTATTCAAGATATCCATGAAGCTGATTCAGCTTTTTTATCTGGAACTGCAGCAGAGATCATAGGAATAAAACAAGTCGATCATATTATATATAAAGAAAACTGGGAGCATACAATAGGTGCTTCTATCCAAAGAAGATATAAAAATTTAGTATTAGAGAACGAGAACTATGAAGTCATCATCTGATAAGGAACAAATATTGAATAAATACAGCCGTACATTCACACAAGACGAAACACAACCTGCAGCAAAAGCGATGCTCTATGGTATCGGTCTGACGGATGCGGACATGGAAAAAGCACAAGTAGGAATTGCAAGCATGGGTTACGATGGTAATACCTGCAATATGCATTTAAATGATTTAGCGCAAGTTGTTAAAAAAGGAGTCTGGTCAAATGATTTAGTAGGTCTAACGTTCGGCACCATTGGTGTCAGTGATGGGATGAGCAACGGTACAGCAGGTATGCGTTACTCCTTAGTCAGTAGAGATGTTATCGCTGATAGCATTGAAACTATCTGTGGCGGACAATATTACGATGGATTGATTGCGATCCCAGGATGTGATAAAAACATGCCAGGTGCAGTTATCGCTATGGGTCGTTTAGATCGTCCTGCCATTATGGTGTACGGTGGAACAATTGCACCCGGTCATTATAAAGGAGAAGATCTAAATATTGTCTCCGCATTTGAGGCTTTAGGTCAAAAAATTTGTGGTAATATTTCAGATGAAGATTACGATGGTGTGATCCGCAACACTTGTCCTGGTGCAGGCGCTTGCGGCGGGATGTACACAGCTAATACCATGGCTGCTGCCATAGAAGCACTAGGAATGAGTTTACCTTATTCATCATCCAATCCTGCTGTATCACAAGATAAAAAAGATGAATGTTTAGAAGCGGGTAAATATATCCGTATCTTATTAGAAAAAGATATCAAACCTTCCGATATCATGACCCGTAAAGCATTTGAAAATGCCATTCGTGCGATCATCATCTTAGGAGGAAGTACAAATGCCGTATTGCACTTTATTGCAATTGGTAAATCGATAGGAGTAGATATCACACAAGATGATTTCCAACGCATGTCAGATGAGACACCCGTTTTAGCAGACTTTAAACCTTCTGGAAAATACTTAATGCAAGATTTACATCAATATGGTGGTATCCCTGCTGTTTTAAAGTATTTATTGAACGAAGGTCTATTGCATGGTGATTGTTTGACTGTAACAGGTAAAACGCTGGCGGATAACTTGGCAGACGTGAAATCCGTCATAGATTATGATCAGAAAATCATACATAAATTGACCGATCCAATTAAAGCAAATGGTCACTTACAGATCCTTTATGGTAATTTAGCAGAGAAAGGTTCTGTTGCTAAAATTTCAGGAAAAGAGGGCGAGAAATTTGTTGGACCAGCTCGCGTATTTGATGGAGAGCAAGATCTTATCGCAGGTATCTCGTCAGGACGTGTCAAAAAAGGAGATGTAGTGGTTATTAAAAACGAAGGTCCGGTTGGCGCTCCTGGAATGCCGGAAATGTTAAAACCTACTTCGGCAATCATTGGTGCAGGATTAGGAAAATCAGTCGCATTGATCACGGATGGAAGATTCTCTGGAGGTACGCATGGTTTTGTCGTGGGACACATTACCCCTGAAGCGTACAAAGGAGGTTTGATTGGTTTGGTAGAAGATGATGATATCATCGAAATCGATTCGGTCAACAATACCCTAAACTTAAAAGTAGATGAAGCAACAATTGCAGCTCGACGTGCACAATGGAAACAACCAGCACTAAAGGTAACAAAAGGAGTGCTTTACAAATACGCAAAAACCGTTTCCGACGCTTCAGATGGCTGTGTAACAGACCTATAAAAGTAAAAGACCGAATAATCAACAAAAACAAAAGAATTACAAATCGAATAAATTAAAAATAATGAGTACGCTGGAAAAAACTGAAAGCAAGGAATGTGCGAAGCAACCTCAACCTATTAGTCAATTAAAAGGTTCGCAGGCGGTATTAGAAGCCTTATTGTGTGAAGGTGTTGATACCGTATTTGGATATCCTGGAGGAGCTATCATGCCCATCTATGATGCATTATATGATTACAATGAAAAATTGACTCATATCCTAGTACGCCACGAACAAGGCGGTATCCATGCAGCACAAGGCTATGCAAGGACCTCTGGACGTACCGGTGTTGTATTTGCAACTTCTGGTCCCGGAGCAACAAATTTAGTAACTGGTTTAGCTGATGCTATGATCGATAGTAATCCGATCGTCTGTATCACTGGACAAGTATTCGCTAGTTTATTGGGTACAGATGCCTTTCAAGAAACAGACGTCATTAATATTACCGCCCCTGTCACCAAATGGAGTTATCAAGTGACAGAAGCATCAGAAATTCCTACGGCTATAGCTAAAGCATTTCATATCGCAAGTACAGGTCGCCCTGGTCCCGTATTAATCGATATTACAAAAAATGCACAAATGGAATTATTCGATTATTTAGGATATGAAAAGTGTACACACATACGCTCGTACCGTCCTTCCCCTATTGTTAGAAAAGAATATGTACAGGAAGCAGCAGCCTTAATCAATAGTGCTCAAAAACCATTTATTTTATTTGGTCAAGGTATCATCTTAGGTAGGGCCGAACAAGAGTTCAAGGCTTTCTTAGAAAAATCAGGAATACCTGCTGCAGCTACAGTAATGGGGCTTAGCGCACTCGAAACAGATCATCCACAACATGTGGGAATGCTTGGTATGCATGGTAATTATGCACCGAATGTCATGACCAACGATTGTGATGTTTTAATCGCTATCGGAATGCGTTTTGATGACCGTGTTACAGGACGTCTTGACAAATATGCGAAACAGGCAAAAGTAGTTCATTTGGATATTGACCCTGCCGAAATTGATAAAAATGTACAGACAACAGTTGCCGTTTGGGGAGATTGTAAAGAAACTTTGCCGCAACTGACCGAATTGATTGACAAAAAAGAACATACTGATTGGTTAGAACAATTCAGAACTTTAGAAAAAGAAGAAATTAAAGAGGTTATTCAAAATGAGCTTCACCCTACAGGTGATGTGCTAACAATGGGTGAAGTTGTTCATTTATTAAATGAATTGACTGGCGGAGATGCAATCATCACAACAGATGTCGGTCAACATCAAATGGTTGCCTGCCGTTATGCAAAATTCAACCAATCAAAATCCAACGTTACTTCAGGAGGATTAGGAACCATGGGATTTGGTCTACCTGCAGCAATAGGAGCTTGGTATGGTGCACCTCATCGTGATGTGATTGCTATTATCGGTGATGGAGGTTTCCAAATGACGTTACAAGAATTGGGTACCATCATGCAATTTGGTGCTAAAGTAAAAATCTTGATTCTAAACAATCAATTCTTAGGAATGGTTCGCCAATGGCAACAGCTTTTCAATGAAAAAAGATACTCCTTTGTGAATATTACCAGTCCAGATTTTGTTGCACTAGCAAAATCATACTACATCGATGGACAAAAAGTTTCAGAAAGAGAGCAATTGAAAACAGCTTTAAAAACCATGTTGGATCACGATGGCGCTTACTTATTAGAGGTAATGGTGGGCAAAGAGAACAATGTATTCCCGATGGTTGCCCAAGGAACAAGTGTTTCAGAAATTAGATTGAAGTAAAAATGGAAAAACAAGAATATACAATCACGATATATACAGAAAATTCTATCGGCATGATCGGTAGAATATCAACCATATTCTCAAGAAGAAAAATCAATATCGAAAGCTTAAACACTTCACCTTCCGAGGTAGAAGGGATTCATCGCTTTACGATTTTAATTACTGAAATAGAAGAAGTAGTACGCAAATTATGCCGTCAAATTGAAAAACAGGTAGAGGTACTCAAAGCATACTACAATACTAACGATGAAGTTATCTGGCAAGAACAAGCTTTATACAAAGTTCCAACAGAAGTCATCACAGAAAAAGTGTACGTAGAAAGACTTTTACGTCAATATGGCGCATCTGCCGTTGTGATCCGCAAAGATTACACCGTCTTCGAAACTGCTGGACATCGAGAGGAAATTGATAAACTGACAGAAGAGTTGACCAAATATAATTTAATCGAATTTGTACGTGGTGCACGTATCGCCATCATTAAAGAAAGTGCTGGATTTCATGCTAAGTTAAAAGAATTTGAGCGAAGAGAACCTTCTGAAGAAGTTGTAGAAAACGAATACCTTGAAAAAGGGGATGATGTTTTCACCATGTAATTTCAACATCGCTTAGCTCTCAAAATGTAAGGCAATGAAAGATATTAAATTCCAATGCCTTTAAAAAAATCGATTAAAAAAAGTAAAAAATGACACAACATATATTTGAATTTATCATCAATAGCCGCAAAGCTTTTATACGTTTGATCGATGAGTTAACATTAGAAGAATTAAACCAGATACCAGCAGGATTCAATAATAATATCTTTTGGAATTTTGCACATATCGTTGTTTCCACACAAACATTGAGCTATGTTCGTACAGGTATCCTCCCTGATGCTTCAACAGTGAAGTATAATGACGATTATAAAAAAGACACCAGACCAACACGTGAGGTAACACAAGCAGAAGTGGATGAATTTAAATCTTTAGCGCTAACAACCATCGATCAGATTCAGAAGGACTATGCTAACGGAACTTTCAATTCCACCACACCATATGCGACAGCAACGTATGGTTCTGAGATGAAAACAATCGAAGAAGTACTAATCGCCACATTATCGCACGATAATTTGCATTGGGGATATGCCCAAGCACAACGAAGAGTAATTAAAAATAATAAATAGAATAATCAACAAACCATCAATAAGAAATTAACAACAACAATGGCAAATTATTTCAACACACTACCACTTAGAGATCAATTACATCAATTAGGTCAAGCAGAGTTTATGAACAATAGTGAATTCGCAGACGGTGTGGATGCTTTAAAAGGTAAAAAAATCGTAATCGTAGGCTGTGGTGCACAAGGATTAAATCAAGGTTTAAATTTAAGAGATAGCGGTTTAGATGTATCGTATACACTGCGTAAAGAAGCTATTGAGCAAAAAAGAGATTCTTGGAAAAATGCTACGGACAACAATTTTACCGTTGGAACTTACGAAGAATTAATCCCTACTGCAGATCTAGTCATCAACTTAACACCAGATAAACAACATACTGCTGTGATCAATGCCGTAATGCCGTTAATGAAAGAAGGAGCTACGTTGTCCTATTCACACGGTTTCAACATCGTAGAAGAAGGCATGCAAATCCGTAAAGACATTACTGTTATCATGGTAGCACCCAAATGTCCAGGATCTGAAGTACGTGCTGAATATGTACGTGGTTTTGGTGTTCCTACTTTAATTGCTGTTCACCCAGAAAACGATCCACAAGGAAAAGGATGGGCTGAAGCAAAAGCATATTGTGTAGGTACAGGTGGTCACAGAGCTGGTGTATTGAAATCATCATTTGTTGCTGAAGTAAAATCTGATTTAATGGGCGAGCAAACCATCCTATGTGGTTTATTGCAAACAGGTTCTATTTTATCGTTCGATAAAATGGTTGAACAAGGAATTGACGCTGGATATGCATCCAAACTAGTTCAATATGGTGTGGAAGTTATTACTGAAGCATTAAAGCACGGTGGTGTAAGTGGTATGATGGATCGTTTAAGCAATCCTGCTAAAATCAAAGCTTTTGAATTATCAGAAGAATTGAAAGATATCATGCGTCCATTATTCCAAAAACACCAAGATGACATTATCTCTGGCGAATTCAGTAAAACAATGATGGAAGACTGGGCTAACGGTGATGCAAATCTATTAAAATGGAGAGCTGAAACTGGTGAGACAGCATTTGAAAAAACTCCTGCAGGTGATGTGAAAATTGCAGAGCAAGAGTACTTTGACAACTATACTTTGATGGTTGCTTTCATCAGAGCTGGTGTTGAATTGGCTTTCGAAACTATGGTTGAAGCAGGAATTAAACCAGAATCAGCTTACTACGAATCATTGCACGAAACTCCTTTAATCGCGAATACAATCGCTCGTAAAAAATTATTTGAAATGAACCGTGTTATTTCAGATACAGCAGAATATGGCTGTTATTTATTTGATCAAGCTTGTAAACCATTATTAGCTGAATTCATGAAAACAGTACAAACTGATTTAGTAGGTAAAAACTATAATGCTGGTAAAGACGGATCAGTAGATAACGCTCAGTTAGTGGAAATTAATGATATTTTACGTAATCATGAAGTAGAAATTGTAGGGCGTAAATTACGTCAAGCAATGACTGCAATGAAAGCTATAAAAACTGTTTAAATTTTCGTAATTTAGACTGCGAAAATTCGGCTGTTTTTAGCAAGTTCCTAAAAACAGCCGAATTAAATTGAAAAAATTAACATTAGAGAAGAAAATGTCAAAAACATTAGTAGAAAAAATTTGGGATGCGCATGTCGTCAAACGTGAAGAAGGATTTCCAGATATTATTTATATAGACACCCACCTTATCCATGAGGTAACTTCACCACAAGCATTCGACGGTTTACGAAAAAGAGGCTTACCGGTATTTCGTCCCAACCAAACTGTCGCAACTGCAGATCATAATGTTCCCACTTTAAATCAGCATCTTCCGATTAAAGAAGAATTATCACGTTATCAAGTCGATATGTTGACTAAAAACTGTGCTGAATTTGGAATTAATTTATATGGTCTCGGTCACCCCTATCAAGGCATTGTACATGTAATCGGTCCAGAACTAGGTATTACCCTTCCTGGTAAAACCATGGTATGTGGAGATAGTCACACCTCTACCCATGGTGCATTTGGTGCTATTGCTTTTGGAATAGGCACTTCTCAAGTGGAACAAGTTTTTGCAACACAATGCTTATTGCAACAAAAACCAAAAACGATGAAAATCGAAGTAAATGGTGATTTGCAAAAAGGAGTAGGCGCAAAAGATATTATCTTATACATCATTGCAAAAATCTCCGCAGCAGGTGGTACAGGCTATTTTATTGAATACGCTGGTTCAGCAATCCGTTCATTAAGTATGGAAGCTAGAATGACCATTTGTAACATGAGTATTGAAATGGGAGCTCGAGGCGGCTTAATTGCACCCGATCAAACGACTTTCGATTACGTAGAAGGACGTGAATTCGCCCCTAAAGGTGAAGAATGGGATCAAGCATTGGCCTACTGGAAAACATTATATTCTGATGACGATGCACAATTTGATGCTGTATTAGAATTTGATGCAGCAGATATCGCACCGATGATCACCTATGGTACTAACCCAGGAATGGGAATGGGGATCACAGAAAATATTCCGGCTACACAAGCGCAACCAGAATCTGAACAACCATCTTATCAAAAAGCACTCAATTATATGGGCTTTGCAGATGATGCTCCAATCTTGGGAAAACCAGTAGACTATGTTTTTATTGGAAGCTGTACTAACTCCCGTATCGAAGATTTACGTGAAGTAGCTGCCTTTGTTCAAGGAAAACAAAAAGCAGAACAAGTAGAAGTATGGATCGTTCCAGGCTCTAAGCAAGTAGAAAAACAAGCCATCGAAGAAGGATTAGATAAAATTTTCGAAGCTGCTGGTTTTCAATTACGTGAACCCGGATGTTCTGCTTGTTTAGGAATGAATGAAGATAAAATTCCTGCAGGAAAATACTGTGTTTCAACTTCAAACAGAAACTTTGAAGGACGTCAAGGTCCTAATGCTCGTACCATGCTGGTATCACCTTTAACTGCAGCAGCTGCAGCTGTAACAGGTATTATTACGGATGTACGGGAATTGATATAAATTAAATGTTAATAGTAACTGTTCTTTAATCACTTTACATATGTGCCAAATTTGTCAGACCGTAGCAGTCACTGAAAATAAAGTCATCCATAGAGAATCGCAAAGTTCCGCTACCACCTTTAACCAAAGAACTTTGGATCAGGATTATCGTACGTTGAAGTCTGCTTTAAAACCCGGAATGCGAATTTTGGACATTGGGTGTGGAACAGGTGCCATCACCAAAGATATTGCTGCAATCGTGGGTCCAACTGGTTATGTAGTTGGAATTGATAATACGGCATCATTTATTACAGAAGGAAACAGCTTATTTGGCAACATACCGAATCTAGAGCTAGTTCATTGTGATCTGTTAGATTTTGAATGTATCGAAAAATTTGACTTAATCGTATCTGCAAGAACCTTTCAGTGGATTTCAACATTAGACAAAGCGATTGATAAATTAAAAACGTTACTCAAGCCCAATGGTCAGGTATCGATTTTAGATTACAATCATGAAGCGATAGATTGGAATCCCAAAATACCAAGAAGCATGGAACATTTTTATCATATGTTCTTAATGTGGCGAAATGATGCGGGTATGAACAATAGAATTGGCTATGATCTGGAAGAAATATTGGAAGAGCATGGATTTAGCCAAATAGAAGTTTTCAATGCAGATGAACATTATGAGCGCAATAATCCATTACATCTAGACAAAATAAAAATATGGTCTAAGGTAGCTAACTCCACACAGATGGTAGAAGAGGGATATTTGAATGACCAAGAGCGTTTAGATGCTATTCAAGATTATAACAACTGGGCTGACCATGAAGCTGTAAGTATGACCATGAAGCTACGAGAAGTGAGAGCAATTTTAACATCAAACATATCGTATCAATAAATTATTGGGATGAAACCATCATGAGCTTAAATGGTCTCACAAATAGAGATAAATATGTTCCTCAGGATAGTTTCATCAACATTAAACAACAAACCGAGTGAAACGAGATCATTTATACATTTGAAGACAGGCACTCGTAAATAATGAATTGGATGAAACCATCATGAGCTTAAAGCAGCTCACAAACCGAGATAAATACTCGGCTCATGATAGCTTCATCACCATTAAAAAACAAACCGAGTGAAACGAGTTCATTTATACAGTTAAGAACAGACACTCGTAAATAATTATTTGGATGAAAAAATTTGAAACATTAACAACAACGGTAGTTCCTTTACCGATTGAAAATATAGATACCGATCAGATCATTCCAGCTCGCTTTCTAAAAGCGACTACACGTGAAGGATTCGGTGATAATTTATTCCGTGACTGGCGCTACGACAGCAACAATCAGCCAAAAGCCGATTTTGTGATGAACGATGCTACCTATCAAGGAAAAGTATTAGTCGCAGGTAAAAATTTTGGTTGCGGTTCAAGCCGTGAGCACGCTGCCTGGGCTATCCAAGATTATGGTTTTGATGTCGTTATCAGTAGTTTCTTCGCAGATATCTTTAAAGGAAATGCCTTGAATAATGGCGTATTGCCGATTCAGGTAACAGACGAGTTTTTAGAAACTATTTTTGATACCGTATTTAAAAACCCGAACACAGAAATTATCGTTGATCTAGAAAATCAAACCGTTACCTTATCTGAAACAGGTGCACAACAATCTTTTGAAATTAATCCTTACAAAAAATCATGCCTGATCAATGGTTATGATGATATTGATTTCATCTTGAATAACAAAGCTTCAATTGAAACTTTCGAACAAACAAAATAATGATAGAACCTGTCGTCCATATTGCCAATTTAACTGTCCAACACCAATATCATGTGGTATTGCAGGACTTGAATTGGCAAATTGAACCAGGTCAGCACTGGTTGATCGGTGGTAGAAGCGGAACAGGAAAGACCACGCTAGCACAAGCAATTGCTGGACATGTCCCATACAGTGGAATTTTAAACGTCAACTTTGATAACAACTCCCCTCTTCCGGCAGAAGTTTTATATGTCTCCAATTGGTACCAATTCACCAATCTAGAAGGCGATAAAAACTTCTATTATCAGCAACGTTACAACAAACATCAAACCAACGATACGTTAACAGTACAGGCCGAATTTCTACATTTTGCAAAAGAAAAGCATTTACAATTCGATGATGTAAAACCATACTTCGAAACTTTTGGATTTGAAAATGTTCACGATACACAGCTCATCGAATTGTCCAGTGGAGAACATAAAAAACTACAATTGCTAAAAGCCTTATGGCTGAAGCCACAAGTATTGATTATTGACCAACCCTATACAGGTCTGGATCGTCAATCTCGCCAAGAGCTCAATCAAGCATTTGATGATCTGGCGCAAGCTGGTGTGACATTGATATTAATCAGTAACGATCAAACGGTACCCACCTGTATCAATCATTTTGCAGAAATACAGGAAGGTCAGTTATTTGAGGTTTCTTCACAAGCAGCATTCTCACGAGAAAAAGAGCGCGCAAGAAAACCACTTCCACATTTTTTACAGAAATCTCCACGTATTACTTCCCAAACCATGGTAAAAATGTCCAATGTGGATGTAAGGTATGGTGAAAAAGAGGTACTAAAAAAAATTAGTTGGGAAGTAAAAGCAGGTGAAAAATGGTTATTGCAGGGGCATAATGGTTCCGGAAAGTCAACTCTATTGAGTTTGATCAATGGAGATCATCCGCAAGCATATGCCAATGATATTGTTCTTTTCGGTAAACAAAGAGGATCTGGAGAAAGTATATGGGACATCAAAGCTCATTTAGGAATTATTTCACCTGAAATGCATTGGTACTTTGATCAGTCAGCGAAAGTTTGGCAAAGTGTTGCTTCAGGTTTTTTTGATTCCGTTGGACTATTCCGTAATCTCAGCTTTGAAAACCAACAATTCCTCGATCAAGTATTGGATTTCTTTGATTTGAAAGAAGATAAAAATAAATTATTAAATACACTACCCTTAGGCAAACAACGTCTTGCTTTGCTAGCAAGAACAGTGATTAAGAATCCTGAATTATTAATTTTGGACGAACCCTGCCAGGGTCTTGATTACGAACAAACACAACATTTCAATGCAGTTGTAGATGAACTGTGTACCTATGGCAAGACATTAATTTATGTCGGCCATTTTGAAACACAACTCCCGTCATGCCTGGAAAAGAAAATAATATTAGATAAAGGAATAGTTCAATCCATTGAAGATATTTTACAATACGCATAGCATGAAACCGTCATCAGCACACTACTCCCAATATCATGTAGATATGCTGATGAATGTTTCATCATAAAACATAAAAAACGAGTGCGATGAGTTCATGAATACCATTGAAATCCTACACTCAAAAATAATTAATCTGATGAAAAAAAATATACTCGTTATTCCTGGTGATGGAATAGGACAAGAAGTTACAATTTGGGGTAAAAAAGTTCTAGAAAAAATCGGACAAAAATATGGTCATGAATTCAGTTTTGATGAAGCGATCATGGGTCACGTTGCTATTGAAGCTACCGGAAACCCATTGCCAGATGAAACCTTAGAGAAAGCAAAATCAAGTGATGCAATCCTATTCGGTGCCATTGGACATGCTAAATACGATAATGATCCATCTGCTAAAGTACGTCCGGAACAAGGATTATTAAAAATCCGTAAAGAATTAGGTCTTTATGCAAACTTACGTCCCATCTTGTTATTTGATGAACTATTAGACGCATCTAGCCTGAAACCAGAAGTATTAAAAGGAACAGATATCCTTTTCTTCCGCGAGTTAACCGGTGATGTCTATTTCGGTGAAAAAAATCGTTCCGAGGACAACAACTTCGCTTCAGATCTAATGAATTACAACCGATATGAAGTAGAACGTATCGCACATAAGGCATTTGAAGCTGCTCGCACACGTTCCAAAAAATTATGCTCCGTAGATAAAGCAAATGTATTGGAAACGTCACGTCTATGGAGAGAAGTCGTGCAAGAAATTGCAAAGCAGTATCCTGACGTGGAGACCGAACATATGTTCATTGACAATGCTGCGATGCAATTAGTGAAAAATCCAAAGAAATTTGATGTTGTATTGACAGCTAACCTATTTGGAGATATCCTGACGGATGAAGCTTCTCAAATCGCGGGATCTATGGGTATGCTAGCTTCTGCATCTATCGGTGATGGTACAGGATTCTTTGAACCTATCCATGGTTCAGCACACGATATCGCAGGACAAAATAAAGCCAATCCTTTAGCATCAATCCTATCTGCGGCCTTGATGTTAGATATCAGTTTCGGCTTACAAACCGAAGCGAAAGAAGTAACGGAAGCAGTTGCTGCTGCATTAAAAGCAGGTTGGAGAACTGGTGATATTGCAAATGCAAATACACCTGCAGATAAAATATTAGGCACACAAGAAATGGGTGCTCAAGTATTAGAATTTATTAAATAGACTGAACAGAGTTTCTAAATTATAAACATAAAGCTATGTTACACGATCCAAATCATCTATACATCTTCGATACCACTCTTCGCGATGGCGAACAAGTACCAGGATGTCAATTAACTACTCCTGAAAAAATCGACATTGCAAAAGATTTGGAGAAACTGGGTGTCGATGTTATTGAAGCTGGTTTCCCAGTTTCTAGCCCCGGAGACTTCCAATCGGTAGTTGAGTTATCCAAGGCAGTAAATGATGTTATCATCTGTGCTTTGACACGTGCCAATGAAAATGATATTAAAGTTGCTGCAGAAGCCTTAAAATATGCAAAAAGACCACGTATACATACGGGTATCGGAGCTTCTGATATGCATATCAAATATAAATTCAACTCCACACGCGAAGAAATATTAGATCGCGCTGTTGCGGCTGTAAAATATGCAAAATCCCATGTTGAAGACGTTGAATTTTACGCAGAAGATGCTGGTCGCGCTGATTTAGTTTACTTAGCGCAAATGGTCGAAGCAGTTATAGCCGCAGGTGCCACTGTTGTCAACATTCCAGATACAAACGGATATTGTTTACCAGATCAATATGGTGCAAAAATCAAGTTTTTAAAAGAAAATGTTAAAAACATTGATCAAGCGATTATTTCTGCACACTGTCACAATGATTTGGGTTTAGCAACAGCTAACTCGATCGCTGCAATCCAAAATGGTGCCCGTCAAGTGGAGTGTACCATCAACGGTATCGGTGAACGTGCTGGAAATACATCTTTAGAAGAGGTAGCTATGATCTTAAAAGTGCACAAGCAATCTTTTGGTAATTTGACATCCAATATTGATAGCAAAATGTTCACCTACCTGTCACGTAAAGTCAGTGAGATGATGAATATGCCTGTGCAGCCCAATAAAGCAATTGTTGGCCGAAATGCTTTCGCACACAGTTCAGGTATTCACCAAGATGGTTTCCTAAAACACCGGGAGACCTACGAAATTATTCGTCCTGAAGATGTAGGATTAGAAGAAGCAGATATTATTTTGACAGCGCGCTCTGGTCGCCATGCATTAAAGTATCACTTAGAACGCCTAGGTTATACCTTAGAGAAAGAAGCGCTATCACAAACATACGAACGCTTCTTGATTATAGCAGATGCCAAAAAAGATATTTGCGACGATGATCTCAGAAGTTTATTCGCAGAAAGCGTTTGATAAAACAAAAACTTATTAAAACGTCATTTTGACAAAGAATAACTTCACAAGTAAAAAGTCAAAAAACTTAATTACTTTTATTCTAAGTCAAGATGACGTTTTTTTATTAAAAAAACAGTAATCACCTAATCACAGTAATAAAATGAGTTTAGATTTTTCTAATTTACAAATCGACTCAGAAAGCACTTATCACCGTATCAAAGACGTCGTCAATCGCACAGCTTTGCAGTATAACACTTATCTTTCTGAGAAATATGGCGCCGATGTCTATCTGAAGCGAGAAGACTTACAAATCGTTAGATCCTACAAATTAAGAGGTGCATATAACAAGATCATTTCCCTGAGTGAAGAACAGCAACAACGAGGAGTTGTATGTGCTAGTGCCGGCAATCATGCGCAGGGTGTAGCTTTTTCTTGTAAAAAGCTCGATATTAAAGGTGTTATTTTTATGCCGGGCCCAACGCCTAGACAGAAGATAACACAAACCGAAATGTGGGGCAATGGAAATATCGAAATTATATTGACCGGAGATACTTTTGACGACTGTCAGAAAGCAGCTCGCATTTATACCGAAGAAAATAACATGACCTTTATCCCTCCTTTTGATGATCCAAAGGTTATTGAAGGACAAGGAACTGTAGCCGTGGAAATCTTACAAGATTTACCGGATGTAGATGCCGTTTTTATTCCAATTGGTGGTGGTGGTCTTTCTGCTGGAACAAGCTATTATTTGAAAAACAAAAATCCAAATATCAAATGCTATGGCGTAGAGCCGCAAGGTGCCGCTTCCATGCAAGCAGCATTTACAGTGGGAAAACCTGTTGAACTTGAAAAAATAAATAAATTTGTTGACGGCGCAGCAGTTCAAAAAGTTGGCGAACTGACCTTTGAGATCAGTCGTCAGTATTTAGATGATATCAGATCCATACCTGAAGGAAAAATATGTACCTGCATATTAGAACTTTACAATAAAGATGCAATCGTAGTGGAACCAGCAGGCGCCCTCTCGGTAGCAGCCCTAGAGTTTCATAAAGAGGAGATTAAAGGCAAAAAAGTTGTATGTATCATCTCAGGTGGTAATAATGATATCAACCGTATGAGTGAAATTCAAGAATTATCACTCCTATATGAAGGATACAAACATTACTTCATCGTACGCTTTCCAAATAGACCTGGAGCTTTAAAACTATTCGTATCCGAAGTACTAAGTCCAAAAGATGACATCACCCGCTTTGAATTTATCAAAAAAACGGAACGCGAACGTGGGCCAGCTTTGATCGGTATCGAATTGAATAATCCGGCAGATTATCAATCTTTGTTACAAAGAATGACAGACAATAAATTTGAATATATTGAATTAAATAAAGATCAAACATTATTTGAATATTTAGTATAATAGCTTCAAATGCAAAAATCTAAAAGGGGAATATGGAATAAAAGCATATTCCCCTTTTTTCATTATTCCCATCCATTACCTATTTTAAACCCTATTGATCTAATTTTAATCATAATTTAAAAGGAAATATACTTACATACACTTATTTTTTGCGTTAAAAAAAAATGTGACAAACCCCATGATGATCGCTACTTTTGATCAATAAAAATTTCGCAGCGAATAGCATACCCAAAAACAATTGAGATTAGAACAGTCTATTAATAAGATAAATATATTTTTTTTTACATATATTTAAACTAAAAAAGATTATGAAAACAACAGCTATTCTATTCATGTTAACCATCATCTGTACCACCGTATTTGGACAGACAGACAAAAGCAAAAGACCAAGCCCACCTGATAGTGTTAAAGTCACCACGAATGATGGTGTAACGATTGACATCCACTACAGCCGCCCTTCTTTAAAAGGACGTCAAATTGGAGTTGATATTGTTAAAATAGGAGAAGTATGGCGTACTGGAGCGAATGAAGCAACGACAGTAGCCTTTGATAAAGATGTCCTTGTCGAAGGTAAAAAGTTACCCAAAGGAAAATATAGTTTATATACAATTCCGGGAGAGCAAGAGACCATTGTCATTTTCAATAAAACCTGGGATCAATGGGGAACAAAATATGATAAAAATCAAGATGCCCTACGTGTTAATGTTTCCAGTCAAACAAATAATCTAGCACAAGAACAATTTAAAATTGATGTTGATAAATCAGGTAAAATAGGTCTTTTATGGGGAGATTATGTACTTCCTATACAAGTCAAATCTGCACTTTAACGAACAAACAGATGAACAACAAAGCATAAAGAAAGCCAATTCCGAACAATTGATACAATCATATGCATCATTAAAATAGTTGTTCTATCATAATTAAAAGTCGAGCATATACCGATAAACTTCATTGATCCCCATAGAGGAGAAAGATAAAAAAGGCCAGATGAATTTTTAACATCTGGCCTTTCTATGTAATTTTTAAAATTCTTAATTCTTCAAATATTTTTCAAGAAACTGATCCTGCTCCCATAATAAATGAAAAATATTCTCCTTAGCCACATATCCATGTGCCTCTCGAGGAAGAATAACCATTCTAACTGGAGCTCCAAGATTTTTCAATGCTTGAAAATAACGTTCAGTTTGCAGCGTAAAGGTTCCAGGATTATTATCCGCTCCCCCATGCACAAGCAACAATGGTGTTTTCATTTTATCAGCACTCACAAATGGTGACATCGTCATATACAATTGTGGGTCATCCCAAAAATTGCGTTGCTCACTTTGAAATCCAAAAGGAGTCAGCGTACGGTTGTAAGCACCAGAGCGCGCTATTCCTGCTGCAAACAAATTTGAATTAGATAAAAGATGTGCCGTCATAAAAGCTCCATAAGAATGACCTCCAACGGCAACTTTCTTCCGGTCAATATAGCCCAAGTTATCCACGGCATCGATCGCAGCAGCACCATTCGCAACTAATTGTTCAATAAAAGTATCATTAGGTTCTTGTGCACCCTCTCCAACGATTGGGAATGCCGCATTATCCAGTACAGCATAACCTTTAGATACCCAATAGATAAAAGATCCATAACTAGGGTAAGTAAATTCTTTAGGATTTGCCGTAGTCTGCCCTGCAGTATTTTTATCCTTATATTCTCGTGGATAAGCCCAAATTAATAAAGGAAGTTTCTGTTTATTTTTGAAATCATAACCAGCGGGTAGATACAATGTCCCCGAAAGATCAACACCATCCTTACGCTTGTAATTTAAGATTTCCTTGTGCACCTTTTCCAAACTTTTAAATGGATTTTCCAAATGAGTCAGCGCTTTTTGCTTGCCTGATTTCATATTCTTAGTAAAATAGTTCGGAAAAACAGAAGCTGATTGTAAAGAAATCAACATATCTCCTGTTTTAGGATCAATAAGTTGCACAATACGTTCTTGCAGGTCCGAATTTTTAGCTGTATATAGACGTTTCTTTTTTAAAGTTTTAAGATCCAATTCATCAATAAAAGGAAACTCACCTTCTTTAGTGAAACCTTTTCCAATCAACAGGGTTTTTCCATTTTGAATGTACATCGGATAAGTCCCAAAGTTATTACGATCTCTAAAAACATCTCCTGGATCATTATAGACATCTTGGCTATTACGATCATTGACCAATCTTGAATCTCCAGAAGTTGGATCAACTAAGAACGTTTTCACATTACGCGTATCGTACCATTGTGAGTTCACCAGAGCATACTGATCAGTACCCCAAGTAACGCCAGCAAATCGATCTTTAGTTTTTGTGATGAGCTTTGGTTGGCCAGTAAAAGGAAAGTCCAATGTATATAGAGCATCGCGATACTCCACCTGTTTACTTGGATTTCCTTCATCTAGCGCTTCAACAAAAGCCAAAGTTGCAGGCTTATCATCTCTCCAATGCAGATAGCGTCGACCAGTACGTGTCGCTGAAAATCCTTTAGGCATCACTTCAATCAAAGGAACATCACTAACCTGCGTGATTAATTTTCCTGCTAGATCATAAATAGCTGTTTCCTGTGGAAATCTAGAATAGGGAACAATATAAGAATAAGGCTTCTTAATCGTAGTAATCATGATATAATCACCATTTGGAGAAAATGAAGTTCCTGCAAAAATGGATTTATCCCGAAACTTTTGAATTCCACCTTTTAGATCTACTATCTGTAACTCGGATTGTACCAGGGTTTCAAAATTTGCTTCATCTTGTGGGTTTTTCAACAAATCTTGATAGGTTCTCAATTGCGAAACCTGACCATCACTCGTCGAAACAATTGGTCCTGCTGGCAGATCCTTGGTTTGATCAATTAATTTGGATCTATTTGCAGGCAATGTTGAAATTAAAAGACGGTCAGAATTGCGGAACCACTTAAATGGCGCATCCATAGTCGCATTTAATAGATATGATGTCAATTGTGTCACCTGCAAAGTGGTTAAATCCAATACAAATAATGCAGTACCCGTAGCATCCGTATTGGTAAATGCTAATTTCTTATTATCTGGAGAAAAAGTTACATTTGACAAAGCTGGATTTTCAGGCATTCCTTTAAAATCTGTAAACTCTTTATCATCAGCAATTTTCTTTAATGATATTTTATTAAAGAAATTTTCTGCACTCACCACATTTGTGACTGGATTAATCCGAAGACCGGCTAATTTCATCTCTTCCTGCCCCAGTTCTGTCAATGTTTTATACGTGGGTCTATACATAAACAAAATCCAATTACGATCACTTGATATACGCATTTGAGGAGGACGAACAAAATCAGCTAAAGCCAAAATTTCAGAAGAAGGTTGTTGGAAGGTAATATTCTCTTGGGCAGAGGCTTCCAGAGATAACAAAAATAATAAACCGTAAAATAATTTTTTCATATATAATATAATAAGCTGTCAAAATATAGTAAATAATTAAATAAAAACAAGAAAATGTGGTCACTTTATGACACAAATATTAGACTAAAAAAACATTCTTAAAATACAGATATTTTAGAGGTTCTAAAGTTATCAACATTAAATTAATATTGATAACCAAGCGGATACAAATATTGTGCATGCGCAAAGGCATATATCGATGACTTTTTTCCACCAATGTGGAAAAGTCAAATTACAGCTTCGAATTAAATTTATGATATTTGTTAGAGTTGAGAAATTAGGCTTCTCAAACTTGTTAAAATCATTCAACTCAACTCGCCTTCTTTTAGGAAGCGCGATTTTAAATTTAAGTAAAATCATGGCAAGAATCATCAAATTCGAGAAAAACGATTGTGCACCTTGTGCTCAAGTATCTGCATATCTAGATCAAAAAGGTATCAAATATGAGTCTATCAACCCATTTGATCAACCTGATTTAGCTGCAAAATTTAAAGTACGCACTGTCCCGACCGTTATCGTTTTGGAAAATGACGAAATTCAACACCGAATTATCGGTTTCAAGCCTGAAGAATTAGGAGCAATCGCATTATAATAAAAATCTGGTATCAAATTTTTATAATCCATGATACATATTTATTACGATAGCAAAACAGGAAATGTACAACGTTTTATGGATAAGGTCACGCAAATTACCGGCTGGCAAGGACATAAAATAACCGCAGATCTTGTTGCTGAAGAATCGGGGCATCTCGTAACTTTTACCACTAATTTCGGACAAGTACCCGAAACGACCATAGTATTTATGAAAGCAAATGCTTCAAAAATCTATTCAGTCACTTCGAGCGGTAACCGCAATTGGGGGCAAAACTTCGGATTAGCCGCTGACAAAATTTCGGCGGACTTTGACATCCCATTGGCTTTCAAATTTGAATTGTCTGGTACAATGGAGGATATTAACCAATTTATTGACATCATAAAGAACAACTGCGATGGTAGCAAACGAGGTAGCAAAAAACTGGATATTGCTTAACAACGAAATCATGATCAAACATGATGACGAGTTTAGCTTACATAAGGATAAAGAGGCCGTTCGTGCCTATTTTTTAGAGTATGTAAATAAGAATACCGTATTCTTTTATACACTAAAAGAAAAAATCGATTATTTAATTGAACAAAATTATTATATCAATTTCTACGAATGGTTTACATACGAAGAAATGGAAACCGTTTATAATTTTGTTTTTGCAAAAAAATTCCGCTTTGCATCCTTTATGGCTGCATTTAAATTTTTCCAGAGCTACGCGCTGAGAGATGACTCGGGAGAGAAATTTCTGGAACGCTATGAAGACCGTGTCGTAGCAGTGGCTTTATTTTTAGCACGTCAAGAAGGTGTGGAAAAAGCAATTGCTTATGCCGAATTATTTATCAACCAAGAATATCAACCAGCAACACCAACATTCTTAAATGCAGGTAAAAAACGTTCTGGCGAATTGGTATCTTGTTTCTTAGATGAAATTGGTGACAATTTAAATGGTATTGGCTATGCTGTTGATTCAGCAATGAAGTTATCATCGATCGGTGGCGGTGTTTCATTCAATATCTCAAAAATTCGTGCTCGTGGTGAAGCGATCAAAGGAGTAGAAGGTCGTGCTGGTGGTGTCCTTCCCATCATGAAAATCATGGAAGATACGTTTTCATATGCCAACCAATTGGGACAACGTCCTGGTGCTGGTGCAGTATATTTAAATATTTTCCATGCTGACATTGAAGAATTTTTAGACTGTAAAAAAATCAATGTCGATGAGAAGGTACGTATCAAATCACTTTCTATCGGTATTATTATTCCTGATAAGTTCATGGAATTAGCGGAAAAGGATGAAGCTTGTTACTTAATCTATCCACATACCGTAATGCTAGAGTATGGCATACCATTGGACGAGATGGATATGGACAAAATGTACGAAGAGTTGATCACCAACCCGAATATCAAGAAGAAGAAAATCAACGCCCGTCACATGTTAGTCAAGGTTGCACAGACACAAAAAGAGTCCGGCTATCCTTATATCTTCTACAAAGAAAATACCAACCGTGCTCATGCATTGAATGGCATTGGTAAAGTGAAATTCTCAAACTTATGTACAGAGATCATGCAGGTGTCTGAGGTTTCAGAAATAAATATCTACGGAGAAGAAGATCAAATCAAATATGGTATCTCCTGTAACTTAGGTTCCTTGAATATAGCTACCGTAATGGATAATAAACGTGTTAAAGAATCGGTTAAATTAGCAATGCGCGCTTTAACAATGGTATCTGATGTTACCGATATCAAAATGGTTCCTTCTATCGCCAAAGCAAATAAAGAATTACATTCAGTAGGGCTTGGTGCTATGAATCTACATGGTTATTTAGCAAAAAGCTTCATTATGTACGAGTCGGAGGAAGCATTAGACTTTGCCAATGCATTCTTTATGATGATGAACTTCTACTCTTTAGAAGCATCGATGGAAATCGCACGTGATCGTCAAAGAACATTTGTAGGATTTGAAAAGTCCGCTTATGCAGATGGATCATATTTTAACACGTATACAGAACGCGACTATTTACCAAAAACAGATAAGGTTAAAGAATTATTTGAAGGTGTTCATATTCCAACAATTGAAGATTGGGAAAAGTTGAAAGCAGAAGTTCAAGAGCATGGTATTTATCACGCTTATCGATTGGCTATCGCGCCAAACCAATCCACATCTTATATCATGAATGCAACAGCATCAGTTATGCCGATTGTGGATATCATTGAAGTTCGCGAGTATGGAGATAGTACAACATACTACCCAATGCCTTATTTGACAAACGATAATTACTTCTACTTCAAATCGGCATACGATATGGATCAATTTAAGGTCCTTAAATTAGTATCCGTTATCCAACGTCACATTGATCAAGGGGTAAGTACAATTTTGCATACCAATTCGAAAGATAATACACGTGACCTATCTAGATATTATATTTATGCACATAAATTAGGTCTTAAGTCATTGTATTATACACGGACACGTAAATCATCTATTGAAGATTGTGTTTCTTGTTCAGCATAATTCTTCATTAAAAGATAAAACCCATAAGCTATTCAAAAGATAATAGGACTTTTGAATAGCTTTATTAACATATACATTCAATAATTCTCGCTGTAAAAATAATGAGTAAACAATATACTGCTGTAAACTGGAATACGCCAGATAATGATTATGCCTTGATGTTTTGGGAGCAAAATATTAGACAATTCTGGATTGATACCGAATATATCCCTTCGAAAGATATCGATAGTTGGAAAGGATTAAGCTGGGAAATGAAAGAATGCTATAAAAAAGCATTGGGCGGACTAACTTTGTTAGATACATTACAAAGTCATACGGGTATGCCAAAAATCATTGACCATACAGAGTCTTTACAAAATAAGGCCGTATTATCGTATATGTGTATGATGGAAGCTATCCACGCAAAATCATATTCAACTATTTTTACAACAGTATCTACGACAAACGAAATCAATGATATTTTCGGTTGGGTTGAACAAAACAAATTTTTGCAGTTTAAAGCCTCTACGATTGATTCTTACTACCGCATATTAGACAAGAAAAACCCAACAAATGAAGAATTATTTATGACCTTAGCAGCATCTGTGCTTCTAGAGTCATTTTTATTCTATTCAGGTTTCTTCTTGCCTTTATGGTTATGCGGGCAAGGTCAAATGGTTGCTTCTGCAGATATCATCAAAAAGATCATTGCTGACGAGTCTATCCACGGGGTTTTCGTTGGATTAATGGCACAAGAAGTCTTCAAAAAAATAAAAAATCAAGAAGAGGTAAAACAAAAATTCATTACATTGTTAAACGAGTTATACGACAACGAAATGAAATATACAGAAGAAATCTATACAGAAGTTGGTTTAACCGCAGAAGTAAAAGAATATGTACGTTACAACGGCAACAAGGCATTAATGAATCTTGGATTTGATCCGATTTTTGAAGTAAAACAAGTAAATCCAATTGTTTTAAATGGCTTAAATACCGAAACAACACAACATGACTTCTTCTCGAAAAAATCAACTAACTACGAAAAGTCAATGGAAATCGTACATCTTAAAGATGACGATTTCAAAATGGATGCTACAGTAAACGTATAAGCATATACTTATCCCGATATAGATTCCCTTTACTGAATAAGTAAAGGGAATTTTTATTTTAAACGAATCCATGATCTGATCGATTTGCAGAGTTAAATAATCAGATTCATGAATACATCCAATATTCATATGATAAATCTAACGAATATCTTGTTTTACTCCAAAACAGAAAAAGACAAACATATCAGCTTGAAATACCAACTTCCACACTCGTTATCAATAATTGAAGAAACAGAGCAAAAACTATAAAACGTAAAACCTCTATTACACAAACGTTTGTCTGAAATCGAAGCAATACAGAGGAAGCTCTTTTGAACTATATTTGGTGTTACCAACAAACCAATTCGACTAAGATGAATAAATTATTTACATTTTTATTATTATCTGCTATCAGTATACAATCCTATGCACAGCAAGAGTATAGCCACCTATTTGCAAAAAACGATTACAGTCAAATAAAAAAGAATGTCAACGATGAAGATATTGCGCGTATCAGCAACCCAACTTTGCAGAGAGCCGCAAGACAATTAAAAGATGGATCCTATCCTCTTCAAAAACGTTTACGTGCCTATACAAACTACCTCTCTCCCATCATCTTGAGCAAACAGCTCAAAACAAGTCCATACTCTCAATATGAAAACCCAACAGGTATCTATTTCTCTGCAGGAGACGATGCAATTGTATGTGTCGGAAAGACCAATGGAGCAGCACTTGCTCTTCGTGTGACCAATTGGGATGACAAAAATTTTGAACAAAAAGATTACCAGCTCAAAGAAGGATATAATGCTTTCAAGATTGAAAATAAAGGAAATGCATACATTCAATATTTTTCAGAAGACAAAGTTTCGTCAAAAAAGATCAATATCCACATACTCGGTGGGAAAGTGAATGATGTATTTGAACGAGGTAAGCATACCAATAAAGATTGGGATGATATGCTGGCAAATGCCTCGGGTCCAATTTTAGACATTGTTGGAAAACAAGTACAACTGGCATATTCGGTCAAATCATTACAGCAAAATGCACCTCACCAAGGCGTAGAACTGATCCAGCTGTATGATTCTATTATCGGTATTCAACACCAAATTATGGGATTAGCGCAGACTAAAAGAGTTCCTAAGAATAGGATGTTTGGTCGTGTGATCTGGCAAGGGTTTATGCATGCCGATGGTATCGGAGCTGCATTTCACGATAATACCATGAAAGATGTCGCTAACGTCGCTAATCTTAGAAAAAATTCTTGGGGAGTAGCCCATGAATTTGGTCATGTCAATCAAGTACGACCAAATATGAAATGGGTCGGTACAACAGAAGTAACCAACAACATTTATTCGGTATGGACACAATATGTCTACAATAGTCATAGTCCAAAATTAGAAAGAGAGCGCTTAAAAGATTACGATGAACCTAAAATTGGAGGTCGAATCACCTCTTATATGGAATCTGCATTTGTACACCGTCAACCTTGGTTAACACAGGCAGGTCCAGACCGATGGGATCGTCAACGTCCACGTGATTGGGGCGGAGATCACTTCGTAAAATTAGTTCCCCTTTGGCAATTACAATTATACTTTACTGTTGCAGGAAAAGGAAATGTCTGGGAACATAAAAACTTCTACGGCGATATCTATACAAGAGCCATCAATGCTGCAGAAACTCCAGAAAAGCAAGATGCATACTATCAAATGGAATTCATAAAAAATGCATGTGATGCAGCAAAATTAGACCTCACAGATTTCTTTGAACAGTCTGGTATGCTCATACCAATAGATCTGTGGGTAGATGATTATACCTGCGCACAAATGACGATCACCGCTTCAGATATTGCGGAAATAAAACAGTATGCTGCAAAATATTCTAAACCCTCGACACCAGTATTACATTATATCACCGCAAATAGTGCTGACATCTATAAAAACAAATCACCGCTAAGTGGAAACACTGGAGCTGGTTTTGAAAAAAAAGAAGGTAAAATCATTATTCAAAATAATGCGTGGAAAAATGCAGTAGCATTTGAAACATACAAAGACGAAAAATTGGTAAAGGTAGCCTTTGTTGGTGCTGGCTCAAACGATGTGTCCAATACCATTGTACACACTCCAGCAGGCACGACACAGGTCAAAGCTGTCGGATGGGATGGAACAAGGATGAATGTATTATAGTAATTGATAAAAGAGGCTGGTTTTTATATGATCAACAAAAAATCAGCCTCTTTTGCTAGTAATTAAGCTTTGCCAATCGAGCATACATTTCTACAAATGCACATTGATCAAGTAAATCTTTTTTCTCTTTTCGATTCTTAAGCGTCCAATCGGCATAGAACAATCCCTTTTCATCGCGCATATTCTGCCACGCATAGTGCAAATTTTTAGCGAATACAGTGATATATTTCGAGTTTTGGTCTTGTTCAAATAAACTAATGAAACCCCGCATCATCACAGCATGAAACCAAAGGTTACTGTTTTTCAACAACTTAAATTCTTGCCCTGAAAAATCTTGAAAAAAATAAGAATAACATGCTTCAGCTAACTTTTGGGCATCAATCAAATATTGCTTCTCTTTGGTCAATCGATACAATAAAGCGGCAGCTTGCAACATTTGACCTGAATTATACGAATATTTGGCTTTATCCACATGGCGATTTAAGCCCATATTATCCCAATAAAGTCCATCCGTAGGGTCTTCCAGTTTTTCTTTTGTCCAATGATAAAGTCGCTTTCCTTCTAGAAAATATACACTATCTTTTGTTGCTTCAAAGAGTTTTAGTGCAAATACACTAGCAGGCGCATTAGAACAGGTGTTTTTTGATTCCTTTTTTTGCTCGCACCAATAGATTCCTCCACCGAGTAGACTATCTTCACCACTTTTTACAAAAGTCCATATCTCCTTAGCTTTTGTAAGATATACATCCTTTTTAGTATACAAATAACTATCAGTGAAATCAATACCCAACCAAATATTATCATCATAAAAACGATCAGAGGCAGCTGCTGTGTTCAAATAAGAAGCATAACCTATTGGTAGACGTTTTTCATCACGATAGACATGAAGACCTATCAACACCTTTTTATCCAGAATTTTTTGATATTCTTTTTTTTGTTTTGGCAATTCCATCAACGCATTCACGGCCGAAAAACTACCCGAAAAAGGCCATAGATAAGCATATTTTTTCTGTTGCGCCGCTTGTTCACTATTGTTTAGATAATCAGCTTTAAAATTTTCATCAAATGGATATTTTTCCAATAACAACTGATTCTCCGAATTTCCAAAAAACTGATAAATCCGCTTCATTGTTTGTGAAGCTGCCAAATCAAATGGCACCTTTTCCTGTGCATATAACGAAATTATACACAATTGAATCATTAAAACTGCACAAAAACTAAATAATTTCATATTTGTGATGAGATCTAAAAAAGGCTGTCCCGTACTCGGAACAGCCTTTCGATTTTAATTGTAACCTTCGTTTTGCGTTAGTTTATTGTTTCTTTGAATTTCATCTGGTGAAATTGGCCATAAAAGATCTGATTCTTTAAAGATTGCACCTGATCCATTTTTAGCTCCAATAAGAGGAACGAAATCAATTTTACCCGCTTCTGTCGTAGATATAACAGGAAACATTTTTGTTCTTAAAATATCATCCCACATTTTAAACTCCAATGGGAATTCTCTCAACCGCTCAATCCAACATTCTTTCACAAAATTATCAACAGATAAACCTTGAAGTTCAGATGTAAAATCAGCCACAGTTTTGTTCTCGGTATTAGCACGAGCTTTAACCTGAGCTAAGTAACCGGCAGCCTCAGCAGTCACACTACCACTTTTAGCAATAGCTTCCGCAGCAATCAACAAAGCTTCAGGATAACGATAAAAATTCCAATCTTTCGTTGCCTTTCCCGTTGTCAGTAATGCCTGTTCATCAAAATAATACCAAACACCTGCTTCAGTTGACTCCCAAACCTTACCCGTATTCGGATTTGTATATTTCCAATGAAAGAATTGGTTGGGTTGAATACGAAGATCTTTGATATCATACACATTTAAAAACTGCTTTGTTGGACCAAATACACGTTCAAAGATCGCATACTTATCAAACACCGATACAGCAGAAGAATTAAAAGCATAAGTTGGCCACCAACTGCCACTATTAATTGTTGCATCATATTCTTGAGCATAAATCACTTCATCCAGATCATCGGTACTACGTAAACGATTGTAGGCACTGTTCATTCCTAAGTCTGAGTTGGTGGTCATGCTATGACCTGAATTAACCACAATTTTAGCTGCGACGGCTGCATCTGCAAATTTTCCTTGTTGCAAATAAACATTTGCTAAAGTCATTGCGGCTGCATATTTGGTAATACGATGACCATTTTGGGCAAATTTAGTTGCCGGTAATAATTCAACAGCTTCTTTCAGATCAGCCTCAATTAATGCATATACTGTCGCAGCATCTGTTCTTTCTAAATAAAGATCATCCTTTAAAGTCTCATTAGGAGTTGTAGATAGAGGTATTGCTCCAAATGTTTTTACTAAATAGAAGTAGTTAAAGGCTCTAAAAAATTTAGTTTCGCCAAGAAGTCGATTTTTCACATTTTCAGCCATATTAATTTCAGGAATATATTTCAAACCTGCATTGGCTATATTAATTGCTTTATAACTATCATCCCAAATGGTATTCATCGTCCCAGAAATCAAATTTGTATTATTTTGACGAGTCAACTCACGTGAAAATAAACAGACTCTTTCCTGTCCTTCGTAGCTATTGGTAAAGTATCCAGTCAACATCGTATTCACAGAGGCTGTAGGTCCAATATAAGCACTACTGGCAAATGAAATGCGCTGTGGAGCCCCACGTCGATAAAGAGAATTTACTGTTGCTTCCGCTTGTCCAGCATTTTTGTAATAATATTCTAATGATAAATTTGATTGTGGATCTTCTTCCAAAAATTTTTTACAGGAAGTTGTCATTGCCAATCCGGCCAGTAACAATATAATTAATTTATTTTTCATGTATTCAGTTCTAAAAATTAAAATGTAACATTAAGACCTAAAGAGAAAGTCTTCGCTCTTGGATAAGCAAAGAATGTCATATTTTGTCCAAAATTACCTGTTCCTTGAGAAGTACTTTCGGGATCATATCCTTTGAAATCACTCGATGTAAATAAGAATGGATTATTAGCATTTGCATAGATCCTTAAATTAGACATCCCCACCCGTTTCAACACTTCTGGCTTAAACGTGTAGCCCAATTGAATTAAATTCACTCGAATATAGGAGCCATCTGCTACCCATGAATCGTCAACGTTACTATCTTGACCGGCATGTCCTCCATTAGTGAGGTAGATCGCTTGCTCCATGGTATTGGGGTTTGTACCGTTATAAGCATCGGTTAAAATCTCTTTTAAACCATTGGTAATACCAAAACGGTCATAAGTAGAATGAAAAAATTGTTGCATTACTTCTACTCCTTTAACAAATTGAAGATCTAAAGTAAAATCAAAGTTTTTATATCTTAAATTATTAATAAAACTACCCGTCCAATCCGGTATTCCCTTTCCAATAATCTCTTTTTCTGTTGTACGTTTTGGTCTACCTATTTGATTTAAGGTAGCATTACCCGCATCCACATCTGCTTGTGTATAAATTCCCAATCTGCGATAACCGAAGAAACTATTTAAATTTTCTCCCACACGAATCACACTATTAGGTCCACCAACCCAACTATTCATTAAAATATCGGCATTATTTTCACCCAATTTCAATACTTCGTTTTTATTGTAATTCATATTTAGAGATGATTTCCAGTTGAAATTCTCGTTATTTACAAGAGTACCTGTGATCATCATATCTAAACCTTTATTTTGTACAGAACCAATATTCTTCATTACCGTACTAAATCCTGACGCTGTTGGCACAGGCGCATCTAACAATAAATCAGTAGTTTTTTTATGATAGTAAGAAATATCAAAATTTAAACGATTTTGAAATAATCCCAACTCAACTCCGAAATCAAACTGAGCTGTTTTCTCCCATTTTAAATCAGGATTGGCAATGGTACTCACAAAAGAATATGGAGCTCTATTATTGTTCAATAATATAGTTCCAGCTTCAACAATAGCTAAAGATTTATATGGATCTATCTCGGAATTACCCGTCATTCCATAACTACTATGTAGTTTTAGGTTACTTATAGATTCATTTCCTTTTAAGAAATCTTCGTTAGAAACATTCCATGCTAAACCAGCTGAAGGGAAAAAAGCATATTTATTATTTTTTCCAAATTTGGATGAACCATCATAACGACTCGTAACAGTCGCCGAATAACGATTATCATACGAATAAGAAGCTCTTAAAAAATACGAGTTCATTGCCCATTTATTCCAGTTTGATCCTGGAGGAGCCGGTAAAATTCCGATACCCATATTATTGAATTCATAAAAATCATCAAAGAAACCTTCCGTTCTTGAATTATCGAAATCATAGGTACGAGCTTGCCACGACAAACCAGCCATTGCATTAATACGATGTTTATCAAACTGCTTATTATAAGTCAAATAAGTCTCTTCCTGCCAATAGAAAGTATTGGTATGGTTTCTTTCAGCCCAACCATTTGGTTTGGAGATATTATTCAATGATATAGATGAGTAACCCTGATATTTTTTATCATGATTATCAATACCAAATTGTGTTTTCAGATCTAATCCATCAGCAAGATGAAACGTCAAAGCAGCATTACCAAAAATCTGCGTATTATACCGCATACGCTTTTGTAATTCTAAAATTGAAACTGGATTGGCCATACCTTCAAAACCAAGAACATCAGCGATTGATGAAGAAGCAGAATTTGTATATTCACCGAGTTTATCTCTTACCGGAAGCCAAGGAAGCATTTCAATCATTGTACGACGAGCATCTTGACCTCCCCCATCCTCAGGCGTATAACGTCCCCAAGTATGATTCACACTTAAGTTGACAGCTGTTGATAACCAAGATGTTGGTTTAGAATCATAAGCCAACTTACCATTCAAACGTTTATTATACGTGTTATTAACGATACCTTGTTGATCCGTATAATTAATAAAAGCACCAACTGAGGATTTATCATCACCTTGTTGAATACTGAGTTGATGATTTTGTGAAATAGCTGTTCGAGTTGCTTCACGCTGCCAATCGGTATCATACAAAGGTCTACCCGTAGCATCAAAGTAATCAGGATCATTAAACCATGTTGAACGATCTAAATTCCAAGTTTTTCCTTGGTATTTATTTTCATTTTCCAAGCCAATCATAAATGCATCTGTCCATTCTTGTGCATTTAAAAGATCCATATAACGCTGCGGAGAACTTACACCAAGTGATCCTTGATAACTAATGGTGCGTCTTCCATCTTTATTACCACGCTTGGTCGTAACTAGAATTACTCCATTCGCACCCCGAGCACCATAAATAGCAGCAGAAGATGCATCTTTTAGTACTTCAATATTTTCAATATCATTGGGATTCAACAATTGAAAATCTTCCATGACAACTCCATCGACAACATATAATGGGCTAGATGAAGAATTGATCGTTGCCATTCCTCGGATGATTACCTTATTACCATAGGCTCCAGGCTGGCTGGAATTGGAGAAGATGTTAACACCTGATGCTTTACCTCTTAGGTTGTCCAATGGGCTAAAATTCTGATCTTTGATCATGTCTGCACCTTTCACCATAGCTATAGATCCGGTCACATCAGACTTACGCATCGTACCATAACCGACCACAACGACTTCATCCAATTGATCTGCCGTTGATTCGAGACGGATAGTTAAACCGGTGGTACTCGTCACTTTTGTTTCTGAGGTCTTATACCCTACAGACGATACAACGAGTACATCTCCGACTTTAGCATTGATACTGAAACTACCATCTTGTCCTGTCTGAGTTCCTCCAGGAGATCCTTTCACTGAGATAGTCACACCTGGTACTGGATTTCCTGTACCATCCAATACCTTTCCACTTACTTGACCTTGTTTAGCAACAAGGTTTTTTGCTTCTGATACTTCCACGTATCCTAACGAAGTAACTGACGATGCATAGACATGTTGCATAGATCCAGCAATAACAGCTAAAGAAAAAAACAATTTTGATTTTTTCTTTAACTGCAATAATGTTCTTGCGTCAAATTTGTTCATAATTTTTAAAATGATTTAGATTTGTTTAATCGTTTTAGCCATTTTTAGGAAAAAAATGAATCCATAAGTTTCCCTCAAAATGTTAACACATGTTTGTTTGTTGGTTATAATCTATTAAAAAAGCATATTTTATGCCTTAAGAAAAGTTTTGATCATAGTTGGTTTTAACATCATAATTTGTTTAATCGTTTTAGCTTATTAGAAAAATAAAGATTGTATAGAATTCCCTTTCAAAGACACTATAACAATTTTTTTATTTCAGTATGGTTATTATTTTTTTAAATCGATTTACATTTCAAGAGAAAACTTCCATTATAATTGGTCATGATATCATAATTTCTTCTTCAAGCTTGAGTCTATAAATTGCACAATAATCCTAAATACACCGCATCACCAGTGCTGTTACAAGGATTTCTAGATTATTGTAACTTGATCAAATCAGATAATCATTAATCAAGATTGGTTTAAATTAGCATTTTAATTTTAAAGATTAAGCTTTTTTTAGAAAAAAGCTTAATCTTTAATAAATCTTACAGATTTCCTTTTTTCATTTCTACTATCGCATAATCCACTGCACGAGCAGAAAAAGCCATATAAGTTAGAGAAGGATTTTGAGTAGAAGTTGATGTCATTGCTGCACCATCTGTAACAAAAACATTGGGTACCGAATGTATTTGATTCCACTTATTTAGCATAGACGTTTTTGGGTCTAAGCCCATACGCGCTCCCCCCATTTCATGAATGTCCAGGCCTGGAGCTTGACTACCATCATCACGTCGAATATTGGTAAATCCGGCGGTTTTAAACATATCCTCCATCGTATCGAGATAATCTTTCTTCATCTTTGCATCATTATCATCGTAATCGACAGCAATATGAAGTAAAGGAATTCCCCAATCATCTGTTTTCTTAGTATCCAATGTTACTTGGCCCGATTCTTTTGGAATCGTTTCTCCCATCATATGGGAGCCGACTTGCCAATTGCCTAATTTCGGATTTAATAAATTATTTTTCAAGGATTCCCCAGCACCTGAGCGATCAGCAGAGGTACCACGATAAGCACCAAAACCTGCCGCATATCCACGAAGAAAGTTCGTTTCTTGTTTATGTAAATTTCTAAATCGAGGAATATATCCCCCACCCGCTGGGTTTCTTCCTTCAGTAGTATAATCTTGCAGTCCTTCATATTCTGCATAAATCCGGGCACTATAGTTATGAAAAGCAACATATTTTCCCAGTACCCCCGAGTCGTTACCTAGACCATTAGGAAAACGATTGGATTTTGAATTCAACAGAATTAAATTTGTATTGATTGCTGCTGCATTGACAAAGATAATACGCGCATAAAAATCGATTTCCTCCTTCGTATTGGCGTCGATCACGCGAACACCTACAGCTTTACCTTTTTGTTCATCATATAAAATAGAATGAACCACAGAAAAGGGACGGAGAGTCATGTTTCCAGTTTTTGCAGCCCAAGGCAACGTTACGGCATTGGAGCTAAAGTAGCCTCCAAATGGACAACCACGTTGACATAAAGTACGATTTTGACATTGTACACGTCCTTGATCAAAATGAATTTGATTAGGTTTGGAAAGGTGTGCACAGCGTGCTGAAATTACTTTCCGCTCTGGATATTGAGAGGATACCGATTGCTTGAAATATTTTTCCACCATATTAAGCGGATAACCCGGTAAAAATTCGCCATCAGGCAATTCGGGCAAGCCATCCTTATCGCCAGCAATCCCTGCAAATTTTTCAACATAATCATACCATGGTTTTAAATCGGCATAACGAATGGGCCAGTCCACAGCAAAACCATCACGAGCTGGACCTTCAAAGTCAAAGTCAGACCAACGTTGTGTCTGTCTCGCCCATAAAAGCGATTTACCACCTACTTGATATCCGCGAATCCAATCAAAAGGTTTATCTTGTACATAAGGATGCTCTTTATCTTTGACAAAAAAATGAGCCGCATCTTCATGAAAGGCATAACATTTACTAACGATTGGATTTTCCTGTTTTATGGCATAAGGCATCTCATTGCGATGTTCAAATTCCCAAGGATTCATATTGGTGGTTGGATAATCTTTAATGTGCTTCACATCACGACCTCGCTCTAAAACCAAAGTCTTCAATCCCTTTTCGCACAATTCCTTAGCAGACCATCCACCACTGATCCCCGAACCGATCACAATTGCATCGTAAGTTCTATTCTTTTGACTATCTATATTAATATTTGCCATTTTATGCTTTTAATTTTACTGCAGGCTCATAAGGACCAGGAATTAATTTATAAATCAACTTATTCTTCATCACATATTCAGAATTTAAATATCCTTGAATAGTCCGATTTTTAAATATCTTAAAAAAAGCAGCTTCATCTCCCTCCTTGTGACCCTCCAAAGCTGTTATAGAGGTTAAAAGCTGTTCTGAAGTCTGCGATTCGGAATTGTCCTTTAATACCTGCATACCCTTTACAAATACCTGTTGGTTTTCAGGACTTTCGCAATCATCGACCATCTTCATCACAAATAAATGCAAATTCAGTTCTAATCCTCCTGGAGAGTCTGTTTTAGGAATAACAATTTCAGCGAGCTTTGCCAAAAAATCTTCATCTGAAGCTGATAACTTAATATTTTGGAGTACAATAGATGCTCCCCCTTGTTCACGAAGACAAGATGGCAATATAGCGATTCCTCCTGCGATAATAAATAACTGCTTAACAAGGGTTCTTCGATTCATCATAATAAGGTATTCTTACTGCTGTAATATTAAAGATAATATTAAAAATAACAAAGCTAAAACGATTAATTTTTATAAAAAAATACATAAAACTATCTGAGCAGGTCATTAACCTCCTTAAGGTCGAATAAAAGATGGTTGACAAAATCCAAGCGATCACGTTCAGCTTTTTGCTTTGTTACAGCAATACATGTCAATCCGGCATCATATGCAGCACGAGATCCTGTCGCGGTATCCTCTACAGCAACGACTTCTGATGTATCAAAACCGGATAATAACAAGGCTTTTTGATAACAAGTTGGGTTCGGTTTAGGATTAACAACATCTTCACGGGTTACGAACCATGAAAAATGTTGCAATAAGCCATAATGCTCAAGCATGCGCTCAACGGTTGGCCTAAAATTGGAAGTTACTAAACCCATCTGAATGTCCCTTTCCACCAAAAAATCAATTAATTCTCTTGCGTGTGGCATCAAAGGGATCGTTAACATATCTTGATTTGCATAATTTTCCCTAGTACTTTTCCACATGAATTCTTCCTTAACGTCAACTCCCCAGAGTTCTTTCATCGTTAGTATATTACGGGCCAAAGTATGTCCTGCAAAATATTGAATCCAAGTTTCGAAATCCAAATTAACAGCAAAGTGCTGTTTAAGAATGGGTTTCCATGCTTCAAAATAAAAACGTTCAGAATCTACCAAGGTCCCATCAAAATCAAAAAATACAGCTTTTAAATCTTTCATCCGTTAAAAATAGGCAAACCCTAGGGCAATTCCTATTAGACAATACCGCAATACACGGAATCAGAAAGCAGATCATGAAAAGAATCCCAAATTCCTAAATAAACGTGAATCGGAACTCCTTCATCACCATATCCTACTAACGGTATCGTACATGCCCCTTGATTAACCTCTGCAACACCAATATCAAGCTGGATAAAGTTATTGGTATTGAATAAAGCAACATTTATTTTAAACATTTTATCTGCATAATCAGGAATAACAGTCCATTTCATATGCAACATTTTGCCATGCCTTTCAACAGAACAACCTGTCGGAGGAGAAAGCGGACCTCTAAATACAAAAACTTTTTCAACATTAACATAGTATTGGCAATCAGCATCCAGTTCCATCGTGTCCTTTAAGATATGTTGTTGCGCTGTCTGAAATGGTCCAATTATACTTCCCTTTGGAGCAAGATGACGATAGCCATATTGCATTAAAGCTTTTACAGATCCAATAAAATTATTCGCAACCTTCATCTTCTGCTGATTCAGCAACATAGCTTCGGTTGGAGGTTTTCTATTTTTATTTCGAGCACCTCTAATAATATTTTGGCCATTGAGCTTATAGCCATATACTGAACCTACTTTACCTTTAAAAGGTCCATTAGGACCATTTTCTTGAATTGCCATTGGTTTAAATAGTTATTTGGTTTTCAAATCCTCTTACACTCCTCAATACCAAATATATACAAAATTATACATTAATTTAGGTATAAGATATTGTTTAGTTAGTTTTAATAGGGGGTTAGTAGGGGTATACCCCTACTAACCCCCTATTAACCCCCTATTATCCCCCTATTAAATCTCTGTTAATTCTTAACATAGTATGGATTTACCTCGAATCAATTTGAATTACTTTCTACATTTACTAAGTTTGTATATTCCGCACCAAAACTCATATACTCTGGTGCCTTAATTTTAAGATAGATCAAGATGAAAGTTATTGCTATAGGCCGCAACTATATAGACCATGCTAAAGAACTCAACAACCCCATTCCCAAAGAACCCGTTGTTTTCATGAAACCAGATACAGCTTTACTAAAAGACAACAAAGACTTCTATTACCCCGATTTTTCGAATGACATTCATTATGAAGCGGAGATCGTTTTACGAGTCTGTAAAGAGGGGAAACATATAAGTGCCAAATTTGCACATACATATTTTGATGCCATCGGATTAGGAATAGATTTTACAGCTCGAGATATACAACAAAAACATAAAGAAAAGGGTCTACCTTGGGAACTTGCGAAATCTTTTGACGGTTCAGCAGTTATCAGTACACTGATACCTAAAGAAAATTTAGGTGATCTTAAAAGTCTTGATTTTTCATTAGTCAAGAATACAGAACTTGTACAACAGGGAAATACAAAAGATATGATTTTTTCTTACGAAGATCTAATTGTATATATATCCAAGTTCATTACTTTACGAAAAGGAGACTTAATTTATACAGGAACTCCGGCAGGCGTTGGTCCAGTAATTATTGGTGATACTTTAGTTGGATATATCGGTCAAGAGCAAATGTTTAGTTGTGTCATTAAATAAGCGATTATGAAGAAATTAAGTTTTATAATCAGTCTGCTTACTCTATCTACGACAACGATACATGCACAAGATATCATCAAACATCGTCAATATCCACAAAATTATTTTAGACGGCCTATGGATATCGCTCCACAGGCATCTGGTTCATTTGGCGAGTTGAGAGCTACTCATTTTCATGGTGGCGATGATTACCGCACGCAACAAAAAATTAATATACCAGTATATGCTGTAGCAGACGGTTTTGTGTCACGTATTCGTGTACAGATTGGTGGGGGTGGAAATTCGGTTTATGTCGATCATCCTAACGGCTATACTTCTGTATATTTACATTTAGAAAGCTTCAATAATGAACTCAATGCTTTTATAAAAGCAGAACAATATAAACAAAAGCGTTTTGACGTTGATTTATTCTTAAAACCGGGGCAGTTTAATTTAAAAAAAGGACAGCTTCTAGCCAACTCTGGTAATACGGGTGGTTCGGCAGGACCGCATCTTCATTTTGAAATCCGCGATACAAAGCAGCAACTTCCTTTTAACACTCAATTATTCGGACTTACCTTTCCCGATGATACTAAACCCATTATTCGAGGACTAACGGTTTATGACCTGGCAGATCCCATTTTCAATGAAAATACACCACGAAGACACCAGACTGTAAAAGCACTTACAAATGGCAATTATAGCCTTTCTGATAATGCTCCCATTCCTGTTAATGGCAGGTTTGGTTTAGGGATTAATACCGTTGATAAACGCAAAGGCATTTCCTTTACCTATGGGGTATACTCGATTGAACTGTTTTTGGACAACAAAAATATCAGTACCGTCCTCTTCGAAGCAATTCCATTTGATAAAACACGTGCTATCCATTCGTACATCGATTACCCCTACTGGAAAAAATCAAATGTTCGTGTACAAAAAAGTTTCAAGCAGCCTGGAAACCCTATAGACATCTACTATCAACTAGAAAATAATGGTGTTATGGAGCTCCAAGATGACCAAGTGCATCAAGTTCGCTATGTTGTAAAAGATGTACAGGGCAATGCAACAGAAATAAATTTTGAAGTGCAAAGGGATGCTAACTACGAGGTGAAAAATACTCCATCAAACGCTGGAAAGTACTTCAATTTTCTGCTTGACAATGTATTCCAAGCTGATAATGTAAAGGTTACTGTTCCTAAAAACACCTTGTACGATAACCTGAACTTTACTTATAGCGAAGGTCCTAAACCTGTCAATGCGTACTCGCAACTTCAGCGTATTCATAATAAATTTACTCCTGTATTTGGTTCGTACACATTAAGCATTAGACCAACTGCAGAGCTCACAAAGGAACTTCACAGCAAAGCACTGCTCATGTCCACTGATGGTGGATCTCAAGGAGGAAAATATGAAAATGGCTTAGTGACAGGATCGGTGCGCAGTTTTGGCGATTTCTATATTGCAGTCGATACAATCGCACCAACCATTACGGCTCGTAATTTAGTGAATAATAAAAATGTCTCCGTCCAGAAACAGATCGACTTTACCATTTCAGATAATCTATCCGGTATTCAATCCTTTAATGCCTATATCGATGGCGAATGGGTACTGATGAAGTATGACCCTAAAAATCGTCATATCTGGCATACTTTTGAATCTAATTTAAGTTCGGGAAAACACAACTTTAAACTAGAGGTCAAAGATTGGAAAGATAATGTAAGGATTTATGAAGCCAATTTCACGAGATAATCAGTATCTTGTACGTAAGACTAATAATAATACCATATGGCAACACTAGAAGTAGGACAAAAAGCACCTGCAATAACGGCTAAAAACCAAAATGGAGAAAGCATTTCTTTGTCAGATTTTATGGGCACAAAAGTAATTTTGTATTTCTACCCAAAAGATAATACGCCAGGCTGCACGACAGAAGCTTGCAATTTTAGAGATAATTACCAATCCCTAAAAAAGGAGGGTTTCGAAATTATCGGTGTCAGTATCGATGGAGAAGCATCTCATCAAAAGTTCATCAGCAAACATGAACTACCCTTTCAATTGCTGGTGGATGAAGACCAAAAAATTGTCAATGACTACGGCGTATGGGTAGAGAAAAACATGTATGGCAAAAAATACATGGGGACTGCACGTACAACATTTGTCATTGATGAACGAGGAAATATTGCACATATTATTAAAAAGGTAGATAATAAAAATGCCTCCCAACAAATCCGTGATCTAATTAAATAGAGAGCAGGTAACCCTATTGCTGGTTCACAAAAAACAACGGTGATATTGGCAATTTTGGAAAAACTCTTTTTCAGTAATCATTTCAATTGCTGCGAAAGAGGCTTTTCACACAGATCCTAGTATGCATTCATGTTGTACTAAAAGCTAAATAGCAATATCTAGGCCCTACTATCTAAAATCTAAATACTAATATTTATATTTGCTACTTATGAGCAAACAAACAGACGACTTCTTTAAAAGTATAGTATCACACTCCAAGGAATATGGTTTTGTATTCCAATCGAGTGAAATATATGATGGCTTAAGTGCTGTCTATGACTACGGTCAATTAGGTTCTGAACTGAAAAACAACTTGAAGACCTATTGGTGGAAATCCATGGTGCAATTGAATGAAAACATTGTCGGTATCGATGCTGCTATTTTCATGCATCCGACAACTTGGAAAGCTTCAGGTCACGTGGATGGATTTAACGATCCCATGATCGATAATAAAGATTCTAAAAAACGTTACCGTGCTGATCAGTTGATCGAGGATAAAATAGCCCGTTACGAAGCGGATGGTAAAACTGATAAAGCTGCTGCTTTATTAGAAGCTTTAAATATTGCTTTGAACGCTGATGACTTAGCTGGTTTGAAAACTATTATTGAAGATCATAATATCGTTTGTCCTGTTTCAGGAACAAAAAACTGGACCGATGTTCGTCAATTCAATTTGATGTTTGCGACACAAATGGGAGCAATGGCTGATGGTGCCGAACAAGTATATTTACGTCCTGAAACTGCTCAAGGTATCTTTGTTAACTTCTTAAACGTTCAAAAAACTGGCCGCATGAAAATTCCTTTCGGAATTGCTCAGATCGGTAAGGCTTTCCGTAACGAAGTCATTGCGCGTCAATTTATCATGCGTATGCGTGAATTTGAACAAATGGAATTACAATTTTTTGTTCGTCCAGGTACAGAAATGGAATGGTACAACAAATGGAAAGAAACTCGTCTTAAATGGCATTTAGCCTTAGGTTTCAATCCAGATAATTACCGTTACCACGATCACGATAAATTAGCACATTACGCTAACGCAGCAGTGGATATCGAATTCAACTTTCCATTTGGATTTAAAGAAGTAGAAGGTATCCATTCTCGTACAGATTTTGATTTAAAACAACACCAAGATTTCTCTGGTAAAAAAATGCAATATTTTGATACCGAGATCAATCAAAACTATATCCCTTACGTGGTAGAGACATCGATTGGTTTAGATCGTTTGTTTTTAACGGTATTATGTAATTCATTGGTTCAAGAAGATCTTTCTACAGATGAGAAACAAGATTCACGTGTTGTATTGAAATTTCCTCCTGCGATAGCACCGGTAAAAGCAGCCATTTTACCTTTAACCAAGAAAGATGGTCTTCCAGAGAAAGCGCGTGAGATTATGTCTGTTTTGAAATTAGACTACAATGTCCAATATGATGAAAAAGATTCCATTGGTAAACGTTACCGTCGTCAGGATGCTATCGGTACACCGATCTGTATCACAGTTGACCATCAATCATTAGAAGACAACATGGTTACTATTCGTCACCGTGACTCAATGCAACAAGAGCGTGTAGCAATTGCCGACCTACAACAATTCGTTTCTGACCTCGTAGGTTGGAATACTTTATTAAAAAAAGTCTTATAATGATATAAAAAAGGGTGTTTCTTCATAGAAGAACACCCTTTTTTAATGATTTATGTGGAGAAGAGCCTAATCCACAAGAACTTGTCAATATTAAAAATCTACATCCACCTGACCATTCCATGTTTCATTCTTTCGAATGATAAATCCTTGGATGGGGTCAAATCCCTCGAGCAACAAACCTTTAAAAAGAACTTGCATATTGTTTTTAACATCAGTACTCAATTCAAATGTTCGAATCGGAGCTCCTTCAGCGAATACTTTCAACTCATACTTAATAGATCTATTGGTATCGTGGAATCCCATAAATTGATTAAAATAAAACTTCTTATTATTCGTTGTAAAGTTTGGTTCTATCAGCAGGACACTGGCATCCATTTGGGTATTGCTGCTATTACTAAAGGGGTAATAATAAAAACTAGGATGTTTTTGCTGAATGCGGATACTATCAATTTTACTCAAATCTTCCACATCCGTAAATTCTACATTAATTTCACTAAAGATCCGATCTAATGTCAATACCCTTTCCATAGCGTTGTTCACCTCAAATGTATCCCTTACAGCATAGATCTCCACTTCCTTTTCCAGAAATGAATTGCTCATATAAAAACCACTTCGATTAGCACTATTTGCAAAAATAATGGGACTATTGGAGTTTTTGGTAACCAAACTCAAATAGTATGTCCCGACAGGCAGATCAATTTCAAAACTTTCTTGGGCAGAGATCCCCCCTTGTTTAACCAATGCCTGACTTTCAGAATTATAGATATGATAATAGAGCTTATTTTGTAAAACTGATTCATCTGTGATTCCTGTTATCATTAAATTGTCCATTTTAAAGGTGCCGGTAGTTGGATTATAGATGCTGCCCGTAGGTCGTGTACCTTCAAATAAACGCAGACGAATCCAAACATATTCCTTTCCTAAAACGGGTATTGCTGTTAAGGATTGAGTGACTGGAAGTTTTGCAACACCAGTATTTGCTAACTCTATCGGATAATGAATGGTGTCTGAAAGTTTGGAAAAGGACAAACCTCGATCTGTTGAATAATCAATCAATAATGCGCGTGGTCCAGTTCCTGAACTATTGACATCCATACTTAAACTCTGGATTGATGTAATTCTTTGCACAGGAAGTTTTAAGAGAATTGACTGTGCCCCTCTAAAGTTGATTGATTTACCAGAGGTGGGCCATCCAGCTGTAAAGCTATAATCAACTTTACCATTATTATAATCAATGATAGGTAATGGATTGATTGCTACAGTAGGATCAGTATTACCTAAATCAAAAGTCCACTGAAATAGGATCTCTTCTTGTGAACTTGCCGTGGCTTTTCCGGAAGCTAATTTTTTGACGCCACTGGCCTTTTGCAGTGGCGTTACTATACTTTCAAAATCCTTAATCTTGAATTTTACAGCGAACACATTTTCTTCTAATTCATCTGAAATTTTCTTATTCTTTTGACATGATGAAGCAGCGGCTAATAAAAAGATGAATACTAAAGAAGATATGCTCAAATTAAATTGGGCATTCTTTTTCATAAAATATCTAAGGTTAGTTACACAATAACAACTTTAAAGATACTTATTAGTTTTAAATGTTAAAATTTAGGAATGATGATTTCTAATCTTTCGCTGCGACATGTTGTTAATTTATTAACTTTTAGCACATATATTTTTGATTTAGTATTTGATTTATTTAGGATAAATTGATTGTTACTTCCCTTTGGACGGACATATTCACCATTAAAGTCATCCCATTCATACAACAATGTACCATCTTCGTTACACCATAAATAATTGTAACGATCATCAGATTTTTCCTCTAAAGTAATGCGGATTTTACCTAATTTCTTATCAAACTTTACTTTGGCACCTTTAGGTTTTTCAACCTTATCAAAAACTTTAACTAATACTTTGCTTCGAGGAGATTTCTTACCTTTCCACACACTTTCGACGAAATAACTTGTTGATTCCTTTACTTCATTCACACTCACATTAGCTCCAGAAGCAAAAGGAGTTTCCAGCTGATTTTCACGATACCAATTGTATGTCAATCCGCGACTTGCCTGTTTGATAGTCAATACCTGTCCACCATTAAAACAGGTCTCCAACGTATCTCCCCAATTGGATAACGGGGTGCTAAGTTCACGATCTTTATTATTGGTAATCGACCATACTGTTTCGTACTGATGAGCATGATGGGAATCGATCCGAACTAAAGAAGTCGTATCTTTTACAATCGCTTTTAATTGATTGTGTCCCAATTGAAGCATCCCCACATTCAAATAAATCGAATCGATGTTTTGATCAATTAAAAGATCGTTGAGATACCATTTCACATCCAATGTATTGGGAGATGGTTTTAATAATTTTAGCGTGAAAACAGACATACTACTATCTGCATCTATTAATTTACTCGCTACTGGCAAGGTAGCGACGATTGGATTCGTCTTCTGGTGTATCGTTTCCACAAAAACTTCTTGACATACCGCACAAAATGGAGCTACCAAATATTGCATTTTACAAAATTCATGAGGTCTAAACCAAGTAGACTTTGATCCTGTTCCGCCATAAGCATACACGCCAATACCTTGCATACCCACCCAATGCTTCCAAGGCACTTTTGTTGGATCTGACTCTTGGCTACGATTGGGTCCCTCTATGGCATACTGATTACCAGCCCAGTACTCATCTGCCAGAATAGAGAAAGAATGACCGATCTCATGTACTGCAATATCATTGCTCATAAAGTTAACTGTAGCAGTCGCATACTTACCACCAGAACCTCCATAAAAAGGAGAGTTGACCAAAATTACAACTTGTGTATAATTTGGAATATGATCTTTCAACACCTGATCGATGATCCGATATTTCTGGGGAACGACCAATCGATGCAATCCTCCATTATCAAAGCTACTTCCAAATATGGTATTGGGAGAGGCGACGGGAACTGGATATTTTTTTGTAAACTTATTAAATCGCGCAGGATATTCACTCAAATCTGTATGACCATGCACGCAGTCACTCGCGCTACAGGCATGTGTGGCTCCAGATTCTGGAGAAGGTGTTTTGATCGCAAACACATTAAAATAATTACTGTATTGACGAAAAGGTTCTGTCTGAAAGAAATAATCCGTGAAACGTTTGGCATCTTCTTCAAAATCTGTCAATTGTGCTTGTGTATAACCATCGCCTAAGATTACGAGGTTCACCACCTTTTGATCGGTTCCTTGATACTGCAATGTATCTATGGCATAACGTTGTGCAAAACAACTAGGAAAGAAAAAGAATGAAAAGAGAAAACTTAAAAATAGAGGTTGTAATTTGATCTTCATTAATATAAGGTATTGATAAGCATTAATTCATGTCTTTTATTTTATGTTGCACCAAGTATTCACTTGGAGAAAGTTTGGTAATTTTTTTAAATACGCGATTAAAATTGACCACATTATTAAAACCTGTTTTAAAAGCGATATCCGATACATTTTCTGACAGACCATGGATCAACATCTTACAGGCTTGTTCGATGCGAATTTCGTTAAGAAAGGTGATATAAGTCTTTCGCGTATGTTTCTTAAAATATTTACAAAATGCATGCGGTGTCATATGAGCAACTCCTGAAATATCTTCTAGTGATATCTTTTCCTCAAAATGCTTAAATGTATATTGGAAAATCTCATTAATACGTATGCCTTCTGCATCAGAATACTTTTTCTGTGGAATTCCGGTATAAAGGGATGTCCAAAGATCTACTTTTTCAGTAAGGTAATCAATCAAACTAACAAATGCCGTTAACCGCTCTAATCCTTCTGTTTCATTAATCTGTAAGAATTTTCGTTTGATCGCAGGATTTGATCCTGCATCTAACTTTTTACTCACATTGATATTTTCCAGGAAGAAACGAACTTGTTCTAATTCTGGTAGCTGTAAAAAATCCCTGAATCTCGTGTAGTCGAAAAATATATGAATAGCATGAATTTGCTCTTTTAACATGGGATCAGGAATCAATTCCGAACGTTGAAACATATGGGGTTCGTTGGCATCCACAATATAAATTTCATCTTGTTTGAATTGATGGGTAAAATTGCCAATCAAAAAAGTACCCTCTCCTTTTAAGATGTATGTGAGTTGAATTTCTTTATGTCGATGATAGTTACTGTAGAACTCCACCAACAGATCCTCTTGTACACAAACAGAGCCCTGGTTTGGAACAGGAACGGTAAATTGAACAACTTTCATGATCAAAAAAAACTAAAAAAAACAGATATTGTTTAATTAATCAAATTTAAACAATATAATAGACAATAATCGTAAATCCACTTATAATTTATTTTTTAGTTTTTTCATGAAATCAGACAACGTTGGATCTGCCCCGACCAGCTCAATAATCGTTCGTGTTTTGGGATCTATCCACAAATAACGAGGCGTAGAAACAACGTCATAGCTGTTTTTAATAAAATCACGATCCGTCACATTTAACAAATAGCTATTTGACCCAAGTCCTATAAGATGGTTACTTTTTCGCCAACGTTCATAGTCTTCATCATCGGTCAAATAGACAACCTGCACCCCCATTTTACTTCATGCAGCTTCTTTCTTTAACAACACAGGCAAATCCATTTTCGAATTCCTACCCTTACTCGACCAGATTGCAACAATAATCATCTTTCTATCACGCAATTGATCAAATTTTAGCGAATCACCTTTTAAATTTCGTGGCGTTATTTCTGGAAAAAAGGGCATGTTTTCATAGAAATTTTTCACGTGTTCCACTTTATTTAGTGCTGCTTTGAAGTAAGGATGTTCTTGGAGATCACACCACCTTTTTTCTTTTGTACTTGTTTTGTATCTAAGTCACAAGCACCCAAAAAAATGATAAAAAAAATAATGCAACGAAAAACGGATAGGTTCATAAAAAAATTGGTTGTAGATTACACTTAAATCTACAACCAATTTACATAAATTTATTTACTAATTATTTTATTGTATAATTTTCGTATGTCGATCCATTTAATACTTTAACAACAGTTTTATTTGGTCCCGTTATTTTATAATCGGTGATCTGCCCATTCTTCCAAGTCATATCCACCGTATAGTTACCTCTCGCCTTCAACCCTTTTACAGATCCATCTTTCCATGCTTTGGGCAATGCCGGCAGTAGGTGAATAAATCCGGAATGGCTTTGAAGAAGCATTTCCGCAATTCCGGCAGAACCGCCAAAATTACCATCTATCTGAAACGGCGGATGTGCACAGAATAGATTAGGGTAAGTACCTGCTCCGACTCCTTGGTAAGTCGTTTCATTAACAAATGCTGGTTTGAGCAATTGTCTTAAAATTTCTAAAGAATGGTCACCATCTTGCAACCTTGCCCAGAAAAGAATCTTCCATGCCCGAGACCAGCCTGTACCCTCATCTCCTCTTACTTCTAGCGTCTTACGAGCTGCGTCTGCCCAAGATTTATCTTTTTGAGGAGAGATAAAATTTGCCGGATAAAGACCGTACAAATGTGATACATGCCGGTGCTGCGGTTCTACCTCTTCATAATCAGTTAACCACTCTTGAACACGACCACTTTTACTAACCACTACCGCTGGTGGAATTTGACTCAATTTATCCTTTAATTTTTGAACAAATGGATCATTTAAGTTTAAAAGACTATCCGCTTGTATCAGGTTCCCATACAGTTCTCTTACAATCTGATTATCGATCGTAGGCCCCATCACTACGGAAGCGACTTCACCATTTGGAAGACGAAACCCATTTTCAGGAGAGACGGATGGTGAAGTGACCAACCAGCCTGTTTTTGGATCTTTAACTAAGATATAATCATAAAATTCTGCTGCTCCTTTTAAAACGGGATAGACTTCTTTTAAATACGTTTTATCTTGTGTAAACAAATAATGTTCCCAAAGATGATTACACAACCATCCTGAAGCTGTACTTGAACCCCAAGATGCATTTTCTCCTGGTGCTGAAAACCCCCAAACATTTGTCATCATATAAACAACCCAACCTGGCGCATTATAGTATGCTTTCGCTGTTTTCTCGCCAGTTTTAGCAATACGCTTGATCATGGCTATAAAAGGGTTATGATATTCTGATAAATTACCAACTTCCACACCCCAATGATTCATTTGCGCATTGATATTCAAGTGATAATCGCCATTCCAAGGTGTCTGGATCTGATGCGCCCATAAACCTTGTAAATTTGGAGGTAATGCATTTTTGTGATCTGGAGCTGTGCTTGAAATACTCAAGTAACGACCAAACTGAAAGTACAATGCCGCTAATCCATTATCTAAAGCTGGATTTTCAAAAAATTGATGTAAACGTTGCGGAGTTGGCTTATCGATCTGAGACTGATGATCTGCAATAGTTAAAGCAACACGGTCAAATTTCTTCGCATAAGCTTTTTGATGATTGCTATACAGCTTGCTGATAGCAGTTTTTTCAACAACAGCAATATTTGTACGGATAACCTCTTGCGGATTTGTTCCGTAGTAATTTGTACTTGCGGCAAAGAAAACTGTCGCTTCATCAGCTCCATTTAAGATTAATTGTTTACCATCATCTGTCAATTTCCCACCCTTAAACACAATTTTAACTTTACTTGCAAACTGTAGGTTTTTACCGCCTTTACCATCTGGTAAAGAGCCTAACAAAACAATTTCACCATTTTTAATCTGATAAGAATCTATATTTTCGGATCTTTCCAGAGCAACAGCAAAACTGATACTTTTTTTCTGAGAAGCAGTTAAATGTATCACGCCTACATTTTGATCAAAAGAAGTGTAGTAAGTTCTCTTGTAGTCTACTCCCGAGGAAGTGAAAGAAGTATGTGCAGTCGCGTTCCCAATATTTAATGATCGCTCATAATTAGAAACATGCTGTACATCCACTTCAAAATTAAATTTTAAAAATCCAAAATTCTGATAACAACCATATGGTGCATTCGCACCTGCTCCAAAAGCAGACCCCTGTCCAGTACACACAAAGTTCTTATTCACCAGATCCTCAGCTTCTTTGTTCTTTCCCGCTATCAATAACTTCTGAATCTCACTGACACTGTTATATGCATTATAATTATTGGGATCTTCAGCTGAGCCCGACCACATAGAAATCTCATTTAAGACCAATGATTCGGACTTAATTCCACCATCTGGCATCATTCCTATCAATCCATTTCCTAATGGCAGTGTTTCTTCCCATCGAGTAGCTGGTTTATCGTACCACATCGTTAGACCATCTCTTTTTTGTGCATACGCTTGGAGAGAGGTGATCGATAACAGAGCCAATAAGGTTGATTTAGTTGTAAATTTCATTTTTTATTTAGAATATAATTCAAATTCTGCCACTGTAAAGACATCTTTCGTTAACGTTTCTGTTGGAACAAATTTGATGTATTTTGCCTTTATGACATCATCAAAAATGATCTGTTGTAAAATTGGATTTGCTTTAATATTGGAAAACTCACCCTCTTTCACCATTACCCATTGTTGCTTATTGTGACTGGTATAGATCTTATACCTGGTCGCTGTACCTACTGTTTTTCCATCTTGACGTGGTAAGTAACCGAGTCCTATGACATCACTTTTTAATTCAAAAACAAATCCCTTTTCATATGCTTGTACGGAGGCAAAAGTTTCGCTCTTACCATCAAGTGCCTTTGCAGATTCGGAAAAAGCACTAACTGTAAACTCCCTAGCATTTAATTTTTTAAATCCTGCACCTTCAAATTCAAAGGCTTCATTATATTCTTTATATAATCCAAAATCACTGACCGTAATAGCGACCGGAGCGAACAATTGAACGCGCAGTTCATCGGTCGTAACTGGGTTCTCCAGTTTCATCAATCGATTAGCGCCAATACTTGTAGCCTTTGTCAATGTCACCCATTGGCCATTCACTTTTTGCTCTACCAAAACACTATCAAGCCGTTGACCGAGTTTAATATTTTCTCGTATCTGAATAATATCAAAGGTTTGTTTACCATTCAACTTTATTTCTAATGAGGCTTGATGCTCATCATCGTTTGTTGCCCAATAGCTATAGCGATCATCATCGAGGATATACGATGTTCCATATTCTTGAATGGAGTGCTCACGAATAGTAGATGCTTTAATTTGAGCATCCTTTGCTAAATTGGTTTTAAAAGTTTTTTCTACCTTTTTTCCAAATGCCGCCAAAGATTTGACATCATTGTCATGCAATTGACCCGATGGCATAGGAGCCAGCCCAAGATTCATATTCGCACCACGCCCGACAGATTTTAAATAGATTTCAAATAGCTGATTTGGTGTTTTAACCTGAGCATCTTGTTCTGCATGATAAAACCAGCCTGGTCTTTGCGGAACATCACATTCAGCAGGAATCCAATATTTTCCATTTCGAACTCCAGATGTCAATGTTTTTTCATTAACTAATCCGGGAACTGCTTTTTTCCCATCTAAGCCTTCTGGTGTAAAAGTTGCCCATGACGTTTCTCCTGCAAATCCCTTTTCATTTCCGACCCATCGCATATCGGGACCAACATCACTAAAGATCATGGCCATGGGCTGCAACTTGCGTACGATAGGCCAAGTTTTTTCTTCCCATGCATAATAGATATTGCGATCGATGGTTCTTTTCTCTTTCAATCCACCGTAATAACCATCACCTCCATTGGCTCCGTCATGCCATGAAGTAAACAATTCTCCATAATTAGACATCAATTCCGTCAGTTGTGCCCGATAAGCCTCCGCATAGTCAGCAGTACCATAGCGCATATCGTTGCGATCCCATGCGGAAAGATATACACCAAATTTCATCTTATTGGCATGCGTTGCTAACATAAAATCTTTGACCATATCACCTTTACCTTGTTTCCAAGGTGACGCTGCCACACTATATGTTGTGGTTGCGGTCGGCCACAGACAAAAGCCATCATGATGCTTAGCAACAGAAATCAAACCCTTAAAACCAGCGGAAGCTGCTGCTCTTGCAATTTGATTCGCATCAAATTGAGTTGGATTAAAGATAGCCGGATCGGCATCACCGTATCCCCATTCCTTATTTTGAAAGGTAGTTGGCGTATAATGAATTAAACAATAAGTATCCATTTCATGCCATTTCAATTGTCTTTCGGAAGGAATAGCCCCATATGGTTTCGGCGGATTTACAGGTTCAGATGGTAAAATACTACCATTGACAAAGAGTAAACTAGAGAAAAGAAATGTTAACATATTTGTAGAGAATAGGTTTTAAATCTTAAATATAGTTTTATTTTGGTGGAATTAAAATTTGATCAATTCATTTTACTCAAGCAATCGATTGATCAAGTTAATCTAAAAAATAAATCCTTGATCATTAATATTGATACCTCATCAAGATTATCAATAAAATAAGCCCATACATTTCATTTAAATTTGTTTAGAACAAAAAAATTGAAACTCATCATAGGTAGAATGGAAAATAACAATAACAAAAAAATTACAACTGCATCAGGAGCTCCTGTTGTCAACTATGAAGACACGATGACGGTTGGACCTAGAGGCCCTGTACTATTACAAGATTATTTTCTGCATGAAAAATTAGCGCATTTTAATAGAGAGCGTATTCCAGAAAGAATTGTACATGCCAAAGGTTCTGGCGCATATGGCACATTTACAGTAACGCATGATATCTCCCAATACACGAGAGCAAAACTCTTTAATGGAATCGGAAAGCAAACGAAGTTGTTTATTCGTTTCTCTACAGTAGGTGGAGAAAGAGGCTCCGCAGATTCGGAACGCGATCCACGTGGATTTGCTATAAAGTTCTATACGGAAGATGGAAATTATGATTTAGTAGGCAACAACACACCGGTTTTCTTTATAAAAGACGCAAAAAAATTCCCTGACTTTATCCATACACAAAAAAGAGATCCTTATACAAATTGCAAATCGGCAACCATGATGTGGGACTTTTGGTCATTAAACCCTGAATCTCTCCACCAAGTGACGACCTTGATGTCGGACCGTGGTACACCATTCGGCTATAGACATATGCATGGCTACGGAAGTCATACCTATTCCATGATCAACGCACAGAATGAATTGGTATATGTTAAATTTCATTTTAGAACACAACAGGGCATCAAAAACCTGACTGCCGCTGAGGCCGATGAAATGCGTGCAAAAGATATGGACTATGCTCAACGCGATCTGCAAACAGCAATTGAAAAGGGAGATTTTCCAAAATGGAAGCTTTATATCCAGGTCATGACCGAATCGGAAACTAAAACTTTTCGCTGGAATCCATTTGATTTAACAAAAGTATGGTCGCAAAAAGAGTATCCACTTATTGAAGTTGGAGAAATGGAATTAAACCAAAACCCCAATAATTACTTTGCTCATGTGGAACAAGTTGCTTTTGCTCCAGCACATGTGGTAGATGGTATTAGTTTTTCTCCAGATAAAATGCTACAGGGTCGTATTCTATCTTATCCTGATGCACAGCGCTATCGTTTAGGGGGTAATTATGAGCAAATTCCGGTAAACCAATGTCCTTTTATGACCAACAATTATCAACGTGATGGTCAGATGACTGTCAATGGGAATCAAGGCTCTGCTCCAAACTATTATCCCAACAGTTTTGATAGCAACTACCAAGATCAAGCTTACAAAGAGCCTGCATTACAATTGGATAGTGTCGTGGCCGATCATTATGACCGCAACGCCCCTGGTGAAGACGATCACTATACGCAACCTGGTGACCTGTACCGATTATTAGATGAAGGGCAAAAACAACATCTCGTTGAAAATATTGTTGGTGCAATGTCTGGAATCGAAGGTCCAAAAAGAGATGAAATTATCATGCGGCAACTGTGTCATTGGTTTAGAGCAGATATGAATCTAGGTCTTGGTGTTGCTAGAGGTTTAGGGTTTTCTATGGATCAAATGGCGAAACATATGCCGCAGAAATAAAAAATACTTCGGCAATAATTTAAGGAGCGGAAATGTACCCATACATTTTTGCTCTTTTTATGTCTTCTACATGTCTCACAATGTATGTTAAGTACCAAAGTTTGAAGCTTAATATCAAAATATACCACACTTATCCTAGCTTCTTAATCGTACTTATTTAGAATCGAATCAATATTGACAAAATTAAATGAATCGCATTGCAATCGATTTAACTGTATGATAGGCTGTTATTTGAGATTGGGATCGTGTAAATTTTAAAAACTTAACTTGTTCTAATGATTATTTTTTATGCAACTTTATGCGATTAAATATAAAAAATAAAATTTACAACTTGTACCTTTACCTCATCATGAACAAAGATCAATCTAAAATAATCCGCGAACAAGCCGATCGTTCTGCAACACGTGAGCATTCGGTGCCCCTATATCTTACTTCTAGTTTTATCTTTGATAGCGCAGAACAGGGAAGAGCTATTTTTGCTGATGAAGAGCAAGGAATGATATACTCCCGCTATGCCAATCCAAATACTTCAGAGCTTATTAACAAAGTTTGTATCCTAGAGGGTGCAGAAGCTGGGCTGTCCTTCTCTTCGGGTATGGCAGCAGTATTTGCCTCTTTTGCAGGTATCGTTGAAAGTGGTGACCATATTGTTTCGTCACGCGCTATTTTTGGTTCAACTCATCAATTATTTACGCAATTATTCCCACGCTGGGGAGTGACAACAACCTATGTGGATGCAGTCGATCCAGAAGAGTGGGAAAAAGCCATCCAACCGAATACAAAAATTATTTTCCTTGAATCACCTTCTAATCCTGGTTTAGAATTAGTAGATCTGGAATGGTTAGGTTCTTTAAAGAAGAAATATCCGAATATCATTTTAGCCATTGACAATTGCTTTGCAACACCTTATTTGCAAAAACCGTTAAAGTATGGTTTTGATCTGTCTATTCATTCCGCAACCAAATATATGGACGGTCAAGGCCGCGTGCTTGGTGGATTGGTGGTCGGTAAACAGGAATTGATTGACAAATTAATGTTCTTTATCCGCCATACTGGTCCTTCTTTGTCTCCATTCAATGCTTGGGTGATCTCTAAAAGCTTAGATACACTAGGTTTACGTATGGATAGACACTGCAGCAATGCATTAGCGTTAGCAACGGTTTTGGAAACTCATCCTGAAATTGAGGATGTTAAATACCCATTTCTTCCTTCCCATCCGCAATATGAACTAGCAAAGAAGCAAATGAAAGCTGGTGGTGGTATTGTCACATTTGTTGTTAAAGGTGGAAAAGAAAGGGCATTTAGATTCTTAGATGAATTAAATATGATCTTATATACTTCTAATTTAGGAGATGCAAGATCAATCGCTACTCATCCTGCATCAACCACACATTCTAAGTTATCGGAGGATGAACGTTTAAATCTTGGAATTCAACCTGGAAGCGTACGTTTATCTGTTGGTTTAGAAGATCAAGAAGATATCATCCAAGATATCTTACAGGCATTGGAAAAGACCAAATAGCAATAAAAAGGGTGATCACCATGATCACCCTTTTTATTGCTATTGCTTACATCATTATTAAAATAAAGATGATTCATCTGACATCCTCTTTATTTTATGCACATGACTACTTCAATGAAGCTAATGCTGCTTCGTAATTTGGCTCTTCTGTTACTTCCGCAACTTGTTCTTCGTACAACACTTTTCCATTTTCATCCAATGTAATCACTACACGGCTCAATAATCCTGCTAAAGGACCATCTGAGAAGCGTAATTGGTAAGTGTCTGAAAAATTAGCATCCTTATATTCGGACAAGGTAACTACATTTTTCAAACCTTCCGCAGCGCAAAAACGACCTTGTGCGAATGGTAAATCTTTAGAGATACACAGTACAACTGTATCTTCTAAACCGGATGCAGCTTGATTAAAAGCGCGAACTGATGCTGCACATGTTCCGGTATCGACACTTGGGAAAATATTTAATACTACTTTCTTTCCTTTATAATCTGCTAATGACTTATCGGATAAATCACCTGCTGTTAATTTAAAATCTGGAGCTTGACTTCCTACTGCCGGTAAATTTCCAACTGTATTTACTGCTCCACCTTTGAATGTTACTGTTGCCATAATTAAATTTTTTAGCAATTTAATGATTTATGTCTAATGTTGCCACAAAAATCACAATTATTAGTGGTCTTTCATTCAAAATAAATATTTATCAATTTTTGCCAAAATAATATCGAAAAACCACAAAAAATTACTATGTTAGCATTGTAATTCAAACACAAACGATAAACCAAATATGATGTATATGAAGAAGTTACTAATTACTCTACTTTGTGCATCCCCCTCCTTACTTTTTGCACAGGGATCTCAAGTTAATCTTCAGAGTCCAAAATCTGTGGGTATGGGCGGTGCAGGCTCTGCCTACTTTATAGATGAATCTTCTATTTTTTATAGTCCAGGAGCACTTTCAAAAATGAGTCACAATGCGATTTCTGTTAACGGAAATGGTGTTATGTTCAAATCTGCTTTTCAAGCAACAGGAAGTTCAGTAGTCGATCACACTAGAAATCAGATCACACCTCCCTTTTCTGTTTTTGCGACAGTAGGTCCTAAAAACACGTGGTGGAAAGCTGGTATAGGAATCTATACACCTTACGGTGGTGCAGTAGACTGGGGAACAGAGTGGACAGGTAAATACAGTTTAGTTAGTTTATCATTACGTGCGATCTATATACAACCGACCGTGAGTTTCAAATTAACGGACAACTTTAGTATTGGTGGTGGATTTGTATACAATGTTGGATCTGTAGATTTACAAAGTGCTATTCCTGTTTATTTCCAAGATGGAACATCTGGATTAGCAGAATTAAAGGGAACTGGAACTGGCACTGGCTATAACGTCGGGGTGCATTATAATTTAAATGAAGAGTTTGCCATCTCGATGAGCTATCGTTCAAAAGTCATCACAAAATTAAAAGATGGCGATGCGAAGTTCACTGTACCTGAAGCGGCACAAGGAACATTTCCGCCAGACAGTAAATTTAGTGCTGAACTTCCTCTTCCTTCTACTTTTGCCGTTGGTATAACTTTCCCTATCAGTGAGAAGGTGAAAATGGCTGTAGATGGAACTGTGATCAATTATGATATCTATAAGGAATTAAATTTTGATTACAGTGGAGCAAATACTCCGGATACACATTCTCCAAAGAATTATACAAAGGCAGGTTCTATAAAAGCGGGTATTGAATATTTACCATCAGAGAAATTACAACTTCGGATAGGTGGTGGATATATTGCCACTCCTGTCAGCAAAGATTATGTATATCCGGAGACTCCAGATAATAACCGCATATTGGTAGCTGGGGGGTTCACCTACAAAATGTCTCCTAAATTTGATTTGACAGGTTCGTTTGCATACCAAAGAGTATTACCTCGTGAAGCGAATAATGTCGACAGCCATCTATCGGGAACGTATACAACGAATATTTACGCGCCAGGAATTGGTTTGACTTACAAATTTTAAGCATTTATACTAAAATGTTATGATCATGAAAAGAAGAAATCTATATATAGGAGTTGCATTAGCTATACTGAGTATCACAGCATGTAAACCAACTCTAGACGAATTTACTCCCTCTGCAGGAACAAAAGCTGATTTTAGCAAATATATTGCTATTGGAAACTCGCTATCTGCAGGATTTGCTGATGGAGGCTTATATCTAGAGGGGCAAAAAGTGGCTTTCCCTTTACTTATTGCTGAGCAACTTCAAAAAGTGGGTGGCGGAGAGTTTAAGTCTCCATTTTTTAGTGAAGAGCAGTCCAATGGATCAGGTTACATTCGTCTAAAAGCACTCGTGAATGGCCAACCAGTAACAGAACAGGTTGCGGATAAATTAGCTTATCGTTCGGCGACGCCCAAATTATTAACCAAATATACCGAGCCGATCAATAATTTAGGTGTACCGGGCATGCGTATGGATATGGCTTTTGCTCCAGGAATTGGTACCACTGCGGGAAATATGTACTTCGAACGTCTACTACCTGATGGTACTCCACCAACGATGGATTACTACACTTATTCTACAACACAAAATCATACGTTCTTTACTTTTTCTCTAGGAAATAATGATGTCTTAGGTTGGGCAACAAATGGTGGTGTTGTAAAAATTAATCCGAAAACAGAAAAACCGGATCCTACGACCGTGTTAACAGAAGTTTCAACATTTACAGGTCTCTTAAATAAATATGTGACTGAACTCACGAAAGGTGATCAAAAAGGAGTATTAGCTACTATACCGGATGTTACAGCAGTACCTTATTTTACAACGGTGACACGTGAACTTTTAATAGCAGGAGTTAATGCAGCAAGTCCTGTTAAAGTATCAGATATTTATATCAAAACAAAAAATGGAACTCGTGCTGCTACAAATGCAGATTACTTTATTTTACCTTTTTCATCAGCAGGATTACTTGGTCGCACGGATATACCAGATGAACAAACAAATGTTATAAATCCATATCCTTACGGTCTTGATCCAAGAAATGGTGTAGGAGATCAATACGTTTTAGATGTTAATGAAGCGGCACAGGTTGTTGCTCGTGTTAATGATTTCAACAAGACAATTAAATCAGTAGCGGCATCTAAAGGATTGGCTGTGGCAGATGTAAATGCGTTTTTAACTTCAGTAAAAAACGGGATCAGGATCGATGGTCTGGCTGTAAGTGCAAAATATATTACTGGAAATGGTTTCTCTTTGGATGGTATACATTTAACTCCCATTGGAAATGCATTAATGGCCAATGTATTTATTGAAGCCATAAACAAAACTTATGGAGCCCAAGTCCCTAGGTTAAATATTTCTGACTTTAGAGGTGTAAAACTTCCTTAATATTATTATTAAATGGTTTGGTTAAAGGGGTGTATCATCATGTATGATCACCCTTTTTTAGTGTTGATCTGTTGTATATAATGATGACTACATCAAAAATATAAATCACGCTTTGCAAGCAGCATACTAAACAATCCCTTTCTTTTTAAATAATTTCTACCAACTCTATTTATAATATACCAGAAGCTACGAACACCTAATTATCATATAAGTCATGCTAAAAGGTAGATTATACCGGGTAAATTGGTTTTGGTATCCAAGTGATTATATTGCTAATCAAAGCAAAATTAGCTAAATTTGTGTATACAAGGAGATACAAAAACATGAAAGTAACACTAAATCGCCAAAACAAAGCGGTACACTTTGAAGCCGCAAGTGAATTGTCTAATGTCAAAGTTAATATAGATGGCTCAGAAGCTATTGGAGGTGAAGGGAAAGGTGTACGTCCAATGGAGTTAGTCTTAATGGCTTTAGGCTCATGTAGTGTATTTGACCTTTCTTCGATCTTGACCAAACAACGTCAAGAGATTGGAGATATACAAGTAGAAGTCGAAGGAAAACGACGAGAAGAAATTCCAAATATCTTTACTGATATTCACATTAGCTTCTATCTAAAAGGTAATATTGACGAGATTAAAGCACAAAAAGCGGCAGAATTAGCAGTTAAAAAATACTGTTCTGTACATGATATGTTAGCAGCAGGTGGTGTTAATATCACGTACTCACTCAAAATAAATTAATACAATTCCCCATATAGAAAAATTGTATTAACATTATAGATATTTATTAAAATTTGTATAATATAAAGTATATTTTCATTGTATAGATTTACAAATAATAAAAATGCAACTACAGAACTTAAAACAAATGGGATCAATATCTTTGACAATTATAAAACCTTTTTGGTTTATTTGGATAAAAATTATTCAAAATTCATCTTTGATATTTTCATTTGTCTTAATGGGGGCATCAACTATATTATACTTTATTGGTCATAATATTATAAATGATATTATTTTCGATCTATTTGTCTATTTTTCTCTTTTCTGTTTTGCAATATTTATTTCATTATTTTTAATAGATACTGTATTCAGAAAAGAGTTAACGATCCTTGTAATATTAGATAAAGAAAAAAAGAATATAGACAATTACAATGTTGTAAATATAGAAAATGTGAGTTTAACAATAAACATATATAAGGAGCATCATACATATTGGGGACATTTTATCGAAATATCTCACAATAATATTAAAGAAAAATATCTTCTTAGATATGATGATGAAATCATTAAAACTATACCAAAACCTCAAATACATTATACAAACAGACATTACTTAATTTTAGAAAAAAGCTCAAGAGTATTAAAAGAATTTTTAAATATCTTATGGGCTATAAACTGATATTTGTCAATATTAATAAAATGGTGTAAAGCACAAGAAGCCTTATAGTATATTTAAAAACGATTTTGCCATAAGTGTTAACCCAAACCATATAACTGTCTCTTTTAAGTCTTCCCACAGGCATTTTTCCTTTTGAATAGATAATTATCAAAAAGATAAAGATATAAAACATCAAAATCATAAAGTTATTCACTATAATATTCATTAATGGCATCCTTATATGGACGAACAATATTCCAACCACTTTGCCCTATGGTTTTCCAACTCTGAGGTTTTGTTGTAAGATTGATCAGATTAGTTCTAGATAATCCGAAATCTCCCAATAATTGCATATTTTTCGATGCTTCTGGACCAATAGTTAGTCCAAGTAAGCCTAATCCATTATGAGGAGCTTCCTTCAAAGAATTATTATCAGTCCAAATTCCTAACAAATTTATAGGAGACATTGCTAATCTGCTCACACCGTCAAATAATAAATAAGCTCCCCCAACTTGAGATACTCCCGTAGGAGCTAATAGTAAAGGAATTGAAAGTGCAATCTGATTATAGCCAGCATAAGCATTCGCCAAGGCTCCGGCTGTACTCATAATTTTAGATGATCGACTATCACGCGTTCCATTTTTAGTTTGAGGCAATCTAGTGGAGTAATAAGCAACTTGATCTTGAGCATTTGGAACCCAATGACCATTGTAATAGCCTTGTCTAGAAACATTAACAGTAGCTAATCCGATAGAAAACCTTGGACTATTTTCAATATGCTGCGAAATCCCTTGCATTGATGTCCCACTTCCATTATTCTGTAAATAATTAAAAAACGGCCTAAAATCATTTGGATCATCAGAAAAGTATCCATTTGGTGTTGATACCCACATACCGTTGGGATCTATATAATATATTGGATCATTCAATGCATAAGTATATGGTGAGGTACTCCTATAAAGTTCTGCCATAGGATCCACTACATTCCATCGACCAATCTCTGTATCATAGAATCTTGCACCATAATCCAATTGATCCAAGCTCAATTCTGTCTGCTTCTCCTTACCACTATACTTATAAAGGTTTGAAGCTGAATTTAGGGAGTTACCTTGGTTCATTTCCATACCAAATGGATAGTAATCCTGAATCTGCTTGATAGAACCATTGTGATCCACCACAGCTCGGATATTTCCCAAATGATCTTTAAGGAAATATTCATAAATAAAAGAATTACCATTTGGACGCATACGTCCTTCCTCTGTTTGAATAAACTCTATCGTTCCGTTTTTATATTGAATACCATCTACATAATCCGTTCGAGCAGTCCCCAGTTCCTTGCTCAACTTTTGACCGAGCGCATTATACCTGTACTTCAAGTTTTCTGTTCCCTTGGTAAACTTCACAGGTAGATTTAGGTAATTATATTCTATCTTGGTGATACCTAATCGACTATTTGTTGTCGCATTGCCATTGAAATCGTAAATAAAACTACTAGTTCTAGAGGAGGTCGCGGAATCTGTCACTTTTGTAAGCTTATGTCCCGTATAGGTATATTTGAAGTTATTCGACCAGCTGATACTGCCGTTTGTTCGGCGAAGGCTATCGATATTCCCCATATTATCATATATTAGCTCCTCATCATAAAAGCCGGCCTTGTTTGTTGCTTGACCTTCATTTTTATAGGTTCCTTTTGACAATCTGTTGAGCTTATCATAGCTGTAGGTATAACTCTGCACAGGTTGAATAATCATACCCGAACTGACTTGAGTGTTCCATTTCAATGAGCCTATATTGCCATTATAAGTATCAGCTTTATCTGCATAACTCAGCACCATTCCAAAGACCTGCTTGGCTGATACCGCTTCAGGATTGTTCAGTTTTTTCAACCAACCGCGTTCATTGTAAGCATAGACGATCTCCTGTACTGCCGTGTTGCCACTGACATGCAAATTCTTTTGTTTCAATTGCCCCACCTCATTGTAAACCAGCTTACTTTGAGAGATCTCAGCTTCTAAGTTTACTTTCTTTTTAGTTTCAACCAAACGTCCAACATGGTCATATTCATTGGTAGTCAGTATAATAGTCGGTTTTCCTCCAGTAGATGTTCTGTGCTCGCGTTTACTAGTCTTAAGCTCTCCAGAGAATAAATATGTATTGGTAACAATATCTGTCCCACCATTGGCAGTAAACTGGTTTTGAGATGAGGATTGAATAATACGGCCATTATCATCATAGTACAATATAGTCAACAAGGGGTTACTTCCATCATCTTGATAAACTACCTGACCTGTTAGCAGACCCTTCGATTTTGTAGTTGGAGTAACATCGACAGCCTGCAATCCTTGTGAATTATAACCACTAAAACTATAGTCGTCGTAATAATTAATTAATAATGGGGTGAAATTATTTTGTGGATAAGATACATTTGCATACTTCTCTTGCCCTGGAAGCCTAGTCTCCCATAAAACTTTTTCAACATTCATCATATGTTTTTGTTCAACATCACGCGGATGACTACCCTGATGAATCCCGGTCATTACCACTCGACCAAAAGCATCATACTTAGTTACGGTCCATTTGTTAGTTGCACGTTGGATCGCATCTTGAACCTGAATCAATTGATCATTTTTATTATAGACCAAATGCTCCCATCCCTTGCCAGGAAGTTTCTTTTCAATCAAACGTCTCCTGCCATCATAACGATATGCGTAGATATAATTGGTAAAAGCTGCAGCGCTCTCTAAAAAGTCAGTGGTTACCAATGGGGGTATTACATAGCAAAGATTCCCATAATCATCATAGACATAATACGTATCAAGCGCATCGTTTGCCTTTTCTCCCTTCCATACTCGTTTCAATACTAAGCGGTCTTCAAAGTCCTTAAATTCTTCTACTGTACCACCTTTGCCAGAAGTCCAATTTTCATCTTTTATAATCGTCTTGTGTAGTTTGCCCGCGGCATATCTTGTTGGAGCTTTTGCTCCAGTAGGCGTTGTTCCAGAATAACTGATCTCCCAAAGCTTAACTTCAGCTGCTGTATTAGCACTATATTCCATTGCAACAGTATGACCGCTCGAGGCAGTAGGTGCAACATTGGATCGGTTGAGGACTGGCTGCCATGCCGTCCCAGGTGCTCCCTGCTGCTGTACACGATTTAATGGACTATTCTCGAAAACGGTTATAGCGTAAGGATTTCCTGTTTTGGTAACTGTAGGATCCCACCCCCCATTAACCTTATAGAAACTTAGAACATCTTCCCCAGCAGTTGGCTTAAAGCTACCATCTTTATCTTTACCATCAGCTCTATTTGCTGAGGCGTAGGGAAGATATTTCTTGCTTTCTCTACCAAATGCATCGTATTCGATGTGTTGCACGACATCTTTATGATTAGGACTTGCCATCACCTGTATATTTTGGATTGGCCTGCTAAGACCATCAAAATATTGGATTGTCTGATTTTCGTCTCTAATGGTTCGAGAAGAGTTTAGCGTATTTAAAGTAACTCCCTTTGTTCTGAATGTCTTAGTTAAGATATAATTTTGGCCCACACTCGGTCTGCTTACCGAAATTGGCATTGTATTAATTGAAATCGTAACTGTTCTCCCAGCCGGTATGGTAAAACCATTCTTGAGTGTCACGCTTTTTAACGCCTCTATATTATCCTGATTACTATATGTATAAAGAGTTAGATCGTCAATCAATTCTTGTGCGTTGGTATTTACTGATACTGATAACGCTATGATAGTTAATATATTCCTTTTCATAACAGTCTAATTAGGGCGATAATGGTAATGAATTGAATTGGTTACATTCTTAGCTTGATCAAGAATAGCCTTTAGTCGTTGTAAACCATCGTATTCATAATATTCAGAAACTCCACTAGGATCTGTTTTACTAGTCATACCAATCAATGGTTTATAGGTATAGCTCGAAACCATTGCCTTAGATAATCGACCATCTGTACGTAATTTGGTGATGGCAGCACTTAAAGTTGCATCGGAAACTGTCAATGCATTTAATGCGTTTATAACTGGTTCTGTCAAAACTTTCTTTACTTCGGCATAAGTTGCATTTTTCACTTCTGCTAATGGATATTGCCCACCATATCCCCAAATATAAACTATAGATGGTCCTTCATTTGTTCTAATCTCCACAGGATCACCAGACGTATTAAATTCAAGAACTTCTGACGTAACTCTCCCCTCAGCACGATAAACCGTCGTATCCTTATAAACATATTGTATTGGATTAGTACTAACATCTAAATAGCCATAAACTGAATCCACAACAAATCTGAAACCCGTCGCCTCAGATGTTGTTTTAAACTTAATAGGTTTAGCTGAAGCCATAGAATAAGCTTTATTAAGCTTTACTGTATTATTAACCCTCTTATACCTAAACAACTGTTGATCATACAGGTAACTATACCAATCATCATACCATGTACCGTCCCAATTTGGCGGAAGTGGAGTAACATTGCTACCTGGAAATCTAATTTTAGTTATAGAGGTGGGTGAATCTAAAATCCTATTTGCCAACATTGATCTAAAAGTCTGGTCGTCTTCAGTTATAAAAGATATATTGTTTATTTGCGACGGGTAAGAATATACAATCGTGTATGCTACACCTTTACTATCAGAATAGGATATTGAAGTTGGGTTGTAAAAATCTTTATAATAAGTATAATCTCCCCCTGGAGTTACCCAATCTTGATTCGTACTTACGTAAATATAATCTCTTCCATAACTTTTCTCCTGAGTAGATTCAATCACATTCTTTTTGAAATTTCTTGTAATTTCCTTTTTTATAAGTGGAGGAGTGATAAGATATCTTCCAGAAGATGCTCTCCAACCATTCACACTACTTTCACCAACTCTCTGCATAAAAGGAACTGCCTCTTCACTCGCTAAAGAACTGGCCGCTAAAATTGTATCAATATAATATATTTTTTCAATTTCTTGCTTTAAATCTTTAGTAAGCGAATAAATCTGTGTTTTTAGCATCAAACCTCTATATACCTGTTTAGAAATAAAGGGATCTTCGAAATATGCACTATTATAGTTTGAATGCATCAACGGCGGTGCTATATCATGATATCCATTATCATGGTTTGTATAAAATTTCACGAAAAAACCTTGATCATTTTTTTCTGTAACTTCGGAGTATGTTACATGATTACCATTTGTTGAACTTAATGGATAAAGATTGTTATCTTTTGCTCTTTGATAATATAATGAACTTGACGACGAATTTCCAGACCAAAATCCTCCAGACTTATAAGATGAAAATCTAGAACCGGAATTGGAATACTTTGGTAAACCGCTTAAAATACCTGAAGATACCAAACCTCCGTGGATGTAATTATGAACATAATAAAACTCTCTTTTAAACGCACCTCCTAGCAGGGCATCTTTCGTCTCAATACTTTTCACCCTTAAACCACCAGCAATCAAATTATTTGATGAGTCTTTTACAATAAACGGGAATTGTTGCGCTATTTTTTTATAATAATGAGGTTCATATTCCAAATTGGTATATCCACCAGTGGAATTGATAATGCTTATTAACATTTCTGCTTGTAAATACGATGGATTTGCCTCTCTAGAATTATAGTAATCTGAGGTATACTCATATGACCTTCCATTATAATATCCCCAATGATCCTCTTGCTTAGATTCATAAGTCGGTAATGTTTGGCTGTTATAACCAAATTTATAAACAATCTCATTTGAGATCTTAAGACTGTCCAAACTTAACCGGGTAGATGCATTTTCCTTATAGAAAAAATCTGCGATTCTTTGACCATTATTAAGAACTATCTTATCAAGTTTCCTCCAATTACTTTTTTTAAGATTTAAATTATTAGGGTATTTATATTGTAAGACTTGATCCAGAGTGGGATTATTAAATTTAGAATAGTCATATTGTAAATCATTGTTATTCGAGTAAAAAAACTCTGTTGTACCTAAGGGTGTTTTTATACTTTTTAAATAAGAAGGATAGTTGAAATAATATGAACTCCCTTCTGATGCACCGGAATAAGAATAACTTCCATTACCAAATGTTACGGAAAATGCCAGAATAAAATGTGCATAGTTTGAAAACTTATAAGTACCGCTTGTCATAAGTACGTCTCTGAACTTTGAAGGAATAATTAATTGCCCACCCCTCTCATAATTAAGATTAACGGCATATCCATCAGGAGAAATAACTTGCGTCAAATGCCAGGCTGTTGATACATTAAAATTATCGTCATTTAAATTTCCAGAATTTCCAAATTCAATACTTTCATTAGATCCTCCAAAAATATAAATCATTCCTTTGTCATCTGTTATCTTTATCTTATAAATAGTTCGAGGACATTTTAAGCTTAAGGATGTTACCCCAGGAGATACTACATTATCAAAAGTAAGATTTTCTTTGATTTCAACGATTTCAGCTTTTAATGAATAATCCCCATTTGGACTTATACTTGTGGTCAGAATTCCACTTCTATTCTTCGTAATATAAAATCTACCCGAATAATTTCCAAAATTAAATATAAATTCATCGGGCATCCCATCAAAGACATAATCCATCAAGGGTACATTCTGTCCATCAAGCGCATATTTTTTCAATGCATTAATATTATTATATCCACTTGAAACTTTATCTAAACTATTTATATAATTAATTTCTGAAGAATATTCAACATTAGCCAATCTTTTAGGATGTTCGTCACTTATACCATTTACTTTTCTAAAAACCGTACCACCACTTGCTAAATTCCAGCCTAAACCTACAAAACCAGCATGATTCTTAACGATATTCCCTTGAGTATTGTAATTTATTAGAACTGGTATATTAATTTCCTTATATGATACATCACCTATTGGAATTGAGACATTTGCTTGACCATTAAAATCAGAGATAGGATAAATGGCCTGTTGACTTAAAGCTGCGACATTAGGACTGGGTATTGTCAAAGAACTCTGTGATAACACTACATTACTAAAGCATAAAGCAAGCCACAAAAACAGTGCTTTTTTCTTCATAATTTAAAACCTTTAAAAATAATCGATCAATATTAAGGTCAAATATAAATTAATTTAATGCTAAAAAAAAGTAATATTGAAGAAAAATATAAAAATAAATCAAAATAAATTTGATCAAGTCATAACAATCCTAAATAAATTTTAGGTTTGTGTTTCCATTCAAAAAACAGATATTTTTAGATCATTTCAATTTTGACCCTATTTTTTAGTCTAAAAACATTTGTAACTGCCCATTTTTTCCCTTTACTGGCGGTCTAATAAAAGGATCATCTATCCACTGCCATATATTTATTTTCACGAAGATATTCATCCTGATAAATCCCACCAGATTTGATGGATTCCAGTCATATTTTAGCCTTCTTTTGAAGGTATTTTAGTAACAAGATGCCGATCAAGGAATTCCATATCTGGATCACCACCGCATTTTCGGATGTGCCCACAAATGTCGATACTTTTAAGCGCTGTTTGAGATGCTTAAAGAAGACCTCAATCTGCCATCGCTGTTTGTAAATGTTTGCTACCAGTGAGGCCTTCCACCCAGTATTATTTGTCAGAAAGTGATACTGGGTGTCTGTGGTGCTGTCCCAAAAATGAATCAGGCGCAGCGATTTGGAACTGTATTTATCTGCTGATGGACCAGAAAGCTCAACGATCTCATCTTTAATGATTCCCTTTTTCCAGAAGCGCTTCACTCTGGTATGACTTAATAACATTGTACTTCATGTTAGTTTTACTCCTGGTAACGAAATAAAAGCCGTTGCTGTCCAAATCCCCAAGCCAGCTTTAATCCACATAACCTCGGTCCACTACTACAACGCTTCCTTTGGAAAAACTGTAGCTGCCCGCACGCTGGCTCTCATGGACTTTTCCATAGGTAATCTGCATAAAAACTGGTAGACATCCATCATAATCCAGTCAGTGTGCAATTTTACAGCTCCTTTGGTACTTCTAAACTTAGCCTAGTCAAATACAGATAAGCATAATGGAATAACACTGGCATCCATTAGATAAATTTTACGCCTTAATTGGTTAAGCTCTTTACGGAAATGGGTATCTTTTTGCCACAGCTTATCCAATAGTAAAAAAAACAGATCTTTAAAGAGTTCATGGGTGCGGTGTTTGTTGATATAGGAAATATTGGACTTGCTGGGAGTTCTAACAACCCCTAAATGGTTCAGATTCCCGGTCGTACTACGCAAACCATTACTGATATCCCGAACTGAATCTGCAGAAGAAAAATGGCAAAACAACATGCTTGCAAGATGAGTCCAGCTGTTGATCCCTTTGCAATGTTTGTCACTCTTATGTTTAGCAACCAAATCTTTGAATAATTCCCGGTCAATAAGGGATAAAATCTGACTAAAAACGTTTAAATTTACCATTGCGGTGTGTTTAAGTTTGGCGATTTAAATATAGCAACTTTGCTATACCAAAACACCGCCACTTTTTAAACGTTTAGGACGCAAGTGATTTTACATTAATCTAATATCCAGCAGATTAAAAAGATTTATTATCTCGAATAGAAATTACTTTGATCAATATCTATTGGAACCTTACTATTGTATGAAATAAAACATTCGTAAGAAAAAGATCACTTTAGTAATATAAGAATCAGGCTCCACTAATACTTTCTAACTATTTTAGTAGCGTCTTGTCTTTATTTATATAACCATTAAACATCACTGTTGTTAAATATCTTATAACCGCCCCTGTTCTTCCGTTTTTTTGGGTACATTGGCACTATTTTTAATTTTTTGATTACCAAAATGATAGCGAAGTGTTACATTTACTTTACGTGTATCGCGATAATCGTTATAATAATTATTCTGGTCAGCATATTTTGATGATACTCGCTGTTTTTCAGTTTTAAAAATATCCATAAAGGAAAGGTTTACTTCAAATTTTTCATTAAAAAACTTCCGATTGGTCAATAGGTAGGTGCTTGAGTAACCAGAAATCTTAAAAGGCCCCTGTATGGTAGGCGACTCAAAGGTATTGCCAATTTCCAAATTCCAATCGACATTTTTATTCAGCAGGAAAGTCGAGCTGACATTACCATTGGCCATCCACACCTGATTGCGGTATAATTCAAGATCTCTTCCTTGATAGTAGTTTACATTATACATTCCTTCCAATTGTGTATTTAAACTCCAGTTTTTCAAAAGCTGAAAACTTTTACTCAAATCGACACCGGTTCCTTGTCCTTTTTTAATATTGGTATAATGATAGATCAATTGATGATTGATATTATCCTGAATAGAAATCTCCATGGATGGCCACTGCTCATAACGATAGAACAAGTCCACGTTCCAGTTTTCTTTTGTAAACATGATATTTAGATTGTGAATAATCGTGGCCCGCAATCGTGGATCTCCCTGAAAGTAAGAAAACAAATTATAATAAGACTTCGCAGGATTTAACCAGGAGTATGCTGGTCTGCTAATGCGTTTGCCATAGGAAAATCCCCACTGATATTCCTTATCTGTATGATATTGGGCATAGAATGTTGGAAAGAGTGCCCAATAATTTTGATGATTGCGGTCTGCAGGTTCAGAAACTATACCATTCAATGCCGTATTTTCCAAACGTAACCCTCCTTTCCAGCTCCATTTACCCCATTTATATTCCATAGACGTATAAGCGGCAAATTGCTGCTCATCGTAATCAAAAACGTTACTCTTATCAGCTCTTTCCTGAAAACTACCTCGTTCATCATCGAAAAACAATAAAGTACTTTTTGTTTTTACAGTACTAAATTTTCCTCCAAATTCTAGAGCGACCTTATTTAAATTTGCGGAAAAATCGAGTTGTGTGGATAACAGCTGATTTTGACTCGCATTATCACTAACAAACCGGGTGTTTGTCGGTTCCTGGTCTTTAAAATTTAAATCGGTCCATACATCTTGCAGATTGGATCTTCGATTTGTTGTAAAATATGATGACCAATTCGCATTCCAATTGGAATTTATCTTTTTGTTCACCTGTAAATACAGGTTATTGGTTTTCCGAGAATCTACATGGTCATTCTTCGTTAAATAAGAAGACTCCAGTTGACCATCCTTATTATAGATAGAAGTCGGTACGCGATATACTCCAGCAGACTTGGGTCCGTAATAACCATTTAATCCTATAGCGATAGTCCAAGAGGTATCAGGTGTATAATCCAAAGAGAACACATAACTGTTTTGACTATTATTTTTATCGATGCGAGTCATGATACTTTCCCATGATGTTTGTTCATTGGGATAGTATACAAAATCAGTCCCATATCGCGCATATGTCCCTCTCCCATAATTGTAGGTAGCACGCAGATTAATTTTTTCATTTTTATAATATTGTGTCAGTCCAAAGAGCTGTTTTGCATAGTTACTTTGCTCTGCCAAAGCCAACACCACTCCCCGGTATCCATAAAGTTGTGATTTGGTCATCTTGATATTAATGATTGTACTCCCTTCTGCTTCATATTTTGCAGGTGGATTGGTGATGACCTCAATAGCTTGCACATCTGATCCCGCAGTATTCTCTAAGAGTGTCTTCAGCTCTTCTCCTGTCAGCATCACCTTTCTTTCATTGATCATGACTGCAACTTTCTTATCTCCACGGACAGAAATATTACTCCCCGTGAGCATCACCATAGGTGTCCGCTTTAAAATATCCCAACTATTCAATCCGGATAAATTACTGCCTTGGACATTAAACTCCAATCGATCAATCTTTCGAATGACTCGCGGACGTTTGCCGGTCACTTGTGCTTCTTCAAGTTTGGTTTCATTTGGACTGAGCTTGATCAACACCAAATTTTGCACGGTATCGGAACGAAAGTAGAGTTCTTGATTTTCGTAGTTTAAGTGAGATATTGCCAGCCTGTATAGATTTTTCTCTGCAATAGCATAGTCGAATCTACCGGCTGTATCTACCTGGGACGTGTATATTAATTTACCTGCACTATCTAATAATACAACGGTAACATCTGTCAATGCACGTTCGCTTTGATCACAGACTTTGACATATAAACGCTTACCTTGTGCTTGCGCAAGAAAAGGAAATAATAAAAAAATAATAAGATACTTCATGCTTTTTTAATTGATGATACAAAAGTGTCTGATGTCAGGGAGAACTTGGGTTAATGAAGGGTTAATGGAAGGTTAAGGTTCCATTTATTCAAAAGCGGAACTTATATTTGTATATGGAACTGAAGTCTAAAAACTATATTTATATTTTTGCTATCCTCTTTCTAGTCCTCATTGGTATCCAGACGTATTTGTTAATGAATTCCTTTCATTTGAAAAAACGAGAGATCTATTCAAAGACAAAAGAAAAATTAGGACATATTGATGATACAGATGCATTATTTGATAACGATCTATTAAATAATCAAGATGCTACGGCTTATTATATAAATTTGGTCCAAGGGAAAATCACACTTGCTCAACTAGAAAACAGCTATTCGGAAAAAGCAAAGCGGACTCAACATGTACTGACTCATTATGTGGATAGTATCTTCGCACCATTAGGTCTTGAAGTAAAATTACAAAAAGAAATTCTGCAGATTACTTTCAAAAACACCGAGCAAAAGCTACTGAATAAACCGATTGTGGTGTATAAAACGAACGGAAATCTCATACATCCATTAGAGCTATCTTCGGGAACATGGGCTACTGAAAGAACGGTCAAACAACTGACAAAAGAGGAATCAGCAATAACCGTGGAACAAGAGGATAAGCAATATAGTTTTCTTGTTCTTCGAAGATCATCTTTTGAGGTTGTTAATATCAATTGGATTGTTTTCAAAGAATTGACATTACTGCTATTGAATACACTTTTGATCCTGATAGCCTTACTCTTCTTGTTTTATAAGACCTATCAAAATCTAAAAAAGCAACAGAAGAAAATTGGGCAATTACATGACACTGTTGACAACATTTCGCATGAACTTAAAACACCTATTGCAACCCTAAAAGTCGCTTTAAAAACTTTAGAAAAACAACCCGACCCTACTACAATAGCCGTCATGACCAGACAAGTGGAACGCCTAGAGCAGACTTTAGATCCCTTGCATGAGCCAGAAAAAGAAAATTCTAATACCCTGATCTCCAATTATCAAATAACGACATTGCTATCCGATTTTAAATTAGCACATCCTGATATCCAATTTGAAATGAACGATATTTCAATGGTATCTATTCCGCTTAATGATGTAGATTTTACCACCATATTCGTGAACCTGATGGATAACAGTATCAAGTACGGTGCTACAAAATTACATATATCTATAACAAATGATCAAAACCTATGCAAAATTCAAGTGCGTGATAATGGAATTGGAATAATTCAGGAGGAGATTCCTCATATTTTTGAAAAATTCTACCGCATACAAAAAAATAATATTCATGATACTAAAGGTTTAGGATTGGGCTTATATCTAGTCAACAATATCGTTAACCGTCACCAAGGAAATATTCAAGTCATCAGTAAACAGAATCAAGGAACCACTTTTAATATTTCGATACCACATGAACACTAAGCTTTTGTTAATCGAGGATGATGCTGATTTCGGTTTTATGTTACAGCATTATCTACAACTTTCAGGATATAAAGTTGATTGGATGCAAAGTCCTGCTGAGTTTTCGTTGTATGAAAACACACTTCCTTATGATTTGTTAATCATTGATGTGATGCTGCCTATTAAAAGTGGTTTTACATTAGCGCAAGAAATAAAGGAGCGCTTCCCTGAGTTTCCTTTTATTTTCTTAACTGCGAAAGAGCAAAAAATTGACAAATTAACAGGTTTGAAAATAGGCGCAGATGATTACATCACAAAACCCTGTGATCCAGAAGAGCTGGTATTGCGTATCCAAAATATCTTAAAACGGAATAAAAAGAAAGAGCTCACGATCTCGATAACATTGGGCAGTTATCAGTTTTTTCCACAACGCTTAATCCTGTCTCATCCTTCCGAACAATTTAAATTAACAGAAAGGGAGGCCAAGCTTTTATTATTTCTAAGTAAGCGCTCGGGCTCTCTTGTGACACGAGCAGAAATTTTGCAAGAAGTCTGGGGCAACAGTGATTTTTTCAACGGACGTAGTATGGATGTGTTTATTACACGGCTTCGAAAATACCTCAAACATGATGTAAGCTTGCAAATAACTTCTTCCAGAGGAGTTGGATTTACAATTTCATTCTGATCGGATTGCCCTTGGGTCGATCAAAAATTAGTGTACTTGTTCATCAATTCCTTCTTCGCGTTTTTGCCACAATTTCTCTGCCCAACGGCCCACAAACCAAAAGGAGATCGCCAAAATGAGGAAGAAGATGGCACGATTGATATTATCCCATAGATACTCGACATAACGGGTATATACATTCAACACAAAAAATACGAAACCGATTTCCCTGGTGGTATTATCTTTCATCTTTAAACCATAGATCACTAAACCTGCCGATACTGCAGTAGATAATAATCCCCAGTAGAATATATGATATTGTCGTACTAATGTCCACTCATAAAAATCCGAATAGTTGCCAAAAATAGAAAGGGACCACAATGAAACCATCAGATACAATAACCCAATGAGATAGCTGAGGGATTGAAATTCCATCAATTGCTTAAATCGTGGTTGTAAGTATATAGCTATTAATGTTAAGACTAAACCAAAAATGGTAAAACGCAATGGATAATTCATTCCCCAGAACTTAAATCCCCAATCGCTATGGTAGGCTGTTTCTGTTGCAAACCAAATCCCCAAGGCGATGAGCATAAAAACCCATATCAGTTTTGATTTAAGGCGATTAGCGAGGTATCCGTAAATCAGTACTGACAAGAGAAATAGCAGCGAATAATGCATGCTATTTTTGTCCAGCACTTTTCCTAAAAACCCAATACATGCTGCTGTTGCGAATACTCCGATGAGCATCATGGTTTCAATAGATAGATTTTTATTGGGAAATTTTGTTTTGTAACGAAATCCTAATGTATAAAATAAAACGGCTAGTGCAGCAAAGAATAAGCAAAACAAAATATTTGGTGCTTCATAAAGTGTATCGACAAATTTGAGAAAGGCTGTGTCTGTCATCAAAGAAAATACGGCAAACACCAAAGAAGCCAGCGCAACCCAAAATGCATAGCGTGCTAAGCGTTTCCAATCAAAGCTTTTTACATCAATACTATTGACCATAGCACTAGCGGTTGATGCATCAATTATTTTCTCCTTCTCCCAAAATTGTATCGCTTCTTCTAAGGATTCTTTTTCTTGTTTAGTAACGTCTAATTTCTTCATATAAGTTGTGAAATGGCAAAGTACAAATTATACCCATTATTTAAGCTATAGATTTGCAATGTCGTGACAATAATAAAGATATGAGCACTGTTAAAGTTCATTAAAAATAAGTAATTTTGCATGTTTGCAGAAATTCATCTGCGTTTGGAAGAAAACAGGGGTTACATGACAAAGAAAATCACACCAGATTTAGGTGAACAAAATGAAGTTCAAGTATTTGGAGCACGTGTACACAATCTCAAGAATATTGACATTTCATTTCCTAGAAACGAATTGGTTGTTATCACGGGACTAAGTGGTAGTGGTAAATCGTCATTAGCTTTTGACACGATCTATGCAGAGGGCCAAAGGCGGTATATGGAAACATTTAGTGCGTACAGCCGTCAGTTTTTGGGAGGCATGGAGCGACCTGATGTCGATAAAATTTCCGGATTGAGCCCTGTTATTTCTATTGAACAAAAAACGACGAGCAAAAATCCGCGTTCCACCGTCGGTACCATTACTGAGGTTTATGATTTTATGCGTCTGCTATTTGCACGCGCTAGCGAAGCATTTTCTTATGTAACGGGCAATCGCATGCAGCGCATGTCTGATGATCAAATTGTGGATCGTATCCTAACTGATTTTGATGGACAAGCACTAAATATTTTGGCTCCTGTTATTAAGGGCCGTAAAGGTCATTACCGCGAATTGTTTGAACAAATCCGTAAGCAGGGGTATGTAAAAGTTCGCGTTGATGGTGAAATTGTAGATCTCACGCCAAAGATGCAAGTGGATCGGTATAAAATACATGATATTGAGATTGTAGTAGACCGACTTAAAGTAACTGCCGATGATAAAAAGCGCCTGCAGACATCTGTTATGCAAGCGATGAAAACAGCGAAAGGAATTATAAAAGTGGCTAATCAGGAAAATGATGAACAATTTTTCAGTCGCTATTTAATGGATGCTGAATCGGGTATTTCTTATGATGAGCCACAACCGAATACCTTCTCTTTTAACTCCCCATATGGAGCTTGTCCAAAATGTGATGGTCTAGGTTATATTTTTGAAATTGATAAAAACACCGTTATTCCTGATCGTAAGTTAAGTATTCAAAAAGGAGGTTTAGCGCCACTAGGCCCTGCAAAGGAAACTTGGAATTTCCAAGTTTTAAAAGCGGTTGCTAAAAAACTTGATTTTTCTCTGAGCACTCCTTTAGAGAAATTAACAGAAGAACAACTCGACACGTTACTATTTGGTGCTGAGGAACCTATTTCAGTAGCTGTTTCATATGGTAGTTATGATGTACGCGATTACCGCATCGAATTTTCGGGCATTTTCAAAATGCTTGAAGAGCAATCAGGCAAATCTAGCGACGATATGTCTTCTTTAGATGATTTCCGTTCGAAAATAGTCTGTCCAACTTGTCAAGGAGCACGATTGAAGAAAGAATCGTTGCATTTTAAATTTGCAGGTAAAAACATCTATGAACTGGCGCATATGGATATCAAATCCCTGTACGAATGGTTTTCAAATGTAAACGCTTCTTTGGATGAACGTCAGCAGATCATCGCAACTGAAATCTTAAAAGAAATACAGTCGCGCTTAGGATTTTTATTGGATGTGGGATTAAACTACCTGACTATAGACCGTTCTTCGAAATCACTTTCTGGGGGAGAAGCACAACGTATCCGACTTGCGACACAAATCGGTTCACAACTCGTCAATGTCTTGTATATTTTGGATGAGCCGAGTATTGGTCTCCATCAAAGAGACAATGAAAGATTGATCAATTCTTTAAAAAATTTACGTGATATCGGCAACTCGGTATTAGTTGTTGAACATGATAAAGACATGATTTTGAATGCCGATTATGTCATTGATATGGGGCCTGCCGCAGGTGTAAACGGTGGTCAGGTGGTGGCTGAGGGGAAACCAAAAGATATTTTGAAATCAAAATCTTTAACAGCGGCTTATTTAAATGGCAAAAAAGAGGTTGCCACCCCTTCTGAAAGAAGAGCTGGCAATGGAAAAACATTATCGCTTAAAGGAGCTACAGGAAATAATTTGAAAAATGTTTCTGTAGATTTTCCGTTAGGAAAATTGATTTTAGTTTCCGGTGTTTCCGGTTCTGGAAAATCAAGTTTGATTACAGGTACATTATATCCTATTCTAAATAAACATTTTTTCCGTGCTAAAGGTATCCCTCTCCCCTTTAAGAGTATTGATGGATTAGAGCATATTGATAAGGTAATTGAAATCGATCAGAGTCCGATCGGTCGAACACCACGATCAAACCCTTCCACTTATACAGGTGTATTTTCAGATATCAGAACCTTGTTTGTTCAACTACCTGAAGCGAAAATAAGAGGCTATAAACCCGGAAGATTCTCCTTTAATGTCAAGGGTGGACGCTGTGAAACCTGCCAAGGTGGGGGAATGAAAGTCGTTGAAATGAACTTTCTACCTGATGTTCAGGTTCCTTGTGAAACATGTCATGGAAAACGCTATAACAGAGAAACTTTGGAAGTACGCTTCAGGAGTAAATCTATATCCGATGTACTGGACATGAGTGTGGATGAGGCTGTTGTTTTCTTCGAAAACATCCCTTCTATCTATCGTAAAATAAAAACATTGCAGGATGTTGGCTTAGGATATATTACATTGGGACAGTCATCGACAACGCTATCTGGAGGTGAAGCTCAACGGATTAAATTGGCTACTGAGCTCTCTAAAAAAGATACCGGTAACACCTTCTATATCTTGGATGAGCCAACAACTGGTTTACACTTTGAAGACGTGAATGTGTTGATGGGTGTGATCAACCGCTTGGTGGATCGCGGTAACACCATCTTGATCATTGAGCATAATTTAGATGTGATTAAGTGCGCCGACTGGGTCATCGATATTGGTCCTGAAGGAGGCAAAGAGGGTGGTAAAGTATTATTTTCAGGCACCCCAGAAGGCTTAATCAAAAACAAAGACAGCGAAACGGCCCGATTCCTAAAGCTGGAAATGAAATAATCAAGATTAAATTTGATACACCAAGTTGGTGTATCAAATTTAAAGCATGAAAGTTGATAAGTAATGTAATTTATACGACAACTTTCTAACGGAATTAAAATCATTCCTCATTAATTTCGTAACTTCGCGTCATATGTCGGATATTATTCAATTACTACCAGATAATGTTGCCAATCAGATTGCAGCAGGTGAAGTCGTACAAAGACCTGCCGCTGCTATTAAAGAATTGATTGAAAATGCTATAGATGCTGGAGCTGACAAGATACAATTGATCATCAAAGATGCTGGAAAATCATTAATTCAAGTAATTGATAATGGTTGTGGAATGAGCGTGACGGATGCACGTCTTTGTTTTGAACGACATGCTACTTCCAAAATTCGTAAAGCAGAAGACTTATTTGCCATTCGTACAATGGGATTTCGTGGAGAAGCGATGGCTTCTATCGCGGCCATTGCACATGTGACATTGAAAACACGTCGTTTTGAGGATGAATTGGGTACTGTTGTCGAGATCGAAGGTTCAAAAATCATCAATCAAGCTCCTGAAGCAGTAGCTGCAGGCACCAATATTTCTATTAAAAATCTTTTTTTCAATATACCCGCACGCCGTAACTTTTTAAAAAGTAATTCGGTAGAAATGCGCCATATTATAGAAGAATTTCAACGGATAGCTTTAGCTAATCCGGAGATCTTTTTGACCTTACATAGTGATGGAAATGAAATGTTTCATTTACCAGCGGAAACCTTAAAACAGCGTATTGTTCATCTTTTTGGTAATACTTACAATCAACGATTAGTACCTGTGGAAGAGGATACTTCTATTATTAAGGTAAATGGTTTTGTAGGTAAGCCTCAATTTGCTAAAAAAACGAGAGGGGAGCAATTTTTCTTTGTTAACAAAAGATTTATCAGAGATCATTATTTGAATCATGCTGTTATGAATGCCTTTGAGGAAATTCTTCCTGCAGAGACCTTTCCTTTGTATGTCTTATTTATTGATATTGATCCATCAAAGATCGATATCAACGTTCATCCAACAAAGACAGAGATTAAATATGAAGATGAAAAAGCCATCTATGCCATCATCCGATCCGCTGTCAAAAGATCCCTGGGTCGTTATAACATAGCCCCATCACTTGATTTTGAGCAAGAAACAGGTTTTTCGAACATGATTACACCAAAACCTTTGGACGAAATCATTGTGCCTACCGTAAGTTTCAACCCTGATTTTAATCCTTTTGAACCAGATCAGGTCACGAAAACAACGTTTTCACGTTCGGATAATTATATGGCAGGTTTTGAGAGAAAATCGGCTATTCCTCAAAATTGGGATACTTTATATCAAATCACAGAGCAAGATGAATCTATGCAATTGCCGCTTGAACATGAGCAGCAAGAGCGTTCTATCCACCAACTCTCAAGGGTTCCGAGTCAAGTAACAACCAAGCAATTTTTTCAAATCCACAATAGGTTTATTGTATCGCAGATTCATTCTGGAGTCATGCTCATCGATCAACAGGCGGCACACGAACGTATTTTGTTTGAACAGTTCAAATCACAGCTTGACCAGCACAAAGGATTGAGCCAACAAAGTTTGTTCCCACAGAGTATTGACTTAAATCCATCAGATAATGAATTGATGCAAGATCTTTTAGAAGATATCCAGAGTTTAGGTTTCCAAATCCGCTCCTTTGGTAAAAACAGTTATATCATTGACGGTATCCCTGCAGATCTAGGGACAGGAATTGATGAACGTAAAATCATTGAGCAGATTTTAGAAGATTATAAAAACAATTTGAGTGATTTTAAAATTGAAAAACGAGAAAATTTAGCAAAAAGCCTAGCACGCAATGCAGCAATTAAACCAGGAACTTTCTTGGATAATAATGCGATATCAGAACTTATTGATCAACTTTTTGCTTGTGAATCTCCAAATATTTCTATTTTCGGAAAACCAATCGTTATTACCATTACCTTACAAGAACTTTTAGAAAAGTTTAGTAAAAACTAATTTAAATTTATGAATAGCGCTAATCCATTGTCAAATTTACCTACAGTAACTAAAAACTTACTCATCATTAACGTAGTATGTTTCATTGGTTCGATGATCTTTGAAAACTCGACGAGACTATTTGGGGTGTACTATCCTGACTCTCCTTTTTTCAATGTTTGGCAAATCATTACCTACATGTTTATGCATGGTGGATTCACACATATCTTCTTTAATATGTTTGCGTTGGTCATGTTTGGTCCTATCATTGAGCAGGTATTGGGATCGAAGCGTTTTTTAAATTTTTATTTATTAACGGGAATTGGAGCTTTGGTTCTTCAATTTGGTGTACAAGCATTTGAAGTCTATCAAATTGCAGGTTTAGTTAATCCAGGCAGTAGTTTAAAGTTTGATATGATCTCGGGTATGGTATATAGCGATAGCCCTAATATATCTCAGGCAGGGTTAGGAACTTTAGTTTCAATCTACAATACGCCTTTGGTAGGTGCGTCTGGTGCTATCTATGGTTTATTGTTAGCTTTTGCCTACTTATTTCCGAACCTCAAACTTGCACTTATCTTTATACCTGTACCGATAAAAGCGAAATATTTTATTCCAATCATGATCTTGATTGAAATCTATTTAGGATTTTCAAATTCAGGAGGATCCATTGCACATTTAGCTCATGTCGGTGGAGCTTTATTTGGTTATATACTACTGAAAGCTTGGGGTATAAAAAAAGGATTATATTAATTAACTTTATAAGATGAGGGAAAACTCGTTCAAAAACTTTATCAGGACAACCTTCGGTTCAGGCTCTCCCATTCCATTTATTATCAGTGGGAATGTTGCTCTGTTTTTCTTGATCTATCTTTTTGATATTCTTTTTGAATTGAAGATTATATCCATTCCTCTTTTTCAATGGACGGTAGATCAATTAAGTTTACCAACAAATTTTCAAGCTTTTATTCAACAGCCTTGGTCTCTTGTGACTTATAATTTTCTCTATACGGGACTTTTTAACGTTGCTTTTGATTGTTTATGGCTCTATTGGTTAGGGAATATTTTCTTTAATTTTCTAAATAAAAGACAATTTCTGTTTATTTATATCTTTTCTGGGTTGCTGGCTGGAGTGATCTTTTTGATCTTTTCGCATCTTGCCCTTTTTTCTGATTTACCTAATCCTTATTTAAATACCGGTTCGATCACTATTGCTGCCATTTTAGCATCAATAGCTACTTTAGTTCCCAAATATGAACTCAGGCTCCTATTATTTGGAAATGTAAAATTAAAAACCATTGCTATTGTCTATTTTGCCATTCAATTCTTATTCTTCATATTGACAAATAAACCTGCCGCGATCAGTTATTTTTGTGCTGTTATATTTGGTATGGGCTACACTTATGCTTTGCAATCTGGGATGGATTGGTCTAACATATTTAAAAAGAAAGATAAAAAACGATCAAAACTGAAAGTCGTAGTCGGACATGGTGAACGCCCCATGCAGCAACACCGCTATGATTTACCGAATCAGGATCAGATCGATCAGATATTAGATAAAATATCCTTATCTGGATACGATAGTTTAAGTTCTCACGAAAAAGAAATTCTCTTTAAAGCAAGCAATAATAATAAGATAGATGGCTAGGCGGGCATTCGTAAAAAAAAGATTGGGTTATTTGAGCAGGACGGTTTTCACTTTCAACATTCTTGCCATTGTCGCCTTATTGATTAGTTATTCTGCCTCTTTCATTAATCCTAGAACATTTTGGCCAATTGCTTTTTTTGGTTTAGGGTACTTACCTATTCTCCTTGTCAACATCGGTTTTATAGCCTATTGGTTATTAAGAAAGCCGAAAATGGTGGTCTTTTCTTTACTGACTATCCTAATCGGATGGCCTTTATTAACAAAACATTGGAACCCCCGGTCAACCGATCCAATTACCGTAAAAACAGCAGATCATATCCGTGTTTTAAGTTTCAATGCTCATCTTTTTAAAGATATACATGATCCTAAGAAAAATTTTAAAAATGATGCCTTGCAAATATTGGATAGCATCAAGCCTGACATCGTATGCTTTCAGGAATATTATAGCAAAATAAAGGGAAAATACGTCATTTCCAATGAAATAAAAATCAAACTTGGATATGACTATCATTACTTTGCTGAAAGCTCTAAGAATGATTATGAGGCTTATGGCATGACTATTTTTTCGAAATATCCGATTGTCAATTCAGGAAATATTCTAGACAATGATTATGGTATTAATCGAATTTCTTATGCTGATATTAAGAAAAATGATAGTACAATTCGCGTATACAATGTTCATCTGAGATCATTTGCTCTTCAAAATGAAGATAAAGAATTCATTCAAAATCCATCAAGTAAAAATGAAACTGACAATCAAGCTCCAAGACGTTTGGGCAGAAAGTTAAAAAATGCTTTTGAATTTAGAAGTGAGCAGGCTAGTTCTTTAAAAAGACACATGAACGCCTGTAATTCTCCTTATATCGTGATGGGTGATTTTAATGATACTCCAATGAGCTATTCGGTCAATCTAGTAGGTAAAGGGCTACATAATGCATTTAAAGAAAAGGGTGCCGGCTGGGGAGTTACACATTATGAAATGTTGCCGATCTTTCAGATTGATTATATTTTTGCTAGTCCTGCATTTGAAGTATTAAACTATCACGTAGTTAACAAAAAGTTATCTGATCACTACCCGATCTGGAGTGATTTACGATTAAAAAACTATTAGCTGATCTGAATACCTAATGCACGTAAAGCACTTGCAACAAATTGGTCTTTCCTGTTCTTGATTTTAAAATAAGCTTCTCTACCAAAATAATACCGACCAACCAATGCTTCGATGTCAGACTGAATGATCTGATGAAGACGATCTGCTTCTAACTTATTGACCGCAATTCCCTTTTTAGATAAAAAGGAAATAAAATCATTAAATTCTGGATCTGGTAAATTATAACCACTTAAGAAATTTTCAATAGAGTATGCTGGTAATTTCTTTGTAAAACGATCATATACAAACTCCTGTATACTATTGGAATGATAGATTTCCCTATACTTGGCACTTAGTTCATTGGAGTCTATAGGAATGACAATATCAGGTTGAATACCTCCACCACCAAATAACATTTTCCCTTGGCTGGTGGTATACATTTCATGCGTATTAAACTCTGTATCCAAAGTCCATAAATCAAATGTGGTCATATATTTAGACTGATCATAATTTGCTCGGGTATACTTTCTTTGAATACACCTTCCTAATGGCGTATAGTATCGAGCAACAGTTAAGTTGACTGCAGAACCATCTGCAAAGTCAAACTGCTCTTGAACCAATCCTTTTCCATAAGATCTACGACCGACGACGGTCCCTCTATCTAAATCCTGTAAAGCTCCTGTGACGATTTCACTTGCCGAAGCAGTTTCTTCATTTATAAGTACAATGATACGACCATCACTAAAATGACCAGGTTCAGTAGAAAAATAATCACGACGCAATTCATTTGCTCCTTCAGTATACATCAATAAGCGTTTGTCTTTGAAAAACATACTTGCCATTTCAATAGCGGTATGTACATACCCGCCACCATTACCCCTAAGGTCCAAAATCAGATCTTGTGCGCCACTTTTCTTAAGATCACGCAATTTGATTTTAAAATCTTCGGATGTCTGGTGTCCAAAACGTCTAATTTTTACATAAGCAATTTTAGGTGCGATCATATAAGACGCATCTAATGTGCTTACAGATACTTGATCACGAACAACTTTTAAAGGTGTGGTTAAAATTTCATCATTACGTTTGATCATGATATCAACGGTAGAACCCTTCTTACCGCGAATCAATTTATCGACCACGTGTTCGGTTACCCGAACACCCGCAATATTTCGATTGGCTATTTTGATTAAACGATCACCAATTTTCATTCCTGATTTTTCAGCAGGACCTCCAGCAATCATACCAACAACAAGTAAGGTATCGTTAAGATTAAAGTATTCAACACCTATACCATCGAAAGTTCCTTCAAGAGCCTCCGCTTGAGCTAAGCGTTCATTGGGTTTAAGGTAGGTTGAAAAAGGATCTAATCGGGTAATAATATGCTGAATAGCTTCGTCTTGAATGGTATCTAAACTCACTTTATCCACATAATTGTCGGAAATTAAGTTAACTAAATATTGAACTTTTTCGGAATTTCCAGTTAATCCGCCGGCTAGAATTGAAGTCGATTGTTTATTACCTTGTTCATCGGCATATTTCTGCCCAAGCAATAAACCCACGAGTAAAACTCCTGCGTATGTTGCCGCTACAAAAATATTCCGTTTTATACTTCCTTGCATATGAAAAGATGCTTCAAAAATACTAAGTTTTATCCATTAATACCACAATAAATGAGGTGATTTTTATGTTAAAACAAAAGTTATTAAATGTGGTTAATATGTGAAAGTTTTCTCAACTTTGTCTTTGTAACAATCAAATAATCTGCCAAAATGCACGAAATTGAACCTTTTTACAATTGGAGACATGATTATATTGCATCGGAAGATGAACAATCTCCTTTTTACGGAACAATATATAATGAATTTGAATACGATAAACAGATTTATAATTTCCTTTTACATCCCCAGTGGGATGATTTTGGTTCGCATACCCTGTACTTAAAAGTGCTATTTGTGGACTACGATAAGCAGTATAGTATCATCGAGCTTATCGGAGAATGGAATGATGCGATTGACAATGATATCATGATCCTAAAACGTGAATTGATTGATTTAATGATGGCAGAGGGAATCAATCATTTTATATTGATAGGTGAAAATCTACTTAATTTTCATGCCTCTGATGATACTTATTATGAAGAGTGGTTTCAGGATATTGAAGATGGTTGGATAGCTGCTATCAATTTTAGACAACATGTCATCACGGAATTTATGCAAAATAATATCGACTATTATATCAATTTCGGCGGCCATCTCAATGATCTTCCTTGGCGTACCTTAAAACCCATTCAAATTTTTCACCATATCAATGAACAATTAACAAAACGACTGAACGGTTAGGGTGATTGGAATAAATTATGACATTCAAATTCAATTAAGATGAAGTGTTTGAATGGCTGTTCTCTATATTTTTACTTAACTTTGTTATATCAAAAAAATCAAACGCTATGTCATTTAGAATAGAAAAAGATACCATGGGTGAAGTTCAAGTTCCTGCAGATAAATACTGGGGAGCTCAAACAGAACGTTCACGCAATAACTTCAAAATCGGTCCTGCAGCATCTATGCCGCATGAAATTATCGAAGGTTTTGCTTACTTAAAAAAAGCTGCTGCATATGCGAATGCTGAATTAGGTGTATTACCTGTTGAGAAACGTGATGCTATTGCGGCTGTTTGTGATGAGATCTTAGCTGGTCAATTGGATGATCAATTTCCATTGGTAATCTGGCAAACAGGTTCGGGTACGCAATCTAACATGAATTTAAACGAAGTCATTGCAAATCGTGCTCAAGTATTAGCTGGCTTCAAAATTGGAGAAGGTGAGCCTGTTTTAAAAGCGAATGATGATGTGAACAAATCACAATCTTCAAATGACACGTACCCTACTGGTATGCATATCGCAGCCTACAAAGCTGTAGTTGAAGTGACCATCCCGGGTGTTGAAAAACTTCGTGATACCTTGGCAAAGAAATCTGCTGAGTTTATGAAGGTTGTTAAAATTGGCCGTACGCACTTAATGGATGCAACGCCTTTAACATTAGGTCAAGAATTATCAGGATATGTTGCTCAATTAAGCTACGGTATCAAAGCTGTCAAAAACACATTGGCACATTTATCGGAATTAGCACTGGGAGGTACAGCAGTTGGTACTGGATTAAACACTCCTGCTGGATATGATGTACTGGTAGCAAAATATATTGCACAATTTACGGGTCATCCTTTCATCACGGCTGAGAATAAATTTGAAGCTTTAGCTGCTCATGATGCCATCATTGAGTCTCATGGTGCATTGAAACAATTAGCAGTTTCTTTAAATAAAATCGCCAATGATATCCGCATGTTGGCTTCTGGTCCACGTTCAGGTATTGGTGAGATCATCATCCCTGAAAATGAGCCCGGTTCTTCTATCATGCCCGGCAAAGTAAACCCGACTCAGTGTGAAGCTTTAACTATGGTTGCTGCTCAAGTAATGGGCAATGATGTTGCGATCACAATAGGTGGTACACAGGGTCATTATGAACTGAACGTTTTCAAACCATTGATGGCGGCTAACTTCTTACAATCTGCTCGATTAATCGGTGATGCATGTATATCATTTGAAGAGCACTGTGCTAGCGGTATCGAACCAAACTACGCTCGTATTAAGGAATTAGTAGATAACTCTTTAATGTTAGTAACGGCTTTAAATACTAAAATTGGATACTATAAGTCTGCAGAAATTGCTCAGACAGCGCATAAAAATAATTCAACATTAAAAGAAACAGCTATTGCATTGGGTTATGTAACTGCTGCAGAATTTGATGAATGGGTAAAACCTGAAGATATGGTCGGGAGCTTAAAATAAGCTTATGATGTCCTATCTAACTAAAAGTAAAAATATAAAAGCATACCTATTCGTTACAATAGGTATGCTTTTGCTGTTTGGGAGCTGTAAGTTTAATTCGGAAATGCAGAGTGAAGGTGCAAGTTATTTGCAAGGAGAATGGAAGCAAGATAGTATTCCTCATCAGGACCAAATGCTGCAATACACACTTACGGAATTTCGTTTTACCTGTGATTCGATCTATGCGCGTATGTATGTTCATTCGAAAACAAAACAAATTGCAGATAGTTGCTACAATAACGGTTCCTGGGTTGAATATGCTAAAGGTCTCTATGTTGTCCGTGGTGACAGCGTAATTGTGGACGGTATTTATGTTAAAGAAAATGGAAAACAAAAATTATCGGGCTGCTACCGTCAGGGACAGTATCTACCTCGGTTTAAAGTTGCTTCCCATTCAAAGGACTCTTTGGTCTTAGAAAATAAATATGATCAGCGCCCTATCATTTTACGGAAAACTAAAGACGTAATTTGTGTCCCGCAAAAGCGTTGGCAATAAAACAAACTAAACATACACATAGCCATTTAATCATTAAATGGCTTTTTCTATCATTAATGACGCGCTCGTCACTATCTGAGCAAAAAATATGAATAAAGGAATTATTGCATTGGCCTTTGGAGGTCTTGCTATAGGAATGACAGAATTCTCGATGATGGGAATCTTACCTGATATAGCAAAGGATTTGAACATCGACATTCCAACCGCTGCCCATTTAATAGCATTATATGCGATAGGGGTTGTTGTTGGAGCTCCAACGTTAGTATTATTATCAGGAAAATACCCACCTAAAAATGTATTGCTGTTTTTAATGGTTCTATTTTTCATTTTTAATGGATTATTTGCCATTTCACCAACTCACTTTACTATTCAACTTTCTCGGTTTATGTCAGGCTTACCCCATGGTGCATTCTTCGGTGTAGGGTCTGTTGTTGCTGCCAGATTAGCTCCGAAAGGAAAGGAGGCTCAAGCCATATCGATCATGTTTACGGGAATGACCATTGCAAACTTGGCTGGTGTACCGTTAGGAACATATATCGGTCATCATTATTCTTGGCGCATTACCTACGGTGTTATCAGTGCTTTAGGCCTACTTACATTTTTGATGATTTACCTGTGGTTGCCAAAAATTGAATCTTCTAAACACAATGACATCATCGCACAACTCAGTTTTTTTAAAAAGAGTGAGGCTTGGTTGCTAATGGCTATTATTTCCATCGGGACGGGGGGGCTTTTTGCATGGATTAGCTATATTGCTCCATTAGTTACCAATGTATCTGGACTTGAAGCGAATCGTGTGCCGCTAATTATGGTTTTAATTGGTGTGGGTATGTTCTTTGGGAATCTGCTAGGTGGTAAATTGGCTGATACCATCTCTCCAACAAAAGCTGCCATCGCTAGTTTTAGTTCCATGGCAATATGCTTGGTCATTGTTTTTTTTATCTCTCCATTTGAATGGTCAGCGTATATCATGGCCTTTATTACAGGCTTAGTTTCCTTTACTATTGGTCCTCCGACGCAGATGATGTTGATCAGAACTGCGAAAGGAGCAGAAACATTGGCGGCTGCTGGTGGTCAGGCTGCCTTTAATTTAGGAAATACTTTAGGTGCCTATTTAGGTGGAATTCCGATTATCTATGGATTGGCCTACAACACACCTTCTTTAGTTGGCGTGGGTATGGCGACCATTGGAGCACTACTTACTTTGGTATTTTTGGTACAGTATGTGCAAAAAAATCGTATTCCGATTGCAGATTAATGGATAAGATGGCACATAAACTCAGTTATATCAGTGTACTTCGAGTCATTGCAACTATTGCAGTCATTGCAATACATGCATCATCGGGTTATCTCAATAGCACTGATATAGCTGGTTTTGATTGGAGATACGCCAATTTTATTAATAGTTTCACACGTTATTCTGTTCCAATTTTTGTGATCATCTCAGGAGCTCTCCTACTCACAAAGGAAGAAGATACGGTTGAATTTTATAAAAAAAGACTTCTAAAAATCTGCTATCCATTTATTTTCTGGACTATAATTTACATCTTTTACAATACGAATCTATTTGATTTGGGTATAGATGAACTGATTTCAACGATTGTCTATAGACTTAAAAATGGTGCAAATGCACACTTGTGGTATCTCTATATGATCATCGGTCTATATCTAGCAATTCCTTTTCTTCAAAAAATCGTGCAGCACGCAACAACAAAAGAACTGGAAATATTTCTGATCTTATGGTTGATCTCGTTGTTTATTTTTAATAAAAACTTACCTACTTATCTACCTAAATTAGATATCACATTTTTCTCTAGCTACACGGGATACTTAATTTTAGGTTATTATTTGAGCATAAAAGATTTTAGTGCCTTGAAATGGTGGTTTCTGGGTATTTTTATCATTACTGCATGGGGTACTTCCTATTTTACCTATAAAATGAGTTTGAATGCGCATGAGTTTCGCCCTCTTTTATATGGTTACTTATCACCTAATACTGTTCTTATAGCAGCTAGTTTATTTATCTTTATCAAATCCATATCAAAAGATAGGACACTTCCTAAATGGGCCATGTGGATTGACCAATATAGCTTTGGTATATACCTCTGCCATATTCTGATATTAAATTATGTGCATCCGATATTACCAGTTGGAACGTTTTTAAAGATTCCATTAGCGACTGTTATTACACTTTTAATCAGCATATTACTCACTTATAGCATTCGGAAGATACCGCTAGGTAAATACGTTTCAGGCTAATAAAAAAGCTTCAATTGAATCAATTGAAGCTTTTTTATATTTTAGATTGTCGCAGGACTAGAAAGGTAAATCATCATCGTCATTTGAACCTGACAAATCAACTGGAGCTGGCATTTCAGCATAACCTGGAGCAGGAGCTGAAGAAGCAGTATTGGCCAATTTTGTAACTCTCCAAGCAACTAATGAATTGAAGTATGTTGTTACACCTTCTTTATTTGTCCAAGGACGACCACGTAAATTGAAAGAAACTTCAATTTCTTCACCTACAGTCAAACCATCAAAAATTGATGTTCTATCTTGAGTAGCTTCAAAGCGAATATATTCAACAAACTGCGGATTCTCAGCGTAAGCCACGATTATATCACGCTTTTTAAATGACTCTGTTACTTGTTGCGTAGCACCTATTTCGTGTACTTTTCCTCTAATTTCCATAATCAAAAATATTAAACCGTAAAAATAAGCATTTTTTGAGTAAGAGATTAACTAACTTTGTACAAATATTATGGAAGTTTTCAACACCCCCAATAAAATCATCATCACTTGCAATAAGAGACTTTCTCCTTATTTGCAACAAGAAGTCGAAGAACTTGGCTTCGAGATCAAACGTTCATTCTCTACTGGTGTAGAATTATTTAACACCTTGAATGAAACGATTAAATTAAATTTAAACTTGCGTACGGCTTCGCAGATTTTATATTCTATCAAAGAATTTAAAGCATCAAACCCTCAAGAACTATACGATGAATTGAAAAACATCGCATGGGAAGAACTGATTGCTTTTGATGGATATTTCTCTGTGACTTCGAATGTGGATAATGAAACGATCACTACGCCATTATTCGCAAATTTGAAGGTCAAAGATGCTATTGTAGATCGTATCAAAGAAAAGAAAGACATTCGTCCTAATTCAGGTTCTGACAGTAATAAAGCTGTGGTACATTTATATTGGAAAGATGATCGTGCCGAGGTTTTCATCGATTCATCTGGTGAAACATTAGCAAAGCATGGCTACCGTAAATATCCAGGAAAAGCTCCAATGTTAGAAGCATTAGCTGCTGGCACAATTTTAGCTTCTAAATGGGATGGTCATTCGTCTTTTGTCAATCCAATGTGCGGTTCAGGTACTTTGGCAATCGAAGCGGCATTGATCGCGACCAATCGTCGTCCGGGCCTTTACCGTATGAACTATTCGTTCATGCACTTTATTGGATATGACGAAGAGGTATTTTTTCAAGAAAGAAGAAATCTGAAAGAACAGGTCAACAAAAAAGCAAATCCAAAAATTGTAGCTTCGGATCTTTCGCAGCAGGCAGTAGATATTGCGATCATGAATGCCAAGACAGCAGGTGTAGATCAGCTGATTGATTTTCAAGTTTGTGATTTTGCAGAGACAACTGTACCACAAGAAGAAAAAGGAATTGCTATATTTAACCCAGAATATGGTGAACGCCTTGGTAATCATAGTCAACTGGAATTAACATATAAACGTGTAGGTGACTTTCTAAAACAAAACTGCAAGGGTTATAGAGGTTATATTTTTACTGGAAATCCTGATCTTGCAAAGAAAATTGGATTAAGAGCTTCCAGAAAGGTAGAATTTTATAACGGTAAACTGGATTGTCGTCTATTAGAATACGAATTGTACGAGGGAACTCGCGAAAAACCAAAAGTAATTTATGAATAAGATTATTGAAAGTACGGTTGCATTTGTACAGGACAGATTAAAATTTGCTGAATCTGGTCATGATTGGTCTCATATCCAACGCGTATGGAACAACACAAAATTAATTCTTCAAACAGAAGAAGCGGATTACCAAATTTGTGAATTAGCTGCTCTACTTCATGATATCGCGGATAGTAAATTCCACGATGGAGATGAATCCATTGGTCCCCGTGTTGCCGGTGAATTTTTATCATCCTTAGATCTGGATAAAGAGGTGATTGACCATGTTCAAAAGATTATTTTAAATATGTCTTTCAAAGCAAGTCTGGGAGAAATCGCTTTTCATTCAAAGGAGCTTGAAATCGTTCAAGACGCTGATCGACTAGATGCAATCGGTGCAATTGGTGTCGCCAGAGCGTTTAATTATGGTGGACACAAAAACAGAGAAATGTACAATCCTAATATTGCTGTTCAAGAATATCAGGATAAAGAAAGTTACAAACATTCTGAAGCACCTACAATCAATCATTTTCATGAAAAACTTTTATTGCTAAAGGATAAAATGAATACAAAAGCTGCTCAAGCAATTGCCGAAAAAAGACATGAATTTATGCTTTCTTTTTTAGACGAGTTTTACGCGGAGTGGGAAGGTAAAAGATAAGATACATAAAACTTAATATTTCCTTAATTAGGAGATTATAAAAAAATGGTACTTTAGATGATTGATTGATCATTATCTAGGTACCATTTTTTTTGTTTAAATTTAGTTTGCAAAAATCAACAAAATAATAGCCTTCACCAGAAATTGGAGATTTTAAATTAAAACATCTGTTTAATATATACATTAATGGTGAATGATTTAACGTTATGGCAATAGTCGAATGAGTTTATAGCATGAAACCATCATGAGCCTATCGAGCTTAAAGATCTAGATAGATAAAAGACACATGATCGTTTCTTTTTAAGTCACAAACCGAGCTTACGAGCTCACGAAGTAATATATCTGATGAAAAAAAAAGTTTTAGTAATCCTTGCCGCTATGGCCGTTATGGGAATTTCCGAATTAACAGCACAAACCAAAATTATTGCTCATCGTGGAGCATTTAAAAACACTAAATTACCAGAGAACTCGATCGCGTCTTTAAAGGCAGCTAAAGATCTGAATCTTTGGGGCTCTGAGTATGATGTCCATTTAACAAAAGATAATGTCCTTGTGGTCAATCATGACAACGATTTTTATGGAATTGATATAGCAACATCCACATATCAAGATTTATTGGCTAAAACACATCCAAATGGTGAAAAAATCCCTACGCTTGAAGAATTCATTAAAGCAGGTTTAAAACTTAAGGGACTAAAATTAATATTGGAACTGAAAACAAACAAATTGGGCTTAGAGCGTACGCTGGAAGCTACTGAAAAGGCTGTTGCATTAGTAAAAGAACTAAAAGCTGAAAAAGTAACGGAATATATCGCGTTCAGTTATGATGCTTGTAAAAAGATACATGAATTAGACCCGAAAGCTAAAGTATCCTATTTAAATGGTGATATTGCTCCTGATCAAATCAAAAAAGATGGGTTGACAGGAATCGACTATCACCTGAGTGTCTTTACTAAACATCCAACTTGGTTGCAAGAGGCAAAGGCATTGAAATTGACCACTAATGCTTGGACAGTCAACGCGGAATCTGATATGAAATCACTACTTGACCAAAAGATTGATTATATCACGACCAACGAGCCTGAATTATTAAAGACTTTACTGAAGTAGTACTTGATGGAGACGATCATAGCCATTAGCTTCCAAATAATAATGGATAATGACTATGATCATTTCTTTGCTAAAAAAGGACACAGGCAAATTATAATGCCTTAACCTCAACTTCTAAATAATAACCCACGTGTAAAGAGTTTATAAATACCTCTAACCTTTACACGCCTAAAATTATATGCTAATGAAAAAACTTATTTTTACAATCTTTATCTTAATTACTGGTTTATCCTATTCCATCGCACAACAAATGCGGGTAGCTACCTATAATATCAGACAGAAAAATGATCACGATATCGGAAATATGTGGGATGAACGTAAAGATGCTGTTGCCAATCTAATCAAATATCATCAGTTTGAAATTTTTGGAATACAGGAGGCGTTTATAGAGCAAGTAAGGGACTTACAGGATCGTCTACCGGATTTTCAGTCTGTAGGTGTAGGTCGTGATGACGGTGCCGAAAAAGGAGAACACTCTTCCATCTTTTATAATAAAAATCGCTTTGAAGCGAAAAAGAGTGGTACTTTTTGGTTGTCAGCAACTGATACCAAGCAACCTAATAAAGGATGGGATGCCGCGTTACCACGGATCTGTACTTGGGCGGTCTTGAAAGATAAAAAAAGTGGAAAATCATTTATTTTTATGAATACCCACTTTGACCATGTAGGTATAGAAGCGAGAAAAGAAAGCGCTAAATTAATTTTGGCTAAAGCAAAAGAGTTGGCAGGGAACCTTCCATTAATCTTAACTGGAGATTTTAATGTTGATGAACATAATGAAGCCTATTTCACTTTGGCGAACAGTAAAACAGTTGTTGACAGTTACACTGCAAGCCCACGTCGTTACGAACCTAGCTCTTCTTTTAATGGTTGGGGTAAAAGTATCAAACCAAAAGAACGGATTGACCATATCTTTGTTGTGCCCCAAATAAAAGTTTTGGACTATGCGATCCTAACGGATACTTATCGAGGAAAATTTCCTTCGGATCACTTTCCTGTGGCAGTTGATCTGATATTATAAATAACTTAAATTGTGTCAGCTTAATAACTGGCACAATTTGATACTTTAATAGCTACTTATCCTTCCTGTTAAAGGCACATATAGGATAACTCTAGATGATTAAGGCTAAGTGTTAGAATAAATAATAAGTCTCCTTATTAAACGTTTGACACGTTTCAGGTTCTAATTTGTAAGTTTACAAAAAAAATAGACATGAAAAATATCTTATCATATGCCTTGATTGCATCAGGGTTATTATTTGCTACTCATACTCAAGCACAATCAAAGGGGCTTTCGAAATTAAAAAAAAGCTTAAGTGCGATAACTGATCAAAATAAAAAATCCACAGATAGTACAACTACTGCAAACGCTCCAATAAATATTACTAAAAAAGAAGCCACGTCAGGTGTTAAAGAAGCATTGAGCAAGGGCTTGACAAATAGTGTAAATATTTTGTCTGTAAAGGATGGCTTTTTGGGTGATGCTGCTGTTAAAATATTAATGCCATCTGAGGCTCAAAAAGTTGAAAAAGCACTGCGAGCTGTCGGTATGGGTTCTTTGTGTGATCAATTTATAAGCAGTATGAATAGAGCTGCAGAAACGGCAGTAAGTGAAGCGGGTTCTGTTTTTGCTAATTCATTATCAAAAATGACCATAACAGATGCTTACAACATCTTATTAAGTGGAAATCAAAATGCGGCGACAATATTTTTCAAAACAAATACTTCCAGTGAATTAACTTCAAAATTTTCACCTGTTATCGACAAGGCGATGGGTGCCAATAATGTATCTGGATATTGGAATCAATTGACTAGTGCGTATAATAATCTTCCATTTTCAAAAAAAGTAGAGACTAATTTAACGAGTTACGTGACACAAAAAGCAATTGATGGCTTATTTGTAAAAGTAGCAGATCAAGAACTGCAAATCAGAGAAAATATTGGTGGATCTAGAAGTACAGATTTATTGTCAAAAGTATTTGGCTGGGCGGATAATCAAAAGTAAAATGGAGCAGAACACGATGTTCTGCTTACATTTTTAAATTTCTTTGATTAATATAACTGAAGAACAGTCTAGACCAATTTTTATACTGATATATACTGACGAGTCCAATCATAAGCAGAATAGACTTTACGAGTAAATTTGCACCAAAATAGGGTGTTATTTGTACATGTTTTGCCATCAACACCAGGGCAAAGAAAACATAATAAAGACCGCAAAAAATCACATATATCTGAAAAGATTTTTTCAGAAACTTTCGATTCTTTGGTGCCACAAATGCCCACAATGGAATGAATACGTAAATCAATTGACCGATATAAACCAATTCCCGATAGGAATCATCCATACTAAAGAGTAAAAATAACTGAACAATAAGAAGGAGAAGAAACATTGCTCTTAACAAACGCAACATACTGAAAATCAAAATTTAAGTTTTATGAATTTACAAAATAAATTATGATTTAACAAATGTTAAACTATAAAAGTCAAAATTCGCTAATGGTTACATTTTTTGTAATTTTGTATAGTACGATCACATTAATGAAATAAAAGTATATGAGTAACTTCGAGATCAACAACATCAACGATTTTTCAGTATCTGAAAGATTTCAACGTTATGTTCAAATAGATACACAATCAGATGCAAGTTCACCGACTTGTCCTTCCACAGAGAAACAAAAAAATCTAGGCAGATTACTTGTAGAAGAGTTGTTAGCTTTAGGTGTTGCGGATGCTGCAATGGATGATAATGGTTATATCTATGCAACTATACCTTCTAATACAGACAAAAAAGTACCGACGATATGCTTCTGTTCGCATATGGATACTTCTCCTGACTCTTCGGGTAAAGATGTAAAGCCTTTAGTTCATCGCAACTACCAAGGTCAGGATCTGGTGTTACCAGATGACAATAACATCATAATCAAATATGCTGAACATCCTGATTTAGCTAATCAAATTGGCAATAACATCATCACCGCAAGTGGTAAGACCTTATTGGGTGCTGATGATAAAGCAGGAATTGCTGAAATCATGGATGCTACTCGATTATTCATGCAACATCCAGAAATCAAGCATGGTGATATTAAAATTTTATTTACCCCTGACGAAGAAATTGGAAGAGGGGTTGATAAGGCCGATTTGAAACGACTAGCTGCAGACTTTGCTTATACGATGGATGGTGAGAAAGCTGGAACGATAGAAGATGAAACATTTTCAGCCGATGGGGCCATATTGACTATTCATGGTGTTTCAGTACATCCAGGATTTGCTAAAGGAAAAATGCAAAGTGCTATAAAGATTGCGAGTGCAGTTGTAGCTGCTTTGCCTCAAGATCGCCTTTCTCCAGAAAGTACTAACAAGAAAGATGGATTTGTACACCCTACAAATATCTCTGGTACAGTTGAAAAGGCAGAAATCCACTTCATCATCCGAGATCACAAAACCGCAAATCTAGAAAAACATGAAGCGGAATTGGAATCTATCGCGAAAAATATCATTGAACAATATCCAAACTGCAGCTATACCTTTGAGGTTAAAGAGCAATACCGCAATATGAAAGAGATCTTGGATCAATTTCCTCAAATCATGGAAATCGGGATAGAGGCAATTACGAGAGCTGGTATGCAAGCAGAACGCAGAAGTATCCGTGGTGGTACCGATGGCTCACGCTTATCTTTTATGGGATTGCCATGTCCTAATATTTTCGCAGGTGGACATGCCTTCCATGGAAAACAAGAGTGGGTATCGGAACAAGATATGCAAAAAGCAGTTTTAACAATCTTACATGTTGCCGCTCTTTGGGAAGAAAAATAATAAATAACTTCATACTCCTATAATGAGTTTAAGAAAATAAAATATATGCAATCAAACGAAGTTTTAAAAGCGATACAGAGTCGAAGATCTGTTTTCCAAGCTAATTTTACAGATCAAGAAGTTAATAAAGAAGATATCTTAACCATCTTAGAGGCTGCCAACGCAGCACCTACCCACAAAAGAACACAACCTTGGCGTTTCACGATCTTTAAAGGTGAAGGATTAGTTCGCTTGGGAATGGAACTTTCTCGTATTTATAAAACGTTGACCCCTCCGGAAAAATACATGGAGAAAACAGAAATAACCATGGGTGAGAAAGCTACACAATCAAAAGTTGCTATTGCATTAATCGTTAATTATACTGGCGATGTGCCTGAATGGGAAGAATTGGCTGCTACATCCTGTGCTATTGAGAATATGTGGCTAGCAGCACATTCCTTGGGCTTAGGTGGATATTGGGCAACTCCGGGGCTCATCAATCATTTAGGAAACTTCCTACAGTTGGAAGAACATCAAAAATGCATCGGGTTATTCTATTTAGGCCACCACGAAACGGAAGCTAGAGAACCTATTCGATCCCCTATTGCTGACAAAATCCGTTGGGAAGAATAAAATTAAAAAATTTAATATATAGAAAGATCGACTAATAGGTCGATCTTTTTTTATGGACTAGATTTAGGAAATAGGTGTAGCCTAACGATTATTTCATTGTTCATAGTAATTTTTTGAAAATTCTTTTTGTTATCTACGATATATTCGTAAATTCATTTAATGAAAATTATTATCGCCATATTGTTATGGAGCTTGATCTCTTTTTCACCAAGCTTTGCACAAAGCTTGGTGAAAGGAATTGTTTTGGATCGAGAGACTAAACAACCCATCCATGGCGCTACCGTTTACATCAATAATTCTTCATCAGCGACTAGCAGTGCTAAAGATGGTAGTTTTCAGCTTTCACAGAAGGTCATCCGGAATCAAGAATTAATCATTTCAAATATCGGATACGACCCCGCTTCCATAACTATCAATAATACAAACTATGATAAAGTAACTGTATTCTTAAATCGAAAGATAACGACACTGGATGAAGTAACTGTGATTCCTTTTGAAAAAGATGGTTGGACAAAATGGGGTAAATATTTCACAGAAGTTTTTATTGGTACTAGTAAGTTTGCATTAAAAACAAAAATAATAAATCCCGAAGTTATCCGATTTAGATACAACAAATCGTCGAAAACATTAACTGTTATTGCTCATGAACCGATACAAATCGATAATAAAGAATTGGGATATTATATTTCATATGACCTGATTAGTTTTCGCTCTAGTTTTTCCGAAAACACCATCCAATTTGAAGGATTTAGTTATTTTAAGGACTATAAAAGGGTGATCAAAAAGATGAAACAAAATAGGAAAACTGCATACAAGTTTTCTATGATGCGCTTTATCAGAAGTACTTACCGCCATGAATGGTCAAAAGATGGTTATGAAGTCCGTGAACTCATCAAAAAGCAAAATATGGAAAGAAAAGCCGCCCATGAAAGATTAATGTCCATTACAAATCTGGTAAATAAAAGTTATGAAGGCAATTGGAGTACATTTTACATCTTGCAATCTAAAATAAAACAAGATACGGTAACTAAATATCGGAATATAATGCGCCAGCCAGAATATTATGATGTTTTAGGGAAGCACTATAAAGAAGCGGATCTGGAAACTGGAAATATGGATAACGATTTAAAAGAAATTAAACATGATAATTACCTTTATATATGGAATAAAAACGAAACAATCGATTCTGATTATTTTCAATATCATAATGCCTACGATGAATCTACCCGCTTAAAATTAACTGGAGATCTGTCTATTTCGATAAATGAAATGGGCAATTATTCCCCTTCCACAGAGTGGCTAATGGAAGGATTCTTTGCTTGGTATTCTAAAGTCGGAAACTTACTTCCTTTCGACTATAATGAAAATAATTAGTTTGCTTGTTCTTCTATACCGAAGCAGTGTGGCGGTTTTATGACCTGACTGAAATTATACTCATCAATAGGAAAAAGAATAATTAATTTTCCTTGATTACCTTGCCATTTAGGCCCCTGCGCGATCAACCTTAATACTTCTTTCTTTAAGGTTTCATTTGGCTGTCCACCAAAAATAAAATTCGTGAGTTTTCCATTTTTATCAACACTAAATTCAACTACAACCTTTCCACCCAGATCCTTTACCTGTGTGTTTTTTTGCAGGTACTGTTCAAATTCATTCCATCCTCCTATCGGAGAGGCATCTCCACCAGTTAACACTGGTTCGATAGCAATCTTATTTTCTGGGTTGATTAATTCTACCTCAGTTGTGCGACTGGTGTGCGAAGTAAAATTTCTAAAATAGATAAATGCAATCAGCACGACAAAAATGACTCCTGCAGCAGATCCAATAGCCAATCGTTGCCAAGTGTAAAACTGGGCATTACGTGTAGATTTAGTTTGTTCAACGCGACGGTTTAGTCTCTGCTGCAATAAACTCAATTGTCGCACATCTACTCCCTTTTGCATGCGATAACCTTCAATGGCATCCTGCAAAAAAGGATCTTCCAATGCTTCTTTTTCTAATTGAAACATTTCCTCTTTATTCATCAAACCACTGATGTAGTTCTGAATTCTGGATAATTGATAATTATTTTCCATTTTACTTATTCTCCATACAAATTTTCAGATTTCGCTTTCCATTCTGAATATAGCTTTTCACTTGATTCATGTCGAGGCCTGTCAAAGTCACAATATCTTTATAACACTTTTGTTCCAAGTAAAACAAACGGATACAACGCTCCTGTTCAGGTTTTAAAGTCAACATGCAACTTTCTAATTTTTCAAATTGACTCTCACTCCATTCTTTAGGATCTGATTCATCTAAATAATCATTGCCAATTGCAACTTGCTCATCGATATCAACATACTGTGTTGCTTTTCCTTTGCGTAACTGCATCAAACAGAAATTTTTCGAAAAGGTATATAGCCAGCTTTTAAAATTATCAACTTCATGAATACGCAATTTCCGAATCAACTCTTCAAAAATTTGCATCACAGCATCTTGACTTTTATCTGCATCTTGCAAATACTTAAAACATACCCCATACAATAATGACATATAAGGAGCATACAATTTCCCCAAAAGATCCAAATCTCCTGTTGTACGATATTGTATTAATAATTCCTTTTCACTCATGCTTGGGATATTACTTTGATAAATTGATGCTTGAAGATACATAATTCCATAAAAAAATCAAGAAAATATTCAAGATGATTGGTATCTAATCTGACTAGTAAGTGATCACACTATGCAACTTACACAAGCTATACTTTAAAACAACGATGATAAATCATTCTAGTTTTGATCTTCATTTTTAAAAAATTGTTCATATTTCTTTTTTCAACAAACCTATTGATGGAGATTCAGCAAGAATTTGAATAAGTTGAGGTGATTTTAAGATCTTAATGTATATAAGCCTTAAAAACTACTTCTTAACTAACTTATTGAAATAACAGGAGTGCAATAATGAGCGTAACAATTACATTAAAAGTTTGCGCTATCAAAAATGCATACAGTGGTTTTTTATTATCTTGCTGAAATAAATCTTTAAAATTTGTTTCTAAACCAATGGATGTAAATGCCAAAGTAAACCAAAGTCCTTGAATAAATTTCAAACTTCCTTTAATCTCGGCATTGGTTTCGGGTGAGATAAAAAAAGAGAAAAGCAGGGATGCAAAAATAAAACCGAGCACAAACTTTGGGAATCTTTCCCAAATAATTTTCAATGTTGGTTTTTCTTTTTTGGTTTCATCATCAACAGATTTGGAATAACTCCAATAAACACTAATGGCAAATGCAGCAATCCCTAGCAAAACATTTTGGGAGAATTTTACTATTGTACTTATTTTTAACGCTTCTTCTCCAACTAGACTACCCGAAGCTGCTACAGCACCAGAGGTATCAATGGATCCCCCTAGCCATGCTCCAGTAACTTGCTGTGACAATCCCATCTGCTCAGCTAGATATGGCATGAAAATCATCATTGGAATAGCGGTGATCAACACAAGTGAAATGACATAGGAAAGTTTTTTACTATCTCCTTTGATTGCTCCTGAGGTCGCAATAGCAGCTGAAACACCACAAATGGATACAGCACTAGACAACATCAAAGACATTTCTTTATCAATCTTGAGTTTTTTACAAACCCAAAAAGCAAAATACCAAACCGATATCACGACTACTAATGCTTGAATCAGTCCCAAAGAACCAGCTTTCAATATATCTCCAAAAATGACCGTAGTGCCGAGTAGAATTAGACCTATCTTGACATAAAGCTCTGTATTTAATGCACTCTTAAACCAATCTGGAAGTTTAAAAAAATTGCTGATTACTAATCCTATAGCCAAACTAAAAATAACAGCTTCTAGATTATACTCCTTTACCCATGAATTTCCCGCGAAGAGTAAGGCAAGCATAGTCAATACATAAACGGTAGGAAATACGACCAATAAATTTTTGAGAGATTTACCTAACAAGGCTGCTCCTAGAATAGCAACTATAAAAACAAGTACAAACTGGGTGGCAATTGCTTGCAGATTATGACTTGAAAGTACAAGATCTTTAAGTTCTGAGAAATTGCTCCAGCTAAAACTAGGTTGGGGTACAATAACTCCAAAGATAGCTAAGAAAACAATTCCTAACCCTAAGATAACAACTACCCAATCCTCAGCTAAGGAGAATGATTTCGAAGATGACATGAAAATAGGTTTTAATATTGAAATCTCAAATTTAGAAATATTATCCTTGTGGGCAACAACTAAACGAAAAAGTTACCAAATAAAAAAGCCGTGGTACAAAGACCGCGGCTTTCAAACCTATAATCACATGTTAAACCTAAAAACAATATTTATTAGCATCGATCAATTTCTTGGCAATACGTTGACGCGCATCTTTCACATTAAACGGTTCTGACTTCGTAAAACGGCGCAGTCCAACTAACATCATTTTCAATTCATCACCTTCAGCAAAAGAGTTCAATGCTTCTTTAGCTGCTACATTAACTTTATCGATCGTTGAGTACAAGTAAATCTTAGCCATATCGGTAGCATCAGCACTTGCCTCTGGTCCTTTTGTATGATACAATTTCTCTGCTCTTAGCAAAGCGGATTCAGCAATATATACATATCCAATCACATCAGCGATATTCATTAAAATCTCCTGTTCCTTAGATAAGGACATCATTAATTTTTGAACCGCAGCACCAGCGATTAACAATCCTGCTTTTTTAAGATTAGCTATAATTTTTTTCTCTGCTGCAAACGCTGTTTCATCTTCTTCTCCAAAATCAGGGATTGCCAACAATTCTGAAGCAACGGCTGTTGCTGGTCCCATTAGATCTATTTCACCTTTCATAGCACGTTTCAAGAGCATATCAACGACCAATAATCGGTTTACTTCATTTGTACCTTCAAAAATACGATTGATCCGGGAGTCACGATAAGCTCGTTCCATAGGAGCTTCAGCTGAATATCCCATTCCTCCATAAATTTGTACCCCCTCATCGACAACATAATCTAACATCTCCGAACACCATACTTTAATAATAGCACACTCAATAGCAAACTGCTCTACAGATTTTAATTTTGCTTTCGCTTCATCCATACCTCCAGAAACTAAAGTTTCGTAAGCATCATCAATATTCTGTCCGGCACGATATGCTGCTGATTCAGTAGCAAATAAGCGAGTGGCCATTTCTGCTAACTTATAGCGGATAGCTCCAAATTTTGAGATAGGCAAATTAAACTGAACACGTTCATTGGCATATTTAACAGCTTGTGTAATCACCATTCGAGATGAACCAATCGTTGCTGCTCCTAATTTTATACGACCTATGTTAAGGATATTAACGGCAATTTTAAATCCATTCTCACGCTCGGATAACATATTTTCAACAGGAACCTCACAATCGTTGAAAAAAACCTGACGGGTAGAAGATCCTTTAATCCCTAATTTATGTTCTTCCGGATTCATACTAATGCCCCCGAAATCTTTCTCTACAATAAAAGCAGTCAAATTCTTATCATCATCGATTTTTGCAAAGACAATAAAAATGTCTGCAAAACCACCATTTGTAATCCACATCTTTTGCCCATTGATGAGATAGTGCGTACCTGCAGCATTTAATTTTGCTGATGTACGGCCCGAATTGGCATCTGAACCCGAATTAGGTTCTGTTAAACAATAAGAAGCTTTCCACTCTCCTGTAGCCAATTTAGGAATATACTTTGCTTTTTGATCTGCATTACCATAATATAAAATAGGAAGTGTACCTATACCTGTATGTGCGGATAATGCTACAGCGAAAGAGAAGCCTCCTCCTACTGCATCTGCTACCAGCATCGAAGTATTAAAATTTTTGCCAAAGCCACCGTATTCTTCTGGAATGGATACACCTAGCATACCTAGTGCACCCGCTTTATCCATCAAACTCGGCATCAACCCCTCTTCTTGAGCATCGATACGGTCCAATTTGTTTAAAACTTCTGTATCTAAAAAGTCAATACAGGTCTGACGGATCATCTTAGCTTCTTCGTCAAATTCTTCTGGTATAAAAATATCGTTATAAGAGGTTTCTTTGATTACAAATTCTCCGCCTTTAATTGTGTTACTCATAATTTTTCTGATTAAAGAGCAAAGGTCAAAGAACATGATCCTCTTTCTTTGCTTCTATGGTTTAAAAAATGTTATTACTCTTGTTGAAGTTTACTTATCCTATCAATAACTTATTTGAAACGATGATGAGAACTTATAACCCAATCCATCTTGAACTAGCAGCTGCATGTGCATTTTGAAACATAATTTCAAGATGCGCATGACAGCTATATTGATTTTAGAGCTACAGTAATTCGAAAATACCTGCGGCTCCCTGTCCAGTTCCTACACACATAGTTACCATACCATATTTTTTATTTCTACGCTTCAGCTCATTCAATACCTGAACAGTTAATTTTGCTCCAGTACAGCCAAGTGGATGCCCTAATGCTATTGCACCACCATTGACATTGACCTTTTCTTCATCTAACCCTAATTCGCGGATAACTGCTAAAGATTGTGAGGCAAATGCTTCATTCAATTCAAATAGATCTATATCTTCTTTCTTCAATCCTGCCATTTCCAAGGCTTTTGGTATGGCATAAATAGGTCCTATACCCATAATTCTTGGTGGAACACCTGCCACTGCATAACTCACTAGACGTGCGATAGGCTTTAGATTTAATTCTTTCAATTTTTTCTCTGAAACGACCAAGACAAAAGCGGCTCCGTCTGAAGTTTGGGATGAATTACCAGCAGTGACAACACCATCAGCAGCAAAAACAGGACGTAATTTGGATAATGCTTCAATAGAAGAATCCGCACGAGGACCTTCATCTGTATCAACGATATATGATCGTGTTTCTAGTTTTTTCCCATCTTTCAGATAGTTTTCTTTTACTGTAATCGGAACTATACCATCTTTTAAGTGTCCATTTTTGATTGCTTCAATTGCTTTTTGATGCGACTTTAAGGAAAATGCATCTTGATCTTCTCGTGATACCTGATACTCTTTGGCGACTGCTTCAGCGGTGAGTCCCATTCCCCAATACCAATCTGGGTTTTCTCTGGCTACCTGTGGGTTAGGAACAATTTTCCATCCTCCAAAGGGCATTCCTGACATCACTTCAACACCTCCAGCAATAATACAATCGGCCATACCAGCTTTTATTTTTGCTACTGCCGTAGCTATGGTCTCCAATCCTGAGGCACAATAACGATTCACAGTCACTCCCGGAACTTTATCTGTCTCCAAGCCCATCAAGGAGATTAAACGTCCTACGTTTAATCCTTGTTCTGCTTCTGGCATTGCATTACCAACGATTACATCGTCAATTTCTTCTTTATTTAAATTTGGAACTGATGCGACCAAATGTTTGATTACATCCGCGGCCAAATCATCTGCACGCATAAAGCGAAATCCTCCACGAGGAGCTTTCCCTACTGCTGTACGATATCCTGCTACAATATATGCTTCCATAATTTTTTTAGATGTGAGATTTATAGTTTAATTTCGCAACGGTTTCCCTTTTGTTAACATAAATTGGATACGTTCCAGTGTTTTGCGTTCGGCACATAATTCTAAGAAAGCTTTACGCTCGAGATCGAGCAAATATTGCTCAGACACTTCCGTTGGTTCAGACAATTCGCCTCCACATAAAACAGTTCCTAATTTCTCTGAAATCTTTTTATCATGATCTGAGATATAATTACCTGCCCGCATTGAACTTGCTCCTACATATACAATACCTAAACCTTGTTTTCCCAACACTTTAATATCTGTCCGTTGAGCAGGTTGAATATATCCGGCATTAGCCAATTCTAAGGCTTTTTCTTTAGCGTCAGCAATGAGCCTTGCTTTATTCATCGTGATTGCATATTTACCTTGTTGTAAATAACCTAGTTCGTAAGCTTCAACAGCAGAAGTTGACACTTTTGCTGTACCAATGGTCAAGAAGCGATCTTTTAATGTGTTTTGAACAATCTGATCGTCTTTATATTCATCTGAGGCACGCAAAGCAAATTCTTTAGTACCGCCACCTCCTGGTATTACACCAACACCAAACTCGACTAAGCCCATATAGGTTTCGGCATGTGCCTGCACAAAATCAGCATGCATAGAGAATTCACATCCTCCACCTAACGTCATCTGAAATGGAGCTACCACTACTGGAATGGAAGAATAGCGGAGACGCATTGAGGTGTTTTGGAAGGCACGGACAGCCATATTGAGTTCGTCGTAATCTTGCTCAGCGGCCATCATGAAGATCATCCCTATATTTGCTCCTGCGGAAAAGTTCTTCCCTTCATTAGAAATGACCAATCCACGATATTCTTTTTCAGCCAAATCAATTGCTTTATTGACTCCCTGAATAACATCTCCACCTATGGTATTCATCTTGGTGTGAAATTCGCAATTGATAATACCATCTCCTAAATCAATAATAGTAACTCCTGAATTTTTCCAAATGGTCTTACTATCGCGGATGTGATCTAAAACAATCAGATCTTCTGTTCCTGGAATAGGTTTATATGACGTGGATGTAATATCATAATAGTGACGAACACCATTTTCAATTTTATAAAATGACTCGCAACCATTAGCCAACATATCATGAACCCATGGTGCTACTTCTCCACGTTGACCCGGGAGGCGCTTTTCTTCTAATTTTATTTTCTCAATAGTCTCTCTAACTCCTAAGGCATCCCAGACTTCAAAAGGACCTATCTCCCAGCCAAATCCGGCGCGCATGGCATCATCAATACGAAAAAAATCATCTGTAATCTCAGGCACACGATTGGAAACATATTCAAATAAAGGGTAATGCATGGCACGAAATAATTCTCCTGCTTTATCTTTACCTTGTTCATATACCTTCATTCGCTTGCGAATATCTTCGACCTGCTTTGTCGCTTCAAGAGTAGCTGATTTTACTTTTCCTTGTGTTCCAAATTCTAGTGTTTTCAGATTTAAAGATTGAATCTCCGAATTTCCAGATGCATCTTTTACTTTTTCATAGAATCCTTTTTTAGTTTTTTCACCTAACCATTTGTTTTCAACCATTTTGGTTATAAAAGATGGTAATTGAAAAACACCTTTGGCTTCATCATCGGGAGCATTTTGAGCAAGTCCATTGGCAACATTTACTAAAGTATCCAAACCAACAACATCAGCTGTTCGGAAAGTTGCCGATTTCGGATGCCCCATTGCTGGTCCAGTGTATTTATCAACTTCTTCAACAGTCAAACCTAGCGGTTCAACTAAATGTGTCAAAGCTAACATTGAATAAACACCTACCCTATTACCGATAAATGCCGGAGTATCTTTACATAATACAACCGTTTTACCTAATATTTTATCTCCAAATTGTAATAAAAAATCAACAACTTCTGGTTTGGTATGTGGAGTAGGAATGATTTCTAATAATTGTAAATAACGTGGTGGATTGAAAAAGTGGGTCCCGCAAAAATGATCTTTAAAATCTTCAGAACGACCTTCTGCCATTAAATGTATAGGGATACCTGAAGTATTTGATGTAATTAAAGTACCCGGTTTACGGTATTGCTCAACACGTTCAAATACAGATTTTTTAATATCCAGTCTTTCCACGACAACCTCAATAATCCAATCACAAGAATCGATCTCTGACATATTATCATCAAAATTTCCTGTTGAAATCCTTTTTACAAAAGATTTACTATAAATAGGAGATGGATTAGATTTGACAGCCGTTTCTAAAGACTGATTGACAATTCGATTGCGCACGATCTTACTTTCCAAAGTAAGTCCTTTTGCTGTCTCAGCTGGTAGTAATTCTTTTGGAGCAATGTCCAAGAGTAATACTTCCGCACCAATGTTAGCAAAATGGCAAGCGATTCTAGAGCCCATTACTCCAGAACCTAATACTGCTACTTTTCTAATGTTTCTACTCATTTATTTAATTGTTTTATTATCAATAATGGTTGTCTATTATTGATCGATGGTACTATTTTCTTCTTGATACGCAGTTGCTAATTCATTTAATTTGGTCAAAGATTTCATCAATTGTACTCGTTCTTTCTCCGATAAATTCTCTTCCAAATATTGATTAAAATTACGCACGACATTTTTTGCAACTTCTCTTTTTTCTTTACCTAATTCTGTTAGATAAACTTTGACTGATCGTTTATCAGATGCACTTGCTTCTCTATAAATAAATCCTAGCTTCTCTAAATTATTTAACACACGAGACAAACTGGTTGTTTTCACTCCTGTTAAATTAGCTATTTGTGACACTGGAGTGCCTTCTTTATGAATATTTATTAAAATATAGCCAGCAGCTTGTGTAAAACCATATTGTGTAGCAATTTGATTATACTTATTAGCAATCGTCTGCCAACCTGTTTTTAAAAAATAATCGATAGTTTTATTCTGACTCATAATCCGCTTTGTTATTTACTATGCAAGCATAACAAATCTAATTTATTTTTTTTAGATTTCAAACAGTTAATACTAATTTTTTAAATAAATATTTGACAGAATTGGATAGTATCTGATTAAGGGAGTGAAATACTACTTAAAATGTCAGAAAAGTACTTTTATCAAAATGTGGAAAACTTTTAAACACTAAAATACAACAACTTAAGTAAAAACCACCATCAGTTATTCACATTTACACTTTTATATTCAAAATTAATTCGGTTACCTTTGTACAAACAAACATAAACGTATGGCTTTAGTTAATATTCCGAGACTTGACTTGCTAAACTTCACTGAAGGTAATGCAGAATTACGCAATCAATTTATCCAAGACATTGGAAAAGCTTTTAACGAAACTGGTTTCGTTACCATTGCTAATCATGGTCTATCAAAAGAGCTAATCGACGAGTTGTATCAAGTCGTACCAGCATTCTTTTCTTTGCCGACGGAGATCAAGTTGAAATATGAGTTCCCCGAACTTGCAGGACAAAGAGGTTATACAACGAAGGGTCGTGAAAAAGCAAAAGATTCGACGACTCCAGATTTGAAAGAATTTTGGCAAAGAGGGCAAACGATCGTTGGTGAAGAATATAGTAAAACTGACTTTCCGGACAACCCTGAAGTAGCTGAATTACCTAGGTTTAATAGCATTACTGCAGAAGTATACAAAAAACTAGAAGATACAGGTCGTGAATTGTTAAAAGCAATTGCTACCTACTTAGATTTAGAAGAAGATTATTTTGAAAAATTTGTTATCAATGGTAACTCGATTTTAAGAGCTATACATTATTTTCCTATTCAAAATCCTGAAGAATTAGCACCTGATGCTGTTCGCGCAGGAGCACATGAAGATATCAATTTAATCACGTTATTAATTGGAGCTAGTGCTGATGGTCTTGAAGTAATGACAAAAGATGGCGAATGGTTCCCGATCAAAGCGAAAGGTGAAGATATCGTAATCAATGTTGGAGATATGTTGCAACGCTTGACGAATAATAAATTAAAATCTACGACCCACCGTGTGGTAAACCCTCCAATTGAACTGATGGGCACCTCACGTTTCTCTATCCCTTTCTTCTTACACCCTAAGTCATCGATGAGTTTAGCTTCTCTTGATTCATGTATCAGTGACAAGTATCCAAAAGCTTATCCAGATTATATTGCAGGAGAATATTTAGATGAGCGATTAAGAGAAATTGGTTTAAAAATGTAATGCGATCAAAACAAAATCACAGAAGCCTTTCTTAGATAAGACTTACTTCCAATGAAATGTATAAAAAATGCCTGTCGAGTAATTAACAGGCATTTTTTATTTCAGATGACTCTACCAAATTTTGTATTGCTGTCAACAATTATTAATCAGAAAAACTGTTCCTAAAAAGAATAACCAAAACCTACATTGAGGTAAATATTATGCATGCTGAAATCAATCGAATTGAAATCCTTTTCTAAAATATTATTGAATCCATAAGTAACATCAGTCAATAATTTAAAATGTTTATTCATCTTCCATTCTGCTCCTAGTTGAGTACCCCATTGAAATTTTCGAACATTCTCCGAAAAATCATATGCAGCCTGACTCCCATTTTCAAAAGATATCTTCGTTCCTGTTGGTGTATTTTGTCTTAAATAACCATCAGACACATATCCATCAAATGTATTGTCTATCAATCTAGAGAAATAGAGTCCTCCATACAAATTCCACTTATCCGAAAGTTGGAGAACAGCTAATACAGGTAAAGTAAAATAAGTATTACTCACATCTGTTTGTACCTGACCCGTATAATATCCTCTTACTTTTGAATTATCTTTTACTACTTCGGTGAGATAATTCTTAACCTGTGCATTTGTCTTCATTCCTTTTTCTTCAAAACGAATTCCTAAACGCACTCCCCATTTACCATCTTCTTGTATCCACTTGGTAGCATTTGCTTCCAGGCCAAAACTAAAACCTGGATTGAAGCTTTTAATCTTACGTATCTCTCGAGGTATCCCCAATGGACTACTCCCTCCGATACTGAATTGCGCCTGTACCGCGTAATCCATATTTGTATTAAAAAAATTTGTGTTCTGGTTAGATGAGCTATCTTGCGCTTGGGCATATGGAATAGCCATTAAACAAATAGCTACCAGATAAAGTATTCTTTTCATTAAAGTCGTTTTCTTATTTATGTGCATGATTATTTGATTTGATTTGTGACAAGCTCCACTTCATCAATATACAAGGTACTACCCACAGCTCCATTGAACATATCTCCTTCTTTACTTGAGCTAAACACAATGGTGTACATATATTCTTTCGAAGGATCAAAAGATTTACCATTCACAAATGAAAAAGGTACTTCAAATGCAGTCCATTTATCGGTCTCAATTTGTTGTTGCGCTCCGATACGAGCCACGCTTACAATACGAGCATCTTTAAAACCATGAGTTCCTGTTAAAAAATTATGATCTAGTCCAGGTGATTTTTCAAACAAAATTGCATATCCATCCCAAGTATCTTTAGTAAGCTGTGATGGTTTTGTGTTTGCTACAAACTTTTCACCGGCTTTATATTTAAAGAAACCTTTTAATGAAACTGGAGCTGTATCGCTATTATAAGGAATGCCAAATCGAGTAGAGTTCACGGTAGGGAAAGTCAACTTAAACTCTCCAACGAACAAATTACCTGCTGCCAATGGCGAACCGAACATCCCGCCTAATGGACCGGTATCCTTCGTAATCAATTTAGCAGCCTGACCAAGATAACCATCTGTAACTTGTGAAGTAGGGTAAAAAGAGGGTACTAAATCTTCATCCTCTCCCACTAGCGTTCCAGCAAGAATATTATAGCCTTCATTTGCAGTTTCCCATATAAAGTTTTTCTGACCTTTTGCTGTCAATTCAAAAAACTGATGATAATGACCGACAGGATTGTCGGAGTCCACAATTTGTGCATTTTCAAAAGCAGCATAAAAATCTGCTCCTTCATCTAGCACAAATGAAACCGTATACGTTTTTGACCATGCACCATCTTGCGAAGTAACAGTATATTGCTGCGGTACTGAAAAATCAAGTTCTGTACCGCTTTCAGGTAAGATGGTCGCCCCTGTTGTTACCACAAATTCAGGTGCATGCCTATAACTTCCCGAAAAGCGTTTTAACTTAAAAATAATCGTATTATTACCAATAGAAGGTGCTGTACTAAGGACTAAATCCCCGTTAAGAATACTCGCTTGCTCTACATCAGCCTCTGTATTGAGGGCCTCATCTTTAATACAGCTATTCAATCCAAAAAGCAGCACAATACAAATCATAAACGATAGAATTCGCTTTTGTTCCATAATAAATTAATATTTTAGTGTAAAATATCGTTAATGTATTTTGAGAATTATTAACGTGGTACAAAGGTAAGATTGTGCATCAAACAACATAGATTTGATACGCTAAAAATAGCCATTGTCTCGAAAACTTGACAATCAAAGGAAAATCAACTATCAGAATAGATTTTCCCTTATCTTTTTAGGCAATGATGCGATAACCAAGTTATAACTGTGGTCAATCAGTTCTATTAACTTCTGGTCGGTCAATTCGCGATTTGCATGCAAGGTGTTCCAATGCTTTTTATTCATATGATAACCCGGAAAAACGGTATGTAAATACTCCTGCCTCAATGTAATCGCATATTCTGGATCACATTTGACATTGAACGACAAACTGTCCAATTGATCTAAACCAACCAAGAGGAAAACCTTAGCAGCAACTTTAAAAACCAAAGTATCTGGACCAAAAGGAAGCTCTTCTGTAACTGCAGGCTTAGATATACAATATTCACGTAGCTCTTCGATATTCATAAAGGCGATTTTTTTTAAAGCTAAGAAATATTTATTATTTATAAACTATGATATAGTCACCTACAGGTTCAAAAAACACGTATATTGTTAATTATTGTTAATAGTCGTTTGTTTGTATAACATTCTGATTACAGAAATATTAAGAACCACTTTATATTCTATATTTGCGGCATAATTTCACCTAAATACCGTTATGAACAGGATACTTTTTCTCCTTTTATTTTTTTGTACAACATTAAGCTACGGTCAATCCGCCATAACAGGTCAGGTATTAGATAAAGGAGAAAACAAACCGCTCATGAATGCTTCTGTGATTTTACTATCTGCACAGGATTCCATATTGAAAGTTTTCACCCGAACAAATGAGCAAGGCAACTTTACTATTCCGCAACTGGAAAGAGGATCTTATCGTGTCCTGATCACTTATCCAAAATTTGAATTATTTAGTGATCTCATAACAGTAGAAGATGCAAAAATAGATTTACATGGTATTAAAATCAGTTCTAGGGCTCATGTTCTTGAGGAGGTTGTAATCACACAAAAATTACCGATAAAAATAAAAGGTGATACGATAGAGTATAATGCCGGAAGTTTTGAAACTGAAAAAAATGCTAAGCTCGAAGATTTATTAAGGAGATTACCTGGGATGACCGTTTCTTCAGATGGAACGATCACAGCGCAAGGAAAAACGGTATCCAAAGTCTTAATCGATGGTGAAGAGTTCTTTGGTTATGATCCTAAAATTGCCATTCGAAATGTCCGTGCAGATGCTATCGATAAGGTACAGGTCTATGAAAAGAAGTCTGACGAGGCAGAATTAACTGGGGTCGACGATGGAGTACGTATCAAAACCGTCAATGTGGTATTAAAAGAAGAAGCGCGAAAGGGAATTTTTGGGAATGCAAATGCTGCTATTGGAACAAAAGGTTTATTTGACGCAGCATTATTTGCCGCCAAATTCAATAAGACTGAACGTATTGGATTGACTGGTAATTGGAATAATATGGGTGGAGAAAATGATTCCCGGATTAGATCCAATTCGAGCATCCAAGGTAAACCTGAATATAAAAATATTGGTGTCAATTATGATAATGTATTTCTGAAGAAAAGATTGTCTTTAAACTCTAGTTACAATTTTAGCAACAATAGCTCTTCTAATGAAAGAGAATCTTATAGTAAAGAGGTTTTCCCTGACAAAACTCGGGAAACAACAGGAAGCAGCGCTTCAGACGATGATACTAAAAATAATCATTTTCGAACACAAGTTAGATTCAAAATTGATTCGATTCAGAATTTGGATGTTCAATTTAATGCAGGTAAATCAAATTCCCAAAGTACAAGTACTTCAAATCGCAGTATCACCAATAACGACACTACATTAACCAATACCTTTAAAGAAAGAAACAATTCTAAAGGCAATAACGATAATGCAGATTTTCGTATTAATTATAGAAGAAGATTAAATAACAACGGTAGATCATTAAATGCACAATTTAACACCCAACTATCGCAAAATAAATCTATTGCACAGGTAAACTCTACAACCAATTATTATAGAGAAAACCTAGTTGATAGTGTGGTATTAGATCAACAACGTGTAAACTCCAGTACGAACAATCGAATCGGCGCATCTTTAAATCTTAATGAAAAATTGTTTCAAGATTTGTATCTGACCTTAGGATATACGATGAATACCAATATTTCTAAAAGTCTTAATAACTCATTCAATGGAGATGGTTTTGGGGAATATAAGACATTGGATTCTCTATATTCGAAAAATGAAGAAAATAGAAATTTCAATCAAGGGGCTAATATCCAAATCAACTATAACCTCAAAGACAAGATCAACGTCAATATTTCAAATACCATAAGCTATAAAAACCAAAAATTAATCGATACTTATCGCGATATTGACCTAAAACGCAACTTTTGGGACAATAACCTGAATATGAACATCAATTATAAATTGACATTAAATAAAAATTTGATGGTCAGCTATAGCACGTCCAATAAAATCCCGACCTTTGGGCAATTGCAATCTTTACAACCATTAACCAATCCGTTATTTATACAATTGGGAAATCCTAATTTAAAGAAATCGACCGAAAACTCTTACAATTTCAACTTTAACAGCTTTAGTATTTTGAGAAGTTCAAGTTTCAATATAAACGCAGGAATTAGTACCACACATAATCCGATTGCAAACAAAAGAGTGCTCGATACACTTGGCGTTACGACTAGTAATTATGAAAATATAAAAGATAAAATCAATTGGTCTGCCCGAGTGTATTCAGGATATAGTAAACCACTGTTCAATAATTTACTTCAATTCAATCCAAACGCGAACCTAAGTTATGGTAATAGTTACGATTTTATCAATGGTGAATTGAACAATTCTAAGAATTACAATGCGAATATAGGCTTTGGATTAAATAAGCAAAATTCTAAAGTGATTGATTTTAATTTCTTTACTAATATCGGTATAGATCGACAAGAAACTCTTTTAAAACCTGAATTAAATAACAACAGCTTAAGAACAAATCTCAATACTGACATTAAATATTTCCTGCCTTACAAGTTTGATTTGGTACAGGTGGTAAACTATGGTTATACAGGCAAAAATAAAGTGTTCACAAAGGCTATTCATCAATTTTATATGAACCTTGAATTGAATAAAAAATTGATGAGTAATAATCTTCAATTTAGCTTAAAAGCTTTTGATATTTTTAAAACTTTCAATACCATCAATCGATCATTTGATAGCAGTAATTTTTCTGAATCACAGCAACAGCTCCTGACGCAGTATTTTATGGTGGGATTGAAATGGGATTTTAACAAAAACTTAGGAAAGAAAAATGATTAGATTATTAATAAGTTTTATCCTTTTGTTGCTGGGTCTAGACTCATTTGCTCAACATGCATACTTTGCAACGAAAGGAAGCATCCAATATGAGAAAGTCGTGTACACGAAAGCACGAATGCGAGATCTAATGGCAAAACATGGAGGTAATAGGGGGATGATGTATATGGGAAATATCGACGAGATGCCCGAAAGTTCGACATCAAACTTCCTATTACAGTTTGATGAAACTCAAACTGTAATGTCTCCTATCGATATGGGTACACCAGTAAAATCAACAATGACAGCTCCTAGCATTACAAAAGGTAGTCGCTCCTCAAGCGGAGGTTCTCGAGGTGGTACAGGTGGATCACCAAGAAATAATAATACAGGCGGTAATCGTATGGGAGGAATGATGAGAGGAAACAATAAAATGGGCGATAAAATATATGTTCAAAATCTAAAATCCAGAATTTCAGAGGTCCAATTACAAATAGATGAAAAAATCCTGATTAAGGACAGTCTTCAACAAGTTACTTGGCGATTCACGGATGAATTTAGAACCATTGCTGGTTATGAATGTAGGCGTGTCAATGGAGCAACAAAAGATTCGTTATACCTCATTGCATTTTACTCGGAAGAGATTCCGGTATCTGCCGGTCCAGTCCTAACTAACGGATTGCCAGGTATGATACTAGGACTTGTCATTCCTGAAATGCATATTAATTATTGGGCTACCGAAGTCAAGTTTACCAATGATGGAATTTCAAATTCTTGGAGAGATAAAAAAGCAAAGGAAATGACCGCTAATGAATTTTTTAAATTGCTTTCTGGCAGTATATTTAGAGGTAGAGGAGGCAATGAATCTGAACAAAGAAGACAAATATTAGAACAGATTATTTACTAATAATCTGTTCTAATATTTCTGATCAGGATAGTATGCTTACTAGTTCTTGCTGTATCGCAATTCCTTTATCATGATTGTACCATTTTTGAATTTCTTCTTTGATCTCATGAAATTCAGCTCCCCTGTCTTTCATCATGACAAATAAATCTGTGCATCCTTGAGGGCGTGGTCCCCAAACAGCAACATCATCTCCCTGTTCATTACGAACGATTAGTTTAGGAATAGATTTGCCCCCATTGGTCAAGTAATTTTCTATTTCATAAGGCTCCGAATCACGCAATTGAATATCCAATACAATAGCTGGGTTGTTTTTGACCAATTGGTAAATCATAGGCACTGAATGAGCCGCATCTCCACACCAAGGTTCCGTAATTAAAATCCAATGTTGCTTTGTTGATATACCATTGATAAAAGAAATGGTTTCAGCATTTGGTTCAAATTTTTTCAACCAACGGTTCATACGCGACCAATTCAGCTTCGTATAGGTTAAAATTTCTTCATCCTGATAGCCTTCGTATTGCTGAGGATTGTCTAATATGGTTTGAAAATAAGATATGTATTCTTCGAACTGCATAAAATAGCTTTTTTATTTAGGGACACAATATGACAAAATTTTGCCATTTGTACAATTCAGACATAACAAAGAAACACAGAAATGACAGTTTGTCACCAATCCTGACGTTATATTGCTAATTTCATTCAATTTCACGCAAACAAAATGATTGGCACAAGGGTTGATTAGGGTAGATATACAAACAGATTAGTAAAAAATAAATATATATAATATGTCTAAAATAATAGGAATCGACTTAGGTACGACCAATTCATGTGTTGCTGTAATGGAAGGTAACGAGCCGGTAGTTATTGCTAACAATGAAGGTAAACGTACAACACCTTCTATCGTTGCTTTTGTTGAAGGTGGAGAACGTAAGGTTGGTGATCCAGCAAAACGTCAAGCGATCACAAACCCAACTAAAACTATTTATTCTATTAAACGCTTTATGGGTTTATCATATGATGAGTCTATAAAAGAAGCGCAACATGTACCTTACAATGTAGTAAAAGGCGACAATAATACACCACGTGTAGAAATTGACGACCGCAAATATACGCCTCAAGAAATTTCGGCTATGATTCTTCAAAAAATGAAGAAAACTGCAGAGGATTTCTTAGGTCAAGAAGTAACTGAAGCTGTTATTACAGTTCCTGCATACTTTAATGATGCACAGCGTCAAGCAACTAAAGAAGCTGGTGAAATCGCTGGTTTAACTGTTAAACGTATCATCAACGAACCAACAGCTGCAGCTTTAGCTTATGGTTTAGATAAAGCACACAAAGACATGAAAATTGTTGTTTTTGACTGTGGTGGTGGTACACATGACGTTTCTGTATTAGAATTAGGTGATGGTGTATTTGAAGTAAAATCTACTGATGGTGATACTCACTTAGGTGGTGATGATTTTGACAACGTAATCATCAACTGGTTGAATGATGAGTTTAAAAACGAAAACAATGGTTTTGACTTGAAAAAAGATCCAATGGCATTGCAACGTTTGAAAGAAGCTGCTGAGAAAGCTAAAATTGAATTATCGAGCACAACTTCTACAGAGATCAACTTACCATACATCACTGCAGATGCTACAGGCCCTAAACACTTAGTACGCCCATTATCACGTGCTAAATTTGAGAGCTTAGCTGCTGACTTGATCAAACGTACAATCGATCCTTGTCGTTCTGCATTGAAAAATGCTGGATTCAGCACAGGTGATATCGATGAGATTATCTTAGTTGGTGGTTCTACACGTATTCCTGCAATCGTTGATGCAGTAAAAGCTTTCTTCGGAAAAGAGCCTTCTAAAGGTGTTAACCCGGATGAAGTTGTTGCATTAGGTGCTGCTATTCAAGGTGGTGTATTGACTGGTGAAGTGAAAGACGTATTATTATTAGACGTTACTCCTTTATCATTAGGTATCGAAACAATGGGTGGTGTAATGACTAAATTAATTGAAGCGAATACAACTATTCCTACTAAAAAATCGGAAACGTTCTCAACTGCTTCAGACAATCAACCATCTGTTGAAATCCACATCTTACAAGGAGAGCGTCCAATGGCAGCTCAAAACCGTACGATTGGCCGTTTCCACTTAAATGATATCCCTTCTGCTCCTCGTGGTGTGCCTCAAATTGAAGTCACATTTGACATCGATGCAAACGGTATCATCAAAGTTTCTGCTAAAGATAAAGCAACTGGAAAAGAGCAAAATATTCGTATCGAAGCTTCATCTGGTTTATCTGACGAAGAAATCAAAAAAATGAAAGAGGAAGCTGAAGCAAATGCTGAAGCGGATCAAAAAATGAAAGAAGAAGCTGACAAAATCAATGGTGCTGATGCTTTGATTTTCTCAACAGAAAAACAATTAAAAGAATACGGAGACAAAATCTCTGCAGATAAAAAAGCGCCTATCGAAGCTGGTTTAGTAAAATTAAAAGCAGCTTTTGAAGCTAGAAGCTTTGCTGATATCGATACTGCTTCTGCAGAATTGAACAATGCTTGGAATGCTGCTTCTGAAGAGATGTATGCGGCCTCACAAGGTGGTTCACAACCTCAAGGTGATGCTGGTCAAGCAAACAACGGTAACCAAGGTGGTGATGACGTAACTGACGTAGAATACGAAGAAGTTAAGTAATCTAACTTCTCCTCCAATATTAAAAAGCTCGAAGATTAGTCTTCGAGCTTTTTTTATAACTTATTTTATCAGATCCATACTTTGTCATAGTATAATGTGCATGTATCAATCCTGATATCATAGCACGACAAAAAAGGTTTCAATCAACTGCTAAATGGTCGTTTGATCAATACCATTACTTTTTGTAGTGGCTCAATATACCTTTATCTAATGTTGCCCAAATACCTGCTGGCATATTTGCTTTTTTTAAGGCTTCATTCGTCCAGGTGTTACACGAGTAAAACATACTATAGGACCCCTTTGCTTCATAAAAAGCATCTGAATCTCCGTATTGTGCATTCGTATTGATTACAATTGGTTTATTTTCATCATTATACTCTAAAGACAATTTTACAAAATCAATGAGGGACTGGTATTGTACAGTATCAATCATGTACTTAAAGCAGAGCTCGCTTTCCGTTATTTCGTTATGATAAGTTACGTGAAGTGCTGTCTCCCCAATACCGGTCGCAGCAACAAATGCAGTAGAAGCTTTTAGATCTTTCCATTCTGGAGTATTTAAATAAAAGCCTTTATCACCCCATCCCACTCCCATATAACTATAATTTGTTTCTTTTCCCTTATTATTTTGAAATGGAAACAAAACAGACCAATCGATCTGATTGGTTTTAACAGGTAATACCAGATCTGTATGAACACCATTGGACATGATGTACACAGTCACCTGTTTAGGAATCATAGACGGTTCCCTATGCGCACTCATGCGTGAAAGAATGCGTTCGGACAGCCAGTACACAAAGGCGATCACGATTATAGTGATCAGAATATATAATAACACTTTCAATATTTTTTTCATGTTTATAATGGACTTGACTCCTAGGATGAAAATACTTCCTAATATTCAAACATAAAAAAAACCCGCAACATTTGTTACGGGTTTACGAAAAATACTATGATTATATCTTAAAATAATTTTTCTGGATATGCTCCATCGGCGATCAATTTCAAAATCGACGCCTGCACAATTTCCTTATCTTCTTTATAGGTAACACCGAACCATTTTGATGAAGTGGGGATAACTTTAAAATCGGCTTGCTTAGTTTGCACCAAATAATCGGCTACAGAAGGGATAAAAAACTCTGACTTAGGGTCTTCCGCATTTTTTTCAACGAAATCTTTAAACATGCCTTCTGCAACTTCAAAAACCTTCGGAGTGAAACCCCAAAAATTCATAGATACGCGGCTTTTTGGATCTAACTCGGTAATTACATCGCCTTCTTCAAAGACAATCTTTTTCTCACCTTCAAGTTCTTTATAATAAATTTTGGTGCGTTCTGTTACACTTTCCATATGTCCAGAAGGACTTACCTCACAAACGCCTCTAGATACATAACCATAATCGGATAGCGTATTGCCTACTTGAAATCCCATTAACGCCATTTGCTCATCTGATACTTCGGTTGTTAAGAATTTTGCCATTTTTTGGTAGGAGTCTGTACCATAAAAATCATCAGCATTGATCACACAAAAAGGTTCATTGACATTATTTTTAGCACTCAATACAGCGTGTGCAGTACCCCAAGGTTTAGCACGCTCTATTTCACGGTCAATACCATATTTCTTTAAATCAAAATCTTGGAAAGCATAATCTACCTCAATCTTTCCTTTCAATTTTTCGTCAAAGACCTCTTTCATTTTATCTAAAAATTCTTCACGAATTATAAATACTACTTTGCCAAATCCAGCATTGATAGCATCATAGATAGAATAATCAATAATAGTTTCGCCGTGAGGCCCAAAAGCATCGATCTGTTTCAATGATCCGTAACGGCTAGCCATACCTGCTGCCAAAATTAATAAAGTTGGTTTACTCATATCCAATTTCTAGGTCGTTTCTAGTTTAAATTTTTGCAAATATATACATATTAGATTACTTTTTCTTAAAGAATGCTGTTAACAAACCACTTGCTAATTTCCCTAACAGCTTGACACCCTCACGAGCTAAGGTAGTTGTTGCCGTTTTTTGTGCTGCTTCTAATGGTGTCTGTCTTCTAGAAGTACTTTTTGAACGCTTTGCTTCTTCTTTTTCACGACTCAATTGCTCCTGTTGCTGTGTTGCAATTTGCATTTTCTCATCGATTATCTCTGCTGCGGAACGATTTTCTTCGCGCTGCTGATATTTGGTATACAGATCAGACTGCTTCAAAAGCTGATCATAAGTAACCGCATCTGCAGGTCCCATTACAGCTCGAGCTGGGACAAGATGCGTAGCCACAACTTCCGTGGGAATACCTTTATCATTTAACACCGTAATCAATGCCTGTCCAGTTCCTAATGATGTCAAGATTTGATCAATAGCATAAAAATCTGATTTTGGATAAGTCTTAACGGTCTTTCTTAAGTTCTCTGCATCATTAGGTGTAAAAGCACGTAAAGCGTGCTGAACACGATTACCCAATTGAGCTAAAACAGTTTCTGGAACATCTGTCGGCGATTGGGTACAAAAGAAAACACCGATTCCTTTGGAACGAATCAATCTGACAATTTGCTCGACTTGTGTCATAAAAGCTTTTGAAGCATCTTTAAATAACAGATGGGCTTCATCAAAAAAGAAAACCAATTTTGGTTTATCCAAGTCTCCTACCTCAGGTAGATTTTTAAACAATTGTGCTAGAATACTTAATAAAAAAGTGGAAAATAGCACAGGCTGATCCTGAACATCCGAAATATTCAATAAACTAATAACACCCTTACCATCTACTTTTTGAAATAAATCTTGAATATCAAATTCCTTCTCGCCAAATATATGGGCTACTCCTTGTTGTTCTATCGCCACTATTTTACGTAAAATAGTTCCAGAACTTGATGTACTTATTTTCCCATAATCATCTTTAATCTCTTCACTGCCGGGACCATCTGCCAAATAACTTAATAACTTTTTAATATCATTAAAATCAACTAAGGGCATATTGTGATCTTGCGCATATTTAAATATTGCGGCTAAAACTCCAGTTTGTGTATCATTCAATTCCAAAATACGTGCTAATAGAATCGGACCAACATCGGATACTTTAAGACGCATAGTGGTACCTTTATTTCCTGTCAATGAAAACAATTCAACTGGAAAACTAGCGGGCTGAAATGGAACGCCAACAGCATTTCCTCTATCAATTAGAGCTTGATTGGTCTGTCCTTCTACAGCTAACCCAGATAAGTCACCTTTTACATCCAACATGAAAACAGGAACTCCACTGTCGGATAACTGTTCTGCGATCAATTGCAACGTACGTGTTTTACCTGTTCCAGTTGCCCCAGCAATCAAACCATGACGATTCATCATTTTTAAAGCCAAATTAACCTGGGCTTCTGCAAGAATATTTCCATCTAAAATACCCGCTCCTAAATAAATATAGGTACCTTTTGGATTATAGGATGCTTTTACTTTTTCAATAAATAATGCTTGATCTTCCATTCTTTAATATACTAGTTTTTATAAAGGAACCAGTCCTTAATCTTAAAATACCCCCGCCTTTTACAAATTATATTTCTTAGATTAAATATAGAACGAAATATTGAGTCTTTGTAATTTTTTTGTCAGCAAGGACTTTTTTTCAAAAAATTAATAATTTTTTAACATGAAAAATGTATTTTTACATACTCTAAAAAAGGTACAGATACAGTTTTGAAAAAAAATGTTTAACAAAAAAATTAGAAATATCGCCGCTCTATTATGTGCTTTAATCTTTTTCGTAAAGATGAGCATATCGATAACGCCTATATTTTCTTCTTTATTAGATCAAAACACAATTCTTCAAATTGTGCTCCAATTAGAAATTGAAAACAACAATGGTGCACACAGTGATAGTAATGAATCTGGTTCAAAGTTTTTTAATGCTAAAACAGAAGAATCGAATTTCTTAGCCATCATTACTGATAATCATGGAAAGCAAAAACATTATTTGAAAAATGAAAAATGTATTCGCGCATTCCACCCTTCTGTTCCTACGCCGCCTCCTAACTGCTAATTCTCCCTTTATGTGCCATTCGGCATGACATCAACTTTAATCAAGTCTGATTAGAGGAATATATGGTAAAATATCAGGTAACATTTTTAGACAGAAACTAATGTTTGGAACTCGTATGTCTGCTTTTCTAAAACTATCGAAAAGAGACTTAAAATATGATGTACCCGCTAGTGTTGTAGTGTTTTTAGTAGCACTTCCACTATGTTTGGGTATTGCAATGGCCTCTGGTGCGCCATTGTTTGCAGGATTGTTAACAGGAGTAATTGGCGGTGTCGTCGTATCTTCTATCAGTAAATCACCTTTGAGCGTCAGTGGCCCTGCAGCTGGTCTTACGGTTATTGTTTTGGGCGCTATTCAGAGTCTCGGTGCCTATGAGACTTTTTTATTAGCTGTAGTTATTGCAGGTATTATCCAATTGATTCTTGGAATAGTTAAAGCTGGCATGATAGGCAATTACTTCCCTTCTTCTGTTATCGTCGGAATGCTTGCCGCAATTGGTATCACCATTATATTGAAGCAAATTCCTTTGGCATTTGGTATGATGGAAACCCATGCTTTTGAACTTGATAATGGTCATGGAATCGGAGCATTCACCGACACATTGATATCTTCCATTGGTCTGGGCGCTTTTATCATTTGTATACTATCATTGGTAGTCTTAATCTATTGGTCTAAAATACCAAAGCTAAACAAGATCCCAGCTCCATTAATTGTAGTTGCTCTGGGCATAGGCTTGTCATTTGCTTTTAATGGCACACGTTTCCAACTGGCTGAATCACAATTTGTCCTTGTACCTATTGTCAATTCATTTGCAGAATTTACTGGACTATTTACACTCCCAGATTTTACACAAATCATCAATAAGGAGGTCTGGATAGTCGCTTTTACTATTGCAATTATTGCCAGTTTAGAAACACTTTTAAGTATTGAAGCGGTGGATAAAATTGATCCATTTAAAAGAAATACACCTACAAATCGGGAATTGATCGCTCAGGGTGTTGGTAATATCACAAGTGGTTTATTGGGAGGCTTACCGATGACCTCTGTCATTGTACGTTCATCTGCAAATGTCAATGCTGGGGGTAGAACGAGACAGTCGGCCCTATTGCATGGTATGTGGTTATTACTGGCTATCTTAATCATACCTAATGTATTGAATTTTATTCCGTTGTCATGCTTAGCTGCAATTTTATTGCAAACGGGATATAAATTGGCAAAACCTGCTTTGTTTACATCGATGTATAAAAAAGGACTTGATCAATTTATTCCATTTTTCGCAACAATTGTAGCCATTGTATTTACAGACTTATTGATGGGTGTTGGTATTGGACTTGTTGTAGCTACTTTTTATATCTTAAAAGCAAATATGCAAAATGCTTTTAAATTTGATATCGTAAAACAAAATGACTGCGACAAAGCTATCATCACTTTGGCCGAAGAGGTATCTTTTTTAAATAAAGCGCCTATTCAACAAAAGCTTTATAGCCTTCCTAAATCTGTTGGTTTGATTGTTATCAATGGTACTGCAAGTAAATTCATTGATAAGGATGTCATTGAAGTTATTAAAGATTTTCAACAAAATGCCTTGACCAAAGGAAAGCGCATTGAATTGACAGATGTTGAATACAAGAAAAAATAATAAAAATAAAACAATTAATTAACGAGATTTGTATCCTATCAGGGATAAAACATGCAGCTCAATTAAATATGAACTGTATTAATATATATATAAAATGGAAAAAGATTTAGAATTAGGATTTAAAAAAATTTTAGACGGAAATCGCGAATGGATGGACTTTGTTAAGAATGATACATCAGGTCGTTTTCAACAACTAGCAAAAGGTCAAAATCCAGAAATTTTATGGATTGGTTGTGCAGACAGTCGGGTGCCAGCAAATGAAATCACAGGTACTAAGCCTGGAGAAGTATTTGTACACCGTAATATTGCAAACATGTGTGTACATTCAGACATGAGCATGCTATCTGTACTGGATTATGCGGTCAATGTTTTAAAAGTAAAACAAATCATAATCGCTGGTCACTATGGCTGTGGTGGTGTTGCTGCATCATTGAGTCGCAATCAATTTGGTATTATTGATAACTGGTTGTGCCATATTAAAGATGTTTACCGTTTACATGCGGCTGAAATAGACGCTATAGAGGATCATGACAAAAAAGTAGACAGATTAATTGAACTAAATGTACAAGAGCAGGTGTTCAATTTATGTACAACTTCCATTATACAAAATGCTTGGAAAGATAGAAATGATCTTGCCGTTCATGGAATGGTCATTAACATCGGAACAGGTGAACTGACAGATCTGAGTTGTACTTTTACCAGTAATGAAGATCTTGGAGATGTATTCTCTTATAAATAGCATTGAAAAGGGTCGGGCAACTGACCCTTTTTCTATTATAAAATCCATTTTCCGCCCCTCTACCCTTCCTAGTTACAGCTTGTATATAATAGTAATTTTTCTATTGAAACAACTTACTTTAAAATGTGAGAACTACTACGGATAATTCGAAGTAATACTTAACTTTGTATTATGATAAACGAGGAGAAATCATTAAATTTTATTGAAGAAATTATCGAAGACGATCTTCGTAATGGGGCACATGATGGACGTGTATTAACGCGTTTCCCTCCCGAGCCAAACGGCTATCTTCACATTGGTCATGCTAAATCTATTTGCTTAAACTTTGGTTTAGGTCAGAAATATAATGGCAAGACTAACTTACGTTTTGACGATACTAATCCTGTTACAGAGGATACAGAGTATGTTGAAAGTATTAAACACGACATTCAATGGCTTGGCTTTAGCTGGGCACAGGAATTATATACTTCAGATTATTTTGATACCTTATATCAATATGCTGTAGACCTAATCAAAAAAGATTTGGCTTATGTAGATGATAGTACTGCCGAAGAGATTGCGGCGGCCAAAGGTACACCAACTGAACCTGGAGTTCCTACTCCTAATCGCAGTCGCAGTGTTGAAGAGAATTTGGTTCTTTTTCAAGAAATGAAAGATGGTAAATACCAAGATGGTGAAAAAGTATTGCGTGCTAAAATAGATCTTGCTAATCCAAATATGCATTTGCGTGATCCTTTATTGTACCGCATCAAACATGCACATCATCACCGTACTGGAAACAAATGGTGTATTTACCCGATGTATGATTTTGCACATGGTCAATCAGATTCGATCGAAAAAATCACACATTCCATTTGTACATTAGAGTTTATTCCTCATCGTGCGTTATATGATTGGTGTATTGAAAAATTAGAGATTTACCCATCAAAGCAATATGAATTTGCTCGTCTTAACATGACTTACACAGTGATGAGTAAGCGTAAGTTGTTGCAATTAGTCAATGATAAATTTGTCGAAAGTTGGGACGATCCCCGTATGCCAACAATTTCTGGTTTGCGTAGAAGGGGCTATACACCAGCGAGTATTCGTGCATTCTGTGATAAAATCGGTGTCGCTAAACGCGAAAACATGATTGATGTGAGTTTGTTAGAATTTTGTATTCGTGAGGATTTGAATAAAACAGCATGGAGAAGAATGGCTGTCTTGGATCCTATTAAATTAGTGATCACAAATCTTCCGACTGACCATATAGAAGAGTTACATGGTGAAAATAACCCTGAGGTTGAAGGTGGTGAAGGTTCTCGTATGATTCCTTTTTCAAATGAGTTATGGATCGAACGTGATGACTTTATGGAAGATGCTCCAAAGAAATTTTTCCGTTTAGGACCAGGTCTTTCTGTACGTTTAAAGAATGCCTATATCGTAACCTGCCATGACTTCGTCAAAGACGCAAATGGTCAAGTAACAGAAGTGCATTGTACTTATGTCCCTAATTCAAAATCTGGAGAAGATACTTCTGGAATGAAGGTAAAAGGTACCATTCACTGGGTTTCTGTTCCACATGCTAAGGAAACTGAAATTAGATTATATGATCGTTTATTTAACGATGAAAACCCTGCTGCTTCTGAAAATTTTAAAGAATCGATCAATCCCGATAGTTTAAAAATTAGCAAAGCATATATAGAACCTGATTTGTTAAATGCGGTACCGGGAAAAGGATATCAATTTATCAGACTAGGATATTTCACTTTAGATACCTCTTCGTCGCCAGATCACTTGGTCTTCAATCGAACGGTTGGGCTAAAAGATTCTTGGGCCAAAGAAGTAAAAAAAGGTCAATAATAACATAAAAAAGGGAGGCAATAGCTTCCCTTTTTTATGAAGTCATCTTCAATAAAAAAGTAGAATCACTAATGATCAATATCGATATTTAAGCCGATCTAGAAAGTAATTACCTTCATAGCTACTCTTGATTTTTGTCACATATTTAAAGCTGTGGCCCCTTTATATTTGAATAATCACAATTAACACATTCAAATATGAAAAAGTTATTCTTTGCAACTGCTGCATGCTTATTATTCGGATTAGGAGTAAGTCAGGCACAAGAAACTAGAGACTTTGATAGATGGCAGATACGTCTTAGAGGTGTAGGAGTTGTCCCTATCGAAAATGCTGATGTATCCACGATTGGAGGAAATGTTGCTATTTCAAGTCAGTTAATTCCTGAACTGGATTTCACTTATTTTTTTAATAAAAACATCGCGGCAGAATTAATCCTTGGGACTACAAAACATAAAGTATCCACCACAAATTCGGATTTATCAGCTATTGGTGGTAGTACCAATAATAAAATTGACTTGGGTAGTGTTTGGTTATTACCACCGACTTTAACTGTTCAATATCATTTCCATCCTACTCCATCTATTAAACCCTATATCGGAGTTGGAGCGAACTATACTATATTTTACAATGAGAATGCTGGAAATACAGTTAAAAATGTGCAATACGATAATGCTTTTGGGTTAGCCACTCAATTGGGTGTTGACATTAGCATTTCAAAAAATTTATTTGTCAATCTTGATGTGAAACACATCCTTCTAAAAACAGATGTCAATGTGGATGCAAGTAACCTTGCAACTGGATTAAATATTCCTGCAAAGGTAAATATCAATCCTTTTCTTCTGGGTTTTGGTGTAGGAGTAAAATTTTAACAAATAATCTACAGGGGTAATATGTTGTTTAAATGATTATTAAACATTGACATTTGCTATATAATGCTGTCAGTTATCTATTTTAACAGCATAACACTGATAAATAACCACGTTATAGCTAAAACAATAAGAGACCAGTATTTTGTTATAATTTCTGGTCTCTTTCATTTAATGGCTCACTCCTAGATATATGTTTTTATACATTTTCCTCAGATCAGCAACATAGACATATGGGTCCTTTTTCTTTCATATTAGCGATTATACAAGTCAACAGCGTCAAGAGCTTTTTTAATATTTCGGACTTCTAACCCACTTTCTGGTTTATCAGCAGCCAGCTGTTAATAATACAGATGATCTATTAAAAATTTCACATTACGAGCGAGCAATACGTTGATCGCTAGCTTAATTGATTTTAATTAAATACCATAAAAAAATACTACTTCTAAAAAACCTGCATCATCTCTGTAGCAGGCTGATCGTTAAATAGGTAGGTTTAGAATAACTTTTCTACAATACTTTTTGTTGGACCAGGATTACTCATGGTGTAAAAATGTAAAACGGGAGCCCCGAAATCGATTAATTCTTTACACTGCTGTACTAACCATTCCTCTCCCACCTGTCTCACATCAGCATTACTTTTACATGCAGAGACTGCCTCACTCAATTCTTCGGGAATATCCAAATGGAAAATCTTAGGTAGGGTAATCAATTGCTTTTTAGTTGTCAAAGGTTTCAATCCTGGTATAATAGGAACATGAATACCATTTTCTCTACATTTAGTAACAAACTCTTTGTATTTTTCTACATTAAAAAACATTTGGGTAACGATAAACTCTGCTCCCATCTCTACTTTCTTTTTTAACCATTTGAAATCGGTATTAAAATTAGGCGCTTCAAAATGTTTCTCTGGATAACCCGCTACACCAATACAAAAGTTTGTTTTTTCAGATATAGCAATATCTTCATGGAGATATTGTCCCTGATTCATATCAACTACCTGTTGCAATAAATCCGTTGCAAATGCATGTCCACCATCTGTTGGAATAAAATCAGAATCACCTTTTCGTGCATCTCCCCTCAATACCAATACATTATCAATCCCTAAGAAGTTGAGATCAATTAATGCATTCTCCGTTTCCTCTTTCGTAAATCCTCCACATATCAGGTGAGGAACAGCATCCACTTTATACTTATTCATAATAGCAGCACAGATAGCAACTGTTCCTGGACGTTTACGATAAGCCACACGCTCTAATAAACCGCTTTCGTGTTTCTTATACATATAGTCTTCTCTATGATAAGTCACATCGATAAAGGGAGGCTTGAATTCCATAAGTGCATCCATTGTTTTAAAAATACTCTGGATACCCTGCCCCTTAGCTGGAGGCAACAATTCAAAAGAAAACAAAGTTTTTCCTTTGGCATTACTGATATGATCAACGATTTTCATTAATTTTTTTTAAATATGATTTTGGTTGGCTTACATCGAAATGCACAAGTAAACTTGTTTCAACTTATCTTTCCCATCTCTGAGTTGGGGTAGAATGTAGCACCTTATAAAATAACAGGTTGCTAAGGCTTCATTGGGTCTAGTCCCTCTGCCTTTCTCTATAAGCATCGGCTAATATCGGTAATAGAAATTTATAATCAAAATAATATTAGAAGCTTGTTTAAAAAAATCATACGTTCAGGAGTTACAAAAACCGTGTTATTAAAATAAAAAAGCTACTACACAAAGATGTGTAGTAGCTTATGTTTCTTCATATTCTATTATGAATATGTTAAATTTCTTTATATAACTCAACTAAGCCTTCGGGCAAATCGACTTCTAGTACTTGATCTTCTGCATCAATACCAAGCATTAAATCATCATTTAATGGGAACATAAGTTCCTTGCCATTAAAGTCAACAGTAGCTATAAACTGTTGCGGCATTTCCTGCACATGTGTAATTTCACCAAGTTCTCCATGCACCTCATCAATCACCAAATACCCAATTAAATCCGTATATCTGAAATCATCAGGATCACGTTCAGGCATTTTATCATGAGGCAGATATACCTTCTTACGTACTAAGGGCTGTGCTTTATCAATATGATCTACATCTTCCAAATTCAAATAAGCGGTGCTATTGGTTTGATATTTAATATTAGCGACAAAATAAGGAACTAATTTTTTATTGACTTCAACAAATAAGACATCAAAATCTAAATCCTGATAATCTTCAAATTCAAAAAAAAGCTGTAGCTCTCCTTTTAATCCTCGTGTTTTACTAATATAACCGATGTAAAAACTTTCTTCTATGGTCATGTTCTAATTTGAAAGGGCAAATTTAAAAATATAAATACAAAATTGCAGTACTTCTTGGCAATAGGAGTTATTTTCTTTTTAAAAAAAAAGCCGGATCATGTCGAACCGGCTTTCTTGATACTGTATGAAAGAAAAATTATCCTTCAGTTTCTTCTGCAGCAGGAGCTTCAGTTTCTTCTGCAGGAGTTTCCTCTGCAACTGGAGCATTTTTAGCAGCAATAGCAGCAGCTTTTTCTTCTTTTTTCTTAGCTTCAGCAGCTAATGCAATTTTCTTAGTTTCAGCTTTTGTATTAGCTAAACCGTCTTTTTTACCAGCGATTCTTGCATCATTAGCTTCAGTCCAAGCAACAAATTTAGCATCAGCAGCAGCCTCATCAAATGCACCTTTTTTAACACCGCCTAATAAGTGTTTTTTGTACAAAACACCTTTATCCGAAAGGATAGTACGAGCTGTGTCAGTAGGTTGAGCACCTTTATTCATCCAATCCAAAGCTTTTTCAAAATCCAAAACGATAGTCGCTGGGTTTGTGTTTGGGTTGTAAGAACCAATACGGTCGATGAATTTACCATCACGTGGAGCACGTGCATCTGCTACTACTAAGTGGTAAAAAGGACGTCCTTTTTTACCATGTCTTTGCAATCTGATTTTAGTTGCCATGTTTTCTTGTTATTTATGTATTCAACATATCCCCCGTACTTCATGTAAGAGGGGACGCAAAGATACAAAGGATTTGTGAAAGTAAAAAGCTAAATATAACAGTCAACCTCCACGAAATAAGAAAGATGCTAGCCTACCACACTTCAAAACAGTAGTATGCCATATTTGGACTGTAAAAATCATCCGTTTAAAAGAATATAATCTGCGTTTATAACAGAAAACAAGCGATTTAATACGAGAAATTTATTTGTAATTTTACGTCTATTGTTAAATAATAGACGCGCATACAATTTTGTCTATTCAAATTAATAAGTGTATTTTCATCCTTCCAAATCAAATTGAATTCATGTCATTAATAGCTCCATTAAAAATATTAAAAGCCTCTGCAGGTTCTGGTAAAACGTTCAGCTTAACTGTACATTACCTAACGCTATTACTTTCAAAAGAAAACAGTTATCGAGAAATACTAGCCGTCACCTTTACAAATAAAGCAACGGCTGAGATGAAAGAAAGAATTTTATCGGTACTTAAAGGGCTAGCTCTCGGTGATCAAAGTAGAAAAGTACAGGATTATAGAAGTTTATTATTAACGCAATTTCCACATTGGAATACAAGCTTTATTCAAGAAAAGGCTTACCGTGTCTATCGCAAGATATTACATGATTACAGTCACTTTACCATCAGTACTATTGATGGATTTTCTCAAAAAGTTATTCGAAGTTTTACCTATGAGCTCAATTTGGACGCAGCATATAAAATAGAAATGAATACCAGTAGAGTACGACAGGAGCTTACTGTCATGCTAAACCAACTGTTGGATAAGCGTCCGGATCTATTGGAATGGATCATTGAATTTGCCGAAAAAAAGATATCAAACAATGAAAATTGGAACTACCGTAGAGAATTGACTAATCTGGCGAATGAAATCTTTTCAGAAAACTTCAAAGAATTTGACAAACATCTATTATCACAAAATTCGGATAAAGTATTTAATACCCTAAATAAGGAAATAGAAAATTTTACTCAGGTATTCTTAGAAGCATTACGTGAAGAGATCAAAAACTTTACAGCGACATTTAAATCCTTAAACATTGATTCTGCTGATTTAAAAGGAAAAAGCAGAAATCCCATTTATTCGCTATCCAATTCAACGATCAATGTATTCAAACAAAGTACGTCAAAACTCCAAGAGATTATCACTAAATATGTTGATTTAATGGATAAGGAAGATGCCTTTTTAGACGGTAAAAAAGAAATCAATTACGCTTTGCAGCAGGCGCTATTTCCGGTTTTAAAAAACTTTAAAATATTAAAAGATAAATTCAGTACGTATATCACTTACGAAGCATTCCAAAAAAATTTTTACTATCTCCGTCTTATGAAAGAGATGAGTGACTTATTGGCACAATGGCGTAAGGAAAACAATGCTCAATTAATTTCAGATGCTCAAATTCAATTGAATAAACTGGGATTAGATCAACATGGAGATCCTACTTTTATTTGGGAAAAAATCGGCAATCGTTACCAGTACTTTCTATTTGATGAGTTTCAAGATACTTCACGCATCCAATGGAAAAATTATAGCCCATTATTAATAAACGCACTTGGAAATGCCTCTGGAGATCTTTCAGAGCATTTAATTGTTGGTGATGTCAAACAAAGTATCTACCGGTGGAGAAACGGTGATTGGCGCATATTACTGGAACAAGCAGAAAAACAAGTCGCACATGCCTTTCATATTTCAAATGAAGAAGATCTGCAAGAATTGATAGAAAATGGTTCATTAGATGTCAACTATAGAAGTCTCCCAAATATTATCCATTTTAACAACTATTTATTTGAGACTATCCCAAGTCATATTCAAAAACTATTAAACGAGCATATTGCAGCTGATCTTAGCGATGAAGGACAATCTTGGTGGAACGAAATGGGCTATAACCACATGATTATAAAAGCTTACGAAGGCGCTTCACAACAAGTACCAGAGTACAAACTCCAAGATAAATTACAAAATGGTTCCATCACTGTCAAGTATTTGGAAGTGGAAAATAATGTAAGGAGAAGCTCACAGGTGGAGGAACTTGCTGTTAGCTCTTTATGTCAACAAATTGAAGAGTGGATTACATCAGGCAGATATCGCGCAAATCAAATTGGAATTCTTGTACGATCAAATAAGCAGGCAAGATTGATTATCCATGAACTGATGAATTATAGAAATGAAAAACAGCTACAATTTGAAGTTATATCTGGAGATGCACTCGCGTTAGAGGCAAATGAGGGGATACAATTACTGATTGAAACACTTAAGGCTTTTGTATTCAATAGTGATAAACATGTACTATATAAAGCAAAACTCACACATCTTTATCATATTATTCAAAAAGGGAAAAGTTTTAGTGCTGATGTCTGGTTAAAATTTAAAGAAAATGATGTTCAGAGTTTGCAAGGAGAGCTACCAAAAGAATTGCTAGAAAACTGGGAGCACTGGCAGAAACTTCCTTTGGTCCATCTGGTTGAAAAGTTGATAGAAGCTTACGGATTGACTTCTTTACATAATGCCCATCTACCTTATATATTGGCCTTTAAAGATATGATTGCTAATTTTTCGACAAATGGAGAGCGCGGGATTAATCAATTTTTGATCTTTTGGGAAGAAGATGGTATAAAATCGGTATTACCCTCTTCTGGTAAAGTAGATGCTATTGAAGTGACCACAGTCCACAAATCAAAGGGATTAGCTTATGATGTGGTTATGATTCCATTTTGCAATTGGACTTTAGATGGCATGGTCAATGGCAACTTTTGGATAGATACCGAAGGAACAGCTCTTGAAGCCATAGGGAAAGCACCCATTAAGTATACTTCTTCTCTAGGACAATCTACCCTATATCAGAAGTACTATGAAGAGATGGTTTTTAATTATATGGATGCACTCAATACGTTCTATGTTGCAACCACTCGAGCAATAGAACATCTTTATATATCCGCACCTGCTTTTAAACAGCTCGTAGACAAAAAAACAGGAGAAATTATAGGCATGGACGTAAAGAATGATTTAATCAGTGATATCGTCTATCAAGTATTGGATAATCATAAAGGAGACTTTACTTTAATAAATAATGAAATAAACATCGATCATATTATAACTCGACAAAAAAGTGATCAGGTTGAAATAGGGAAAATAGCCTTGGAACACTATCCTGTTTCAAAAGAATTGGATAAAGCTTTTGAAAAATCCTCACAACGTACCATTAACAGCATCTTATTACTGGACAAAGCTTCACAATACGGCGTAATGGCACATGAAATCATGTCCATCGTAACTACACAATCAGAAATTGAGACCATCATTAATCAATACATTTCAGAAGGAATATTTACACCAGCTGAGAAATCTGCAATTCTACATGAAGTCAACCAAATATGGCAACATCAACAAATCAATATGTGGTTGACTGGTGATTTTAAAATTTGGAATGAATCGGCAATCATCACTGCTAAAGGTGAAACCTTACGTCCCGACAAAGTATTCACTAGCGAAAATGAAACGATTGTGCTGGACTTTAAATTTACCCAGAGCGAAGCTATGTCACATCAAAAGCAGGTCAAGCAATATGTCAGAACATTGGAGGAATTAGGCTATAAGAATGTAAAAGGGTTCTTATTTTATGCCAAATCAAATGATTTAGTAGAGGTTTTATTACATGCAAAAAATTAAGAAATGAATCCATTTTTAAAAGACGTCGCTATCGATTTAAAGAACCGCTTCGGAGAGGATCTACACGAAACCGCTATTATATTTAACAACAAGAGACCGATCACTTATCTTAAACAACATCTAGCTGAAGTGTACGGACAAGCAATTTGGTCACCACATTTTTTTACGATCCAAGAATTTTTCCGGCTGTCAACCCATTTGGCAGAAGCAACTCCTATTGCACAGTTTTTCATTCTTTACCATTTGCATAATGAGCTATTATCCAAGGAAGGTCATGAAGCAGAGACTTTAGAAGAATTTTATCCAATCGCAGAAACTATATTAGGTGACTTCTCACAAATTGACTACGATTTAGTTGATATTGATGAAATTTTTATGGAATTGTTTGACAATACACAGATTGATTTGCAATTTCAACATTTTACTTCAGAACAACAGGACTTTATACGTCAGTTTTGGCAATCTTTCTCCATTGCAAGCCACTCTGCTGTACAAGAAAGATTTTTAAAACTATGGCGACGTCTTCCGCTCTTATACCGCGCTTTTAAAGAACAATTACAAGTGAAGAGAATGACAAATATGCCGACAATCTATCGGGATATTGTGGATGGAAAAGCAAAAAATCAAGAATTCCACAAGAATTATAAAACGATTATTTTTGTTGGATTCAATGCTTTGAGCAAAACAGAAGCTACTCTATTTAAAAAATGGCAAGAGGAAGGCTTAGCGCTCTTTTACTTTGATGCAGATGCCTATTATCTAGATGATCAACAACAGGAAGCTGGTCTATTCATCCGTCGGAATATTTATCAAACCGGTTTGATAAATGCTTTAGGCGATAGCTCCAATGTAATTGGTAATCGTCAATCTGAAGTTCATCTATACTCAGCAACGGGTAATGTATCCCAGACAAAACTGCTACATGACATCTTAGAAGATAATGAAAAGGAGGGTAAATCTTCGGCTATTCTTCTCGCTGATGAATCATTATTGGTTTCTTTATTACAAAGTCTGCCTGATGTAAAACCAAACATTACAACAGGTTTTCCCTTAACTCAATCGCCCATCTATGGCATTATTGAATTGTGGATGGAAGTTCAGCACCTGATCACACATCAGAAAAAAACAAAAATACCTTATACGCTTATTGAAACATTCATCAATCATCCGTTGACGAACGTTTCAAAACAAGAGAAACAATCCATTCAAAAATTAATTTCGGATAAACAACTATTTGAAGTGGAAGTTAAAGAACTTATATTCAAAAGTTCAAGTTTAGTACATTTTTTCCACCCGATCATCCGAATCGAAGAAACTATTGCTATACTGATTCATATCGTTGACAATCTACTTGCTAATCTTGCTCAAGAAGACCGTATAAAACAAATTGACAGCAACTTGTTGATCGAGGTAAGAAAGACATTAAACCAGCTCAATCTTGGTTTAGAATCGCTTCAACCGCTGAGCTTACCTTTTCAATTGGGACTTATCAGTAAAGCAATTGCCAATATCAATTCGGCCATTGAAGGTAATCCGCTCGAAGGGCTACAGATCATGGGTCTCTTAGAGAGCCGCTGTCTTAATTTTGATCATGTATATGTCTTAGGTGCCAATGAGGGTATATTACCTAAAACCTCAAGCTCCCCAACATTTATTCCTAATTCATTAAGACAAGCTTACGGACTGCCAATTCTAGAAAATCAAGATGCTCTTTCTGCTTATTTATTTTATCGCCACTTTCAATACAGTGAAGGGATTCATCTCCTTTATAACGGCATTGTTAGTGAAAGCTCCTCTGGTGAAGAAAGTCGTTTTATCAAGCAGTTGGAGTTTGAAAGTAATTTCAAATTTTTAAAACATAATCAACAGCAGAATATTACGTTTTTACCAGATCTAGAAGAGCTGACAGTGGAAAAAAGGGGCGCAATATGGGATAAATTATATGTCGATTTTATCGAAAAGAAAAAGAAAATTTCTGCAACAGCACTCACGACTTACTTACAATCTCCATTACAATTCTTTTTAAAATACGTGGCAGAAATCAAAGAACCTCCCAGTATTACACAAGAATTTGAAATGAATAATTTGGGTACAGTGATACACAATGTGATGGAAAAAGTCTACCTGCCATTTAAAGGTGCTGATCAGTTTGTCCCTATACAGGAATTGGAAAAATCTTTAACCACAATTGATGCTTTGATAGTTTCCGAAATTATCGAATTGTATCAACTGGAAGGAAAAGGATTAAATTCGTTAAACAGTCTCCAACGTATCATGCATAAAATTGCTTCCGAATATGTACGGCTACTTATTCAACACGATGTTGACCATTTCATCGGGATCAAGATTATAGAACTGGAGAATGATGAAGATTATGTGATGAATTTCCCTATTGAAGTACAAGGAAAAGAAGAACAGGTATGTATATATGGTATTATTGACCGTGTAGATGAGGTACTGTTAAAAGATAAAACGGTCAAGATTCGAATCGTTGATTATAAAACAGGAGCTGATGAAGTAAATTTTAAAGGATTGGATAAAGTGTTTATCAAGAATACAGAAAACAAAGCACTAGTTCAAACCTTATTTTACACCTATGTCTATGAACAAGTTACTGGAAGAATCGGTATCGAACCAAATTTATATGTTGCCCGAAAGATGAGAGAAGAAGGAACTTTGTTTTATGCGAAATCCGAAATATTAGAATCCATCTACTTAGATGAGGTTAAAAAGGAATTTGTAATATTTTTAAAAACCATTTTAGAGGAAATATTCAATCCAGAAATTCCTTTTAAACATGACCCGAAAGCAAATGTATATGATTCTGATCCTTACATTCTATTTTATAAAAATGCAATAAACGAGGAAGATGATGAATAATCTAAGGGTATAAAAAAACTCCACCTTGTACCGGGTGGAGTTTTATTTTTATCCTAAAATTGATATTATTTTATTTTTCTAATGGCTCGCTGTGCTCTTTTTTTAGCCATCTCAATCTTATAATCTAGCCATTTCTTTTTAAATATTTTACGCATCGCATCATCAAAGTAACGTGTTATAAATAGATTACGTGCACCTTTCAATTTTTCAGAGAACGTATTTGCCAAAGCACGAACAGAGATGGAGTATCCTTCCGTATCATACTGAATATAGTGCCACCAACCTGCTGGCATATATAGAGTATCACCTGGGTTAATTACGGCTTCATAACCTTCAATATATTTCAATCCTGGATAGTCTTCCTCAGTACTTTTTTTAGGATTAGCAATGCTATGAAAATTATAAGGCAATTTATATAATAAGTCTGACTGATCATTTGGGAATAACCAAATTCTTTTCGAACCTTGGAATTGCGATATGAATACATGGGACATATCAATATCAAAGTGATTACGTGTTGATGATCCTTCGCCTCCAAAAAACAAATAAGGAAGCCACTGGATTACTTTACCACCGGTAACGTCATTATAGGTCACATCCTTTTTAAGTTCTGGTCTAATCTTTAGAAGATTAAAAAGAAACAAACGTAACTCAGTTGGTTCTGCACTTATTTTATCAAGGTATTGTGCTAAAGTCATTTTTCCAACGGGAGGACTCGCTGCATGATTTTGAGAATCTTCTTCGCGTCCATATACATCTACTTGCTCTTGACCTGCAATTTTCTTGAAATAATCGTAACTCCATTTATTCCAACATGTACTATCCTTACTTATAAAGTCTTTAATAATTACAGGCTGACCTTTTTTTAAGTAATCTTTTACAAATTCTTTTGGAGTTATTCCTGAGATACTATCAACTGGTTTTAATTTCACAAGCTATCTGTTTTTACAACTACTACAAACTTAAAAAAAATATTTCTACTTAAACTTATGCAGCGATTAAAACAATCACTATCGCTAAAGTACTAATTTAGCACATAAGTTAGTAGAAATATTCTAAATAACTAAATGACAAATGTCATTAAATCGTATTTCATATTTTATTTATAGTGACCCAAAATCATATTTATGCCGTAATTGAGACTATCAAGCCTATTTTTAAGCGTATTTATTGATATCAGTTCACCTATTTAAAAATCTTTCTTTCTTATGGAGCTACACAATCCATTTTGGATGAAATAGACCAGAAAATTATTCAGATGCGCAAACATGCACAAAAATAATCGAGATGTAGATTTTTCTATTTATTCACCATCTTAACATATTCCTCGACGGCCATGGTCATGCTTGGAGCTTTCGGTGTCGGTGCAGGAATATCCAAAACTAAGCCATGCTCCAATAATGCTTGTTGCGTACTTGTTCCAAATGCCGCAATTCTTGTCTTATTTTGCTTAAAATCTGGAAAATTTTCATATAGAGATTGTACACTGGAAGGGCTAAAGAAAACAATGATATCATAAAATACATCTTTCAAATCTGATAAGTCACTCACCACTGTCTTAAATAAAACTGCAGGTGTAAACTTATAGCCATTAACTTTTAACCAATTACTTGTTTCTTCATTAGCAACATCGGAACAAGGAAATAAAAAGTTTTCATCCTTATGCTTCTTAAGCACATCTTCCAAATCTTTAGCCGTTTGTTTTCCAAAGAAAATTTTACGTTTGCGATATTGAATATACTTTTGAAGATACAATGCGATCGTCTCGGAAATACAGAAATATTTCAATTCTGATGATACTTCAAATCGCATTTCTTCACAGACTCTAAAAAAATGATCTACAGCATTTCTGCTTGTGAAAATAACTGCCGTAAAATCAGCAAGATTTACTTTATCCTTTCTAACATCACGAGCTGGAACACCCTCTACGTGGATGAAACCTCTAAAATCAAGTTTTAAATTATACTTCAGTGCTAATGCAGCATATGGTGACTTATCATTTTCAGGCTTTGGCAAGGTTACCAATATACTTTTTACCTTTTTCGCTCTTTCTACGTCGGAAGTTTGCATATTATCATTTAATTAGCTTAGTAGTCGCACTAATATTAAAATAGGTGCTATTTCTAGGCAGCAAAGATACAAAATTAAATAAAAAACTGAAAACTGCTGTTGAGATACCACATTCAGTGCTGTTCGCAAAAACCGATAGGAAAACAATAAAACACCTACAATTACAGTGAAACTAAAGATATAAGACAGATAACTGAGTGGGACAAGACTTACAACAAGTACAATCGGCAGTAAAAATAACAATGAATTAAAGTAAATTAAATATAAGATTGTAACATATTCTTTCACTAAACGCTGTATTTCAAAAACAAAAGCGATAAATCGAATAAACCCTATTTTCAAAGCAAATATAATTGCAATTATTGCCGAGACTTTTAAATAATTGGTAAATGACAGAAAATCAAACCTCTGTAAGATATAAGCATAAAATATACAGACAAAAAGACTGAGTGCTAAAGAGAAAAGAAGATATAAAAAAATAAAAGGCCAAGATGTCAGAATGGTATCTTCCTTACTCACCTGTACAATTATACGTTCGTTAAAATAGGCTGATACAATTAATTTGACATCTGAAGAAAAGAAAAAACGAACAATGGCAAATGCCAAGAAAAGAAATAAACTGGTAAATAGCACCCATCTTTTACGCTCATATTTTATAATTCCAACATGCACTTTATCCTTACCCTGAAGGTCACTTGTTAAAAAATACTGTGTGATAGCATAAGAATTCAAATTATGAAGGATAATCTCATCTCCTACAACGTCTAGTATCCGATAGGGCTTTGCAACAGAAGGATAAAGCGACTCTTGTCCTTTTGGAACCACAACTTGAGCAACTGCATCCTGTACTGCAGTAGAATCAGCCAAAAGCACCGCCATTGAATCAGTCAGCTCCTGTCCTTTTGCCTGTTGAGCAGACAACATAAAAAAGAAAAAAATAAACTGAATAATGTAGCTTAACCTCACCTGCATTGATTTGAAATTCTTAAGAGTTGTAAAGTTAGGATAAAATTTGGCTTAGAAAAAAAACATTACAAACGCTTTTCTTAACTTCATGAAAAAATTAAACGATAACTGATGTCAACAACAAGATGTTTATGGTGCGGCAATGATCCGCTTTATATGGAATACCATGATTTAGAATGGGGTAAACAAGTAAAAGATGATAAAACTCTTTTCGAATTCTTGATTTTAGAATCTGCTCAAGCTGGACTAAGCTGGATTACTATTTTAAAAAGAAGAGAGCAATACAAAGAAGCATTTGCCGACTTTGATGTACAGGCAGTTTCAAAATTCACACCAAAAAAAGTGGAAGATATCTTGACAAATTCTGGAGTCATTCGTCATAGAAGAAAAATTGAAACTTCTATAACGAATGCTCAGATTTTCATCAAGATACAAGAGGAATTTGGTAGCTTCTACCAGTATCTATATAGTTTTATGCCCAATCAGGAACGTATAGAGCATAATATCGTCACACCAAAAGATGCAGTGATTACATCTACAGAATCTGATTCCATTTCTAAAGACCTAAAAAAAAGAGGCATTAAATTTTTCGGTTCAACAATTTGTTATGCCTATATGCAAGCTGTAGGAATGGTCAATGATCACCTTAACTCTTGCTCGTTTAGGAATTAAGCGGGAATATTTTTATAAATATCTGGAATATTACGACCAAGACCATTATAATCCATGCCATAGCCCACTACAAACTCTTTCTCAATTTCAAAACCTACATACTGAATGTTTTCAAAATCATATTGTAAACATTCAGGTTTTAATAATAAAGTACAGACAACAACGCTAGCAGGTAGCATTTTCTCGATAGCAGCAATTGTATATTTTAAAGAGTTCCCCGAATCAACAATATCTTCGACAATAATAACATCTCTTCCTTTAAGATCTATACCTAATCCAATGAGTTCATGCATATCACCCTGATCGGTTCCATGATAAGAGGACAACTTCACAAAAGACATCTCACATGGGATTACAACCTGCTTAAGCAAATCACTCATAAACATGAAACATCCATTTAATACTCCAATAAATACTGGGTTTTTATTCTCATAACGGTGATTAATATCAACACCGATCAAGCGTATTCGCTTTTGAATTTGATTGTCATCAATCATCAATTCAAAATGTAATTGATCTATCTGTATCTGCTTCATTTATTTTTCTTCTTTATTTCGCCCTAATAGTTTATCAAAAATAGATCGTTTATGTGCTTCTGTTGTTTCATCCAAATCTAAAAAGCTGTCTTCATCTTCTCCTATATCTAAAGAATCTGTCTGCAATGAGTCTACAAAAGCAGGCCTTGCAGAACGCAAATGTGGTACTAATTCGACTTGATAGAAACCATAATTTGATACAGTGGAATCTATTCCAATCTGCCTAGTCTTGACCATGATATGACCATAGGTATTAAAATAGCGGATCATATTTGACTTCAGATGTCCTGTCCAATCAAAAGAATATAGACCCGTCTTAGGTCTAGGAACAATACTGGACAAAAAGATACTTTCTCCTAAATTTAAGTCTGCGGGTTTCTTACCAAAGTAATAACGTGCAGCCTCAGTAATACCATAAACATTATTGCCCCACTCGATCACATTTAGATAAACTTCATAAAGTCGCTTCTTACTCACCTGTCTGGATGACTCCATCAACCAAACTAATATAATTTCCTCCACTTTACGTACAACTGTTTTATTACGATTTAAAAAAACATTTTTCACCAATTGCATCGAGATTGTGCTTGCACCTCGCTTAAATTTTTTCTCTTTTAAATTTGTTGCTATAGATAGACGAAACGCTTCTTCTTGAAAACCATTATGAGAAAAAAAGAAGGGATCCTCCGTATTGATTAATGATATTTGCATATATCTTGAAATCTGTCCCAAAGGTGTAAAATCTTTATTTTGAGGCCCCAATAAAATTGTACGCATGGGCTCTCCCTTTTCATAAGCCGTGTAAGTAAAAGCTGTATTTAATTCTTGGATATTAGCATTACCCCATTTTTCTACTTTTAGATCTTTGTCATCCATTTTTGAAGTAAAGACAACTTCATTTGGCTTTTTGAAATCCAACGCAAAATTTAGATCGTATTGCATGTGTCCAGAAACGTGTATTCCTTCTAATGAATGGAATAAGCCATGTGGAATCGCATCAAAAAACTTTTGAGCTTCTATACGATCGGTATGAATAGCAAGCGCTAATTGTTTACTGGGTTTATGGACATATTTAACATATGGATTGAATTCAAATTCTTTTACTTTAACTTTACTTTCCTTATCGACCTCCAGATAATTCTTCCCAATGTTTAATGTACCACTCATCAAACCCTCAGGAAATAAAACATCTTTATCAGAAATTCTCCAATGATTAAGTTTTAAATTTTCAAAACCCCACTCACCAGATAAGGATAAAAGTTCTTTATTTTTACGATCGACCTTATTCAGTCGAAAGGAAATAGCATCAAAACTTGCCTTTAACCCAAACTTCCGTCTTAATAGAGGCAGTTCGACATCTTTAGCATCTGAGAATAAACGGAGATACAATTCTTTACCATCGGGGTCAACAGTACCCTCTAAATTCCAGACAGCTTCATGTTCATTTAGTAAAAATTTTGTTTTCAGATCTCCACCAGAAATTTCAGCTTCAGGAATTGAAATCCGCTGCGAAGTGCTATCATCCTGATAGGAAAGTTCAAAATTTTGCATATCCATATTCTTTGGAATCTTAAAGAATACACTTTTAAGCATACGATCTGCCAAATCTGCAAAATTAGTTTCAACTTTATCATTGGTTGTACTATCCCTATTTTTCTTCTTAAACAGAAAATCATAATTACTCGTAGAATCTTTTTTGATTAATGTAACAGCACTATTATTCATTATTATTTGACCTAACTTAACATCGCCAAATAATAACGGAAATATACGAACAGAGACTGTCAGATCTTGTATATGGGCTAATTGTTCTTTTCCCTTAGGTTGTAAAATGATATTTTGGAACTGTACAGAAGATAGCCCCTTGAAAGAATAATATTGAATTTTGAGATCTAAATCATATTTAGTTGCAAGTTTTTCCTTTGCCTTGTTAATAGCAGACAGCAACAAACCATCTCTTTTTTGGTATGCAAAAACACCCCCTGCAATTATAAATATAGAAATAACTCCCAGTACGATGTACAAGATTCGCATTTTTTTGGAGCGAAGAAGGGTCTTAAGATTATTGGACATATTATAAAAACGTATGACACTCGAGTTTGAATACTCAAATGTAAAAATTAAATCTTAATATCATTAAAAACATCTTTATGACAAGTTTTAATTTATCATTCAGTAAATTTGTGGTTTAATATACATGCATCCATATATCAGATGATAACCAAAGAACAAGTACTAGAAGCATTATCATATGTCGAGGAACCAGATTTGAAAAAAGATTTGGTTACACTCAATATGATTCAAAATATTGTAATTGAAGATCAAAAAGTATCTTTTGAAGTCGTTTTAACGACACCAGCATGTCCGCTTAAAGATCATATTGAACATGCTTGTCGAAATGCGATCGCACATTTTATTGACAAGAACATTGCGGTAGATGTTCATATGACATCACGCGTAGTAGGTAAAGAGGGAAATCAACTTTTAGGAATTAAAAACATCATACTCGTTTCTTCTGGAAAGGGTGGTGTGGGCAAATCTACTGTTGCAGCAAATCTTGCCTTATCATTACATGCTAAAGGAGCAAAGACTGGACTTTTAGATGCAGACATCTATGGACCTTCACTTCCTATTATGTTTGGGCTTGAGGGTGAAAAGCCACAGTCGGTGCAACATGAAGATGGTACTGTCAAAATACAACCAATAGAAAAATTTGGAATCAAGTTATTATCTATTGGATTTTTTACGGATCCAAATCAGCCTATTCCATGGAGAGGGCCTATGGCGACATCTGCTATCAAACAATTGTTAAATGATACAGACTGGGGAGATCTAGACTATTTAGTAATCGATATGCCCCCAGGTACAGGTGACATCCATATCACTGTTGCTCAAAACTATCCAATAGCAGGTGCAGTTATTGTAACCACACCGCAACAGGTTGCTTTAGCAGATGCTATTAAGGGCATGGGTATGTTCTTGATGGATTCCATAAATATACCACTATTAGGTATTGTTGAAAACATGGCATATTTTACTCCTGCCGAGTTACCTGAAAACAAATATTATATTTTTGGTAAAGGTGGTGGAATGCGATTGGCTGAAGAATACAAAATACCTTTCTTGGGCGAAATTCCATTATTAAAAGGAATCTCTGATGCGGGTGATAATGGCTTCCCAACTGCTATAGATGTAGAAGATCCAACATCAAAGGCATTTATTACAATAGCTGAAAAAGTAGCACAACAATTGTCTATCATACAAGCTGTAAAATAACTGTTTAATTTAACATAAAAAAAGGCGCATATTAATTGAATATGCGCCTTTTTTTATCATGATGTCCCGTCCTGAAATAAGTTGACATCTAACTCAGCTTATTATGAAAAAAGAACTAAAGAACAATTTACGACGGAGTCAGCGAGATTATAGCCTAGCTTTTAAATTATCTGTTGTCAGTCAAGTCG